>Ga0335080_10000826_pt1 | contig 29250 bp, 32 predicted proteins | sample Lox_Sample_34_FD_206720 | JGI IMG/M metagenome (GOLD analysis project Ga0335080, IMG submission 206720) | Soil microbial communities from Loxahatchee National Wildlife Refuge, Florida, United States - Lox_Sample_3.4 | ecosystem: Environmental > Terrestrial > Soil > Wetlands | place: USA... | reverse complement strand
CCAATAGCTTACTTTCGCACGAGATTCTCTGCATCTATGAAGATAGAAGCGGCAGGCTATGGGTGGGGCAGGTTGGCGGTCTCAGCCGTTTTGATCCAGAGACAGAGAAGTTCATCAACTACCAGCACAATCCGCCTGACCCGGCCAGCTTGGGGGACAGTAGTGTCAGTGCCATGTATCAGGACCGGTCTGGCACGCTGTGGTTTGGGACGTGGACGGGCACATTAAGCCGATTCGACGAAAAGACGAACACCTTCGTCAACTACAGGGTCAACTCTCGTGATCCTCAGAAACTCAGTAGTGGCGGTATCTATGCCATCCATGAAGACCGTGCCGGAACATTGTGGCTGGGAACCTTGGATGGACTGTACGGGTATAACCGCGAAAACCATACGTTTACCCGCTACACAGTGAATCAGGGCCTACCCAGCAGCGTAATTCAGTGCATTCTGGATGATCGGGGCGGCAGGCTCTGGCTCAGCACCAAGAAGGGCGTCTCCCGGTTCGATCCTCGCAACGAGACCTTCAGAAATTATGACGTATTCGACGGCTTGCAGAGCAACGATTTTGCCATAAATTCCTGTTATGAAGACAGCCAAAGCGGAGAGATGTTGTTTGGCGGCAGCAACGGGATTACGACTTTCTTTCCTGAAAATATTCGGGACAATCCCTATGTGCCTCCGGTAGTGATCACTAGCTTCAAAATCTTCAACAAACCCGTGCCCATCGGCGCTAAATCGGTACTCAAGAAAGCCATCCCATACGCCGATTCCCTGACTCTCTCCTACCGCGACAGTGTGTTTTCGCTTGAATTCGCGGCCTTGAGCTACGCAAATTCCCAGAAGAACCGTTATCGATATAAGCTCGAGGGCCTAGAGCCTGGCTGGAACGAGGTGGGCAGCAAGCAACGCCTCGCCACCTACACCAATCTAGATCCCGGGAAATATGTTTTTCGCGTGCAGGCATCCAACAGCGATGGAGTGTGGAACGAAGAAGGGGTGTCGCTGCCCATTCTCATCACGCCCCCCTGGTGGAGAACCAACTGGTTCCGCAGCCTCTTAGCGGTGGTCCTTTTGACATTGCTTTGGGCCGCGTACGAACTGCGGGTGCGGCAACTGGCGCATCAGTTCAACATGCGTCTCGAAGAGCGGGTAGCCGAACGCACACGGGTTGCTCGCGACATCCACGACACGCTCTTGCAGAGCTTTCAGGCACTCTTGCCAAGTCTTCAGGCCGGCATCAACATATTAGCGGCACGTCCGGCTGACGCTCGTAAAGTGCTTGAAGATACTGCGGATCATGCGTCTCAAGCGATCGCGGAGGGCCGGGATGCGGTGCAAGGCTTGCGCATGTCGACGGTCGAGAAGAACGATCTTGCGGTAGCCATTCGGACGATTGGGGAAGAACTCGCTTCTGCTGCGAGCAACGAGCCCTCGCCCAACTTCAACGTGGTTGTGGAAGGAGCATCTCGCAATCTGCATCCAATCCTGCGAGATGAAGTTTACCGGCTTGCGGTGGAGGCGTTGCGCAATGCGTTCCGGCACGCGGCGGCGCAAAACGTCGAAGTGGAAATCCGTTACGACGAAAAGTATTTCCGGTTCCGCGTTCGGGATGACGGGAAAGGAATTCCCCCCGATGTGCTCAGCGGAGACGGCCGTGAGGGGCACTACGGCTTGCCGGGTATGAGGGAACGAGCGAAACTCGTAGGCGGTAAGCTAGCGATCTGGACTGAACTGGATGGCGGTACGGAAATCGAGCTCAATATTCCAGGAGCGAGAGCGTACGTAAAATCCACGCGGACCTTCTGGCTTTTTGGCAAGCGGTCCGCGACAGATACAGATGAGAAGGAACCGATAGAACGTGAGTGAGAGGTCAGCTCAAATCCGGATTCTAGCAGTTGACGATCATGTTCCGTACGGCAGGGCATCTCTGTACTTCTCGGTACGGAGCCCGATATGACTCTGGTGGCCGAGGCATCGAATGGGCGCGAGGCAATCCAACAATTTCGTAAGCATAGACCCGACATCACGCTCATGGACATGCAAATGCCGGAGATGAACGGCCTCGATGCCATCACTGCGATTCGAGGAGAATTTTCCGATGCGAAAATCATCGTATTGACGACCTACAAAGGCGATGTGCAGATTCTTCGCGCGCTCAAAGCAGGAGCACGAGGTTACCTGCTCAAAAGTACAATTCACAAGGAACTCACAGAAACGATCCGAGCGGTTCATGCCGGAAGGAAGGCGCTTTCTCCCGAAGCGTCGTACGAAATCGCCGAGCATGCGACGGATGATGCCCTGACGCCGGCCGAAATCAACGTGCTGCGCTTGATCGCAGCCGGAAATGCCAATAAGCAGATCGCCGATCAGCTCTCGATCACCGAGGAGACCGTCAAGGGGCGAGTCAAGAACATCCTCTCCAAATTAGGCGCCAACGACCGAACGCACGCCGCCATGATCGGCATGAAGCGAGGAATCATCGAGCTCTAGCTTCCACAGCTGGCCCCCTCGTTCCAGACGCGTGGCAGAACTCTAAAGAGTGACGATCCTAGCTCTTTTTGGGGTATCGGTTCGCCTTCACTACATCACAACATAGTAATGTCCAGAAAGGTGTATTTTGCGCCGTCTATACTCCACATTCGCTGGCGGTTGGCCCGGCGCGGGTTTGCTTCTCATGCGCTCAGTTTGCGGCTCCGCCCTGATCGCGCGCGAGCTTCAGGCTGTGGAGCGATCCACCACCGAATGATTGTGACGATTCCCGCCGTGCTCTTAGCAGTAGCGGGAATCCTGCTCATTGCAGGCTTATGGACTCCCATCGTGGGAACTGGCATAGCATTGATTGAAACCTGGAAGATGTTTGCGCTACCCGGAGACAAATGGGTTTGGCAGCTGCTAGGAACCACGCTGGTGCCGCTCTCGCAATATTAGGACCGGGTTTATTCTCCATCGATGCTCGGTTTTCGGGTGGAAGCGCATCGAAGCTCCGCACCGCAAAAACAACCTCTAACGCTCCTTAAAAGACTTCCCCACATACCAAAATTTCTTGCCTCAAAAGAAGGCGGCTAATCGCTTCCCAAGAGTCTGCGATTTGCCCCGATGTGGGGCTGCTCGCAAACGGAACTGGGATGACAATGGCTTCGTCAATACGACAACAAGTGCAAAGGTCGAAAGGCGCTTATGTGGAAGATCACAACTCCCGGTTTCACGCTACAGGAGCCGCAGCCTTGGTACATGGACTATTACGAGCGACTCCTGTTCAATCACCGCCTCGGAACCATCGACCCAGAAACGGGAACAACCCCGAACAACCGTCTATTTCCTGCCGGTGGGCGGTGGGTACTCCAAAATTTTCGCCAAGCCTTTTGATTCTTTCTGGTGCTGCAGTGGCACCGGTGCGGAAGAGTTCGCGAAGCTTAGCGATTCCATCTGCTTTCACGACGAGAATTCCGTCTTCGTCAATCTCTACATCGCCTCAGATGTGGACTGGCCGGAGATGGGAATTCGCTTGAGCCAACGCACTTCCTTCCCGGAAGAACAAGGAACGACTCTGACCGTCTCAGCAGCAAAACCGGTGAATGTTGATCTGAAGTTACGCATTCCGTACTGGGCGAAGGGTGGGTCAGTAAGGGTAAACGGGCATCCGATGCCGGCTTTTGCGGATGCGAGCAGCTATCTCGTTCTGCGCGGCCCTTGGGCGAACGGAGATCGAATTGAGCTCAGCCTCCCCATGCATCTGCACGCGGCTCCAATGCCGGACAATGAGAGCCTTCAGGCTGTGATGTACGGCCCGCTCGTGCTGGCCGCACGCTACGAAGTTGAGCCGCGGGAAAAATGGTATCACCACTACCAGTCACAAACAAAGCAGGAGCCGTCGCCAAGTCTGCAATTCAAGGGTAAAATTGACGATCCGGCGAGTTGGATACGGCCCGGGCATGGAAGGCTCGAGTTCGGCGCGGTCTCGCAGGAGGGCTCGCTGGTCTTTGTGCCTCTGTCGAGTGTTTTGCATGAGCGCTATTTCGTTTATCACGAGGTGCGCTCCTGAACTCGTTCGCGAGAATCATACGAGGGCGGACGTAGGGCAGGCGAATTCCTGCGGTGTTCCGAACCAACGGGGGAACTGCCCCTGAGGTATGACGATTACCCGTCGTTCATTCGTCACGTTGTCGCTATGCGCAGCCGCCGGCCGGGCAATCGGCCAGCAGGGGGTGGCGTCCCGCGATCTAAAAGCACAACTTACGCCTCCCCCTTCCGGACGGCCGTTTAACGCCCGATTTACCGACATTGCGCAAGAGGCTGGATTGCGCGCTCCTGTCATTTACGGCGGAATTGAGAGCAAGAAGTACATCCTCGAAGCCAACGGCTGCGGGTGCGCCTTTATCGACTACGATAACGATGGCTGGATGGACATTTTCTTATTGTCCGGGACCCGCATCGAGGGAGACCCTCCCGAGGCTACCAACCGGCTCTATAAGAACAACCGCGACGGCTCGTTCACGGACGTGACCGATAAAGCGGGCTTGCGGGCCGTTGGCTGGGCGAACGCCGTTTGCGTCGCCGACTATAACAACGATGGTTTCGACGATATCTTCTGCACCTACTTCGGACAGAACCGCCTCTACCGCAACAACGGAGATGGCACGTTTACCGACGTGACCAAGCAAGCCGGCCTTTGGGAAGATGGTCCGCTGCGTTGGGGTGCCGGGTGCGCATTCCTGGACTATGATCGCGACGGCTATCTCGATCTGTTCGTCTCGAACTACATCCGCCTCGATCTGCAACACGCTCCTGTGCCCGGCCAGAACTCCACCTGCAACTGGAAGGGAATCCCTGTGAACTGTGGCCCCCGCGGATTGCCGACTGGCAAGCACATCCTCTACCACAACAACGGGGATGGCACGTTCGCGAACGTAACCAAGCAGGCGGGCATTGCCGCTGCCAGCGAGAACTATGGAATGACCGTGGTTACCGCGGACTTCGACGAAGATGGTTGGCCTGACATCTTCGTCGCTTGTGATTCCACTCCCAGCCTGCTCTTCATGAACAATCACGACGGCACTTTCCGCGAAGAAGGCGTCATGCGCGGTGTCGCCCTCAGCGATGACGGAATGGAGCAGGCTGGAATGGGAGTCGGGATAGGTGATTACAACCTTGATGGGCACCTTGACATCTTCAAGACACATTTTGCGGGCGATACGGCAGGCTGCTATCGAGGGGACGGGAAAGGCAACTTCGAAGACGTCACGCGGTCGGCGAAAGTCGGAGTGGAAACGCGCTACACCAGCTGGGGCACGGGGTTGATCGATTTCGACAATGATGGCTATCCCGACGTACTTGTCATGACCGGGAGTGTTTATCCAGAGGTTGAACGAAAATTCCCGCAATATCCCTATAAGACACCGCGGGTTCTGTTTCGCAATCTGGGGAATGGAACTTTCGAAGAATTGAACACACAGGGCGGAACGGGCCTAACAAATCCTCACAGCAGCCGTGGTTGCGCTTTCGGCGACTTTGACAACGACGGCGACGTGGACGTGCTGATCATGAACATGAACGAGCCGCCATCACTCCTTCGAAATGATGTCGATCCAAAGCAGCACTGGATCAAAGTGAAACTGGAAGGAGTGAAGTCCAATCGAAGTGCGATAGGCGCTCGCGTGATCGTTCACTACGGGAGCAAGAAACAGGTGCAGGCGATGGTCAGCCAATCAAGCTATTACTCCTGCAATGATTCGCGTTCACACTTTGGCCTCGGGTCTGTCACTTCAGTTGATATCGAAGTATTCTGGCCCAGCGGCCTGCATGAGAACCACAAGGAGTTGGCTGCCGACCAACTGATAACCCTTCGTGAGGGTGTTGGTCGTATTCCGAACAAAGGTTGGGGCAAGCCATAATCCTGGCACTCCAGTATTTCTGAATGGTTTTATACTCGCGTGCATTCGCGCAGGCGTCTGAGGCGTCGCACAATTCGCTTTTCCGGCGCACGCTTTCCAACCCACAGCTCAACCCGCAGTGGCTGATGTTTTGTATGACTTGCACGGGTGTTTGGCAGTCCTGAGACTCATCTGTGTACCAGCTGTGTCCCCTCACAAGTTGATCTCTAATCTCGAACAGAGCTAGCGTCGGTTCGTGCTGACCATTCGTGCCATGACCGGCGGTGAAGGCTACGCACAGCGACATCTCCAACAGAGTGACTACTACGATCAAAAGCGTACCGTCGAAGGCCAGTGGCATGATCGGGACGCTGACTGCTAGGCCTATCAGGAAAAGTCACGTCCGAGGATTTCGAATCGCTCCGGCAGGGACTCGCCCCCTCCACGGGCGAATTCTGGAAAATCGAGATTCAACGAGACTGAAAGTTATGAACCAACAACACGACATTGAACGGTGCTGGCAAGACGAACAATGACTGGCTCTGCACGGTCGAATTCTTGCCTATCATAGTAATGACCCCGAAGGTCGAGTGTTTGCCGCAGACATCGTCGGCTATCTGTTTGGCTACGCACAGCTGACGGATGCGCGCACTCTGGCACTCGTCGGCGATCCCGAGGCCGGCGCGCACGAGCTCCTTTTTTCCTTTTCGACGCCTAGGGACAAAGACAAGTTCCTGGATTTGGTTCGGCCGAATGAAGACATGGGGAACGACTACATCGAGAACGATTTCATGTCGCCGACGACTGAAGAGATTAGGAATGCTCGTCCGCTGGTGGCGGTCCTGCCTGAAGACATTGTGAGCCGTGCAACGCTGATTGCATCAGCTCTCTGTGCTGGAACCGAATGCGGTCCTGATGGCTCGTCGGAGGTTTCGTGCGTCGCGAGGAAACAGCCTCTGCCGTGACAGGGCAACATAGAGATGTAACTTATTGGATCTTAACGGTACTGAGATTCCACTGTCGATTCGATGAATGCCGCGATGTGTTCGTCATCGAAACACCGGGCGCAGACGGAGTAGCCCTCGGCAGGTCCGCTGGAAGAAAACCCCGCATCCTCGTAGTCGCCCATCTGCCGAGAAGTATACGCGGGCAAGAAAACTAAATTCTCATCCTTTTCAGCCACATCGTGCTTTACTTCCCGGAGAGAGCATTTGTGGTTCGGCCATTGGCCATGTATTTACTGAGGACGTCCACCAGACCTTGGTTTGGCACACACCGCTTTGCCGAAAAGGAAGATAGAATGTGATCCAGCTCATTCTCGGACAGGCCTTTGAAGAGGCCGGCGTAGAGCGGCTGCATCAGGGTTCCCGTGTAGAAGCACAATAGGGTCTGACTCATGCACCGTACATTGAGTCGCGCATCCAACTGCGGATCACCAACCACTTGACGGATCTGGGCAGCAAGCTGAGTCGTTGCGTCCTTTACCGGCGTTGGAGGTAGCCACTTCATCCAATCGTCGGTGCCAAGAGCAACCTTCTTACGAAGAAGGTCGCTGATGCGCTCCATGTACGGAGATGCAGGGTTGAGTGTCAGCATACCCATTACGCCAACATCTTTGTAATTCCACGTTGTCCAGTGCGTCTCGTGACTTTCAAAGATACCAATCTGATCATCTAACGCGCGAAGCCGGTCACCACTCTCATTGGCAGGCCCGTTAAAGACAGACCCAAACTCGCCAACCCACAGCGGAGCGTTATGCTGTTGGGTGAACTTCGTTCCCTCGGCATCGAGGAAGTTGCGCTCCAGTTTTCCCAGATCCCAGTCCTGAGCACTGCCCGCCGCAGCCGATCGCGGATGGATCGTGCCAGGGTATCGGCCAGGTCCAAACCCAGGCACAGTGTAGTTATGTGAACTGTAGGCGAGGTTATCGTCGAAGGGTTTCTCTAGCCCCGAGAAGTCCTTTGCGTAGTCATCACCTTCAAGAAAGATAATGTGTCTGGAATCGATTTTGCGAATCTCTGTAACCAGGCGCCGGTAGACGGCATTCATGCGGTCAAAATTGGGCCTGTAATTGGAACCCACGTTCCATGGATAGTCGCCTAGGGCGTTGTTCGCACAAGGCTCGTTCAGCACATCGTAGCCGGCGATTACAGCCCTGTTCTTGTAGCGCCGCGCAAACTCCTGCCAAAGGGCAACGAAGCGATCCTGATAGAACGCAACCTCCCAGAAAAGGCTGATGCGCGATGCGTTGTCAGAATGCCAGTGGACATTCTGCCACCCCTGCGCCGAATGAAGGTCCAGAATGACGTAAAGACCATGTCTTTCGCAGTGGCTTAACACTTTATCGAGACGGGCAAAACCCGCCTCTATGTATTTGAAAGGAGCGGCATCGTCCTCGAAGTGCCGATAATTAAGAGGCATCCTGACGACGCTGGCGCCGGCCTTCCTGAGAAAGATCACATCGTCTTCATTGAAGAAGTAGTCCAGCATGCGCTCGAAGAAGAACTGTGCTCTGGCCGGACCAAGCACCTCCGCCATCTGCGCTCGGAGAGTATGCTCCGCCCCTGGGTGCCCATTAATGAAATCCTCCATGTTCATCCAGCCGCCCGGACAGGTTCCCCTCAGGCGAACCTGTTTCCCTTTCGCATTGACTATGTGACGGCCGCTGACACGAAGGAACTCCATCTTGTCATCCCCCTCATGACTGTCCGCTGCTTGTGGACCGGCAATTTGGTCCCCTGCGGCTGCCAATCCGTTTCCCGTGAGCGCTGCCGCACCGGTCAACACGGCCAGCCTGAGAAATTCACGCCGTGGCTTCAGATTGCTTGCTTTCCTTGTCATAAAACCTCTTCCGAGAATTTGGTTTGGCGGTTAACGATCGCGGTGGTTAGGCGATGTCAAGCCTTCGGGTGAAGCTAAGTCTCTGGTTACAGTGCTTGACAGCAAAATCACAAAGCATAGCAACTGAGAAGAGGCCCGGTATGGCCAGGCCGCGGCCGTCGAAATGCATTGGATCGTCTCGAAGAGTGTCCTGCGATTCCACAACCGTTCGATCCGATCTCCCCGGCGACGACGCTCGACGTATTGCTCTTCAGTTTCCTTGCTGGCATCTCGCCAGTTCTTCGGATCAGAGACCATGAAAATTAAATTGGTGTTGTTTGGCATAAGGTTCTCCAGTCAGTCGCTATCGTTGCTCATCATGCTAGGAAAAATCCGCACCGGATGAATCGAGATCGCTGTAGTTCTTCGAGACCGTTAATCGCTTCGTCGAGTTGAGTAGCTTTATCCCTGTCTTGAAGGTTCTCCGGCAGACCGTCACGCCAACTCTGCAACTAACCTATAAGCCAGCCCCAGAGCCCAAAGCGGCCCACGCAGACTCATCGCTGACCTTCAGGCAATACCGTGCTCGCATGTCCGCAGAGTTGCCGGACGTTCTCAATCCCCGCCGTCTTGATCGTGTGCATTGCACGGCTGTGACGCAGGCAGTCCGTGTGTCGCTTGTGTTTCGGGAGTCCGGCTACGGTTGAATACAACGCTACTTGGAACGTACGACTCCTTTCTGAATCAACCAATCCACGGATTCCCTGACGGCTTGTATTGAGGTATAGCGGGGCTTATACCCGAGCAGGTTTCGAGCCTTGTGGATGCTGCAGTTCGGCGAGTGGGATATATGATCCCACGTCGCTGTGGCATGATCTTCCGTAACGCCCTTCCTCCATTCCTCCCACGGCAGGAACCTCATGCGGGCTGGTCTGCCAAAGTACTGCGCCATGCGTTCGGTGTAACCTCGTAGTGTCATCGCCGCTGGGGATACGACGTGAAAGCACTCACCCAGAGCAACGTTGCGCCCCTCCATCGCTCTCATAAAAGCCTGCGCCACATCGTCGACGTGGACGTGATGCACCGTCTCCAGTCCCAGATTCGGAAGGCATATCTCGCCGCCCTGCATTAGCGTTGAAAATACCTCCGGGTTGAAATTCCCAGTCGGATTGATAGGAGCCCAGCCAGCTCCGACCAGGTGCCCCGGATGCAGAATCGTGACAGGGAATCGCTCCTCTCTTGCTTGTTGAAGAAGATAGGCTTCGATTGCGGCCTTTCTGATTCCATACTCGCCAAACGGCTTGCGTGGCTCGTCCTCGGTTGTCGGCACCTCAATGCTGGGTCCATGCACCCATATGGTTCCGCAGTGCAGCAGATGTCCGATCCTACCTCGAAGGGTTTCCACCAGCTCTTTGGCACTCTCAAGCCTGTAGCAGGTCAGGTCGATAACGACCTCGGCATCCAAGCTCGCAATGCGCTCGCCAAAAGTCCCGGCATTCTCTTCCACAGTCCGGTCAAGCTCTAAGAGAGTAACGGCTTTCCACGCGTGATGTACCTGATAAGGCTGCTTCATGCCACGGCTGACGCAGGTGAGCGCGTGTCCAGCCTCCACGAGCCGGGGTGTCAGAAAGCTTCCGATGTGACCTGTCCCACCAATGATGACTACGCGCATGTGGTGATCGACCCTGCTGCCGAGCGCCCTGGCCTTGGCATCCACAAATTGTCGCATAGAACCAAAGCAAGCTCACCAGATCGCACATGCAGGGACACATCATCTCTGATGATGGACGTCTCATCCGCATTCGACTTTAGGTTGTGAACTGGATCGAAAGACAAACGGCTCCACTTGGATCGGTTGTGGGTATAATAGTTCGCCGCCAGCAGCGCAAAACGGAACTCCTGATGAGGTTGGAAAGCATGGCCAGAGTTCTTGTAATCACGGGTGATGGCGGTGAGTCGTATGAAGCGCTTTATGCGATTCACCGGTTTCGGGAGGAGGGCTGGGAGGCCGTGGTTGCGGCTCCGACACGCCGGAGACTGCATCTTGTGATGCACGACTTCAAGCCGGGATGGGACACCTACATCGAAGGAGAGGGATATGGGCTCGAGGCAGATCTAGCATTCGATCAGGTAAGAGCCGCGGACTATGATGCAGCGCTCATTCTTGGCGGCAGGGCGCCCGAGTACTTGCGGAACAATGTCTGCCTGTTGGATATTGTCCGGGCTTTCGATCGAGCGGGGAAGTGGATCTTCGCCATCTGCCATGGCATTCAAGTGCTGGCTGCGGCGGGGCTAATCAGCGGTAGACGTGTGACCTGCTACGAACATGTGCGCCTCGAAGCGGAGCAGGCCGGAGCGATGTATGTCACCGACGAAGCGGTGTGCGACGGGCGCATCGTGACGGCACAGACTTGGCGGTCACATCCGCAATTCTACCGTGAGATCTTCGCGCGCGTTTCTGGCAAATCCGACGTGGCTGGATCCTGAAGTCGAGGCAGCTCCCGGCTACATGGCGTTGGGGCGTGGGGTGGAGGCCCGGTGTGCTGATCCTCAGCACACCGAATCTCATGCTCGCGAACTACTTACGATCACATCAATCGCATCGAATAGTCCCTGCAGATCGCCCTCTTCAATAAAAGGCGCCCCCAGGTAGAGCCTCACAGTGGCCTGAATCTCTTCCGGTATGACGGCCATAACTTGTTTCGGGGTGACTCCCCAGTATCGTTCATTCCTATGTAGAGTACGACGGTACTCTATCGACGCAAAAAAAACTACTCTTCAGCGACGCTCTTGATGAAAAACCTCCTCGCCTCCGCTAACCTTTGCTCCCGCGTCTGCGGATCCGTACTAACACGAACCATCATTAACACCCCAGCCATGCTCGGGAACAACAACCTGCACTTGGCCAGTCGTTCGTTTCGCGTCTGACCAGGAAAAAATGGTGATAGCCGTTCACGATACGCCTCCAGCAACGCCTCGATCCGTTTGCGCACGGACAACGGCTTTCGTGCGAGTTCCGGCCCGAGGGCGGCGCGCACACAACCGGACCCCGGAGAATTCAAGTGGCCTACGCTTAAGTAGCGCTCGATGATCGACCGCAGAGCCTGACCTTTGGGCGCGGCCTTCGCGACCTCCTCCATGCCTGTTCCCGTCTCATCCAGGGCCCGTGCGACGGCTTCAACGAACAGGTCGTCCTTGCTCTTAAAGTGCCGGTAGAAGCCTCCCTTTTTCAGCCCTACCTTTCTCATTACCGTGCCGATGCCACTACCGTCTCCGCCGCTCTCTATGGGGCGATTGGGGGCGAGGACGTTTGCGTGCCGTTCATGATATCGAGTCGCGGCTACGGGCTGGTGTGGGACAACCCGTCCAAAACGACGGCGGCACTTGGATTCAATGGCCGGAACACGTGGTCGTCAGAAGTCGGAGATCGAGTTTCGTTCTTTGTGATTGCGGGCGACATTTCCGACGAAATTTACGGGGGCTACCGCCTGTTGACCGGCGTGAGGCACCTGCTGCCGAAGTCTGCTTACGGATACATCCAAAGCAAGGCGATTTATCCCACCCAGCAACAAATCCTGGATGTGGCGAACAAGTATCGAGAGAAGAAGTTGCCGTTGAGCGTGATCGTCGTCGACTTCCTCAACATGACCAGGCAGGGCGAGATGGATCTTGACCCGTCGCGCTGGCCGGATCCGGCGGGGATGAACCGGGAACTGCATGCCATGGGCGTCAACACTCTGCTGAGTGTCTGGCCGCACTATGCCCGCGGTACTCAGTTCTACGACATGCTCGAGAAAAGCGGCTGGCTGATCCACAAACCCGACGGAACGCCCGATCCGGGATGGACCAAAGAAGTTATCGGACCGAATCTCGACACCACGAACCCCGAGGCAGCGAAGTGGTTCTGGGAGAAGATTCGTGACCGCTACATCAAGCCTTATGGATTCGATCACTTGTGGCTCGACGAGACTGAACCGGACATTGATCCGGCGGGAGACGTCTTCTCGATCGGTTCGGGCATCCGTTACTACAACGTCTATCCTCTGTTTCACACCTCGTTAGCTTATGAAGGCTCCCGTAGAGACTTTGGAGACAGCCGCAGGGTGATGACCCTGGCCCGGGCGGCATACCTGGGGGCGCAGCGCAACGGCACGGTTTTCTGGTCGAGCGACATTTTCGCCACCTGGGACATGCTGAAGCGCTCCATTCCGGCAGGGCTGAATTTCACTGCCACCGGGCTGCCGTACTGGGATACGGACATCGCCGGCTTTTTCTCGCCGGCAATTCCCGCGGACTACCACGCAGCGCACAAGCCGCTGATCGATGGATCGGATGCGCGCGACACGATTGCGAACTACGAAGACTACCCCGAGCTTTTCGTACGCTGGTTCGAATGGGGCTCTTTTCAGCCGGTAATGCGCGCGCATGGCGAGAGAGCTCACAACGAGGTATGGTCGTACGGCAAGCAGGCGGAGCCGATTCTGGCAAAATATTTGAAGCTGCGGTATCAGCTTTTGCCCTACACCTACTCACTCGCATATCGCAGCTATCAGACGGGCGCTCCGTATATGCGCGCGCTGTTCATGGTTTTTCCAGGCGATCCGAAGGTCGCCGACATTCCTGATGAATATATGTATGGACCGGCGTTCCTGGTAGCTCCGGTGACCGAGCAGGGCGCGACGCATCGGATTGTGTATCTGCCGGCAGGTTGTGACTGGTACAACTACTGGACGAATGAACGGCTGCACGGCGGACAGAGCATTGTGGTGGACGCCCCCATCGATACACTGCCACTCTTCGTGCGCGCCGGAAGCATTGTGCCGCTTGGGTCGGAGGTGGAGAGCACTCAGCAGCCGCAAACGATTGCGTCTCTGCGCGTGTATCCCGGATCGAATGGCAGCTTTTCTCTTTACGATGATGACGGAAAGACCTATGCCTACGAGAAGGGCGGCGGCTCAATCACGAAGCTGACTTGGAATGATGCCACCCATCAGTTGAGGCACGAGGGTGCGCCAGGGCCGAATGCGCTGGATAAGGCAACCGTGCTCGTGATCGGCCGCTAGGTAAATCCAAATTCAGGATCAGGGCGAAGTTGCTGCCTGGCCTACACTTCAATTTAATAAGGAGCTACGAATGCGTTTGGAGACTTGGTGCACCGCATTCTTTCTCGTATTTACGCTCTCTCCGTCCATCTTGGCCCAATCGCGGGACTCATGCACCGCTGTGATGGATGTCAAGGTCGCAGGCGTCGAGATTACCAAGGCCGCTCATGTAGAGGCAGGAACGACCGAAACGATTCCCTGGAACCAAACTCGCACCGCACCGCTTCCTGCCTACTGTCGGGTCGAGGGCATGATCAATCGCCGGACTGGTGTTGGCGGCGAGGAATTCGGTATCAGTTTCGCCTTGGCCATGCCCGACAAATGGAATGGCGATTTTCTGATGCAAGGCGGCGGTGGCAGCAACGGCATCGTGCTTGCGCCGCTTGGTTTGAACGCCGCGGGAGACACCCCTGGACTGATACGCGGCTTCGCGGTTGCAAGTACGGATACGGGTCACAAGAGCCACCATTCCGGATTTGATTTCGCTTTCATGCGAGATCAGCAGGCCTATCTGGATTTTGCCTATCTCGCCAATGCTGACGTCGCCACACTCGCCAAACAACTCATCGCGCAACACTACGGAAAGCCAGCGGCCTTTTCGTATTTCTCAGGCTGTTCGACGGGTGGCCGCGAAGGAATGATTCTTTCGCAGCGCTATCCCGCGATTTTCAACGGCATCATCTCGGGCGACCCCGCCATGCGCACCGGGCTTTCCAATCTCGCTATCGGGCGATGGATTCCCATTGCCTTCAATCAAATCGCTCCGAAAGATGCGAATGGGAAACCCATCCTCGAGCAAGCCATTACGGACAACGACCGCAAGCTGATCAGAGACGCCCTCATCAAGAGGTGCGATGCCAAAGACGGTCTTGCCGATGGCTTGATTTCCGATCCTCTCGGGTGCGACTTCGATCCTGAAATGTTGGCGTGCAAGGGCGAAAAGAACGATTCCTGCCTGGCTCCAGAAAAAGCCGCCGCCATCAAGAAAGCGATGGAAGGACCGAAGACGTCGAGTGGAACGCAAGTCTACGCCGGCTTCCTTTACGACACGGGCATCACCAACGGTCCGCCGTTTCGCGGATTGCTGTCGCCCGGTCCCGGTATTTTCGGCCCTGCGACGACTGACATGTCGATGGATGTCGATAAAGAAGCTCTGGCCGCCATCCAGCCGCTTGTGGACTCCATGTCCACGAACTTGACGACCTACTCCGCGCAGGGAGGGAAGCTGATCCTCTACCACGGCGATAGCGATCCCTGGTTCTCCCCGCTCGATACGTTCGGATATTACAAAGACATGGCAGCGGCTAACGGCGGCCTCGACGCCGTGTCGAAGTGGAGTCAGTTCTATTTCATTCCAGGGATGAGCCACTGCGGCGGAGGGCAGGCACTGGATGATTTTGACTTGCTGGGCGCAATCGTGAACTGGGTCGAGAAAGGAACGGCGCCTACGTCAGTCACTGCGACTGGCAGAGCCTTTCCCGGCCGCAGTCGCCCGCTTTGTGCTTATCCGAAACACGCACAATATAAAGGAGCCGGGAATTCGGAAGAGGCGAGTTCGTTCGAGTGCCGCTGACCAGGACGGGTTCAGTCATAACTTAGAGAAACAGGAAAGTGGAGGGCGGATATGAAGCAACTCGGAATCGTAATCATCCTTTTCACAAGTCTTTGCTGTGCACAAGAAGCAGGCGATTTTCAGCCCTCTACGACGAATGTCTGGGCAGCGGAGTATCCGCGGGTTGACAGCGCCGGAAGAGTACAGATTCGCGTGAAGGCTCCCGAGGCCACCAAGGTCCGACTGAATTTCTGGAGCGGACCGAAGGCGGACATGGAGAAACAGCCGGATGGATACTGGACCATCACGACTCCCCCGCTCGTTCCCGGTTTTCACTACTACACCTTGATTATTGACGGGGCGGAGGTCAGCGATCCCAACACTCACGCCTTTTTCGGCGGAGGCAAGCCGGCTAGTGGCGTAGAAGTTCCGGAGCCCGGCTCTACTTATTATTCGGTGCGAGATGTTCCGCACGGCGCGGTTCGCGAGGTCTGGTACAACTCGAAGGTCACGGGGACCTGGCGCCACGCATTGGTTTATCTGCCTCCGAACTACGACGCGCAGACCAATACACGCTATCCGGTCCTCTACCTGCAACACGGCGCAGGCGAAGATGAGACCGGCTGGATCCGCCAAGGTAACGCGAATTTCATTCTCGACAATCTCCTGGCGGCGAAAAATTGCAAACCGATGATTGTGGTGATGGCCTATGGTTATGCACATCGCGCGGGCCAGGCGCCGGTCGATCTGTTTGCCAAGTCCTTTGGCTCTCCTGAAATGTTGAAGGCCATGCAGGACATGGCTGCGGCATTCGAAGATGATGTAACCCAGGCTCTGATCCCATTCATTGATTCCACCTTCCGCACGTTGTCCGACCGTGAACACCGCGCGATGGCTGGCCTATCGATGGGTGGCATGCAAACGTTCCAGATCACGCTGGATCACCTGGATCTCTTCTCTTACATTGGCGGTTTCAGTGGAGCGGGCGGGATGCTCGTGCTCGGAAATCGGAAACTCGATCCCAAGACCGACTACAACGGAGTGTTTGCCGATCCGGCAGCATTCGCCAAGAAAGTGCACTTGCTCTGGCTTGGCGTCGGAACGAATGAGCCAGAAAGAATGCGCGCAGGACTCCAGAGATTGCACACCTCGCTTCAGGAAGCAAACATACAACACATTTTCTACGAGTCGCCCGGCACCGATCACGAGTGGCAAACCTGGCGCCGAGATCTGAAGGATTTTGCACCGAGACTCTTCTGAACCAAGCCACCAGTGCAATCAGGATGGAAGCAAAAGAATGCTTGCAGCTATCTGCTGGCCATTCGGAATAACTGGCCAAGGTTGATACGGGGCCATTGAATCGGCCCGGATTGCTGCGGAAAAGGCAATTGGCCGGTGCGAACTCCCTCGCTGAGCCAACTAAGAAACTGCTCTCTGTTTCCTTTTACGAGCACCGGCTGGCAACCAATCCCGAGCAGCGGAACGAGTGCGTCATGGCGAGAGAGTTGGTGATGGAACCAGTCGGCCCATTCCGGGACACCTGGGAGACCGTGGATGTGGGCGAGCGAGGCCCATATAAAGCCAGAGCCCGAATGCCCCAGCAGAGTTCGGTCGGCGCTTGCCGAGGCAGTCGCGAACTCCTCTGATACGCCTATGACGTGTCGCACAGCTCGCTTGCGGTCGGCCAACTGAATCGAGCCTCGATAGCATTGGGCATTCCGCCCGAGCAGCGCCCGAATCGGAGCCACGCCGGACGCTTCTATCGTGAAGGTTTCCTCCATATGGATGGCAGCAACGATGGCGCTGATCTGGGTTTCGCTGCCGATCACGGATAACAGATGGGCTTTGGCGTGCCGCGGGGGATCAGGGGCTACTTCGCCAATGAAGCGGTCCAGGTGCAGTTGGAAATGCGTGGTCGTCTTCTCAGTTCTTCTGTAATAGGTGAGTGAGCCGAAGCGAAGATGTGCATTCAACATGGCGGGTTCTGCTTTTCGTGGGTGAGGATCTCAGTTCTGCCGTCGGCAAAGATCAGCGTCAGCTCATGGGAAAATCGCTCACGATCGTGTATGACGATGGCCCCACCTTCCTCCTCTTCTTCTTCCCAATGGTCGGTAAATTTCACGGATTTCCAGTGGGCGATATGCAGCAACTCGTCCTTCCCGAATACGCCATTGAGCATTCCGGCAGTGCAGAGCAAGCCCACGTGGCCTCCATGCAACGGAGTCAGCGGCCTGCCCCCAACATCCCGCTGCTCCCGGATCAGTACTCGCATGGCTTGTCGATAAGCCGCCGATTGAAGTAGCAGGTCTTCTATTTGATCGAGAGGAAGGCCGGTATTTGTTAGCTGAATCGGCCCTGAACTCGGGACTTGGTATGCGACTTCCGGCACGTCTCCGAGCTCAGCAATTTGGTCTTGAATGGCGAGTCTCTCCAGGTAACGAACAGTTTCAGTCAAGGCTGAATCGCGCAGGCGATCATGACGCTTCCGCCGGAGGGCCAGGACAGCGACCTGTTTGAACCGCACGGATTCCGGGGTAGTCAGCCGATAAACTCGTATGTCGCGAAAATGTTCAGCCAGCAATCGTGCGCACGATTGTATTCGCGGTTGCGGAACGATGAATACAAGCACGCCTTCGCACTTGAGCCACCGGTAGGTGTGCTGCAGAAAGATCAATTCCAGTCTTTCGTTTTTTCCCTGGCCGTATTCCCAATCGTAGGGTGGGTTGAGATATATCAGTGACACGGACTCTGCGGTGCAGCCAACATCGAGTGTGTTGGCATGCAAAACATCGATCCCCAGATTTCTAGCCTGCTCCGATCGATGTGCGTCGATCTCAATGCCATATCGCAATGCTGGGTTGGATTCGAGAAGTGTGTTGAATGCGACTCCATCTCCAACGCATGGGTCGAGCGCAGAGAATTGTTCTGGGAAACCGAGCAATCTCCTGAGACGAACTGCTTCGGACGACGGCAGAGGGAAGAAGCCGAGTTTAGCTTGTCCTTGAAACCGCATTCTGCACCTCCCCGCATCTCGGTGGACCCTTTCTGAAAGCCGGTTTGCCACTACCGATCTTGTGGGGCACAAGAGAGTCGGCCGAACGGTACGAAGCAAAACGGTTGGTACAATACTCACGAGTTCGGATAAAGAGCGAACCTATGTCTACGAGCCCATCTGAGCCCGTGATTATGACGGTCTCCGGTTTTGATCCCTTAGGAGGAGCCGGTGTCATTGCCGATCTAAAAACTTTTGGAGCCGATGGGTGCTATGGTGTTGCTGCCATCACCGCAATCGACGTGCGAGAGCGTGCTGGCTCCGTCGATCAGATTTATCCCGTTGACGTGAAGATTCTGCGAGCATGCCTCAAGTCGATACTCGTGGAGAGTAAAGTCAAAGCCATCAAGATCGGCATGCTCGCGACCCGCGCACACGCAGAGGTCGTGTTGCAGGTGCTAGAGGAGCATTCTTCACTGCCGGTGGTGCTCGATCCCCTAGTCCGGGCGAGCGGAGGCATCGACATAAAGGATCCGAGCTGTGTGGAATTTGTGCGTGATCGCCTGGTGTCTCGGGCTACAGTAATTACGCCAAATCTGCAGGAGGCAGCCGCCCTTACAGAACTCAAGGTTGAGGACGTAGAGGACATGAAGTTGGCTGCTCGCAAACTCATCGATATAGGTGCGCGGGCCGTTGTGGTAACAGGGGGCCATCTGGAAAGACCGGTGGACGTGTTCGCGGACTCGTCGAATCTGCGGACCCTAGCCGGAGACCGCATCAAACCAGAGAATATCTACGGTGCTGCCTGCACGTTCTCTTCCGCGTTAGCGGCCTGCCTGGCGCTCGGACACCGATTGGATGAAGCCATCATTTTGGCAAAGGCCTACGTCACGGAGGCAATCAGAAGGGCGTACCCAGTCGGCGACGGACGGGTTCCCTTGAACCAACTCTATCGCCTCCAAGAGTTGACCGATTCTGCGCTTCCGGGTCTTAAGGCAGTCCACAGATAGCGCACTTGTTCGTTTTCCACAGAAACCGCACCAGAACCTGACCTAAGCTCTGTGCTGGACGCGGTTATTCTCGCCGTCTTCCACACCCTACTCATCCAATGCCTCTTTCCTGACTGCAAATCTTGCCCGCAACCAGTATGCGACCACCACCAACTCGCCAGCGAGGAAGAGGAGGCCAAAGACGGCTTTGTTGTGTTCGGCTAACCAATTCGGCAGGTAAATGTCGAAGTTGGAGTCGCGGTCAACGGTGAACCGAGCAGCCAGATCAGTGAGAGGACATCTGCCTCCGTTGACGGCCAGTATGCTGCATTCCAGTAGAACGATGACGGTGATGATCGCAGCCCAACGGAATCGACGCAAAACCGCGAGGACTGGCAACGCGAGAATACACCCCGCCAACAATGCCCAAATGACCGTGTGCAAGAGCTTGATGGCAGTCAACACTTAGACGCTCTCGCGGCCTTGGCCTTCGGTGGCCTTTCGAATCTAAGAAGCTCGCCTTCCGCTAGGAGCCAGTCGTCCAATGCGAAGCCGTGAACTCCACCGCGCCGCTCGTATATCTCGTAGGCACGTCTGCGGATGCGTTCCTCGATCTCGTTCTGTGGAACGGGCTTCGGTGAGCGAGGTTTCCGAGATTTCGACTTGGCTGTCATGAGCGTTCCTCCTCGATGAGCCGCTGTCGTCATCTGAGATGCTTGTTGAAAAACGCGATGATTCGGCGACGGGCATCCTTCGCCGATGGATGGTGGTAACCGATTCCGACTACCTTCAACATTTTGAATAGGGCCTTTTGGTGATTGTTCAGAAACGAGTGCCCAGCGTCAGCATACTCTTTGACATCGTGCTCTACGTGGACGACAGTCAGAATGCGCTCCAACGCGGCTGCTGCGCCTCGTGCCCAACGGTCTTTTGCACCATAGCTGGCTACAATCGGACAAGCTCCAACCAAAAGGCGTTCCGCATCCTTAGGAATGGAGCCGCCATAGTTGACACTCGACGCAGAGAAACCGTGTCTGGGAGCGAGCAGCAGCGCGAACGCACCTCCCATGCAGAACCCGATGACCCCAATCTTGCCAGTGCATCCTTCTTGTTGCGAAAGGAAGGCGCGCGCAGCTTCAATATCGGCGAAGAATTTCCCCTGGCGGGCCGCAGCATCTCTGATGATCGAAACGATGCAAGCAATCTTGCCCCCAGGATGGAACAGATCGGGAGCGACCGCCAAATATCCTTGGCTCGCAAGCCAATCAGCATGGTTCCTCAGGTCCTGGCTCATGCCCGCCGCATCGTGCAGCACGACCACACCTGCCCAAGATTCGCCTTCGTTGGGCTTGGCAAACCACGCCGGAAGATCCCCAGACGCAGTGCTGATATTCACATAAGCCATTGTTGGTCTGCCGCCTTACGCGGCCGCGGTACCATCGTCAGATTTGGCGGCGTTGGCAGAGTCTCCCAGCAACGCAGGTTCTTCTTGCAGATGCTTTTCCAGCAGTTCTAAGAAAAACAGATGGTTGGGATGAGGACGATGCCATGGCATCGCAACCACGAGAACGACCGCGACAGCCAACAACAGGAGTGGAAGAACGGCGAACATTACGTACTCGCCTTCGGCTCCATGCTAGGCTCCGAATGTTACGCAGACATTAAAAGACCGTGCGGGATGCCTGTGATTCTAGTCACCGCTGCGTAACTCCTAGGAACTGCTCGGAGTTCTGTGCAGTCCGGTTCTTGCCCAGATGTTAAGATCGTGGTCGATCAACGCTCTTTCAGCGATACTCCTAACAACCCAGTTCCAGCCCGGCCCCCGAGGTTCACCATGACCGCCACGCAGATTCATCTGTGCGAGAGACTAAAGCGATTAGGGTTCAGACGGGAGAACCAAATCAGGCTTTATGGATCACAATTTGAGCTGGTTGGTGATCCTTTCGTGATGAGCGATACCGCGGTGTTCTTCGACGCTGTCGAACAGAAATCAGGCCAACTCAGACGCGTTCGTATCCCGCTAACCATCGTAAAGATGGCGGGACAGCAGATGGAAGTTGCTCCTGCCGCCTGATTTCCGTCCAGACACATCAGCGTTATGCCGGTGCCTTGTCACACGCTTGCTCGCATCACTCCTCCCTCCTGAATCGAAGTGAATTCGAACATGAAAAGCGGGGGGGCGCCGCTGTGCGACACCCACGCACCCCGCTCATTCGCGACACGTGGAAACGTGTCACGCAACTTTGGCGTGTGTTGTGACACTGCGGCTTAGAAAGTCACGAATGGCCACCGCGATCTCCTGGTGATGCGTTTCGAGAGCAAAGTGACCGGTCTCATAAAAATGCACTTCTGCTTTCGAGTTGTCACGCTGGAAAGCCTCAGCGCCCGGCGGTGGGAAGAACGGATCGTTCTTGCCCCATACGGCCAAAAGCGGCGGCCGCTTTGTGCGGAAGTACTCCTGGAACTTGGGATAGAGCGCGACGTTGCTGGCGTAATCGAGAAACAAATCAAGCTGGATTTCGTCGTTGCCAGGACGCGCCAAAAGGGCGGAATCGAGTTCGTAAGCCTCCGGCGCTACCAAGCTTTCGTCCGGAACTCCATGGATGTATTGCCACTTCGTTGCTTCTGGCTTGAGGAATTCGCGCAGCGCCGCTCGATTCTCTGCAGACGGGTCTTTCCAGTATTTCTGGATTGGATTCCAACCCGCGCTCAGGCCTTCCTCGTAAGCATTGCCGTTCTGCGAAATGATAGCCGTGATTCGCTCCGGATGGGCCAAGGCGAGACGGAGTCCAACAGGGGCTCCGTAGTCGAAAACATAGATTGCGTAGTGGTCGAGGCCAAGCTTCTGAGTGAAGCGGTCGATAACTTTGGCCAAATTCTCAAACGTGTAGTGAAATTGCTTGCGCTCCGGGGAATCGGAGAATCCAAAGCCGGGCAAATCCGGTGCCACTACGTGAAAGTGTTCGGCCAGAACAGGAATGAGATTGCGGAACATGTGCGACGAAGTCGGAAAGCCATGTAATAAGAGGACATTAGGGGAATCTTTCGAGCCTGCCTCGCGATAGAAAATCTTGATGCCGTCCACCTCAGCGTGCCGGTAGCTTGTCATAAGAACCTCCTTTGAGATTGGAATTGCTGAGACGGGAGAAGCCCGTCTCCCTGACATTCCTCTCATCAGATTTGCTAACCGATAAAAAGATTCATTATCGGTGTTATAATTGTTTGGGATTGAGAATGGCAAATGCTAAAGCGCCCACTTCCTCCGACTGGCGGGACGGATTTCTGTTCGTCGGCAATCAGCTGGCTCTGGATTTCCTGAACACACGCCCCGTCCAGGATGGCGAGCCGCGGGAATTGCTCCCTGATTTCGAAGCTGTTTTGCGCTGGTCTCGGGCGGCGGGTACTTTAAGTTCTTGTCAGGTCGACGATCTGAAGCAAAGGTGGGGCGAGTCAGCGCGTGCTCGAGACCTTACTGCTCAATTGCGTCAACTGCGGGAGAACCTGAGGAACGAGATCCTCTCGTGGGAGGGCACGGGGAAACTGCGTCGCTGCACGGTTGATGAACTGAATTTCATCATGACTAAGCATCCCATGCTCACGCGATTAAAGCGGGGTCCAAGAGAGACGACGACTGAGCTTTGGTTTGAAGCAAGCAATCCGGAAGATTTGCTTGCGCCTCTTGCCCACAGTGCGGCGATGCTATTCGCGAATGTTGACCCGGATCGTGTTCGAAAATGCGGTCATTGCGTGCTGCATTTCTACGATACAAGCAAGAAGGGCACGCGACGCTGGTGCAGCATGCAGCTGTGTGGGAACCGGCTTAAGGTCGCAGCCTATGCGGCACGCCAACGGGCTCATACCCCAAGATGACACAGGACGTATCATGCTGGAGCACCTTGGAACTTATGGGGTAATAGAAGGTTGAAGCTGGAGATTGTTCGAGGCTGTGACGCTCGATTCGACGGCCCATCCTAGGGACGAGCAAGGCAAGGGCGGCGTAGCGAGTGGAATCAGTCTGAATTCGACTGGGAATCTCGGACAGCCCAATCGGTTTCGAACCATGAGGGCCCTCCGAATGGACTGTGGCTGGCAAAATCAGGGAGAGGCGCCAGATAACCACTTTGAATGTGAGCGTTCTCTTGCATCCAGCGCGGCTTGTATTCGATCCGCTGACCCACCTCAGACCAGCGGCATGCGAGATGTCCTCGCTCTCTTTGCCATGATCTCCTCGCGGTTCACCTCCACGAAGGCTCACGGCTCATTATACGGCTGCCGCTGCGGCAACCCGAACGCACTGCCGTACCATGTTTCCGACCAGGCCGGGCGCCATCCCTCGACTTTACGTAGCCTCGATCACTGACAACGGTAATCGACTCGTGGCATCGTGAATTGACGCCGGAGAGGCATGAGCTATGGCCCGAAGCAACGCAGGCGAAACGCATGGCTCCAGAGCCGGGCTGGAGTACTGGGCGCACCGCGTGCTTGTCGAAAGCGACAAGGTTGGCAGCCACTTTGATCCGGATGCCGTACACGACTTGCGCGTGGCCCTTCGCCGCTGCCGGTCAATGGCGGATGGTTTTGTGCTAATCGACCCCGACACGGGATGGAAGCAGCTAAAGAAACTCGGGAAAACACTTTTCAGCCGACTGGGTGAACTCCGCGACGTGCAAGTCATGGTGGAATGGGTCAGCCGCTTGGGCCAACCAGACGATCCCATCCGCAAGGGACTTCTCGATTCGCTGGCGACAAAGGAACAGCAACTCAAAAAGGGCGCACAGGAAGAAGTCCTTGGATTCGACCGCAAAGAGTGGGAAGTGCTGGCCCAAAAGCTCGCGAAGCACAGTCAGAAAGTGCCGCCCGAAGGAGTTGTTTTTCAGCAACTCGCCGTTGAACGCTGGGAAGACGCGTATCACTTGCACCGCCGAGCGCTGCGAAATCGGTCGCAAGTCGCTTTTCACCAGTTGAGGATCGGACTAAAGAAGTTCCGCTACACGGTGGAGAATTTCCTCCCGCAACGCCATGAACGCTGGGGCAAGGACCTAAGGGAGTTGCAGGACCTGTTGGGTGAAGTGCACGACCTGGATGTGCTCTGGGCGATCCTGAGAGGGCGCGGCGATTTTGGCCACGAGCAGCGCCTCGACTGGCAGACGAGGATCAAAGAAGAACGCCAGCAACGGTTGTCAAAATACCGTCACAGGATGGCCGGGCCACACTCCTTGTGGCTCGCATGGCGCGCAGAACTACCGAAGAACGAAGCGCTGGAGGATGCAGGCGCGGCCAGGCTTCGCACCTGGGCGTCGTTTCTTGATCCCGACATGGAGCATTCTCGGCTCGTCAGTCAACTGGCCTTGCAACTCTACGATGGGCTGGTTCGAGACGGGATCCTTCACCCTGGCAAGAACACTCGACGCATTCTCGGGGCCGCGGCGCTCCTGCACGATGTTGGACGCGCACGAGCGAAACAAGGACACCACAAAGATTCCTACCGGCTGATCCGAGAGATTGTGCCGCCACTCGGTTGGACGCTCCAAGACTTGCGAGCGGTGGCCGCCGTGGCACGCTATCATTGCGGTGCCTTGCCTCGCTCCGGTCACAAGTGTCTGGCTCAGCTGGCCCCATCCAGGCGGTCTGCAATCGTCCGTCTGGCAGGCATCCTTCGTCTGGCAAATGCATTTGATCTGTCGCATGAGCGAAAGGTTCGAAGGCTTCACGTCGGAAGGCACGACGGAGCCCTGATCGTCCGAGGCGAGGGATACGATGAAACAGGACCGACCGCCGAACGGCTTGCCGGCGCCCGGTACCTACTAGAGGTCACCTGCCATTTGCCGATTCTTGTCCGGTCATGGACCCCTACCCACGGATCGGTCATGAGGGCGAGCGTCCAACCGCGCGGTCGATGAGCCATCGCTGGCTGTTCATTGTCCCGTCCCCCGCACGGCTTCGATTCCGCACGTAGGCTCCGTCTGCCTGCATGTGCCGCGCCTTCACGACGTCGGTCAGATAGGTGGCCAGAACCTCGTCGCGCAGGTGACGAATCAACTTAGAATCCTGCACGGGAAAGATTACCTCGACCCGCCGGTTCAGATTCCGTGGCATCAGATCAGCGCTGCCGAGATAGACTTCTTCCTCACCGCCGTTCCTGAAGTAGTAGATCCGGCTGTGCTCCAGGAACCGCCCCACAATACTTGTTACCCGGATGTTTTCGCTCACCCCCGCGATGCCAGGGCGAAGGCAGCACATTCCTCGTACCAGGAGATCCGCCTGAACTCCCGCTTGCGAAGCCTCGTACAACAGCCGGATCATGCGCTTGTCGATCAGGGCGTTCACCTTGAAGATCAGGTGTCCGCCCTCTCCGCGTCGCTGATGCTCCATCTCCCGCCTGATGAGTCGTTCAAACCGTTCCCTCAAATTTATCGGGGCTACCAGCAGTTTTCGGTAATCCGCCTTCGCAGAATAACCGGTGAGATAGTTGAAGAGGTCCGTACAGTCGGCCCCGATGTCTTCGTCGCACGTGAACATCCCAAGATCCGTGTAAAGCTGTGCCGTAACACTGTTGTAGTTCCCTGTAGAGAGATGGACATAGCGCCGGATTCTGTTTCCTTCCTGGCGCACGACCAGGGCGGTCTTGGAATGAACCTTAAGGCCCTGCAATCCGTACACGACATGCACGCCTTCGTGTTCCAACGCCCGTGCCCACTCAATATTGCTCTCTTCATCGAACCGGGCCTTGAGCTCAACCAGCACGGCAACCTGCTTGTCGTTTTCTACTGCTTCGAGGAGAGCTCTTACCGCAGGAGCATTCCGATCTACGCGGTAAAGCGTGATCTTGATGGCCAACACAGCGGGATCACGAGCCGCCTGCTGCAGGAAGGAAATCACCGGCTGGAAGGAATCGAAGGGGTGATGCACAAGAATGTCGCCCCGGCGAATGGCCGCGAATATGTCTTCCTTCGGGTCCGGCTCAAGTGCGCGGGGAGTTGCCGCCACAAAGGGTGGATCCTTCAGTTCGGGTCGATCTACGGCCCAAAGGTGTCGCAGCCTGCTCAAAGCCACAGGTCCCCTCAACTGATAAATATCGGCGCGCTTGACTTCAAGATTCTCGGCCAGAATATCCAGAACTCGAGGAGGCATTGCGTCGTTAACTTCGAGCCTTACGACATCTGCAAAACGTCTTTGCCAGACGCCTTCTTCCACCGACTCCAGCAGATCGCCGGTCTCCGATTCCTGCACGGCAGTTTCCGCGTCCCTGGTGACGTGGAACGGGTGTGCTTCCAGGATTGTCATGCCGGGAAACAGCATTCCTAGGTTCGCGACAATCAACTGTTCGAGCCAGATGAAGTATTGCCGAACTGGGTGTCTTGTTTTGTCTCTTTGCTCGGGGGGCACGACACCCACAGTAACCAGCGGAGGAATTGAGTCTGGAATCTTGACGCGGGCAAAATGTTCAACGCCTTCCCTGTCGCGAATCAGCACTGCCAGGTTGAGGCTCAGGTTGGATATATGCGGAAAAGGACGCCCGGGGTCAAAGGCCAACGGAGTCAGTGTCGGGAAGACCGTCTCGGAGAAGTATTCGTTAACCGCCAGCCGCTGCTGGCTATTCAACTGCGCGTATTCCACGACCCAGATGCCGGTTTTCCTGAGTGCTGGCTTAATCTGCCGCTGGAAGCACTCATGCGCGTTCTGCAACAGACTGGCGACTCTCTCGCAAATCGCCGAGAGCTGTGTCGCAGGGCTCATCCGGTCGGGACCGTAGTCAAGAACACCTTGTTCAATCTGCCTTTTCAGACCCGCGACTCGAACCATGAAGAATTCATCCAGATTTGAGCCAACGATGGAGAGAAACTTGACTCGTTCTAAAAGAGGGACGGTGTCGTCTTGCGCTTCCTCCAAAACCCGTTTCTGGAATTCCAGCATGCTCAGTTCGCGATTTACGTATAGTTCCGGAGCATCAAGAGGTGGAATCTCGGGTGACGATCCTTCTCGCGGCTTGGCGCGGCGGCCTGCATCGCGACGCATACCCGCTGTGTCCTTCGCCGTGGTTGCGGCTTCGGAACTCATGAAACTCGTCTCCGAGGTTGGAAGTGCAAGGCAGAAAACCGCAAGGAAATTCTAAATGGCGCATCGTCGACCGGCTGTGACATTGCGCACACACGGGGCATTGCACGCAAACCCTTTAACCCGATGAGGATATGGGCGAAAAGGTACGGTGCTGCCGCACAGAAGGCGACCTGGTGACTAGCTCAGTGATCACAGTTGGGACGGGACCAATTGCAGCCAGACTTGTCAACCGAGCTAGGCTCTGTAATCCGCCCTTTCGATCAGCGAAAGCCCGATCAGGAACAAAAAAACGCGATCACAATCTTCCCAGTTTGCGATGGCGTATTGCGGAAGGTCCAACATCGAGGTCGAGACGGCCTGATTAGGTCTATTGTCACTGCAAGCCTCGAGGCTGTACCGTCGCCGAGAAACTTAGCGCCCAGGGTAGCCGACAGCCTGCGCCAGAATGATCTTCTGATCTGCACGGAGCTTCATCGCCTTGGCAAGCGCCACACGATCGATCAAGCCGCGGACGACCGTAGCCAAACCCTCGGAAGCGCAAAACGGGTAGACGTTCTGGCTGATAAAACCAGCGTCGGCAGCTGTAAACAATTCCATGTCCGGGCCCGTACCGCCTTCTGCAAGATCGGCAACATAGACGAGGTCCAGGGGCGCCGTTGCCACGAATGGTTGGGTGCCCATGCCGGGGCGAACGTCTCGCGCGAGTACGTACTGGGGTTCAACACGCATCGCAGAACATGATGGCCTCCCTTGAAAGAGGCTTTGTCTCAGAGACGTCTCGGAATCGGTATCAATTCGTTCACCCGCCCTCGGTACTGAAGATAAGCCTGGCCAAATCGCTGCTCGAGATACTCGTCTTCGCAGTGGATGCGGAGTTTGAAGACGAAGTAGGCCACGAAGGGGTTGAACAGCAGAGGCCATGAACGAGTCAGCAAGATCAATCCGGGCAGAATGAAAACGATCCAGGCGGAGTAAATGGGATGCCGCACAAGGGCAGATAAACCAGAGGTGACGAGTTGGCCGTTGTTGTAACCCGTGATCTCTGTTCTGGCCGCGACGACCAGCATAGGAACTCCCACGAGGATGAGACTCCCACCCACCAGCGCGCGAAAGGTAATGCCCGTATGAGGCAGATTTCTCGCCAGCGGCGAGTGACTGCTCCCGCGACCGCTGCATACATCCGGGCCCAGCAGCGATCTGTGGTCCGATTCCCCACCGACTCATCCGAGAGATCCTCTGAGCGCCTCAGGAATTATTGAACAAACTCTCGCCGTCGCAACTGTAACAATCGATGCGCGAAAAGAGCAGTGACGCTAATCACCTGTTCTCCTCCAGTTGCGCACGACCCTGCGGCTCACAATCGCCGGAAGGCCAACCCAAGCATCGTGATGGCTTTCCGCTCCAGCTTTGAGCAGGGTTCGGTTCTCGGATGACACTGGTTCGAACAGAACCCTGCTCCGAATCACGCCGTCAACTGGTTGAGAAACTCTCCCAGCTTGGCGGTCGCTTTGAATTGGGGAATAGGATCGAGCTTCTTGAACGCGCTGGTAAACGCACTCGACAAGCTCCACATGGTTCGCGGCGAGAATTCTGGATACTCCGGCTCAAAATACAGCCGATGCACTTCGGGCAGAAGGCTTCGCGGCGCCTCCAGTTCGCCATCGACAAACGCCTCATACAGAATCAGCTTGGCGCGCTCGTCGCTGATTTGCGAGCCGCGCCACTGCTCGACTTGCCGTTGCATCGGCTCGAAGTTCCGCTGTATTCGGTCCACACCCACAGCAAGCATGTCAATCAGGTTGAAGCTCTTGCTGTGCTTCGCCAGGACCGGGGTGAAGTCTCCGCTGAACGCCATGTTGGAACAG
>Ga0335080_10000825_pt1 | contig 29257 bp, 26 predicted proteins | sample Lox_Sample_34_FD_206720 | JGI IMG/M metagenome (GOLD analysis project Ga0335080, IMG submission 206720) | Soil microbial communities from Loxahatchee National Wildlife Refuge, Florida, United States - Lox_Sample_3.4 | ecosystem: Environmental > Terrestrial > Soil > Wetlands | place: USA... | reverse complement strand
ATGCGTTCGTTCGCAAGCTGGATACGATGTTCAGCATGACGTCGGATTACAAAGTCGGCGGCTACGGCCGCGTAATCCACGAGATGACCGAGGCGAAGATGGAGGGCATGGGCCAGTACGCGCACATCAACGAGCCCGTGCACCATGTCATCTATCTCTACGACTTCGCCGGCGAACCGTGGAAGACGCAACGGCTGGCGCACGAGGTGATGACGCGGCTCTACAAGCCGGGGCCGGACGGATGGCTGGGGGACGAGGACACAGGCCAGATGTCGGCGTGGTACATCTTCAGCGCGCTGGGAATCTATCCGGTGACGCCAGGCCGGCCTGTTTACGCGCTGGGCACGCCGCTGTTCGATCGCGTAACGGTGCATCTGGAGAACGGCCGCACGCTCAAGGTGGAGGCGGAGCGGCGCGAGCCCGGCGATTTCTATGTGCAGTCGGTTACGTGGAACGGGCACGCGCTGGACGGGCCGTGGATCGATCACGCACAGATCGCGGGCGGCGGCACGTTGAAGTTCGTCCTGGAGCCGGATCAGCCGAGTGCGCGCAAATAGTCGAGATCGACATTGCCGCCGGTCAGGACGATGCCGATGCGGGAGATGTCGGGCGGGAGCTTGTGGAACAGCGCGGCTGCGGCGGCCACCGCACCGCTCGGCTCGACAAGGATCTTCATGCGCGTGAGCAGGAAGTGGACGGCCTCGCGAATTTCGTCTTCGGTCACCAGCAGTACCGATTCGATGTTGCGCTGAATCACCGGGAAGGTGAGCGCGCCGGGTGTGGGGGCGCGGAGGCCGTCGGCGGCGGTAGTTGGCGGAGGGATGGAGACGCGCTCGCCGGCGCGCAGAGAAAGCCAGGTGTCGTTGGCGGCCGTGGGCTCGACGCCGAAGAGGCGAATCGCGGGCAGGAGGGCTTTCGCCGCGATGGAGCAGCCCGCGGTGAGGCCGCCTCCGCCAACCGGGGTCATGATGGCGTCGAGGTCGGGGGCCTGTTCGAGCAGTTCCAGCGCGACAGTGCCCTGGCCGGCGATGGTCCACTCATGGTCGTAAGGCGGGAGGAAGGTGGCCCCGGTCTCATCGGCGATGCCGCGGGCGATGGCATCGCGGTCGTCGGTCTGGCGGTTGAAGGTCACCACGTGCGCGCCATAGTCGAGTGTGGCCTCCAGCTTGATGCGCGGCGAATCCAGCGGCATGACGATGGTAGCGTTGACTCCGAGGGCCTTCGCGGCGATGGCGACGGCCTGAGCGTGGTTGCCGGAAGAGCAGGCAACGAATCCGCGGCGGAGGTCGGCGGGTGCCATCGACAAGGCGAAGTTCGATGCGCCGCGAATCTTGAATGCGCCGCCACGCTGGAGGTTCTCGCATTTGAAGAAAGCCTGCACCCGGGCGCGCTCGTCGAAGATGTGCGAGGTCATCACTGGCGTGCGATGGGCAACGTCGCGGATGCGTTCGGCGGCGCGGGCGATGTCATCGAACGAGACGGGCATTCTTTCCTCCGCGGATGAAGATGAGGGCGGCGAGCGCGGCGAGCGCGAGCCAGGCGAACCAGTCGCCGGCGCCGGCGTAGAGGGTGTTCGCGTGAGCGACGGCGACGCGGCCCTCGGCAGTGACGAAGCCTGCGGGCGTGGTGGCGCGCTCCAGCAGGATGCGGCCGCGATTGTCGCTGAGCGTGAGGACGCCCTGGCGCGCGCAACGGGCGAAGCTGAAGCCGCTCTCGACGCCGCGCATGACGGCCATGCGGCTGTGGAGCCAGCGGTCGGTGTTGAAGTCCCAGGCGGGCGCGAGCATCAAGCCGATGCCGGCGCGGGCGTACTGGCGGCTGAGCTGCGGGAAATCGAGGTCCTTGCAGATGATGACGCCCCACTTGCCGGAGGGCTGATCCAGCAGAGTCAGCGCATCGCCAGTGACGTAGCCGGTCTCAAGGCCGGGGATAAAGTGTTGCTTGTCGTATGCGGTCACCAGCGCGCCGTCGGGCGCGAAAACCAGCGCGTCATTGTGGCGCGCTCCGGCATGACGTTCGTCGAGCCCCACGATGAGACGATTGCCGCTGGCAGCCGCGGCCTGCGCGAAGATGGCGCGGGCTTCGGTGGACTGCGCTTCGCTGAGGATGGCGAGCTTTTCCGGGAGCAGCGTGACGTCGGCGTGTGCGGCGCGGACCTGGGCGGCGTATTCGCGGACCGTTTCGAGCGGGTCGGCGTGGCGCGCGTCGGTGGCGAGGAGGCGAACGGTGAGGGCTCCGGTGGCGGGCGCAGTCGAGTGCAGGCGCCACTCACCGAATCCGAGAACGGCGATGAACGCGACGGCAAGGGTAGCGGCGAGAGCGCGCTTCCACGCGGCGATGAGCACAGCGATCGCCGACGGAACGGCGATCAGCAGGAAAACAATGCCCCAGATTCCCGTGACCGAGGCGAGTTGCACGACGGGCAGGAAGTCCATCTGCGAATAGGCGAGACTGCCGAAGGTGGAGTGCGGCGAAAAGACGGTGTTGATGTATTCGTAAGCGACCCAGACGAGCGGCGGCCAGAGCGCGGCGCGCCACACGTGGCCGCGAAGGATTTCGGCACGCCACAGCAGAACAGCGATGACGAAGATCAGCGCGGGGATCGCGAACAGGGCTATGACGAAGGGGGAAGGGATGCCGATGAGGCCGTGCAGGTAGCCCCACATGTTGCATTCGCCAGTGAACCAGGCGGTGAACGCCACCAGCGCGGCGGCCCACCACGGGGCGCGGCGCGCGAACAGCAGCGGAGGAATGGGCGCAAGCCACGTCAGCCACCAGTGCGGGTGGAGTCCGGTGCCCGCCCACAGAAGCGCCGCCGACGCGAGCGCGGCCAGCAATGCGGTCATCAGTAGCCGGCTTTCTTGTCCACGACGTTCAATAGCGGCTCGCCGCGGACGAAGCGGGTGTAGTTCGTGAGGAACATGCGCGTGGCGCGTTCGAGGAAATCGGGAGTGCGGTCGGCCGAGTGCGCCGAGATGAGGACATTGTCGAGGCTGTAGAGCGGGTCATCGGCGGGCAGCGGCTCGGTTTCGACGACGTCAAGGGCTGCGCCGCGGAGGCGATTCGAGCGCAGCGCTTCCACCAGCGCGGCTTCGTCGATGGCGTTGCCTCGGCCGACATTGATGAGCACGGCCGATTCCTTCATGGCCGCCAGCTCCCGCGCGCCGATCATGTGGTTTGTCGCTGGCGTCGCGGGCATGGCCATGGCGACGTAGTCGGATGCGGCGAGGAGGTCGAGCAACTGGTCCGGTGCATAGATGCGCTCGGCGATGCCGTCGTTCCGCAAGAGCTCGGGTTTGCGACGGAGAGCGATGACACGCATGCCGATGGCGCGGGCGAGGCGTGCTGCTTCCCGTCCAATGCCTCCGTAGCCGATGACGCCCAGGGTGGCGCCACGAACCATGTCCACGGTGATCCACTCCCATTTGTGCGTCTGCTGATTGCGCTGCAGAAGCGGGATGTTCTTGGCGAAGTGGAGAATCGCCGCGATGACATATTCGCCGAGCGATTCGGCGAAGACTCCGGCGGCGTTCGTCAGAGGCACGGAGCTGGCGACAAAATCGGGATTCAGGATGCCTTCGACGCCCGCCGAGAGCGAGTGCACCCAGCGGACACGCGCGCAAAGCGGCCAGGCCTGATGGAAGGGTGCGCCATCGAAGCCGCCATTGAGCAGGACGTCGGCGAGCGGGGCTTCGCGGGCAATGAAATCAGGGTCGAGACCGATGTGCAGGTCGGTAGGTTGTGGGAGTTCGTCAAGAAGCTGGAGGTGATGAGCTTTGGGATTCCCCAGGACAAGGACGCGCGGAACAGCCATAAAGCTCAGGGTACCGAATAAAAAAAGGCGGCCGCTTTCGCAGCCGCCGGAGAAGTAGATAGAACCCTGCAAGGGACGTAGACAAAAACTCGTTAGACAGCCGCCTTGCGCCAGTTGCGCGCAGACTCCAGCGACACGGTCTTGCGGCCGCGGCGGGTCTGGTTCATTTGCTCTTCGGCATTGGCGATGGCATCGGGCAGGCGCTCGTGGTGGGCCGTGGCGCCGCCCCAGCTAAACAGAATGGACCAGGTGCTGACGCCGCGAAGCTGATAATCCCAGAGCTGCTCGGCGATATGGTTCAGGCGCTGATCGGCGGTGGAACCCTCCAGGCCGGGGACCACGATGAGAAATTCGGATTCGCCGGAGCGGCAGGCGAATTCGTCGCCTTCCAGCAGGTCGCGGATGAAGTAGCCGATGGACTGCAACAGATCGTTATCGCGAGCGCCGCGGCCTTCGATGTCGTTGACGCCGACGGAAACCACCAGGCCCACGAACGGACGTCCGGTGGAGACTGCATAGTCGAGCACGGCGCGCTCGTGGAAGCCGACCGGGAGCAGGACGTCCATGGAGTTCGAGGCGGTACGCGCGCCCTCGATGATCTCGAAGCGCGGGCCGGCAGCGATGACGTTCTCGACCACCTCTTCGGCGATCTCGCGGGCTTCGTCGCCGTGGAGCGCGCGCGGAGCAGGCGGCTCGATGAGTTCGCGGCGAATGCTTTCAATTCTGCGCGTGCTGAGAAACACGCTCACGGATTTCTGCGCGGCGGCGGCCGGTGCGGGAGCCGGGGCGGCGGCGATAGGCGCGGGTTCTTCGATTGCGGCTACGGGCTCGACCGGCTCCGTGAGCGGGGCGGCCAGGGCCGGCACGGTCTCTTCGATGGAGGCGGCGGGTTCGGCCGGGATCTCGACGGGCCTCTCAGCCGGAGCCGCGGCGCGCTTCGCCATGACGCGGCGGAGGACCAGGCGGATATCGTCGGCGGAGGCCGGTTCGGGAGTCACGGCGGGCGTTTCGGCGACGGGCGCGGGCTCAGGCTCGCTGAGGGAGGCGAGGGGCGCGGGTTCCCCTGCCATGACCGGCACGGGTTCCTGCACTTCCACAGCGGGAGCGGCCAGGGCGACAGGCTCTTCGACGGCGGAGACAGGGTCTTCGACGACGGCGACAGGTGTTGCGTCTTCGACTGGCGGCGCGGGATGCCGCGGGATTCTCGCGGCACGCAGATCGAGCCATTCGGCCAGGGCCTGACGAGCATTCATCTCATCGAGGCGGGGCAGTGGCGTGTCGGGCGGCGGGATGTGACGGCGGCGCGGGCGTGTCGTGCCACGGACGGAAGTCAGTTCGGCAGCGCTGGTCAGCGCCGGTTCGACACTTTCCACGGAGTGGCGTTCCAGACCCTGGACACTGTCCCCGGCCGGCTGGACCGCGGCGGGAGTCTCGAGCGCGGGTGTTTCCGGCCTGGCTTCCAACGCGGGCGGCGGTTCCACGGCGCGGGCGAGGGAGGCGCTGGCGGCGGTCGGCATCGTCAGCGGTGCGGCGGTTTCCTTGTGAGTGGCGGGCGCCACGGCCGCGTCGCCGGAATGCTGCGAGCGATTCCTGCGATAGTCGCAGTACAGCGCCACGGCCCCTGCGGCTACGATCAGAATCGCGGTTGTGACGATCTGCATGGCGCTGAGTTCCACGCTGTGATTGTAGGGATTGGGGGGCGGTGCACCAATAGACCCGGGTTCTCAAAGTGGCCGGTACTACGTGGTGGCCGGGAAACGAAACCAAAGTACTGAGGAGAAACCGGGGAGGTGGGGAGGGGACCGTTACGAACGGACCCCTCGCCGGTTTGAAGCTACTTCTTCTTGCCCTGCGCGGCGACGGCGTCCATCGCGGCCTGGATCTTCGCCTGATCGCCAAGGTAATAATGACGGATCGGCTTCAGATTGTCATCCAGCTCATAGACGAGCGGAACGCCGGTGGGGATGTTGAGGCCGACGATTTCGTCGTCGGAGATGTTGTCGAGGTATTTCACCAGGGCCCGCAGGCTGTTGCCGTGCGCGGCGATGAGCACGCGCTCGCCACGCTTCACCGCCGGCGCGATGGTCTCATGCCAGATGGGCAGGAAACGCGCGACGGTGTCCTTGAGGCACTCGGTGAGAGGGAGCTCGGCCTGGGTGAGGCTCTTGTAGCGGGCCTCATGGCCGGGGTACCGTGCATCGCTGGGCTCGAGCGCGGGCGGCGGGACATCGTAGCTGCGACGCCACACCTTCACCTGCGCTTCGCCGAACTTCTCCGCCGTTTCGGATTTGTTGAGGCCCTGCAGCGCGCCGTAGTGGCGCTCATTGAGACGCCAGGTGCGGTAGACGGGAATCCACATCTGGTCGAGCTCGTCGAGGACGATCCAGAGGGTGCGGATGGCGCGCTTGAGGACGGAGGTGTAGGCCACGTCGAAGACGTAGCCTTCCTGCTTCAGAACGCGGCCGCCTTCATGGGCTTCGGCGAGACCTTTTTCAGAAAGGTCCACGTCGGTCCAGCCGGTGAAGCGGTTCTCGCGGTTCCAGTCGCTCTCGCCGTGTCGAATGAGTACGAGTTTCTTCATGGCGCGACCTACTGATGGAACGCGCTCTTACCGGCGTAGACGGCGGCAGCGCCGAGTTCCTGCTCGATGCGGAGGAGCTGGTTGTATTTGCAGATGCGATCGGTGCGGCTGGCCGAACCGGTCTTGATCTGTCCGGCGCGGGTGGCGACGGCGAGGTCGGCGATGAAGGAGTCCTCGGTTTCGCCGGAGCGGTGGGAGATCACATTGGTGTAGCCGGCGTTCGAGGCCATCTGCATGGCTTGCAGTGTTTCGGTGAGCGAGCCGATCTGGTTCACCTTGATCAGAATCGAGTTGGCGACGCCCTTAGCGATACCCATGCCGAGGCGGTTGGTGTTGGTGACGAAGATGTCGTCGCCGACGAGCTGGATCTTCTTGCCGAGTTTGTCGGTCATGAGCTTCCAGCCGTCCCAGTCGTCTTCGGACATGCCGTCTTCGATGGAGACGATGGGGTACTTCGCGACCCAGGCGGCCCAGAAATCGACCATCTCGGCGCTGGAGCGCTCGCTCTTGTCGGACTTCTTGAAGACGTACTTCTTCTTGTCGGTGTCGTAGAATTCGCTGGCGGCGGGGTCGAGGGCGATGCCGATCTGCTCGCCTGCTTTGTAGCCGGCCTTGCCGATGGCGTCGAGCACCACTTCCAGCGCCTCTTCGTTCGACTTCAGATTGGGCGCGAAGCCGCCCTCGTCGCCCACCGAAGTGGAATAGCCGCGCTTCTTGAGCACGCCCTTGAGCGTGTGGAAGACTTCCGCACCCCAGCGCAGCGCCTCGGCGAAGCTCGATGCACCGAAGGGGACGATCATGAATTCCTGCGGGTCGACGGAATTGTCGGCATGCGCGCCGCCGTTGAGGATGTTCATCATGGGCACGGGCAGCAGGTTGGCTCCGACGCCGCCGAGGTAGCGATAGAGCGGGGTGCACTGGGATTCCGCGGCAGCGCGCGCGGCGGCCATCGAAACCGCCAGGATCGCGTTTGCGCCGAGCTTGCCCTTGTTGGGCGTGCCATCGAGCTCGATCATCTTCCTGTCGATGGCGGCCTGATCTTCCGCTTCCATGCCCAGAACGGCCGGGGCGATCTTCTCGTTGATATGGGCGACGGCTTTCAGGGTTCCTTTCCCGAGGTAACGGGATTTATCGCCGTCACGAAGCTCGACAGCTTCGTGTTCGCCAGTGGATGCTCCGGAGGGTACCGCAGCGCGGCCGATGGTGCCGTCCGCGAGGAATACGTCCGCTTCGACAGTAGGATTGCCGCGGGAGTCGAGGATCTCCCGCCCGATGGTTTTAACTATTTCCATAAACCACCATTGTATCGAGCGGCGGCCGGATTGCGCGCGCGTGCAGACGGGAGCGCGGCGCGGACGTCGGATATGATGGGTGACGGAACGAATGCCCGAACAGGCCCGCCACGCGATTGCATCCAGATATCTCCTGATTGTTACAAACGTAATTGCAATCCTTTGTTTGGCCTGGGTGCTGGCGGGCACGGACTGGCGGGCGCTGGCCAAGAACGTGCAGCACCTGCACTGGGGCTGGATCGCAGTCTCGGTGGCGTCGAATGTCGCGGTCTATCTGATTCAGGCGTGGCGGTGGTGCCTGGTGCTGGCGCCGGTGGCGGAGATTCCGTTCTGGCAATCGGCACGGGCCATCTACGTGGGGCTTTTCGCGAACGAGACGCTGCCGTTCAAGGCCGGCGAGATCATCCGCTGCTTTCTGCTGGGGCGCTGGAACAAGGTGCCGATGTCGGTGACGCTGGCCTCGGCGCTGATTGAGCGCATCTTCGACGGCTTTTGGTTGATTGCGACCCTCGCGCTGGCAGTGCACTTCACCCCGCACGTGCATCCGTTCATCGTGCGCGCAGGCCTGTTCCTGACGGTGCTGGTGGCAGTGTGCGCCATTTTCCTGGGGCTGGCGATGTACTGGAAAGAGCAGGCGCTGGACGCGGTGGTGAACACGCCGTGGCTGAACTGGGCGCACGTGCTGATCAAAGACCTGCACCTGATCGGGCACTCGCGGTACTTGTACCTCGCGCTGCTGGTGAGCCTGCCATATCTGCTGCTGGAAGTGCTGCCGATCTACGCGCTGTTCCGGGCATTCGGGCCGCTGTCGATGCTCTCGATGCAGGTGGCATTCGTGCTGATGGTGTTTCTGCGGCTGGGATCGGCGGTGCCGCAGGCGCCGAGCAACATCGGCTTCTTCCACTTCGCCGCGGCGCGCACGCTGGAGATGTTCGCGGTGACGCGGGGGATGGCCTACGGGTTTTCGGTGCTGTTGTGGACGGTGATCACGCTGCCGCTGCTGGTGGTGGGCTTCTTCGCGCTGGGAGTGACGGAGTTCCGGATCAGCGAGCTGCAGCAGCAGGCGGACAGCGCGGCAAACAACGTGCACCGGTGATATGCTGGCGGCAACGGCATGCAACGCGTTGCGATTTTCCTGATTTGCGCGGCATTTTCCGGCGGATTTGCGCGCGCGGCCGAGCAATGGCTGCGCCTCACCACGCCGCATTTCGAGGTGCTCACCACGGCCGGTGAGAAAAAGGGCCGCGAGGGGATTCAGTATTTCGAGAGCGTGCGGCAGTTCTTCATCGATGCGAAGTTCGCGGCGGACACTCCCGGCAAGCGCGTGCGCATCGTGGCGTTTCGCGGGGACAAGGAGTTCCGGCCGTACGCGCCCAACGAGTCCGCCGCTGCGTTTTACGCGGGCGGCGCCGACAACGATTACATAGTCCTTAGCCAGATCGGCTATGAATACTATCCGGTCGCGGTTCACGAATACACGCACCTGCTGCTTCGCCACGGGACCGCCAATCTGCCCGTCTGGCTGAACGAGGGACTGGCCGAGGTCCTGTCCACGCTGCGTCCGGAAGGGAAGAGGATGATTGTGGCCGAGATCATCCGGCCGCACGTTGCGGAGCTGTATCAAAGCCGGCTGATCGATCTGGACACGCTCTTCGCGGTGGGACCGGATTCGAAGCTCTATAACGAGCGCGCCCATGTTGGCCTGTTCTATTCGGAAAGCTGGGCGTTGACGCACATGCTCTACACGAGCCCCGAGTATGCGCCGCGATTCGGGGTGTTCTGGAACGCGGTGCTGTCCGGGGGCGGCGTGGTTCCGGCTTTACGCGAGGCATACGGCAAGAGCCCCGCCGAGGTGCAGAAGGACCTGCTGGGCTACATCGCGCGCGACCGTTATGGGAGCCGGTTCGCACCAGTGCAACTGGACAAGCAGTCGGAGACGCCCGAGGTCGCGCCGCTGGAGGCCTGGGACGCGAATCTCGCGCTGGCGGAGATCATGTCCACCTCGCAGCGCAAGGCCGCGCTGGGACAGCAGATGCTGGAGAAGCTCATGGGCGAGCAGCCGACGCGATGGGAACCGCCGGCGCTGCTGGGCGACCTGGCGCTGCGGGAGGGAAAACCGAACGACGCGATCGATATGTTCGGGAAGGCTGTGACGCTCGGCTCGACGAACCCGGAAACGTACTTTCGCTATGCGATGCTGCTGTGGAACCGGGGCGGGGGCAACGACGAAAAGATCCGTAGCGCGCTCAGGAAGGCCGTCGATCTGAAGCCCGACTACACCGAGGCGCGGCTGCGGCTGGGCTTCGCGCTGATGGATCACAGCGAGTACAAGCAGGCGCTGGAAGAGCTCAAACAGGCAAAAGGCGTGAAGAAGGACGACGCATTCTCGTTCCTGCATGCCGTGGCGTATTGCAGCTATCGCGTGGGCGACGAGAAAGGCGCGCGCGCCGTGCTGGAACAGGCGCGGAGGTACGCGGTATCGGCGGCGGACCGGATGGCGCTGGATCAACTGGGACAGGCGCTGGATCATTCCGCGGAGGCAGCGTCGTCCGGGGGCAGGGAAGTGGAGCAGGCCGAGGCGCAGACGGGCGAAGCGGAGACGGTGGTTGTGGCGAAGCAGTGGCCACGCATGGAGGGCACGCTCAACATGCTGGAGTGCAATGGAAACCAGGCGCGGCTGGCGATCGCTTCGGGGGGCAAGATCGTCTGGTTCCTGATTGAAGATCCCGCGACGGTTCGGATGACGCATACGGGGACGGGCACCGCGGCGGTGGATTTCACCTGCGGCAAGCAGCCGCCGAAGCCCGTGACCATCGAATACCAGGCGCGCGACGACAGCGAGACGAAGACCGCCGGCGTGGTGCGCGGAATCGAGTTCCACTAGCAGGACCAGGTGCTATGCTGGCGGCATCGGCATGCAACGATTCGCCGGTATCGTCGCGGCAGCGGTGGTTTCCGCGCTGGCGGCTCACGCCGCCGACGACTGGGTCCGCCTGACCACATCGCATTTCGAACTGCTCACAACGGCCGGTGAGAAGAAGGGCCGCGAGGCCATCCTCTGCTTCGAGACCGTGCGCCAGTTCTTCGCCGACTACGGGATCGGCCGGGCGGCGCCAGGCCGGGTACGCATCGTCGGGTTCCGCAACGAGCAGGAATTCCGGCCGTACGCGCCGAGCGAATTCGCCGCGGCATTCTACTCGGGCGGAGACGCGGGCGATTACATTGTGCTGAGCCGGACGGGCGCGGAGTCGTTCCCCGTGGCGGTGCACGAATACCTTCATCTGCTGACTCACCACGGGCCGCGGGAGCTGCCGGTGTGGCTGAACGAGGGGCTGGCGGAGGTGTTCTCAACGCTGCGGCCGGCCGGCAGCCGGGTGATTGTCGGCGAAACGATGCCGGCGAATCTGGAAGAGCTGCGGCGGAGCCGGCCGATCGAGCTGGAGACGCTGCTGACGGCGGGAAGGGATTCGCGATTCTACACGGAACGCGCGCCGGCGGATTTGTTTTATGCGGAGAGCTGGGCGCTGGTGCACATGCTGTTCACCTCGCACGAGTACCGCCCGAGGTTCCGCGCCTTTCTGGAAGCGGTGCAGTCGGGCCAGAACGCAGCGGCGGCGATCCGGCACGTGTACGGCAAAAGCGTGACCGACATCGAGAGGGACCTGGCGAGTTACGTCAGCGGCGGGCGCTATCGCGCGGCGGTGGTCGGGGTCCGGCTGGAGCGAGCAGCCGAAGCAGTGAAGGCCGAGCCGATGAAGGCGTGGGACGCCGAGCTCGCGCTGGCGCAGCTTCTCGCTTCGACGAAACGCCAGACGGAAACCGGGAAGAAGATGCTGGAGCAGCTCATGGCGGAGCAGCCGCAGCGTCCGGAGACGCCCGCGCTGCTGGGGGAGATGGCGCTACGCGAGGGACGGCGAGACGACGCGATCGGCCTGCTGGCGCGCGCCAGCCAACTGGGCATCGGCGATGCGGGCGTCTATTTCCGATACGCGATGCTGCGGTGGAGCCGGTCAGGCGATGGCGATAAAGAGGTGCGGGAAGAGTTGCGAAAGGCGCTCGCGCTGCAGCCGGATTTTGCCGAGGCGCGGCTGCGGCTGGGCTTCGCGCTGATGGATCACGGCGAGTACCGCGAAGCGCTGGGCGAACTGACGAAGGTGAAGGACCTGCCGCAGAACGACGCCTTCTGGTATTACCACGGCATGGGCTACGCGCACTACCGGCTGGATGAATATGAGGAGGCTCGCGCGGCCATGGAAAAGGCGAGGAAGTGGGCGCGCGGCGCGACGCAGCAAACCGCACTCGAACATCTGGACAGCGCCGTGGCCACCGCAGAAGCTGACGCGAAGGCGAACGCCGAGATCATCGCCGCTGCGCACCTGCCAAAGATGGAAGGCCGGCTGAAGCAGGTGGAGTGCGCGGGCACGAAGGTGCGTCTGGAACTGCTGACGGGCGGTCAGCCGGTGTGGTTTTTCATCGACGATCCGAGTGCGGTGCGGATGACGAACGCGGGATCGATCACCACGGAGTTTGTGTGCGGCGAGCAGGAAGGGCGGCCGGTGGTGATTGAATATCTGGCGCAGTCCGACGCGGCGACGGACACCATCGGACTGGTGCGCGGGATTCAGTTCGAGTAACTACTTGCGCGCCTGCAGTTCGAAGTCGCGGACGGCGGGTTTGCGCGGGTCATACTGGGTGACGCGTTTGGTCACCGGGTCGAAGCCCTCGCGCGCGGCGGAAATCTCGTAATCGATGTCGATGATCTCGTCGTAGAAGATGTAAGACCCATCGGCCTTTGTTTGGGTGGCGGCGATGTTCCCGGTCTTCAGGTTCTTGATGCGCACGGTGGCGCTTTGGAGGAAGTTGCCGTTAGCGTCCTTCACCACGCCCTTGATGTCGCGCATGCGCGACTTGTCCGGTTTCGGTTCCGGCTGGAGGAAGACGTTTGGCTTTTCGTTCGGATTGGCCGAGGACTGAGCCAGTCCGGCGCCCGCGAGTACGAGCATCAGCAAGGGAACGAGTCTGACAGCTTTCAACATGACGCGTCTCCTTCAAGGATAGACCAGCGCGTCCGGGACGCGTGCTATAGTCTCCGGTACTGTGCGCATTCCGTTGAGTCTGCGACCCGGCCTGCTCGCCGTCCCAAACACCGCCACGTTACGTCAAATCGGCGGCCGAACGCTGTTTTCCGCAGACGCGAGTGAACCCGGTGTTTCGCGACGGCCTTTTCAGCCGCGGCCGGGGGCGCAAGCCCGAGCAGAAAGGCTGCGCCGCGGTGCGGCTGACCGCCACCACGGAGGATGACTGGCACGAGCAACCCAGCGGAACGTTCGCGGCTTCACCGCCCCGTCCTGGCGGCGCAAACGGGTCATTGTCCAACGGCCGGAGGAGAATATCGAGACCGTACCGCACAAGCGTTGATACAATCGAAACAACTGTCGGCTGGAGGAGGCTGCTATTCCCGCGCGAATTCTTGTTGTCGAGGATGAGCGGATCACCGGCGAAGATCTGCGCGACATCCTGACGGATCTGGGATACGAGGTCGCCGATCTTGTTTCCAGCGGAGCGGAGGCGCTCCAGATCGCCGAAGGGAAGAAGCCCGATCTGGCCCTGATGGACATCCGCATCAAGGGCGACATGGATGGCACGGAGGTGGCGCGGATACTGCGCAGCCGCTTCAATATCCCGGTGATTTATCTCACGGCGCATGCAGACAGCGCGACGCTGGAGCGCGCCAGGATCGCGCAGCCGCTCGGCTACATCACGAAGCCATTTCAGGAAGCGGAACTGCACGCCAATATCGAGATGGCGCTGTTCAAGCATGCCGAAGACCTGAAGGCGGCGGAACGCGAGCAGTGGCTTGCCTCGACGCTGCGCGCCCTCGGCGAGGGCGTGATCTCGGTGGATCGCGGCGGAGCGATTGTGCTGCTGAACAGCGCGGCGGAAGCGTGGACTGGCTGGACGGCCGACGAAGTGCGCGGCAGAAGCGTGCACGATGTTCTCCTGCTGGTGGAAGGAGCGTCAGGTGCACGGACGCCGATTGCATTCGACAGCGTGTTCAACGATGGGGCGATGGCGGAAATCGCCGCAGGCGCGCAACTGGTCTCCAAGGGCGGCGCGCAGCGCCCTGTGGAGGGGAGTGTCGCTCCACTACGCGATCACCAGGGACAGGTGTCGGGCGCGGTGATCGTGTTCGGTGGAGCGGGCGCGAGTCCGGCTCTGCCTCCGGGCGGGGGCGGCGGTCCGGCCAAACAGGACGATGACGATGGCGTATCGATTGGCGATTTCAAGATCGTTGCGTCGTCGCCGAAGATGAAATCGGTCCTGCGGTTTGCGCGGCGCGTGGCCGAGAGCGAGGCTTCCACGATCCTGATTGAGGGCGAGAGCGGCACAGGCAAGGATGTGATCGCGCAGTACATGCATCATTTCGGGAACCGGCGAAAGGGACCTTTCGTTTCGCTGAACTGCGCCGCGATTCCCGACACTCTGATGGAAAGCGAGCTCTTCGGCTTCGAGAAGGGCGCGTTCACGGATGCGCGCGCGGCAAAGGCGGGGATTCTGGAAATCGCCTCAAGCGGGACGATTTTTCTCGACGAGATCGGCGAAATGCCGGTGCAATTGCAGGCCAAGCTGCTGCGCGTGCTGGAAGAGCAGAAGTTCCGGCGGCTGGGCGGCGTGCGCGACATTCAGGTGGATTTGCGGGTGATGGCGGCGACGAATCGCACGCTGGTGGAAGCGATCGATCAGGGCAAGTTCCGCCTGGATCTTTACTACCGGCTCAATGTGATTCAGGTGTGGCTGCCGCCGCTGCGCGAACGGCGCGAGGACATTCTTCCGCTGGCGCGGTATTTCAACCGGCTCTACAGCACGCGTTTCCGGCGCGAGATGAAGGGGCTTTCGGACGATGCCGAGACGGTGCTGCTGGCCTACGACTGGACGGGCAACGTGCGCGAGTTGCGCAACATCATGGAGCGCGCGACCCTGCTGGAGGAGACAGAGTGGATACAGGTCCCAAGCCTGCAACTCGAGTCGCGCTCTTCGGCGGCAATGGATGCGAAGGCGGGCGCAGAGGCGGCGGTGGCCGTGTCGGGGGCGCCAGCGACGCTCGAGGAGACTGAACGGACGATGCTGCTGCAGGCGCTCGAGAAGTCTTACTGGAACCAGACACGCGCGGCGGTGCTGCTGGGCATCAGCCGCGACGCGCTCCGCTACAAAGTGAAGAAGTTCAACCTGAAGCCAGCCTCGGAGCAATCGAAGAAGGAGACCGCGTAGTCGCCGGACCGGTCATTGTTGCGGTCCGGAAGCCGCGGCGAAGGTAGTCCACGGCGAGGCAATCAGATCGCGCAGAATGTCCTTCTCCCAGCCGAATTGCGGGTGCTGCTGCAGATGTTGCGCCGCATGGAAGCTGATGCCGCAGGCGTGTCCCATGGCGGCGTTGAACGACATGCGCAACGCGAGCGCGGCGTCCGCGGCTTTGTTCTGCACCGCTCCGGCAGGGCCGTAGGCGGGCTGCCAGGGATTCGATCCACGCGCCGAGAGGTCGATGTGGCCGCAGAGCGTGCGCTCGCTCGGTTCGTTCTTCTTGTCGATGACGTCGAAGTGGTCGCTCAGGAAGCGCTGCGCGGAGGCGAGATCGATGCGGCCCTTGTTCTTCTCCATGAGCTGCACCCAGCGGGCGTGGCGCGCGTTGGAACTGATGCCCTTGTCGGCGGCCGGGAAATTCGTTTCATCGCGGATCAGCTCGGGATTAGCGGGAAAGTTGGAGCCGACGAAGTAGCCGTCCTTCGTGCGCTCCAGCGTCACGTGTTTCAGGCCAAGCTCCAGGCTGCCGATCTCGCCTGCGTGCATGTCGGCCACCAGCCATGTGTTCGCGTAGCCGCCGTTGTTGCCTTCCTTCATGATGGCCGCGAACTCGTCGACGTTTGTTGCGTATTGCATGGCCTTGCGGGCGCGCACGAATTCGGGGATGCCGTCGGGGTCGAATCCGTGGAAATAGCCGATAGTGGTTTCGGTGATCACGAGGCCCGCGTCGTTGACTCCGAAGTCGTCGCCGCTATGGATGAGGCCCGGCGGGCCGTCCATCAGGATGCGGTGGCCGGCGGAAGGGACGATGTCGAAGATGATGTTCCAGCGGGCGCCGTCGGCGTAGTCGGTCCAATTGTTGTGCGCGATCACCGGGCGGCCATCGCGTGTGTAGCTTCCGGTGGCGGCGAAGGCGCTGCAATGCTCGGGTACGGGACGCGGATGCGCAGCGGCGGAGAGCAGGGGATGGTGCTTGTCGTACCACTCGGTGTAGTAAGGCGAGGTCTCGGGGAGCGCGTTGAGGATGACGATGTCGATGAGGTCTGCATGAACGCCGTGGGCGTTGAGACCGTCAACGATGCCCTGCAGTTCCTCGCGGTACTGCGTTTCGACATGCGGCAGAAAGACGGTGCGGGCGGCTTCGCGGAAGAAGTCCCAGCTCTTGCCAGAGTCGTGGGGCAGGGAGACGCGGGTGATGCGCAGAAAGTCCTCGATTTCCGGCGCGAGGAGATAGCCGTGCTGGAAGCCAATCTGCGCGGGCTGGCCCTGGAGGTGTACGAAGATCCAGCCGTTCTTTTCCGGCCGTCGGAAGGCGCCATTGAGCTGCGGCGGCGTGGAGGCGCCGGCAAGCGTCAGCGCGAACAGGACAAGGAAGAGCGACGCCTTCTTCATCTGCTTTGCAGCATAGCAGGCGAGGTGGGGCATGCGAGGATAGTATTTATCCCTCGCCATGCTGGACCGGATCATTATCGACAAGAAGGCCGAGCTCGCTCAGCGGCGCGGGGACCGGCGCGATTTTGCGCGCGCGCTGGCGGCGAATCCGCCGGCGATTATCGCTGAAATCAAGAAAGCGTCGCCGAGCCGGGGGCTGATTGCGGCCGATTTCGATCCGCCGCGTATTGCACGCGCCTATGAGGCGGGTGGAGCGGCGGCGATTTCGGTGCTCACGGACCGCACGCACTTTCAGGGGAGCCTGGAAGACCTGGACGCGGCACGGTCGGCGGTGCGGCTGCCGGTGCTGCGCAAGGACTTCACCATCGATCCGTTTCACGTGATTGAGGCGGCGGCGCACGACGCCGACGCGATTCTGCTGATTGCCGCGGTGCTGAACGATCGCGAGTTGCGGGATTTTCGCGAACTGGCGGCGAACTACCAGATGGCTGCGCTGGTAGAGGTGCATGACGCCGAGGAGCTGAAGCGCGCGGTTGCGTCCGGGGCGGAGATCATTGGCGTGAACAGCCGCGATCTGCGCACGTTCGAGGTGCGGCTGGAGACCTCGCTGGAACTGGCTGAGCGAATACCGCCGGGTGTGATCCGTGTGGCTGAGAGCGGCATACGGACAGCTGATGATGTGCGGCGGCTGCGCGCGGCCGGGTATCACGCGTGCCTGGTGGGCGAACATCTCATGACCGCGGAGGATCCCGCGGCGGCGGTGAGGGCGTTGCGGGCATGATGGTGAAGATCTGCGGAATCACCAGTCGCGAGGACGCGCAGGCTGCCGTTGGGGCGGGTGCGTCGGCGCTAGGGTTCAACTTCTTTGCGAAGAGCCCGCGCTTCCTCACGCCCGAGGCCGCAGCCGATATTGCAGCGGTGGTTCCCGCGAGCGTCCTCAAGGTTGGTGTTTTCGTGAACGAGGCTCAGTCGAAGGTGGCGGATATCGCGCGGACGGCGGGGCTCGACCTGGTACAGTTGCACGGCGGCGATGCACCCGACGGCCTGCGGCTGTGGCGGGCGTGCCGTGTGAATGCGGAAGGCGTGCAGGGTTTGGAGAATGCCGCGGGCGCCGAAGCGGTGCTGCTCGATACAGCGGTGCCGGGCATGCACGGTGGAACGGGACAGAGCTTCGCGTGGCATCTGGCGCGGATTGAAGGGTGGAAGGTCGTGGTGGCCGGCGGGCTCGACGGCGACAACGTGCGCGATGCGATTCGCGCGGCGCGGCCCTGGGGCGTGGACGCATGCTCGCGGCTGGAGTCTGCGCCGGGAAGGAAAGACCACAGGAAGATGACCGAGTTCATTCACGCTGCGCTGGCGGAGATCGTATGATCCACACGCAACCCGATGCCACGGGGCATTTCGGTCCATACGGCGGGCGCTTTGTGCCGGAGGTGCTGATGGCGCCTCTGGAGGAACTGGAGCAGGCGTATCTGGATGCGCGCCTCGACGCGTCGTTTCAGAACGAGCTGCGCGCGCTGCTGGCCGATTACGCCGGCCGACCGACGCCGCTCTATCACGCCAAACGCCTGAGCGACGCACTGGGCGGCGCGAAGATCTACATCAAGCGCGAAGACCTGCTGCATACCGGCGCGCACAAGATCAACAACTGCCTCGGCCAGATCCTGCTGGCGCGGCGGATGGGCAAGCAGCGGATCGTCGCCGAGACGGGCGCGGGCCAGCACGGCGTCGCCACGGCCAGCGTTTGTGCGCTATTCGGGCTGGAATGCGTGGTCTACATGGGTGAGGAGGACATGCGCCGGCAGCGGTTGAACGTCTTCCGGATGCGCCTGCTGGGCGCGAAGGTGGAGGCGGTGACGTGCGGCAGCCGCACGCTGAAGGACGCGGTGAGCGAGGCGATGCGCGACTGGGTGACCAACGTGGACACCACGCATTATCTGCTCGGCTCGGCGCTGGGCGCGCATCCATACCCGATGATGGTGCGCGACTTTCATCGCGTAATCGGGATTGAGACGCGCGAACAAATTGTGGCGAAGGAAGGCCGCCTGCCCGACGCGATCATCGCATGCGTCGGCGGCGGCAGCAACGCAATCGGCATTTTCCATCCGTTCCTCGACGATGCGGGCGTGAAGCTGATCGGCGTGGAGGCCGGCGGGCGCGGGGGCAGGTTAGGCGATCATGCGGCGCGATTCTCGGGCGGCGCGCCCGGCGTACTGCAGGGGGCCTATAGCTGGCTGCTGCAAGACGAGAACGGGCAGGTGGCGCTGACGCACTCGGTTTCAGCCGGCCTCGACTACGCGCTGGTCGGGCCGGAACATGCCTGGCTGCGCGAGCAACGGCGAGCCGAGTACACCTCGGCCAGCGACGAAGAGGCTCTCGATGCCGCGCGCCAGCTTGCGCATCTGGAAGGAATCATTCCGGCGCTGGAATCGTCGCATGCATTCGCTGAAGTGCTGCGGCGCGCGCCCCGGGCCGCGGGGCAGATCTTCGTGGTGAATCTCTCCGGCCGCGGCGACAAGGATACCGACATTTACCGTGAACATCTCAAGGAACTCGATGAACCCGACGCGCATCAGCCGGCTGTTTGAACGCCTTCGCGCCGGCCGGCGCGCCGGATTGATCGGATACATCACCGCGGGCGATCCCACGCCGGAGGCCACGCCCGATCTGGTGGCTGCGCTGGAACGCGGCGGCTGCGATCTGATCGAACTCGGTGTGCCGTTCTCCGATCCCATCGCCGACGGACCGGTGATCCAGCGGGCGGCCGATCGCGCTTTGCGCGCGGGCACAACGTTGCGCGGCGTGCTGGAGATGGCGCGGAAGATCCGGGAGCGTTCGGAGATTCCTCTGCTGCTGTTCACCTACCTGAACCCGATGCTGCGCTACGGAATGGATGCTCTGGCGCGCGACGCCGTGGCCTCGGGCATCGATGGCTGCCTGATTACGGATCTCAGCGTGGAGGAAGCCGGGCCGTATGTGGACGCGATGCGCAGGCACGGGCTCGACACCGTGTTCCTTGCCTCGCCGACCAGCACACGGCGGAGGCTGGAGCTGGTGGCGAAATATTCCACCGGTTTTGTCTACCTGGTCTCGCGGACGGGGGTGACCGGGGAGCGCGCGTCGCTGTCGTCATCGGTGGCGCCGCTGGTGGAACTGATGCGCGTGATCACCGACCTGCCGCTGGCGGTCGGATTCGGTATCTCAACGCCGGACCAGGTGCGCGCGGTGGGGAGCGTGGCGGACGCGGTCGTGGTGGGCAGCGCGATTGTGCGCGCAGTTGAGCAGGGAGCGTCGCTGGAGGAACTGGCTCGCGGGCTTTCCTCGGCGTTACCATCGAAAGACGCATGACCATCGAAGAGGCGTGGCAGTTGCTGGAGAATTACCGGCGCGAGATCGACGGTCTCGACGTCGAGATTCTCCGGCTGCTCAACGCGCGAACGGCGATTGTGGAGAAGATCGGGCAGGTGAAAGAAGAGATGTCGATGCCCATCTACGAGCCGCGCCGCGAGGACCAGGTATACGGCAATGTGATCGCTCACAACGCCGGCCCGCTCCCTCCGGAGGCCGTGAAACGGCTCTTCGAGCGCATTATCGACGAGATGCGCACCCTGCAGCACATCCGCATGCAGCAGCGCCAGGCAGCAGCCAGTTCCGGCGATCTGGTGGACTAAGCCAAGTCAGGCGAGCAGTACGAGCGACGAGTGCCGTGCTTTGCCCGAGCGGAAGAGGCGCCGGTCTGCCGTAATCACGGGACAACCGTATTCGACGGCAACAGCGACATACACGGAATCCCACAGCGAAAGCTGTTGCCCCAGCGCAAGTTCGAGTGCGCGGAACAGCCGCGGCCGCGTGTCCACGAGGCGAAGGCCATGCTGCCACAGAAGCCGATACGCTTCACGTGCCTGTGGTTCCGTAATCAGGTTACGCCCGCTTTGTTTCGCCAGCAGGCTGGCGAACTCCACCAGCAGGAGATCCGGCGCGATGAGCGAGACCTCGCCGCGCGCATGACGCCGGTACAACTCCATAGCCGCCGCACGGCCGGGTTCCGGCAACAACCATTTTGCGGCGACGCTGCAATCGACGACGAATGTCCCGTCCATCGCTAGCGGTTGCGGTTTGCCCGAATGATCGGAGCGCTATCCGGTTGCGGGGGTAGTGACGCCGCGAAACGCTCAAACGCATCAAGCGCATTCGCAAGTTCGGCCCGCCGTTTGGCCTCGGCTGCTTCGGCCTCCAGAGCCACGATAATCTGCGAATTGAGACTCCGGCGTCTGCGCCGTGCTTCCGCCTTCATCACCTTGTAGACCGACGCGGGGACATTCTTCACGGTGATGTTCATGGAACCATTTTGGAACCGTTTGCCATCCGCCGCAACTCACAGCTCCCGGAAGCGCGCGCTGAAATGCCGCAGGAACGGCGGCTCGTGCACGATCTCGAGGCCGCGCAGCTCACTCTTGCGCTCGTTCACTTCGAGGATGGCCTCCACCAGGTAGTCGATGTGGCTCTGGGTGTAGACGCGCCGGGGGATGGCCAGGCGCAGCAGCTCGTGGCGCGCCTTGTCGCCGAACATCACCGAGCCGATTTCCACCGAGCGCACGCCCGCGTGCCGGTACAGTTCCACTGCCAGCGCCTGTCCCGGGAACCGGTGCTTTGGAATATGCGGCAGCATGCGGCCGGCGTCGATGTAGATGGCATGGCCGCCGGGCGGCTCGACGATGGGAACGCCATGATCGGCGATGTGGCGTCCGAGATACGCGGTTGAGGCGATGCGGTATTCAAGGTAGTCGGGGTGCAGCACCTCCTCGAGGCCCACGGCGATGGCTTCCAGGTCGCGGCCGGCGAGACCGCCATAGGTGGGGAAACCCTCGGTGAGGATCAGCAGATCCTTCTCCTGCTCGGCCAGGCGGTCGTCGTTGGTGCAGAGCAGGCCGCCGATGTTGGCGAATGCATCTTTCTTGGCGGAGAAGGTGCAGCCGTCAGCCAGGCGGAACATGCGCTGCGCGATCTCTTTCGGCGACGAATCCGCATAACCCGCCTCACCCTGGCGAATGAACCACGCGTTCTCGGCGAAGCGGCAGGCATCAATGTACAGCGGGATGCCGTGCCGGCGCGTCACTCCGCGCACGGCTTCGATATTGGCCATCGAGACGGGCAGGCCGCCGCCGGAGTTGTTGGTCACGGTGATCATCACCAGGGGCACGCGCTCGCGTCCACGCTCGGCAATCAGCCGTTCCAGCGCGGCGACGTCCATGTTCCCTTTAAAGGGGATGCGCGCCTGGGTGTCGGCGGCTTCGGGCAGCGGCAGGTCGACAGCCTCGGCGCCGGTGAACTCGATGTTGGCGCGCGTGGTGTCAAAGTGTGTGTTGTTCGGCACCACGTGGCCGGGCTTGCACGCCACCGAGAATAGGATTCGCTCGGCGGCGCGCCCCTGATGCGTCGGAATCACGTGGCGGAAACCGGTCAGTTCCTCCACCACGCGGCGGAGCCGGTGGAAGCTCTCGCTGCCCGCGTAGGATTCGTCGCCGCGCATGATGGCCGCCCACTGCTCGGTGGACATCGCGCTGGTGCCCGAATCGGTGAGCAGGTCGAGCAGGATGTTGCTGGCGTGGATCTGGAACAGGTTGAAGCCTGCTTCTTCGAGGTAGCGTTCGCGCTCAGCGCGGGTAGTGCGGCGGAGCGGTTCGACGCTCTTGATGCGGAACGGTTCGATGATGGTCTTCACGTTGCGCCCGGCGTCAATTCTACCGTGTGAGCGCGCAGGCGGGCGCGGCTCCACTCGCTGGACGGCGGCGGCGTTCGGAGCGATGATGGAGGTAAGCCCGTCTCAGCACAAATCAGCGATCAGGGTCCGCAACAAAGATCCGGACATACCGGGACAATCACCATGCAGGCCGCTGTCGGGACGCCCGGCGTCCGCGGGTATAGAGGGAAGAACGCCATGACAGCAACCAAGTTATTCTCCGGCCTTGTACTTGCCGGTTGCATCCCGTATGCGCAGGCCCAGGCGCCCCAGCCGCCGCCGCCAATTCAGCTCAGGGTAGTGGCACTGGACAGCCGCAATCAGCCGGTCAGCGATCTGAACGCGGACGACCTTCAGATCACCGACCAGAACAGAGCGCAGAAGATCATTTCGTTCCGCAAAGCCGGCGGAGGCGGGGACACAGGGCATCCCGGCGAGTTCACCAACAAGCGCGCGACGGGCGGGCAGACCACGGTGGTGTTGCTCGATCTTCTGAATCAGGACCGCATCGACGGGCTGGAATCCTCGCGCAAGATCGGACGCGCGCTCGCTCAGATTTCCGGCGATTCGCTGTACATGTACATCGTGGCTCTGGACGGCAGTCTGTTCCCGATTCATCCGATGCCGGCTCCCGGCGCAGCCGCCGGCGACGCTGCGTGGACGAAGAACGCCGACGACCAGATCCAGACCGCCCTGAAGACCGTGAACAAGGCGCGGAAGGCCGGCATGACCATGGAAGACAAGGTGAAGAAGACCTACGTCAACCTGGAGACGACTGCCAAGGACCTGTCGGCATTCCCTGGAGCGCGGAGCATCGTGTGGGTCACCGATGGCATACCGCAGGTCTATCAGGAAAAGAACTGCTCGGGCGACTGGTTCGGCGACTGCGCCCTGTACGTTCCGCACATGAGCGTGCATCTGGCCGCCGCCGACACCACCGTTTACATCCTGAGCTATACCGGCTCGCCCGATCCCAACACGGTGCGCGACAACGACTACCTGGCTTCGTCTACCGGCGGAAGGACATTCATGAACGCCGACCTTGGTGACGTGCTCTCGCAGATTCGCGCGGACGAACAGAACACCTACCTGGTCGCCTATCAGCCCGGACCTGAGAACTGGGACCAGAAGTTCCACAAGATCAAGGCATCCTGCGGCAAAGGGCTGAAAGTGCAGACCCGGACCCGCTACTACGCGATTCCGATGGCCGCGGGCGGCGAGGGCGGCGAGACCGCCCAGAAAGCTGCGCCGGCGACAGACGAGGACTCTGCCATCCTGGCGGTCCTGGAGAGTCCGAAAGACGTCCCTGATATTGGACTGCATGTCTCGGTGTCTCCCGCCGCGGGCAAGCCGGGCGCGCTTCACTTCCAGATCCGCATTGACCCCGCTGACCTGAAATTGCAGGAGAAGGCGGGCGCGTTTGACGATCAGATCGGGATGGCGCTGGCCGACTACACCGCCACCGGATTGAAGGGACTTCCCGTGCCCACCGAACTCACCGTTCACATGACGCCCGAGAGGCACGCGACGGCCATGAAAGAAGGGATCAGCTTTGGCATGGATCACGCAATGGACAACACCGTACGCTACGTTCGCTTCATCGTGTTCGACCATGCCAGCAACGCGTACGGATCGCTGGCGATTCCCGTGAGCCTGCCGGGCGCCCCTGCGGCAAAATAGAAGAAAGCGGCCTAATACCAAAACTCGCGGCCCCGGCTTGCCCGCGGCCGCTGTTATCCTACGGTGGAGTCAATATGCGAAAGAAAGTCACAGTTGTAGGCGGCGGCAACGTGGGCGCCAATTGCGCTCTGCGCATTGCGGAGAAGCATCTGGCGGACGTCGTCCTGGTCGATATTGTAGAAGGCGTCCCGCAGGGCAAAGCGCTTGACTTGCTCCAGTCGGGACCGGTGCAGGGTTACGAAGTGAACCTCGCCGGAGCCAACACATACGAAACCACCGCGGATTCCGACATTGTCGTGATCACCGCGGGTCTGGCGCGCAAGCCCGGCATGAGCCGCGACGACCTGCTGCTGGCCAATTACGAAGTGGTCAAGAGCGCCACCGAGCAGGCGGTGAAATACTCTCCTAACGCAATCCTCGTTCTTGTTACTAATCCGCTCGATGCCATGTGCTGGACCGCGCTGAAGGTCTCCGGCCTTCCCCGCGAACGCGTGCTGGGCATGGCCGGCGTTCTCGACACGGCCCGCTTCCGCACGTTTATCGCGCACGAACTCGACGTGGCCATGGCCAACGTCAGCGCAATGGTGCTGGGAGGGCACGGCGACACTATGGTGCCGCTGGTGCGCCTCAGCAGCGTCTCCGGCATCCCCCTTAGCGAACTGATGGACGCCGGAACCATCGAACGGCTGGTGAACCGCGCGCGCAACGGCGGGGCGGAGATCGTTAAGTTCCTCAAGACCGGCAGCGCCTACTATGCGCCGTCGGCCGCCGCCATCGAAATGGTGGAGTCCATCCTGCTTGACCAGAAAAAAGTGCTACCCTGCGCTGCCTATCTCGAAGGCGAGTACGGCTACAATGACCTCTACGTTGGCGTTCCGGTGAAACTGGGGGCCAAAGGCGTCGAGAAGATCTACGAGCTCAAGCTGGAGGCGGACGAAAAGGCCGCTCTCGACAAGAGCGCGGCGGCCGTTCAGGAGCTGGTCGACGTTCTCAAGAGGAAGATGGCGGGCGCGTAGCTCCGGGAATGTTGCCGCCCGGAAAGGTATGGAGCACAAGCCGAGAATAGATCCGTGCCACGCCTGTTTCCGGCTTCGGCTCGCCGAGTCGAAGATCCACCGCTGGGGCGTCTACGCCGCCGAGGACATTCCCGCCAACCGCAAAGTGATCGAGTACACCGGCGAGCGCATTAGCCGCCGCGAGTCCAAACGGCGCAGCGAGCGGCCGCTGAACTACGTCTTTACGCTGGATGCCTACTGGTCGGTTGACGGTTCGGTGGGCGGCAGCGGCGCTGAGTTCATCAACCACTGCTGCAATCCCAACATCGTCGCCCGCATCGTGCGTGGGCATATCCTTTATTACAGCGCCCGCCCCATTCGCAAGGACGAGGAGCTGACGGTGGACTACCGTTACGACAAGCACGTGGAGAAATTCCCGTGCTCCTGCGGGTCGCCGCACTGCCGCGGGACAATTAATCTGAAGTAGACGAATGAAGAGTTTGTACGCGAAGTGGATGGAAGAGTGGGAGAACCGCTTGTGCTTCCGCTCCACCAACCGGGTGGTGCGGCCGTTCGAGTGGGGTGAGGACTGGTCCAGCGGCTGGCCGGTGGCGCAAATCGCGGCGCGCAATGGCCACACGCCCGAAGAGTATCTGCGCAAGCTGAACGTGCTGGCTATCGACCGCAGCGACGATTTCTACGCATATGATCCGCCGCGCGATTTCCGGCTCAACGACGGTCTGCTGACGTTCACCTCTCCGGTGCACACTCCGTGGGCGGAAAACAACAGGGTCCACGCGCAGTGGTTCCCAGCGGCGGAACGCAAGGGCCGGCGTCCGACGAGAGCCGTCGTGGTGCTGCCGCACTGGAACGCACCCGGCCACGCGCACAACGGGCTGGCCAGGGGTGTCGCGGCGCTGGGCATGTCGGCGTTGCGCATCAGCCTGCCCTATCACGACTACCGCATGCCGCCTGAGCTCGAGCGCGCCGACTACGCCGTTTCCGCCAACATCGGCCGCACCATTGATGCCACGCGCCAGGCGGTGATCGACGTCCGCTGCTGCTTCGACTGGCTCGAATCGCAGGGATATGAGCGGTTGGGCATTGTCGGGACCAGCCTTGGCTCGTGCTTCGCGTTTCTGGTGTCCGCGCACGACGCGCGCATCAGGGTGAACGTGTTCAACCACTGTTCCACGTACTTCGGCGATGTGGTCTGGACCGGCCTCTCGACCCGGCACATCCGCCAGGGCATCGAGGGTCACATCGATATGGACCGCCTGCGCGAGGTGTGGATGGCGATCAGTCCGGTGAGCTATATCGAGAAGTTCGCGCAGCTTCCGAAGCGGTCGCTGTTCCTCTACACGAAGTACGACACGACCTTCCTGCCGGAACTTTCGCTGGATATCCTCGGCCGCATCGCGCGCACGGGAACCGACCATCGCGTGGTGGCCCTACACTGCGGTCACTACACGATGGGCGAGTTCCCGTTCAAGTTCATCGCGGGCTACCACATCTGCTCGTTTCTGAAGCGGAACCTCTAGACCGAGTGCGTTCTGCCGCCGGCCAGCGTGCGATAGAGGTATCCGAAGATCAGACCGCCGATGGCGCCGTCGACGAACCCGTACAGCGTACCGAGCAGCACGCGTCCGAACGTGGCTGAAGTGTCGGCGCCCGGGTAGATCGAGCTCATCATCCGCAGAAACGCGCCGCCGTAGGACGGATCGGCCATATTGATCAGCCCGACCAGCAGCATTGCGGCGCCCCACAGGATCGCCGAACTCAGAGCAATTGCCTTCAAGGAGACTCTCATACATCCTTCCTTCACTGTGTTGGATGTCGCGCCGGGAGCGTCTGTTCATCCCGTCGTTACGGGATGCCCTCCCTGAGCGCGGCGGCAGCAGCCGCGGGCGTTACATTGGTGTTGAGTGAAGCGGTTCTTTCTTGTCGCGCTGGCGATCGCGGGCAGCCTGTATGCCGCGAACGCTGACTCGCATCCGCCGGTTATTCTCATTTCCATCGACACTCTGCGCGCCGATCATCTGAGTGCCTGGGGCTACCGGCGCGTCGCGACGCCCAATATCGACTCCCTCGCCAAAGGCGGCACGCTGTTCGAGAACATCGCCTGCCAGACGCCGCTCACGCTGCCCTCCCACACCACGCTGCTGACATCCACTTATCCGTTCGAGAACGGGATTCAGGAGAACGCCGAGAAGGTCCCGCCCGCTATGGCGACGCTGGCGAGTGTTCTGAAGGCGCGCGGTTACCGGACAGCGGCATTCATCGGCAGTGTCTTCCTCGAAGCTGAACTGGGTCTGGACCAGGGTTTCGATACCTACGACAGCCCTTTCCATTTCGAGGCCTTTTCGCCACTTTCGGGCGAAGTGTTTTTCGGCGGCGTGGAGAATCCCTACTCAGTGCGCGACCGGCGCGATGGTGAGCTCGTCCTGGCGGCGGCCAGCCGCTGGCTGAACGCGAATCACGGACAGTCGGCCTTCGTTTTCGTTCATCTTTTCGATTTGCACACGCCTTATCTCCTGCCTCCTGAGGCCGCGCGGCAGAAGGGCATCTCGCGCTACGACGCGCAGCTTCTGTACGTGGACGAGCTGGTCGGCCGGTTCAGGAAAGCGCTCATGGACGGCGGCTGGTGGGACCGGTCTATTGTGGCGCTGGTATCGGATCACGGAGAAGGACTCGGCGATCACGGCGAAAACCTGCACGGGTATTTCGTCTATCAGTCGACGCTGCGCGTGCCCGTGATCGTTCACTGGCCCTCCGGTGCTCCCGCGCGTCCTGTGCGAGTGTCGGAGCCGGGCGGTCTGATCGATGTGGCGCCATCCATCCTCGATGCCCTGCACGTCCCGGCGCCGCCATCGTTCCATGGCGTCAGCCTGCTGGGCGCCGCGCCCCGCGTTGTCTATGCGGAGACGCTGAACACGCACGACGCGTTCGGCTGGGCGCCGTTGCGCAGCGTGCGCATTGGAGACTCCAAGTACATCGATGCGCCCAGGCCGGAGCTCTACAATCTCGCGCGCGATTCCGCCGAGCAGCACAACCTGATTCGCGCGAATCCGGGTGAGGCGCACAGGCTGCGGGAGGAGCTGCTGAAACTCGAGGGCCGCTATCCGCGGCGCGATTCGCAGCCTGCACCGGGCACGCCGCCGCAAACGCAACGGCTGCTGTCTTCTCTCGGCTATGTTTCACGGGGTCCACGGGCGGCGAGCGCCAGCTCCGAACCCGATCCCAAGGACAAACTGGCCGAATACCATATCTATGAACTCTCCATGGACGCGGTGTCGCACCGGCGGCTGCACGAGGCCGTGGGACTGCTTCTGAAGATCCTCGCCATGGACGATCGCAATCTGCTGGCGCACCGCGACCTGGCCTCCTGCTATCTCGATCTGCACGAATACGAAAAAGCCCGCTTGAACTTCGAGCGGGTGGCCGCCGCCGTGTCGAACGACTACGCGTCGCAGTTCGGGCTGGGCATGGCGAACAAGGGACTGGGCCGAATTGAGACCGCGCGTCAGCACTTCCAGGAGGCCTGCCGTATCGCCCCTCAGGCCACGCAGTGCCGCCGCGAGCTCAGCGAGTTACCGCCGGCTCCATAACAAATCTATACAGGATATCCAGCACCACCTTCAGGTGGGAACCTCTCGTCCCCGTGACTCATCCAACAGACAGAGAAAGGATTTCAAATGGGACGACGAGTTTTGGAGCTGATGCCGCTGGCACTGTTAGGGATGGCGCTCGGAACGGTCCCCGGAGAAGCGGCGGTTCCGGCTCAGCCCGGATCCGTGAACTACGTGGAAGGAAAGGTTCTGGTCGCCGGCAGGCCGGTGACGCAGCGGGATCTGGGCAATGCCACCGTGCCCGAAGGCGGCATTGTGGCCACCGAACACGGGAAAGTCGAAGTGCTGCTGACTCCCGGAGTGGTTCTGCGTCTTGGCGACAACAGCCAGGCGCGTCTGAATTCCGAATCGCTCACCGATACGCGCGTGAGTCTGCTGGCTGGTCAGGCGATGATTGAAGCCGATCAGCTTTACCCGGAGAATCACATTGTGATCGCGCAGGGTAACGGGACGACGACGCTACGAAAGGCGGGACTGTACCGGTTCGATGCCGCCGGTACGGCGATGAGCGTGTTGAAGGGCGAGGCGACTGTCAATCTCGACGGGCGCAACATCAAGGTGAAAAGCGATCACCAACTCATCTTCGCGGACACGCGCTTGAAGCCGCACAAGTTCGGCCGCGCCGAGCATGACGAATTGTATGCCTGGAGCCAGTTGCGATCGGACTACAGCGCGCAGGCGAGCGAGCAAACCGCGGCCGTTCTGATCCCGGGCGGGCCGGGCTGGTTCGGCACGGGCTGGTATTGGGACCCGGCCTTTGACATGTACGCGTTCGTGCCCGGCGACGGGTTCTTCTATGGGCCGTTCGGATATCCGTTCTACTCGCCCTACTACG
>Ga0335080_10000824_pt1 | contig 29259 bp, 43 predicted proteins | sample Lox_Sample_34_FD_206720 | JGI IMG/M metagenome (GOLD analysis project Ga0335080, IMG submission 206720) | Soil microbial communities from Loxahatchee National Wildlife Refuge, Florida, United States - Lox_Sample_3.4 | ecosystem: Environmental > Terrestrial > Soil > Wetlands | place: USA... | reverse complement strand
CAGCGACAGTAACTTATGGCGCTCAATCCGGCTGGAATACGTATTATTGGATCATTGCCTCAGGCTACTCTATGGAAAGCTGTATATTTCTAAAACGACAGGGTTTGGACGCATTTCCGGATGAGTAAAACGACCATCGATCGTAGCCGCTTGGCTCACGGAATTGACCTCTTCAATCAGGCTCACTTTTACGACGCGCACGAGGCGCTCGAGGACGTTTGGAGGCCATTGCTCCGGGGGAGTCCGGCACGCCTTCATATGCAAGGCTTGGTTCAGCTGGCGGTCGCTTTTCATCATGAGTCTCGGAAGAACCTGGTTGGCGCGCGATCGGTTCTTGATCGCGGGGTGCGAAATCTGAAGGGAGCTGAGCATTCGTTTCCTCAACTCGATCTTGAGCGGTTGCGTGGTCAGCTGGTGGATTGGCAACGTCACCTTGCCGGCCAATCCCCGGACAAGCCCGCGCTTCCCTGCATCATGCGGCGCAAGCGAGCGCACCCATCGCCTGCTAAAATTTCGAAGAAGTGAAAACCGCACCCTCTACGACTGCTTCAAGCGCTGCGTTGCCGGCGACGTCTGCGGCCGTTCCTCTTCTCGACTTGCGCCGTCAATATGACGCGATCCGCGAGGATGTGCTTGCCGCCATCGCGCGAGTGTGCGATTCGCAAGGATTCATTCTCGGTCCCGAGGTTGAGGCGCTGGAGCGGGAGATTGCCGCGCTCACCGGAGCGGCTGCCGCGGTCGGTTGCGCGTCGGGAACGGAAGCCCTTTGGCTCGCGCTGGTGTCGGCCGGGGTTAAGCCGGGAGATTCGGTTATCACTACGGCGTTCAGCTTCTTTGCCTCCGCGAGCGCCATCGTGCGCGCCGGCGCAACCCCGATCTTGATGGACGTCGATCCTGGAACTTTGAACCTTGACGCGGCGCTGGTTCGGCAAGGGATTGTCGCCAGACGGCCCGGGAGTCTGCGCGCAATTCTTCCGGTTCATCTTTACGGCCAGTGCGCCGACATGGACGCCTTGACTCAGCTTGGCCGGGAGTTCAAGCTCGCAATCGTCGAAGATGCTGCGCAGGCCATTGGCGCCGGATGGAAAGGCCGCGGCGCCGGTTCGCTGGGCGCGACTGCCGCCTTCAGCTTCTATCCCACCAAGAACCTCAGCGCCTACGGAGACGCCGGAATCGTTACGACTATCGATCTCGATAGAGCAGAGCATATGCGGAGATTACGCAATCATGGGAGCCCGCGCCGTTACTACCACGAGGAGTTTGGCTGGAACGGGCGAATGGATGCGATTCAAGCCGCGGTTCTGCGCGTGAAGCTTGCTCACCTCGCCGCTTGGAATGCCAGCCGTCAGCGGCATGCCGCCACCTACGATCGCCTGCTGGCGGAAACGGGATTGACTTCCGCTTCGAATCCGGCCGCCTCACCCGTTCGCTTGCTCGCGCGCAGTCCCCATGCCGCGCATGTATTCCATCAATACGTGATTCGAGCTGTGCGGCGCGATGAAGTGCGGCAGTTCCTCGCGGAGCGCAAAATCGGCTCGGAGATTTACTATCCGCTGCCCCTGCACCTGCAACCGGTGTTTGCCTATCTCGGATTGAAGGAAGGGACTCTGCCAGTGGCCGAGCAGGCTGCCCGCGAGGTGCTGGCGCTTCCCATGTTCGCCGAGTTGACCGAGGCCGAGATTCGGCATGTGGTCGAGGCGATCGCCGAGTTCTATAGCTGACGCGGCCGTCTCCCCCAAGGGCTCAGGCAAAATATTTATTTCTACAGTCCCAACCTGGTCCGAGGGAAGCCATTATCGGGCGCGGCGCTTTTTCGAAGATGGTTTGCGGGGCGCTTTGCGAAGCAGTTTAGCGGGCTCTTCATCGGGCGCGACAACCCGCCGGACGATTGGCGTATTCAGTTTGTATTTTCGCTCGGTTAGGCTGCCGTCTTCTTGCAGGGCCCGGACCACGAATACCGGCAGGACCCCTTCTTTCCCGAAATCTTCTTTCGCCAGGGTTACCGGCAGCATGCCTTCGAGCCGTTCGCGATAAGCGGTCTCATAGCGGTGCTTTTTCACATTCCAGGTAAAAACGCGAAGTTGGTTGAAATCGAAAGGGAGACCGTCCTTCGGTTCGGTGACGACCATCAGATACTGCGGAACTTTCTTGTCTCCGTCCTGCACCTCATTGAGCACAAAGAAGGCGACAATGCGCTGGCCCTCGGCGTACTGAGCCACGTCGAGGGGGACATCCATATCGACCATGCGCGCCAGGACCCAGCCGACGCGCCCGTGACTGTCGCGCACCAGCCACCAGTCTTCGATCACCGGGGGCGGGCCGGCGAGACGGGGATTTGCCGGCGTTTCCGGCGCGGTGTTTTTTTCGGAAGGCTTGTCGTTTGGCTTGATGCCGCGCGTGGTGCTACTGCTGTCCGCTGGCTTTGGCGGTAGTTTTTGCGCGGGGGACGGCGAACGCACCGCACCCGCGCCTTTTTCCGCCGTTCCCCGCCGCAGGATCGACAACTTCTCGCCAGTTGAGATTTGATACAGGTGTTCGGTCTCGCGCCCCGGTTCAACGTGCAGATTCGTGTCGTTGCGGGTTACGCCCGTTGCCTGGATCGGATCGTTCGCATCCTCCGCCGTCAGTTTCTGCAGGCGATCGAACACCTGCTGACTCACGAGATAACGCTGTTCCATCCATCCCATCTGGCCGGTCGCGGTGCGCACCTTGGCAAAATGCCGGTCGTGATCGAGCACCTCGACCCGATCGCCATTTTTCACCTCCCCGGCCTTCTCGAACGATTGCGCCACCCGGTTCCGGAGATTGACCTGGACGCCCGAGACATAAGCGATTTCGAGCACCCGCCCGCCGCCATGCTTGCAGGACGGCAGAAGAGTGAGCAGAACCGACAAAACGATAAAGCGGAACTTTACCGGATAGGAGACCATTACCCGCTCAACTCTTCAATATAACCCGCTGATCGCTGGAGAGGAGTAACGGCTTAGGGACCGAAGGATTTTGGAATCGTGCTATTTCGTAATTTTGCAATTTGAACTCAACGACGGGCGGCTCGATTACTCAATTCCAAATTACACAATTACTCCTTCCCCATCAGTCTCCAAATCCGATGCCGATGGCCCGGGCGGCACGCACCATTTCACCATTGGGGTCGACGGTCTTCATTTTTCCCGCCGCGTCGATGATGTTGACGGCGCGAATGCACTCCTGCTGGAGGCAGACCATCTTGCCGAAACCCCCTGCGGCAATCAGGTCCACGGCGGCCACTCCGAAGCGGGTCGCCAGGATTCGGTCATACGGAGACGGCGATCCTCCCCGCTGAATATAGCCGAGCACGCTGACCCGCACGTCTTTTCTCGCCATGAGCGCGATCGCGTCTCCGACCATGTTTCCGACCGCCACGCTCCGCGCCATGTGCTGCATCTCCGGCGGGAGCTTCACGCCCTCCGCAACCACCACAATCGTGAAGCGTTTGCCGTACCGTTCGCGCAGTTCGAGGTGCGCGCAGAGCTTCGCGATGGTAAAGGGAATTTCGGGAATCAGGATGATATGGGCCCCGCCCGCGATGCCCGCTTCGAGCGCAATCCAGCCGGCATCGCGCCCCATCACCTCGACCACCATCACGCGATGATGGGCCTCGGCCGTGGTGTGAATCTTGTCGACCGCATCCGTCGCTGTGTGCAGCGCGGTGTCGAAGCCGAACGTGACTTCCGTGGCCGAGAGATCGTTGTCGATTGTCTTCGGCACGCCCACGATCTTCATGCCCTTCAGAAAGAGTTCGTGCGCGATTTTCATCGAGCCGTCGCCGCCGATGGAGATGATGGCGTCGATTCCCAGCTTCCCCGCGTTGCCAATCACCTCATCGGAGATGTCACGTATCTTCTCCTGCCCGTCTTCGACCGTCTTGTAGTGAAAGGGATTGCCCCGGTTGGTGGTCCCGAGGATGGTGCCGCCGCGGGGAAGAATGCCGCTGACGTCTTTGAGCGCGAGTTCGCGCGCACGCTCCGGCCAGATGAGTCCGTCAAAACCATCGGGAATGCCGATGACTTTCCATTTGTATTTCAGGATGGCGGATTTAACGGCAGCACGAATGACGGCGTTGAGACCCGGGGCGTCTCCGCCGCCGGTGCAGATTCCTATGCACTCTATGTTGGGCATGGCAACCGAACATCATAGCGCGCCGGATGCCGGGGCAGGTAAACCGTAAGGGCGCGACCACCGGGGCTGCTTGCTCCACGGTTATGGCCGGTGGAACGGCTGGCCGCCACTAGTCAACGTTCAGAATTGCGGTCGCGAAATCGGTCGATTGTGTATAGGTCGCAACCACCTTGTAGGAACCATTGGGAGTAGTACCGTCGTCCGAACAATACTGCCCAGCTCCACCTGCACCCGATGGATCGTATGCACAAGAAAGTGTGGCTACCTGCGTCCCGCCTGGATAGGACGTATACGCCGTCAGCGTCGCGGAGCTACTTATATCCACCGTGCCGTTGGCAGTTATGATGTAAGGCTGTGAGGTGGTCGCACCAGATGAGATGGACTGCGACGGCGGAGTAACCGTCAAGCCTGAAATGGTGATGTACACCGTCGCTTGCGCCGTATTTTGCACGGCTTCCGATGAGGCGGTAATCGTCACGATCCCGAGCGCAATCCCATTCAAGACCGCGCTGCCCGTTCCCGTAACGGTAGCAATGGATGTATCACTGCTCGACCAGGAAACGCCACTGGTCAGATTTTCCCCATGCCCGGTGCTATCCACGCCAAAGGCTGACAAGGTGGTTGTGCCCTGCACCAGGACGGATGGGGCCGCCGGGTTAATTGTGATCGAGGTCAAAGTCGGAGGCTGGAAAAAGCCCTTGCATCCCGCGCCGAAGGCCGCTATTAGCAGCACTGTGAAAGCCGCGATCAGCGGCAGTTTTTTCCCGGTCAACCTGCGCTCAGTCGCCATAAATAAATCGCCTCGAAATAGGGTGATTTTAGCAGAACGCCCGGCCTCGGCCCGTTCCCCAGTAGTGCATGAGTGGAGTCGTGTCGGCATAAGTCCAAAAGACACCGACCTGGCGCTTGGGGTAAGAACGCTGCTACACGAGAAACTTGCGAAGACAAATTCCGGTAGAATATGAGAAATGGCGGACCGGACCTTTACCCTCGACGAAGCGCAGAATCTGTTGCCTATTCTGGAGTCTCTGCTTAAGCAGTCGATCAATGGCAAGAAGCTGATTGAGGAGGTCGACGCGGAATTGCAGGAGACCGCGCACCGTGTCTTTTTGAATGGAGGCACGCGGCTCGACGTGGTCCACCTGGCTCGGCGCAAAGCCGAGCGGGAGAAGACGATCCGGCGGGTGAAGGATGCGCTGGCCGAAATCGATGCCATCGGCGTGCAGGTCAAAGACCTGGATATCGGGCTGCTGGATTTTCCCTGCAAAGTCGACGGCGAGATCGTGCTGCTGTGCTGGAAGCTGGGTGAGAGCGGAATTACGCACTGGCACGGCACCACGGAAGGATTCGCCGGGCGCAAACCGATCGACGACCGCATTTTGAGAGCCGGCAAGAAACGGGCGCAGTAGTGCTCCGCGGATTCCGATTCGCTCTTCGCGGTTCGCGCAAAATCGGAATCTGAACCGCGGAACACACCATCCCCCTGGCTCCGCTCCCATATAAAAGTATTCTTGCCGCAAGGCATAGTCCCTCGCTCCAGGCGCGCGAACTATTCCGGCCAGCAGCGTGCTACCTTCAATCCGCTATATGCCCGGCGAAAAATCGAATCGGTTGCAGACTCGGAACGTTTATGTCTTCGGCGTCACGTCGTTTCTGAATGACGCGGCGACCGAAATGGCGTACTGGATCCTGCCCGCATTTGTTGCGTCCCTGGGCGCGGGACCGGCGAAGCTGGGCATTATCGAGGGCATCGCCGAGAGCGTGGCTTCGTTCGCTCGACTCTTCTCCGGATTCCTGGCAGACCGGGTCGCGCGGCGCAAGCCCATTGTGGTGAGTGGATACTTCGTCGCGAACGCCGTAAAGCCACTCCTGGCGGTGGTTTCGTCGTGGTCCCAAATTCTGGCGATTCGCTTTGCCGACCGCTTCGCAAAAGGCGTGCGCGGGACTGCGCGCGACGTGATGGTAGCCGACTCGGTCGACCGGGGTGCAATTGGGTCGGCCTACGGGCTGATTCAGGCGATGGACTCCGCCGGGGCGATTCTAGGTCCGCTGGTGGCGTTGGCGCTGATCGGCCATTTCGGGATGCGCGGCGTGTTTGCCTGGGCGACCGTTCCGGGAGCGCTTTGCTTTCTGGTGGCGTTATTCGGAATTCATGAGGTGCGGAAAAGTTCTCGGCAAGTTGCCGGTTCTGAGCCGCCGGTTGCCAGTTCCAGCGGTCAGCCGTTAGCGGTCAGCCATACCGCCGCAGGGTTGCCGTCCGGGTACTACTACGTGCTCGCCGTGGTTACGCTTTTTTCCTTGGGAAATTCCAGCGACATGTTTCTGGTCTTGCGGACTGGGGACATTGGTATTCCTCCCGCGCAGGCGCCTTTGCTGGGGCTGGTTTTCAATGTGATGTTTACCTTGTTTTCGTGGCCGGCGGGGAAGTTCAGCGACCAATTCTCGCGCTCCTGGATTGCGGCGGGGGGATATGGCGTATTTGCGATCGTCTACTTTGTGTTTGCTCTGGCGCCTTCGCGTTCGGCCATCTGGGCGGCAATGGCGTTTTATGGACTGTTCTACGCCCTGACCAATCCCGTATTGAAGGCTCTTGTCGTCGAAAGCGTCGGCGAGGATGTGCGCGGCCGAGCGCTGGGAATCTATTCTTTTGTGACCAGCATAACGACCCTGCTGGCCAGCGTAATGACCGGCGCTCTGTGGAAGATGTATGGGGCGGCTGTGCCATTCTTTCTGTCGGCTGGGATTGCGGCGGTGTCGGCCCTCATGTTGGTCGGGCACCGGCGACACCAGCCGCCCGCTACGGCTTGATATCAATGGGCGTGCCGACACGGATCAGCCTCCAGAGTTCATCCATCTCTTCGTTCGTTACGGCGATGCAGCCGTCGGTCCAGTCGTGCAGCGTGTGTGCCTTTCCCACCCCGGCGTAGTCCTTCGGCAAGCCGTGCAACATGATGTCGCCGCCGACGGAGACGCCCAACTTCCTTGCATTCGCCATCTCTTGCGCGTTGGGATATGAGATGTGATAGGCCTTGTAATATCGGCTGTGCGGGTTGCGCGAATCGAGTACGTAGGAACCTTCCGGAGTGCGGTGGTCTCCCTGGCGAGTTTTTGCTCCCACCGGTTCGCCGCCGAGGGCCACGCGGTAGGACTTGACTTCCCTGCCCTGGGACAGCAACACGAGTTCCCGGTCGTGCTTGTAGACGATGACCAGGTCGATGTTCGTAGCCGAGTCTTGTGCAGCGGTGACCACGGCAGTGAGCAGCAGGACTCCGATCACAAGAGCACGCATGCCGATTAGGCCCCAATTTCAGGACGGGGCCGGCGAAGCCAGGCATACGCGATGGAGAGGAAAACGAGGCCCGCACCGCTGTCGAGCACCACATCGTGCCAGGTGCCGGTTCGTGACGGGATGTAGCTCTGGTGCCACTCGTCCATGGAGGCGACGAACGCCGTGCCGAGCCAGGCGAGCGTGGCAGTTCGGCCGAAGGTGACCAGCCCAACCGTAGAACGGCCGAAGGTGGCGCGGGCCCGTACGAGCGTGCGCCGCCAACCCCGCAGGAGAAGAAGACTCAGGATTCCGTACCCCATGATGTGGCCGGTCTTGCGCATTAGAAAATTCAGCACCATCACGCGATAGAGATTGATGTGCGGGAAGAGCCGCGATAGCAGCTTGTAGAGCGCGTCACCCGTGTTGTTCGAGGAAAGCGCGTCGGTGGATTCGACGCAGATGATGCCGATCCAGACCAGCGCCGGCCACCAGGCCCGCAGAAAACTTGATAGGGACAAATCGGACTTTGCCATGATTGGGCCATTACCCGGCCATCATTCCACCGCGTAGTTCGGGGCTTCACGCGTGATCATCACGTCATGCACGTGGCTCTCACGCAGCCCTGCGGCGCTGATGCGGACGAAGCGGGCGCGCTGCTGGAGTTCGGCCACGGTCTGGCATCCGCAGTAGCCCATGCCAGACTTGAGGCCGCCGACCATCTGGTAGACGATGAGCGAAACGGAACCGCGATAAGGCACGCGCCCTTCGATGCCTTCGGGAACGAGTTTGCCGAGGCGGTTCGATTCTTCTCCAGAAACGGGAGCGGCGGTCGAGGCATCGCCGTCGGAATTCTGGAAATAGCGCTCACTTGAACCTTGCGCCATGGCGCCCAGCGATCCCATGCCGCGGTAAGACTTGAAAGTGCGGCCTTGATACAGGATAAGCTCGCCGGGGCTTTCGTCAGTTCCGGCGAACATCGAACCAATCATCACGGCCGACGCGCCGGCCGCAATCCCTTTGACGATGTCGCCGGAATACTTGATGCCTCCGTCGGCGATGATGGGGATGCCCGCGTCCCGCGCGGCGCGCGAGGACTCAGCAATCGCGGTGATTTGCGGCACGCCTACGCCGGTGACGATGCGCGTTGTGCAGATTGAGCCCGGGCCGATGCCGACCTTGATGCCGTCGACCCCGGCTTTGATCAGGTCGCAGGCGCCGTCGAAGGTGGCAACGTTGCCGGCGATGAGGTCGACTGCGGGAAGAGCGGCTTTGACTTTGCGGACCGCTTCGAGCACGAGCGAGGAGTGGCCGTGGGCGCTGTCGATGGCAAGAACGTCCACTTTGGCAGCGGCCATTTCCTGGGCGCGCTCCAGAAAATCTCCCGTGGCGCCGATGGCCGCGCCTACCCGCAGGCGGCCCTGGGCATCCTTGGCGGCGGTCGGGTATTTGAGTTTTTTCTGGATGTCTTTGACCGTGATCAGGCCTTTGAGGTTGTACTTGTCGTCGACCACGAGGAGCTTTTCCACGCGGTGCTCGTGGAGAATTTCTTCCGCCTGCTCGAGGGTTGTACCAACGGGAACGGTGATGAGATTTTCTTTCGTCATCACCTTGCTGATTGGGATGTCGAAACGGGTTTCGAAGCGGAGGTCGCGGTTGGTGAGAATGCCGACCAGCTTGCCGTCTTTCAGCGTGATCGGGACGCCGGAGATTTTGTATTTCTTCATCACTTCGAGCGCGTCGGAAACTTTGGCGTCGGGCGACATGGTGACCGGATCGACGATCATGCCGCTCTCGGAGCGCTTTACTTTGTCGACTTCGTTGGCCTGCTGGTCGATGGTCAGGTTGCGATGGACGATGCCAAGTCCCCCCTGCTGCGCAAGCGCAATCGCCATATGCGATTCGGTGACGGTATCCATGGCCGCGCTGATGATGGGGATATTAAGACTGATGTTGCGCGAAAGGCGCGTCTGCGTATTCGTGCTGGCGGGCACAACTTCAGAACGCGCGGGAACAAGAAGGACGTCGTCGAAAGTAAGGGCTTCAGGTACTGGGAAATGAATCATGTTTTATTTTAGGAAACCAAAGCAAATCCAGCAAACGCCTTCCCAATTTCTACACCTTCATCAAGCGCTTACGCCGGTAATACATCAAGGCGTTTGCGAATATCAGCAGGAAAACTCCGGAGCCCACGATGACCTTAAACGGGTATCCGTTGAAGAAGCACAAGATCAAGCCACCAAGAATTGCGACATTGAAAATAATCGGGCGATTTCGTTCGGTCATGTTCTCCCTCAGAAATTACTTGCGCGCCGATCTGACCGGTTCTTCATCTTACAGCCTTCAACGGGTATTTCCTGCAACAGGATGGTCACACCCGCGCCAGTTTCACGTCCGTCCGCGAAAAGTCCTGGCCTTTGAACAAGAGCGGTTCGGATTTAGATTTTGCCAGCGCGTAGGAGAAGCAGTCTCCAAAGTTCAATTTGGCCGGATGACCGCTCATTTTGCCGAAGTCACGATAGGCTTGGCGGGCGATGTGTGCCTGCGCCTCGGTTACCGGCTCAATTACAATCTGCGCGGTTTCGATGAGTTCATCGAAGCGGCGGCTGGCGACGGGATCTTTGCTGCCGTCGATAACTGCACTGCACTCGACATAGGACACCGCGGAAATTCTGCGTTGGGCTGTGCGCTCGATGATTTCGGCAAACTCGGCAGCTTCGCTTTCGAAGCGAAGGATGGCAACTACGGCGGATGTATCGAGAATCATTTCGGCAGCCCTTTTTCGTCATAGAGCAGGTCGCCGTGGTTGGCGGAACGAAACGGCTCTTTAAGGCGGGTGGAGCAGTCGCGGCCGATCTCGAGGAGCCGCTGAGAAAGTCGCGTATCGCCGCCTTTTTCTTGCACGCGCTTAAGTTGTTCGCGAAGCGCTCCAGTGACAGCCTGAGCCATGCTCTCTCCGGTTAGCCGGGATAACTGCCGGGCGAGTTTGTGAGCGTCTTTGTTCTTAATGTTCAGGCTCATAGGGTATATTTCTACCATTTCGGTGATACCATTCTACCATAACCAGACGATTGCCGCCTTCTCCCGGGCTCAAATGAAAAAAGGGCATCGGAATTGATGCCCTCAAAAAATGGATGTGGCGACCGCCGGACGCGGCAAGCCTTGTCTCTACTCTTTCTTTTCTTCGGCTTCCGCGTGGGCTTCCCCGGCTTCCGCCTGCGCCTGCTGGTCGGCTGCTTCCATCGCTTTGCGGTTTTCTTCCGCCCGCTTGGCGCGGATTTCGGCGCGCTTCTGGCGCTTTTCGTCGAGCACCTGCTCGCTGCCAAGCAGTTCGATGAACGCTTTTTCGGCGCCATCGCCCTTGCGCCACGCGGTGCGCACGATGCGCAGGTAACCACCATTGCGGTCGCCAAAGCGCGGCGCCACCGTGTCAAAAAGCTTGTGAACGGCTTCGTCGGTCATCAAGAATGAGGCGGCCTGGCGGCGCGCCGCAAGATCTCCCTTCTTGCCGAGGGTTATCATTTTTTCGACGAAGGGCCGCACAGCTTTCGCTTTGATGGCCGTAGTCTCAATCCGTTCTTCCATGATCAGCGAGGTGACCATGTTGCGGAAAAGTGAACGGCGGTGGCTGGTGGTGCGGCCGAGTTTGTATCCTGCGACTTTGTGACGCATGTTGAACCCCAGTTGTCAGTTCTCAGTTGTCAGTAAAACCCGCGAACCCTTGGGCTGACAGGCAATACAACCGGGAACGAAATCCAAATCTTGTCATGCAAGGGCGGGCACGGATCCATTCGCGCCCACCCAAAATCTTATTCCGCAAGCTGCCGTCCGCCGGTGCTTTTGCTGAAAACTGACAACCGGCGACTGCCAACTGCTTCTACAGATCGTTATCCCCGTACATCGACGCCGGCAAAATCTGGTTCGAAGTCGGGCCGGGCACGGCGTTGCCGTGCTCGTCGATCTTCATCCCCAGGCTCAAGCCCATCGATGACAGGATCTCTTTGATCTCGTTCAGCGACTTGCGCCCGAAGTTCTTCGTCTTCAGCATTTCGGCCTCGGTCTTCTGAACCAGTTCGCCGATCGTCTGAATGTTGGCGTTCTTCAGGCAGTTGTAGCTGCGCACGGAGAGCTCAAGCTCCTCCACCGAGCGGTTCAGGTTCTCGTTTTTGATCTCCGGCCGGCGCTCTTCGCTCGACGCGGCCGTCTCGATCTCTTCCTCGAAGTTGATGAAGATGTTCATGTGATCCTTCACCAGCTTCGCGGCCAGGCCAAGCGCGTCGCCCGGCGTGATCGAGCCGTTGGTCCAGACTTCCAGGGTCAGCTTGTCGTAATCGGTAATCTGCCCCAGACGGGCGGCTTCGACGGTGTAGTTGCACTTGCGCACCGGCGAGTGGACCGAATCGATCGGAATGAATCCGATGCCGAGATCGTCCTCGAAATTCTTGTCGGCCGCAACATAGCCGCGGCCCCGCTTGAGCCGCATCTCCATGTCGAGACGTCCGCCTTCGCTCACCGTCGCGATGTAGATTTCCTTGTCGAGCACTTCGACATCGGCGTCGGCCTCGATCATGCCGCTGGTCACGACTCCCGGCTGATCGGCGCGCAGGTAGATCGCCTTCGGGCCGTCGCCCGCCAGCTTGAACGGAACCTGCTTCATGTTCAGGATGATGTCGGTCGCGTCTTCGACTACTCCGGGAATGGACTGGAACTCGTGCAGCACGCCTTCAATCTTGACGGCGGTAACGGCCGCGCCTTCGATCGAGCTCAGCATCACGCGGCGCAGAGCGTTGCCGATGGTGGTGCCGAATCCCCGTTCAAAGGGCTGCGCCCAGAACATTCCGTACTTGTCGGTGAGTGACTGGGCATCGCTCGCCAGCCGTTTTGGTTTTTGAAAGCCTCTCCAAAGCATGTGTCTCTCCTCTCGGCCATATGGCTCATCGCCGGCTCGCTCAGTGGTCCAACTGAGCTCTGCGCCGGCAAAGGCTGATCTGGCGCGAAAATGGACCAGGACTGCATTTGGCAATTGGGAAATCGGGAATTTAAAACCCGAACCAAACCCGATTCGATTTTTCAATTGCTAAATTACAAAATTACCCAATTACAAAATCGTTCGGCAACGCCAACAGCTTACTTGCTGTAAAGTTCGACAATCAGCTGCTCGTTCACCGGCAACTGGATATCTTCCCGCTTCGGCAGCGCCTGCACGCGTCCTTTGTAGTTGTCGCGGTCGATATCGAGCCACATCGGAACCGGCTGGTGGCTGGCAAAGTCCTTTGCGATTTCGAGAATCGGAATCTTCTTGCTGTTCTCGCGGATTGCGATTTCGTCTCCCACATTCACTTCGTACGAAGGAATGTTGACCTTCTTGCCATTCACCTGCACGTGGCCGTGACGCACCAATTGGCGCGCCTGGCGCCGGGAGATTCCAAAGCCGAGCCGGAAGACGACGTTGTCGAGCCGCCGTTCCAGTTGCTCCAGCAGCTTCGCGCCGGTCACGCCCTTGGACCGGGCCGCGTTCTCGAAGTAGTTGCGGAACTGCCCTTCCTGCGTAAAGTAAATACGCTTGGCTTTCTGCTTTTCACGCAACTGCAGACCGTAGCCTACCACCTTGGTCTTTTTGTCCTTGCCATGCTGGCCGGGAGCGAAGTTGCGCTTTTCAATGGGACACTTGTCGCTGAAGCACTTGGTGCCTTTGAGGAAGAGCTTGATGCCCTCCCGGCGACAAAGACGGCAAACTGCATCGGTATAACGTGCCAAGTTGTTCTCCTTTTAGATGACCGGTTTACAGGTTTCGATTCCGGCGGCTTACGCTCGCGGAATACCTTGGCTAACCCTTCGTCCCGGACGAAATTCAGTTGTCAATCACCCGTTGCCGGTTCTCAGTACCCGGAACCGGGAACTCGCGTCTATACGCGCCGCCGCTTCGGCGGCCGGCAGCCGTTGTGCGGAATCGGCGTCGTGTCCTTGATGGAACGCACTTCGATGCCCGCGGCCGCCAGCGCGCGCACGGCCGACTCGCGGCCCGATCCCGGACCGCTCACGCGCACGTCGACGCTCCGGACTCCATGGTCGCGCGCCATGTTGGCCGCATTCATGGCCGCCTGTTGTGCCGCAAACGGCGTGCCTTTCCGCGATCCGCGAAACCCGAGCGAACCCGAACTCTTCCATGACAGAACGTTCCCCGTCATGTCGGTGATCGTGACGATCGTGTTGTTGAAAGACGCCTGCACGTGCACCAGCCCGTGCGGAACGTGCTTGCGCTCTTTCTTCTTGAACTTCTTGGTCTTGCCTTTTTTTTCGGGAGCGGCTGCTGCGCCGCCCGCTGCTGCTGGTTTTGCCATAAGTCAGTTTCCAGTGGCCAGTGGCCAGTTTCCCTTGCCTGTGCCTGGTGGTCGGTTCTATGGCAACTGACCACTGGCAACTGGCAGCTATGTTTTTGCCGTCGCCTTCTTCTTCTGCGCAACCGTTCCCTTGCGCGGACCTTTGCGGGTGCGGGCATTCGTATGCGTGCGCTGCCCGCGGACCGGCAGGTTGCGGCGATGACGGAATCCGCGATACGAGCCGATTTCGATGAGCCGCTTGATGTTCATCGAAACGTCCTTGCGGAGATCGCCCTCCACGCCCCCTTCGCCCTCAATCACCTGGCGGATGCGGTTGACCTCGTCTTCGCCCAGGTCCTGGACCTTTTTACTCGCCTCGACATTGGCCGCCTTCAGGATGCGCGCGGCGCGCGAATTGCCGATTCCGTAAATGTAAGTGAGCGCGATGTTCGTGTGCTTGTTCCGCGGAAGATCGACGCCTGCGATACGTGCCATTCTTAACCCCAGTTCTCAGTTCTCAGCTGCCCGAACAGGCAACAACCGGGCTAGCCCTGACGCTGTTTATGCTTTGAATTCTCGCAGATCACACGCACCACGCCTTTGCGGTGGATGACCTTGCACTTGTCGCAAATTTTCTTTACCGATGCTCTTACTTTCATAACCCGTTCCCAGTTCTCAGCTGTCAGTTCTCAGTCACAACCCTCGCTTCGCGAGGCATGACAACCGTCTGAAATTATTTGTAGCGGTACACAATCCGCCCGCGGTTCAGGTCGTACGGAGAAAGCTCGACTGCGACTTTATCGCCCGGCAGAATCCGGATGAAGTTCTTTCTCATCTTGCCGGAAACATGCGCCAGTACCTGGTGTTTGTTTTCAAGTTCCACCTTGAACATGGCGTTCGGCAACGGCTCGATCACCGTGGCCATCACTTCAATCGCGTCTTCTTTACTCATTGACCTCCAAAAAACAGTTCTCAGTTCCTGGTTCTCGGTTCTCAGTCAAAGCCTGCGGGTCTCACTGAGAACTGAGAACCGCGGACTGGGAACTAATTCGTCAAAATCACCGGCCCTTGCTTGGTAACCGCCACGCAGTGCTCGAAGTGCGCGCTGTAGCTGCCATCGAGCGTTACCGCGGTCCACTTATCACCCAAAACTTTCGTGCCTGGGCCGCCCGAGTTCACCATCGGCTCGATGGCCAGCACCATGCCTTCGGACAACTCGGCGCCCTGGCCCTTCTTGCCGAAGTTCGGAATCTGCGGCGCTTCGTGCAGCCTCGTTCCGATTCCGTGGCCTACAAAATCGCGCACGATGCTGAATCCCGCCGCCTCAACGTGCCTCTGGATCGCCGATCCGACGTGGCCGATCGTGTTGCCGATCTTCGCCTGCTCGATGCCCTTGTAGAGCGACGCTTCCGTCACTTCCAGCAGCTTCTTTACTTCCGTGGCCAGCTCGTCTCCCACCGGCACGGTGATGGCCGCATCCCCATAATAACCGTCGCAGACCACGCCGCAGTCGATCGAAACGATATCGCCCGCCTTGAGCACCCGTTTGTCCGACGGGATGCCGTGTACGATCTCTTCGTTCACCGAGGTGCAGAGCACGCATGGATAATCGTAATAGCCCTTGAACGCCGGCTTTGCCCCAAGTTCCGCGATCCGCTGGTCCGCCGCTTTCTCGAGGTCCATCGTCGTCACGCCCGGCGCCACCAGCGCCTTCACATGGTTCAGTACCTGGCGTACGATCTGGCCGCTGCGCCGCATCTTTTCGATTTCCAACGGCGACTTGCGAACGATCTTGTCTTCTCCAAAAGCCATTCGTTAATGAATCTCGCTGCAGGCATCGATCACGCCGAAAATCTCGCCCGTCACCCGCGCCACCGGCAGATCGGCGTTCACCGTCACCAGGCGGCCCTGCCCGCGGTAGTAATCCGCCACCGGCCGGGTCTGCTCCTCATACACGTTCAGACGTTCCCGCACCACTTCTTCGCGATCGTCATTGCGGGTGATCAGCGGGGTGCCATCAACGTCGCACAGCCCGTTTACCTTGGGTGGCTGGAAGTGGATGTTATAGATCCGTCCATCGGTGGGACAAGTACGCCTTCCGGTAAGCCGCAGCAGTAATTGAGTATAATCGACCGCCAACTGGATCACAACCGGCGCGCACTCCCTGCGCCCGTCCACCCTCTGATTTTCAAAGAACTCCTTTCGCAGAAAGGCATCGAGCCATTCCGCCTGGGCAGCCGTCCTGGGAAAGCCGTCCAGTACAAACCCACGCCGGCAATCGGGTTGCTGCAACCGGCCGGCGACAATCCCGTAGATCAATTCGTCCGGAACCAGTTCGCCGCGATCCATGATCGCCTTGGCTTCCAGTCCCAGCCTCGTCCCGCGCGCCACATGATCCCGCAGCAACTCGCCGGTCGAAACCTGCGGAATGCCGTAGCACTCAACCAACTGCCGGGCCTGTGTTCCCTTGCCGGCTCCTGGGGGCCCGAGCAGAACCACCGGGCCGATCCTGCGCACGGTCTCGTTGACCATCGGAACCCAGTTCCCGGTTCCCGCTCCTCAGTTCCCGGAAAAATCTCAGCTCCGGCGGCGCTTTCCTGCGAACTGACGACTGAGAACTCTTCTTACCAGCGGCGCCCGCGAATGCGCCCACTCTTCGGCGTAAAGCCGTCGTAGTGCCGCATGATCAGTTGTGCCTCGATCTGCGTCACCGTATCCATGGCGACTCCGACGACAATCAGCAGCGACGTTCCGCCGAAATAAAAGTTCACGCCCAAGCCGTTCGTGACCCAGGTCGGCAGATTTTCAAAGACGCGGCCGACCAGCCACAGGTGATTCAGCTTGATGCCGGCAATCATCCACTCCGGGATCAGCGAGATCAGGATCAGGTAAAGCGCGCCTACCAGCGTGATGCGCGTGAGCACATCGTTGACGAAATCCGAGGTGCGCTTGCCCGGACGAATACCGGGGATAAACCCGCCCCACTTCCGCATGTTGTCGGCCACCTCGTTCGGATTGAATACGATCGAGATATAGAAGTAAGCGAAGAAAATGATGCCCAGGCAATAGAGCAGCGTATAGAGCGGCTCCCCCCAGCGCATGGCGTCCAGGATCGGCCCGATAACCTTGTTGTTCTTGAAGGCCGCGCCCATCATCTGGGGCAAAGCCAGAATCGAGGAGGCGAAGATGACCGGCATGACGCCGCCGGCATTGACCCGCAAAGGCAGGTGGGTCGACTGCCCGCCCATCACTTTTCGTCCCACGACCCGCTTGGCGTATTGCACCGGAATGCGCCGCTCGCTGCGCTCGACATAAACGATGAAGGCCACCACCGCGATCATCAGAATGATCAGGATGACCAGGGCCGGAGCCGTGAACGCTCCCCAGGCGGCGGTGCTGGCTTTTTCGTAGAGGTCGGCCACGCCGCGCGGCAGCCCGACCACGATGCCGGCGAAGATCAGCAGCGACATGCCGTTGCCGATGCCGCGCTCGGTGATCTGTTCGCCCAGCCACATGATGAACACCGAACCGGTGGTCAGCGTCAGCATCGTCATGAGCAGGAACCCGGCGCCGGGGTTATTGACAAAATCGCCCGCTTTTTCCAGGCTTACCGCAATGCCAAAGGACTGCACCGCGCTCAGCACGAACGTCAGATAGCGCGTCCACTGGGTGATTTTCTTCCGGCCCATCTCGCCTTCTTTTTGGAGCTTGGCCAGCGGCTCATAGACCACCGTGAGCAGCTGAAGAATGATGGATGCCGTGATGTAAGGCATGATGCCGAGCGCAAAGATCGTGAGCCGCCGCAGATTGCCGCCGCTGAACAGGTCGACGAAGCCGAGCACCGAACCGCGGTTCTGTTCGAAGAATTGGGCCAGTTTGTCGCCGTTGATGCCGGGCGTGGGAATGTGCCCGCCTACGCGGTAGACGGCCAGCAACCCCAGCGTGAACAGAACCCGCTTGCGGAGATCCGGAACCCGGAATATGTTCGCCAGCTTTTCGAGCATTACTGCAAGACCTCAAACTTGCCGCCTGCCTTGGTGATTTTATCCTGCGCCGACTTGGAGAACTTGTGGGCGTGAACGTGGATCGCCGACTTCAATTCCCCGTTGCCGAGGATCTTGACCGGCGCCTTCCCGCCCACCATGCCCGCTTTCTTGAGCACGTCGGGAGTAATCTCGGTTTCGCCCAGCGCAGCCAGGCGGTCGAGATTCACCACGTCATATTCCTCGCGGAAGATGTTGGTAAATCCGCGCTTGGGCACGCGCCGATGGAGAGGCATCTGCCCGCCTTCGAAGCCGCGGATCAGGCGCGCGCCCGAACGTGACCATTGTCCCTTGTGGCCGCGGGTCGAGGTCTTGCCCATGCCCGATCCCATGCCCCGGCCCACCCGTTTGCGTTTCTCGGTTGCCTTGCGCGGCGCTTTGATTGTCGAAAGATTCATAAATTCAGTTCCCACTTCTCAGTTCCGAGTTCCCAGCGAAAGCCGGCCGGCCATGCTGAGGCTGCGCACTGAGGCATGACGGCTTACCCAACGATCTCCACCAGGTGCGGAATCTTTTTCACCATGCCACGGATGGCGGAGGTGTTCGGCCGCTCGATGACCTGGTTCAGCCGGGTAAAACCCAGTCCTTTGACAACTCTCTTGTGCTTGACGGGTGAACAGATCGCCGACCGCACCTGCTTGATCTGAATCGTGCCGCCCGCCGCCGCTTTTGAAGTCTTCGCTGTCATTCACACACTTCCTTGATTCAGAAGGTTTGCAATTGGCAATTTGTAATCTGCACCAATTACAAACTCTTTAGAGTTCTTCGACCGCTTTGCCTCTTAGGGCAGCCACCGATTCCTTGTTCTTGAGCCTCTTCAGAGCGTCAAAGGTCGCCTTGATCACGTTATGCGGATTGGTCGTGCCGATCGACTTGGTCAGCACGTTTTGCACGCCGGCCGAGGTCATCACCGCGCGTACTGCGCCGCCCGCGATCACGCCCGTGCCTTCCGGCGCCGGCTTGAGCAACACCCGGCCCGACCCATAGCGGCCGAGCACGATGTGAGGAACGGTCGTCTGAGTCAGGTTGATCCGCATCAGGTTCTTCTTAGCCGACTCGATCCCCTTGCGTATGGCCTGCGGCACTTCCTTGGCCTTGCCCGAACCGTAGCCCACCACCGCGGCGCTCGGATCGCCGACCACGACCAGCGCCGCGAACGACAGATTCTTGCCGCCCTTGACGACCTTGGTCACACGGTTGATCGAAACCACCTGGTCTTTCAACTGGTACGAACCCGCATCGAGTTTCTTCATTACTTTAGGCATTCTGAAATCCAATCTTCATTTGTAATTGGCAATTTGTAATTGGCAATTGAAAGCCCTAACTCGCCGCCCCGTTCCATCACCAGTTACAAATTACCAATTACAAATTCTTAGAACTGCAATCCCGCCTCCCGGGCCGCATCGGCCACCGCCTTGATGCGCCCGTGGTAAATGTAGCCACCGCGATCGAACACCACCTTGGTGATGCCTTTCTGCTTGGCGAGCTCCGCGATCTTCTTGCCGATATTCTTGGCCGCGGCCACGTTGCCGCCCGTCGTGCGCTCGCCCTTCTTGCCGACCGCCGACGAGACCGATGCCAACGTCTTGCCCTCCAGGTCGTCAATCACCTGCGCGTAAATGTGGTTCAGCGAGCGGTAAACGTTCAGTCGCGGACGTTCCGCCGTCCCGATCATCTTCTTGCGGATGCGGCTGTGCACCACCTGCCGCGTCTGGTTCTTTGAGGCCTTATTCAGCATAAGTCAATCCCATTTTGTAATTGGGTAATCGGGTAATTTGGTAATTGAAAAGCTCACCCTACCGCCGCCAAATTACTCAATTTCAAAATTACCAAATTACTAAATTCTATTTGGCTCCCGTCTTGCCGACTTTCTTCTTCAAGCGCTCGCCCGCATAGCGGACGCCCTTGTTCTTATACGGGTCCGGCGGACGCAACGAACGCATCTCGGCCGCGACCTGCCCGACTTTCTGCCGGTCGATCCCGTTAAGGGTCAGCTTGGTCTGCTTGGGATCGACTACACAATCGACGCCTGCCGGCAGCGGATATTCAATCGGATGCGAATAGCCCAGGTTGAATACCACCGTTCCCTTGCCCTTCATCTCGGCCCGGTAGCCGATTCCGACGATTTCAAGGTCGCGGGCCCAGCCCTTGGTGACGCCTTCGACGGCGTTGTTGACCAGCGCGCGGGCCAGTCCGTGAACGGCGGCCTGCGAGTCGTTCTCGCGAACCGCCAGCAGATGGCCATCCTTCTGTTCCATCTTGATGCCCGGCGGAAGCGGCGTATCCAGCTTGCCCTTCGGCCCCTGCACGAGCACGGTATTGCCTTCAAATTTGACCGTGACACCCTTGGGAATCTCGATCGGCTTTTTTCCAATTCGTGACATATCGTTAGTCTCTCTGTAGAGACGGGGCTTGCCCCGTCTCGGACGCGGCCAGCCGCGTCTCTACCACACTTCGCACAACAACTCGCCGCCCAGGCCCTGTTTGCGGGCCTGGCGTCCCGTCATGACGCCCTTGGGCGTGGTCAGGATGTTGATGCCGAGGCCGCCGAGAACGCGCGGAATCTCGGTGCGCCGCACATAGACGCGGCAACCCGGGCGCGACACGCGCGCCAGGTTCGAAATGACGGCTTCATTGTTGTTGCCGTATTTCAGATACACGCGCACGACCTTGTGGCCCTCTTCTTCGGCCGGCTTGAAGTTCGCGATATAGCCCTCTTCCTTCAGGATGCGGGCAATTTCGAGCTTCAGCTTCGAAGCCGGAATATCGACTTTCTGGTGACGCGCGCGAATCGCGTTGCGAATTCGCGCCAGCATGTCTGCGACCGGATCGGTCAACCTCATCGTTTGCTTCTCCTCAAGCCGCCCGTTCGCTCCGCATCCTCCGGAGAACCTGGCAGCGGCTGTTGCTTGCTGCTTCCCCGTTCGCTATTCGTCGTTCGCGAATGCTTTCCGACCCGCGAAGGACGACCGGCGAACCGCGGTCTTTCTACCACGACGACTTCGAAACGCCCGGAATCTCGCCCCGCAACGCCAATCCCCGGAAGCAAAGCCGGCAAATGCCGAATTTGCGGAGATAGGCCCGCGGACGCCCGCAAATCTTGCAGCGGTTGTGCTTGCGCGTGGAAAACTTCGGGGGTTTCCGGTTGCGCGGTTTAACCTTGCTCTCCGCGCCATCCTTGACTCGTTTTGCTGTAGTTGCCACTTCGCTTCTAGCTCCCGGCTGCTAGCTTCTAGCAACCCTCTTTTGCAATCTTGGTTTTACTCCCGCAACCTGGCTTCTCGCTTCTGACTTACGCCCGGAACGGCATTCCCAGATGCTTCAGCAGACTGCGCGCCTGGTCGTCGGACCGCGCCGTCGTCACGATCGTCACGTTCATTCCCTTCAGCTTGTCGACCTTGGCGTAATCGATCTCCGGGAAAATCAGCTGGTCGTGCAGCCCGAGCGTGTAGTTGCCGCGCCCGTCGAACGACTTGGTCGAAACGCCCCGGAAGTCGCGCACGCGCGGCAGAACGATCGTTACCAGCCGGTCGAAAAATTCGTACATGCGGTCGCCGCGCAGCGTAACCATCGCGCCGATCGGCATGCCTTCGCGCACCTTGAAGGCGGCAATCGACTTCTTCGCCTTGGTGATGACCGGCTTCTGCCCCGCGATCTGGCCCAGTTCGTTCGACGCCGGGTCCATGAGCTTGGCGTTTTGCGTGGCTTCGCCGACCCCCATGTTGACGACAATCTTATGCAGCCGCGGAACCGCCATCGGATTCTTCAGGTCGAGTTCCTTGCTGAGCGCGACCGCCACTTCCTTCTCGAAGCGCGTGCGCAGCCGCGGCCGCTCTTTCGCCGAATGCCGCGGCGCTTCCGGCCCCGCCTTCATCTCTTCGGCGGCCGCTTTTTCGCCCTTGCCCGGTTTGCCGCCGGCCTTGGCCTTTTTCTGCTCGTCCTTCTTCTTCTCGTCTGCCATGTTCGCTCTTGCCTTCTCCATCACGGTTTCGGAGTGATTACCGGTTCGTGAGGAATTTTGTAATCGGGCAATTTTGTAATTTCAAACCTTGCGGATTTTCAAATTACAAAGTTACTCGATTACTCAATTACCAAATCTATTTATCCAGCGTCGCTCCGCATTTCTTGCAAACCCGCACCGTGCGGTCTCCCTGCACCTGACGGCCGATGCGCACCGGGCCGCACGTTCCACACACCAGCGCCACGTTCGACAGCGGAATGGCGCGCTCCTGTTCGGCAATGCCGCCCTTGACGTTGCGCTGCGGATTCGGCCGAACGTGCTTTTTCACGGTCATTACGTGCTCGACCAGCACGCGCCCCTCGTCGGGAAACACCCGCAGCACACGCCCTTCTTTGCCGATGTCCCGCCCGGTCATGACCTTCACCGTGTCGTTGCGCCGGATATTCACTCGCTTGTGTATCTTCGTCGTCGCTGTTCCCATGACAAATTCCGATCTCTTTATAATTTTGCGATTTCGTAATTACCCAGTTACTCAATTACTGAATTACCCAATGCCTCACAATACTTCCGGAGCCAGCGAGACAATCTTCAAGAACTTCTTCTCGCGCAATTCGCGGGCCACCGGTCCGAAAACGCGCGTTCCGACCGGCTCGCCCGTCTCGTTGATCAGCACCGCCGCATTCTGGTCGAAGCGGATGTAGGTGCCATCGCGCCGGCGATGTTCCTTCCGCGTGCGCACGATGACGGCCTTCACGACCTTTCCCTTCTGCACCTGCCCATCGGGCGCCGCTTCCTTCACGCTCGCCGTGATCACGTCGCCCAGCTTCGCGCGAAGCCCCGTGCCTCCGCCGAGCGGCAGAATCATCTGTAGCTTGCGGGCGCCGGAATTATCGGCGACCTCGAGCATGGTTCTCATCATTACGGCCATGTTCGCTTCTCCTTCGGCCCGTTACCGGCCGTCTTTACCGGCCCGCTATCACATCGGCGTCGGCCGGAATTTCCGGCACCAGCGCCGTCTTGCGCACGATCTCTTTGAGGGTCCAGCGCTTCAGCCGCGAGAGTGGCCGCGACTCCTCGATGCGGACCACGTCCCCGATGTGCGCTTCGTTCTTCTCGTCATGCGCGTAAAACTTCTTGCGGATCGAAATTACCCGCTTGTAGAGCGGATGCGCCTTCTTGCGCGTCACTTCCACCACGATCGTCTTCTGCATCCGGTTCGACGTGACGGTGCCGATCAGATTCTTGTGGTTCACCTGTTTGGCCTGGCCCCCCGGGCCGTGGCTTGTCGTTTCCGCCATTATTTTTTCTCCGTCGCCGACGCCTTGGCCTTCGCCAGTTCCTGCTCGCGCAGCACGGTCTTGACGCGCGCAATGTCGCGCCGCAGCCCGCGAATCTTCTTCAGGCTCTCGGTCTGTCCCATATTCATCTGGAACTTCAGCTTGAAGAGCTGGTCGGCCAGATCGCGCTCCTGGTGCTGGAGCTCCACGTCGGTCAAGTTGCGAATTTTTTCCGCTTTCATAAAATCCGTTCCCAAAAGTCGCTTGTCAGTTCTTGCTTGCCAGAAACTCTTCCGCTCCCTGCTCTTACTTCTTCAATCGGACTTCGTACTTTTGATTACCTCTGACTTGCCTTACAGCATCTCCCGTTTCACGAAAGCCGTGCGCAAGGGCATCTTGTGCGACGCCAGCCGCATCGCTTCCTTCGCTTCCGTGATCGTTACGCCTTCCATCTCAAACAGAATCTTGCCCGGCTTCACCACCGCGACCCAGTGGTCGGGAGCGCCCTTGCCTTTGCCCATACGTGTTTCGGCCGGCTTCTTCGTGACTGGCTTATCGGGAAACAAACGGATCCAGATCTTTCCGCCGCGCTTCACAAAACGCGTCATGGCCACGCGGCTCGCTTCGATCTGGCGGTCGGTGATCCAGCCCGGCTCGAGCACCTTCAGGCCATATTGCCCGAACGCCAGCTCCGAGCCCTTCCAGGCCTTCCCGGTCATGCGCCCGCGCTGCTGCTTGCGGTACTTAACTTTCTTCGGCATCAACATAAGTCAGTTTCCAGTTCTCGGTTGTCAGTTCTCAGTAAATCCGCCCGGCCCGCAGGGCCTTTCCTTCTTGCCACCTGACTTCCGGCTTCTTGCCTGGCTAGAACGCTCCCGTCGTCTGCACTTCGCGCGCCGGGGTCGCTTCCCGCTTTTTCGTCGGCAGAATTTCGCCTTTATAAACCCAGCACTTCACGCCGATCACACCGTACGTGGTGCGCGCCTCGGTGAAGCCGTAATCGATGTCAGCGCGCAGGGTGTGCAGCGGCAGGCGGCCTTGCAGGTACCACTCGGAACGCGCGATTTCGTTGCCGTTCAGGCGTCCGCTCACCCGGACCTTAATCCCCTTGCATCCGAAACGCAGCGCCGAGTCGACCGACTTGCGCATGGCGCGCCGGAAGCCGACCCGCTTTTCGAGCTGTAAGGCAATCGACTCCGACACCAGCTGCGCGTCGAGCTCCGGCTTGTGCACTTCCTGGATGTCGACATGGACTTCGCGCGCCGTGCGCTTCTGGAGCTCCTGCTTGAGCTTGTCGATCTCCGCGCCCTTGCGGCCGATGATGATGCCCGGCCGCGCCGTCTTGATGATGATGCGCAGCTTGTTGCCGGGACGCTCGATCTCAACCGAGCTGACGCCCGCCGACTTGAGCTTGTCCTTCAGCTCCGCCTTCAGCTTGACGTCCTCGAGCAGCAGCTTGTCGTAGTCACGCTCCACGAACCAGCGCGACTTCCAGGGCTTGGTGTAGCCAAGCCGGAACCCATATGGATGTACTTTCTGTCCCATCGTTGCTCCTAAACCGTCGTTAAGGACGCGTTCACTTCTTCGCTGTCGCTTTCCCGGCCGCCTTTTTCTTCGCCGGCGCGTTCGCTTTGGCCTTGGTCTTTGGCCTTGGCTTTGCCGGCGCCGCGGCGTGTGTCTCCGCCCCTACCGTATGCGCGATCTCCGCGCCGTTCTTGTTGCGCTCGGCCAGCACGATCTCCAGGTGCGCGATGCGCCGCACATAGTGATAAGCCCGACCCATGGGCGCCGGACGAATCCGCTTCATGCGCGGCCCGTCGTTGGCGGCCACATGCTTCACGTACAGGTTGTCGACATCGACATCCAGGCCCTTTTCGGTGCTCAGGAAATTCGCGTTGTCGATCGCCGACTGCAGCAGCTTGCCGACCGTGGCCGCCACCCGCTTCTTCGTGAATGCCAGCGTATTGCGAGCCTCTTCGGCGCGCTGCCCGCGAATCAGATTGAGCACCAGCCGCGCCTTCTGCGGCGAGACTCGCATAAACCTTGCTTCCGCTCGAAATTCCATAGTCCGCTTTTCGCTGCTCGCCATTCGCTCTCGGCCAAACCCCGCCACGCGAGCAGCCCTTCCGTAATTTTTAGAGCCCCTCCCCTCTACCGCCCTTCGCGGCCGGCGAAGGACGAAGAGCAAAGAGCTCCCGTTACGCCTTCGGCGCCGGCGCTCCTGCCGGTGCCGATGGTGCAATCGCTCCCGGTCCGCCCGGAACACCCGCCGGCTTGGCGGCCGCTTCGGTCGCCGCTTTCATCGAGTGCCCTTTGAACTGGCGGGTGAAGCTGAACTCGCCCAGCTTGTGTCCCACCATGTTCTCCGTCACATACACCGGAATGAACTTCTTTCCGTTGTGCACGGCGATGGTGTGTCCTACCATCTCCGGAACGATGGTCGAGCGCCGCGACCAGGTACGCAGCACCTTCTTTTCGTTGCGCGCATTCATGCCCTCGATCTTGGTTACCAGGTGCGCATCCACGAACGGCCCTTTTTTTGTTGAACGTGCCATAAAATTCCTCATAGAGACGCGGCTTGCCGCGTCTCAGACGGGGCAAGCCCCGTCTCTACCCTTATCCCTTCTTCCGCCGGCTCACGATGAACGCATCGGTCCGCTTGTTGTTGCGCGTCTTGTAGCCGCGCGTCGGCTGGCCCCAGGGCGTCACCGGATGGCGTCCGCCCGAAGTCTTGCCTTCCCCGCCGCCGTGCGGATGATCCACCGGGTTCATCGATACGCCGCGGTTATGCGGACGCTTGCCAACCCAGCGCGTGCGCCCCGCCTTGCCCCAGGTAACGTTCTCGTGTTCCGTGTTTCCCACCTGCCCGATCGTCGCCAGGCAATCGAGCAGCACCTTGCGCGTTTCGCCGGAAGGCAATTTCACCAGTCCGTAATCGCCTTCCTTGGCGACCAGCTGCGCCGAACCGCCCGCCGAGCGCACCATCTGCGCTCCCTTGCCCGGCTTCAGCTCCAGGTTGTGAATCGTCGTGCCGGGCGGAATGTTGCGCAGCGGCAGCGCGTTCCCAACAAGAATGTCGGCCTCCGGGCCGCTGATGATTTTCTGCCCCACCTTCAGCCCGTCTGGTTGCACGATGTAGCGCTTCTCGCCATCGGCGTAACTCAAGAGCGCAATGCGCGCGGACCGGCCCGGATCGTACTCGATCGAGATCACCGTCGCCGGAATCCCGTGCTTGTCGCGCTTGAAGTCGATCGCGCGCAGCTTGCGCTTGTTGCCGCCACCAATGAAGCGCATGGTGGTGTCGCCCGAGTTGCGGCGCCCGCCCGTACGGATCTTGCCCTCGACGAGCGGCTTGTGCGGCTTCGACGACGTAATGTCGTCGGTCGTCAGGTGCGTGCGATAGCGCAGCGTCTGGGTGGTCGGTCGGTATGTCTTAATCGGCATATCTGGCTCTCAGCTCTCAGCTTTCAGCTCTCAGTTTCCGCCGCCCTAACCGAAGGCTGACGGCTGATAGCTGACCTAACTTCTGCCCTAAGCGATTCGGCCCGTGGCGCCGAATCGCGCCGCCGCAAGGCCTTCCTGCTTTCTGGTCCTGCACCGCTATCAAGCGGTTTTACCTAACTAAAGATTCTGCGCGTACTCTGGCATCTTTTCGCCGCTGCGCAGACGCACGTACGCCTTCTTCCAGTCCGGACGGTAGCCGGCAAACTTGCCCCGCCGCCGTTCTTTGCCCGGATAATTCGCCGTGCGCACGGAAGCGACCTTCACTTTGAAAATCGCCTGCACGGCCTGCTTGATCTCGGTCTTCGTCGCTTTGGGCGCTACCTGGAACACCAGCGTGTTCTGGGTTTCCTTAATCCCCAAACCTTTTTCGGTGATGACCGGCTTCTGAATGATCTGATAGGCGGATTTCATATCGGTTTAGCCGCTAGGCCACCTCCGTCTTCGCCTTGCGCGCGCGCGCCGGCTTTTTCTTTTTTTCCGGCGCCGGCTCGGCGGCAGGATTGCGGCGCGACGCCGTCTTGCGCAGCGAGTCCTGCAGTCTTTCGAGCGCCGGCTGCGCGAAGATGACATGCGTGTAGCGCATCAGGTGGTACGGATGCACTTCGTTGCCGCGCACCAGCTCGAGTCCCTCGATGTTGCGCGAGCTCAGTTCGAGGTTTCGGTTCTCGGCTGTCGAAACATCGACCAGCAGCGTCGTGCCCTCGACCTTCAACTTGCCGAGCGACTCGGCGAACGCCTTGGTCTTCGGCTCCTTCACATCGAACGCGCTCACCACCGTGAGCTTGCCGTCCGCCAGCTTTGCCGCCAGCGCCGAACGCAGCGCGCCCAGCAGCTTTTTTCTGGGGAAGGAATACTCATAGGAGCGCGGCTGCGGACCATGCACCGTCCCGCCGTGGCGCCACAGCGGCGACCGGATCGAGCCGATTCGCGCCCGCCCCGTGCCCTTCTGCTTCCAGAGCTTCTTGCCCGAGCCCGAGACGCGCCAGCGGTTCTTGGTCGCATGCGTGCCCGCGCGGCCGGCGGCGCGATATTGCTTGACCGCCTCCCACAGCAGGTCTTCGTTGACCGCGCCGAAAACCTCGTCGGCCAGGTCGAGCGTTCCCACCTTCGCTCCGTTCAAATTGCGTACATCGATCGTCGCCATTGTCTTCGCTCTTCTCACCACTGGCCACTAGCCACTGGCCACTGTAGTTAGCCCTTCTTCGCCGCCCTCTTCGCCGCCTTCAACGGATCGACCGTGGCCGCGCCCGCAAATCCGCGACGCTCTCGCGGCGGTTTCTTGGCCTTGTTAATCACAATGTATCCGCCATTCGGACCCGGCACGCTGCCCTCGACCACCAGCAGGTTCTCGTCCTTGTCGACCCCGAGAATCCGCAGATTGCGCGTCGTGACGCGGGCGTTGCCCATGTGTCCCGACATGCGCATGCCTTTAAACACGCGCGACGGGAAGGCCGAACTGCCGATCGAACCGGTGATCTGGAACATCGAGCCGTGCGATTTCGCGCCGCCCCGGAAGTGATGGCGCTTGACCACGCCCTGAAATCCATGACCCTTGCTGATTCCGACGACGTCGACAAATTTTTCGCCCTCGAAGATGTCGACCAGCACCCGGTCGCCCACCTTGATGGCCCCGTTGCTCTCTTCGCTCGGAGCCTCGACCTCGACCGGAACCTCGCGGAGAAATTTTGCCGGCGGAAGGTTGTTCTTGCCAAAGTGCCCCCGCATCGCCTTGGTCAGCTTCTTTTCCTTCACGAACTCGACCAGGCCGATCTGCGCCGAATCGTAGCCGTCGCGGGTCTGGGTCTTATGCTGGGTGATCACGCACGGCCCCGCCTGCAGAACCGTCGCCGGGCGCACTTCGCCCTTCGAGTCGAACAGTTGCGTCATGCCGACTTTTTTGCCCAGAATTCCTGCAACCTTCGCCATTTCCTTCTCCGTCCAGCTTGGATCATCGCCATGCGATGTCGATTGGCTGGGCGCCCATCTCACCCCCACGCTCGTTGACAGCGGAGGGCTGAGAGCGGACGACTACTTATGTTCTTTCCCGAACGCCTTGATCTCCACATCCACGCCCGCCGGCAGATCGAGCTTCATCAGCGCGTCCACCGTCTGCTGCGTCGGCTCGAGAATATCGAGCAGTCGCTTGTGGGTGCGGATTTCAAATGCTTCCCGCGATTTCTTGTCCACGTGCGGCGAACGCAGCACGCAGTACTTGTTCTTCATCGTGGGCAGCGGAATCGGCCCCGCAATCTGCGCGCCCGTGCGCTTGGCTGTCTCCACGATCTCGCCCGTCGACTGATCCAGGATGCGGTAGTCGTAGGCTTTTAACCGGATGCGAATTCTCTCTTGTGCGCTCACTGTGTTCTCTCTAACCCCTCCCGGTCATCTTCATGTCGAAGTCCGAGAGGAAAGATCCTGCGGAATGTTGCAATCCGCTTGTAAATTTCCCCTTGCTGGCCTTCAGCCGCCGGCCGCTGGTTACAGGCAACTGGCAACTGACGCCTGGCAACTTCCTACTGCACAATCTCCGCGATCGTTCCCGCGCCCACCGTGTGGCCGCCTTCGCGAATCGCAAACCGCAAGCCTTTCTCCATCGCCACCGGCGTGATCAGCTCGATCACCAGGCTCACGTTGTCTCCCGGCATCACCATCTCCGTGCCCGCCGGCAACTCCGCCACGCCCGTCACGTCCGTCGTTCGCAGATAAAACTGCGGCCGGTATCCCTTGAAGA
>Ga0335080_10000823_pt1 | contig 29267 bp, 26 predicted proteins | sample Lox_Sample_34_FD_206720 | JGI IMG/M metagenome (GOLD analysis project Ga0335080, IMG submission 206720) | Soil microbial communities from Loxahatchee National Wildlife Refuge, Florida, United States - Lox_Sample_3.4 | ecosystem: Environmental > Terrestrial > Soil > Wetlands | place: USA... | reverse complement strand
CGCTCGCCTGATTGCGGGTACTCGAGCACTGCGTCCTCTCGATAAATCTCGTGCTCTGTCGCAAAATCGTTTGCATCAGATGCAGCCCAGTGGCGATCCAGGGCCTCTCGAATCTCCGGGTCATCCATATCAGATTGCCTCCGTGACATCGTTTCCTTAATCATCCGCAGTCGGGCCAACGGGGAGATCGTGTCCCATTGCTGGTGGGACGAGAATTTCGTACCGAAGTTTGCACAGGGCGTGCCGGATCGCCGGTCCGGTAGAGTTCTGGAGAGGATGTCATGACACACCACCCCTATCGCCCGCAGGACGACATTATCGCGTTAATGAAGCAGTTCCACCAGGAGGTGAAGGAATCTCCCGAGCTCCCGGACGCTCCTACCCGCCTTTTGCGTGCCCGTCTTGTCTTCGAAGAAGCTCTCGAATTCGTGAGAGCCTGCGGATGTACCGTGGCCATGCCGTCAAGCAGCTCAAGCGAAGGCGAGTCGGTGCCTGTCATCGACAACATCGCGGTCGAACTTGATCCTGCCGGTCTGCCCGATCTAACCGAGTACGTTGACGGCTGCGTCGACCAACTCGTCGTCACCTATGGCGCCCTCAACGCCGCTGGCATCAAAGCGCAGAGCGCATGGGACGAGGTCCAGCGCAGCAATATGAGCAAGGCCTGGCCGCACTGCTCCGCCTGTGACGTTGTTCTCGAGCGCGGTTCCACCTCGGACCTCGTCCACCCGGGAAGCCACAACGCGCATGGCGGCACGTGGCAAACGGTCCTGAAAGTACACAAGCGCGATGACGGCAAATTCATCAAGGCCCCCACCTACTCGCCTGCGAACCTGAAGCGTGTGATCGAGGAGCAAATCGAAGAGGCGAGCAGGTCGGCAGTCGCCTGAAAACACTAGCTCTCTGCGGGACGCGAGCGCAGAGCGACGATTTCTTTGCTCAGCGCCTCAAGGCGCTCGAGCAGTTCGTCGTGGCGCTTGTCCGCAATCGAGGGATCACGGGCTTCGACGTAAAACGTGCCATTCGGTTCCAGCACGCAGCGGTGAACATCGTGGACATGCTCGAATCCCTGCCGGTGTACGACATCCAAAAGCTCCTCGCGAGTCAGCGCCTCCCGTTCGAGCGCCCGCTGATCGACATGCCCTTCGCGGATCAGCACAACTGGGCTTCCCTGCAGCGCGCGGTTCAGTCGTGGCGACCGGAAGAGAATCCGAACCACGAGCCAGTTGATCGCAAGCAGGCTGAATGCCCCGATAATGCCGCCCGTGACGGAGTTGTCATCGCCGATGATCGCGTTCTGCACGGTGTTCGAGAGTGAGAGCAGCACGACCAGGTCGAACGGGTTCAATTGCGCCAGCTCACGTTTTCCGAAAAGACGCAGTAGAACCACCAGGGCGAGATATACAATCACAGGGCGCAGCAGCTTTTCCAACAAAGGCATGTGCTGGTGGAACATGTTGTCGAGGATGGGTTCGAGGATCATGCAAGCGAGAATACTATCTCTCCATCTTCCAGAGTCGACGATCCGATCAATTTTTGCGTTCCTTACCAAAATCAGCGAGCAGCAATGACGCAGAGACGCTCAGCAACGGACCAACAGAGCTGAACATTGCCCGGGTAGCGTTTCCAAGTGCGTTGTCGAAGGCGCCCATTGCCAGGGCGGCGAAGCCGGCTGCAGCTGCACCACTGACCCAGGGTGTCGGCAGCCGTTTCAGCCGCCACACACCGAACGGGAGCAGCCACACAAAGGTGAACAGGAATTCTCTTGCTGTGAGGCATCCGATCAAGCTGCTGAAATATCCTGCGCCCGAAGCCATATGTCTTGAAGCTGCGAAGGCAAGGGGCGATTCGGCCAGAGCGATGCACGCCATGACCAGGGTCAGCGCGAAGAAGGCCGTGATTGTCATGGCAATGACCCACACCATCCGTGAAAGCTTGCGAGAGCCTTCGCTGCGATCGACCAGCCACCACGTGGCCACCAGGCATACAGCCATGGGAACAAACGTCTCTTTGGCAAGTGCGCCCAGCACGCCGAAGATGGGCAGAAGCCACCATCGGTTTGTCAACATGCTCCAGACCATCGCTATGAGCACGCAATTCACTGCGGAGTCGACATATCCAGAGAGATTCAGATTCGCAACGGCAAAATTCGCGAGAAACAAGAGCGCGCCCAGCATCGCCGCACTTGACGGCTCCGCAAGGCATCGCCCCGCAAACATAATCAGCAGTGCCGCGGTTGCAACAAAGGCCGCGTTAACGGCCAGCAGCGCAAAGAAAACAGGATTCCAGCTGCCCAGATGATTTTGTGTCAGGTCGTAAATGGGCCTCGCCAGATAGGGAACAAGAATACGGTGTCCCAGGTCAGCTTGGTCTTCCCGCAACGGCTGATTTACCACCATTGCGTAATATGCTTTTGCATCGTAGAGCCCAGGGACATCTCGTGGGTCATGCCGGTTGAGCGTCGGATAACCGAATCCCATCGAAATGAGGAAGAACAGTAGCCAGAGGACGACATCGCGATACCAGCGAACGGTTTCAGCCGCGCCTTTTGCATTGCTGGGTCCGCCCACAACTATCGCCTCTCCTGCTGAGACACCGCGACGCTCGGAACATGTCACGACAACTTTAGCAAACGTATCCCTCGCAGGCTTCATCGAGGATTGAAATCACATACGATAAAATTCCTTAAGCTTCTGATGTATGCCGGTTTCGCGCCGGCACTTTCGCATCCCCGCGTAATCGGAGGGAACTACCGCCGTGGCCAGTGCCTCACAATCGGTTTTTGTTCAGGTGGCGCCCTTTCGCATTGAGCCACGGTTTGTTGGTCGGGTCTGGGGCTGGACAAACCTGAATCCTTGGTATAACAAGGTCGCTTTGCAGGAGCCCATCGGCGAGGTATGGCTGACCGGTGATGACTGTGAAATCGCAACAGGCCCGCACGCCAAAAAGACGCTTGCAGCTATCTTTGAGGAACTGCCCTACGCGATGCTCGGCAAAGATGCGGATGGAGATTCGCCTCTCTTGATCAAGGTAATCTTTGCGCGCGAAAAACTGAGCGTGCAGGTGCATCCTGACGACCGGTTGGCATGGAAGTATGGGCAGCCGCGCGGCAAGACTGAGTGCTGGTACACGCTTACAGCCGAACCGGACGCTCAGGTCGCCGTTGGACTCAAGCCGGGCGTGACCATCGACCAGATAAAAACCGGTATTGATAGCGGTACGCTCGAAGAGAAACTCAATCTGCTCCCCGTTCATGCCGGTGACATGATCTTCGTTGATGCCGGCACCGTGCATGCCATCTGGCCAGGTTCGGTTCTGCTCGAAACCCAGCAGAACAGCGATGTCACCTACCGCATGTACGACTACGGACGCGGCCGTGAACTGCACCTCGAAAGATCAATCGAGGCAACCCGGTTGAAGACCGACGCGGGCAAGGTCGAGCCGCGTGAACTCCCGGATCGCACCATTCTCGTCGACAGCAAATATTTCTCGGTCGAGAAGATTCCTGTGCATGTGAGCCGCTCCAGCGCAAGTCTGCGCCGTGCGGGTGAGAACCCAGGGCTGGCTTACCTTTTTGCGGTAGCAGGATCGGGACGCTTAACCAGCCTCAGTTTCGAAAATGTGGAATTGCCCGCGTGTGGCATCGTGGCAGTTCCGGCGGCATCTCCGGTATTTGCGGTTCAGGACACAGGTGGCCTGGAGCTCATCCGCATCACGCCGAATTGGCCTGGAAAGGCCATATGAAGACCGACAAATGGCGAGACTCGGTCGTCGAATATATTCGCGCGGAGGCGCGGCCTCTCGACAAATTTGGACATCAGCCAAGACTCTATGCCCTCGCCACGGAGATTGGGCGAGGCGTGAATTATGACGACGATATCCTCTTTGCAGCGGCCTGGATGCATGACCTCGGCGTCTTTTTAGGTCACCGGCCGGAGGATCCCGCGCAACTTTCCGGTTGGGATCACGTTCCATACACCATCCGCCGCAGCAGGGAAATCTTGTCTGGATGGGGATTCCCGAAGGAAAAACTCGACGGCGTGGCTAAAGCCATTCAGCATCATCAATCGAAGGATGAACCAACCACCGTGGAAGGGATGTTGCTGCGGGATGCCGATATTCTCGAACAGCTTGGCGCGATCGGCGTGCTGCGCGCAACGGTAAAAGTGGGCCGCGATACACGTTACCCCAGTTTCACCTCGATTCTCCCTGTTCTGAGTTATGCTGTTAATCACTTGGCCCACCAGGTACGTCTAACATCATCGAAGGAAATGGCTAGATCTAGAGTCGAAGTGCTACGCTCGTTTCTGGCTGCAATTGAGCAAGAGGCGGGAAACCTACTTTACTAGTTCGACATAATCGTTGCCGCCCTTGCGGCGTGCAGCGCTTGTCCCAGGCTCGAATTGACAAACTGACAGAAAGATCGAACGCGATCCCAGTTCTTACCGGAGACCGTGAAGGTGTGGTTTCCCTGGAGGAGAAGCATGATCCGTCGGAAGTTGACTGTTTTGCCGGTTTTGGCTTCATTGCTCTTTGCAGCATCTTCACGCGCTCGAGCACAGGTGACGTATGCGGGATCGGCGGGCAAGCAGCCCTTCACCGTTGGCCTGGGTGCTTCCAGTTTCTCTGATGATTGGGGAATCAAAGATCCCCGGCAGGTTGGGATCACACTTTGGGTTGATTGGCGTATTCCCCGCATGCCACCAGTCCTCGATGGACTCGGCATTGAATTCGAAGGCCGGGACGTCAACTACGCCACCCCGTCGTACCTGCCTGGGCATCGCATGGACACTGCGCTCGGCGGTGCAATTTATCAATGGCGCAAACATAATCGGATTCGTCCATTTGGCAAATTCCTCGTGGGAGTCGGCAGCATCGATTTTCCAAACGACACAAGCTATACCCATGACACTCGAACTGTGTTTGAGCCCGGTGGGGGTGCCGATGTGCGCTTCTGGAACAGCGTTTCTGTCCGTGCGGAATATGACTACCAGTTCTGGCGTTCTATTTTCGGCCCACACGACCTGAATCCGAACGGCTTTTCGATAGGTGTCGTTTACGACTTCGGCAGTTTCTCCACCAGATAATGAAGGTGCAGTAAGGGAGATGCAAGTGCTACCGGCGCCATCTTTGGCGCCATTCTTCCTGCCTCGAGTTCATGTCCGGATCCAGCCGGTGCGGCGTTACTGTGCTTCGAATCGAAGGCCGGAGACCCCGTCAATTTCCGATTCCGGGTCATCTTTTGAGTCAAAGAATTCAAATTGCCTGGTGGGGAAGATCATCGTCGAAGCAGCCATTGCAACCGTTCGTGAGCTGAAGTTCAGAGTTCCCGGTCCGACTGGGTTCTGCGCTCACTCATGTTTGTGATGTTTGCGTTCTTTGGCTTGGGCAAATTCAGAACCGCTGCCGATTCGTCCTGGGTCGTGCTCTTCAACCATTCTACGCGCTTTGGTCGCGTTCTGGTTGCACCGGCGTTGCGTCTGGATCTCTTGAGAATTCCTGCACGACATCAAGGCTGATCGAGGGAGTGCGGCTTGAAGAGATCGTCTCCGTCTCCCGCACCTGCGGAAGGGTGTGGCATGCAATGGTGGGCAGCCGGAAACGCTGCCGCATATGCGCGGGTCACGTGCAGACGGTTCATCACGACGTACCGCGTACGCAATCCGCTGATCGTCGACGGGAGTTGCGCGGGCAGGTGTTCGCGATCGACGTAGATCACCAACGCCGCTTCGCGGGGATTGTCGAGGCTCTGCCCAATGCCGACACCGAAGAATGCGGGGTTCCGCTGCATCAAACCGTGCGCCACCTGCCTCTTGACTGTCATCGCCTGCGCAATCGCAGCCTGCGGCAACACTGTTATTCCACTGGATGTAGCAACCGAAGGCGCTGAGCCAAACGCAACAGAACGCGCGGTAGATGGCACAACAATCGTTCGTACGCCCTCGATTGACGCTGGAACCGCAGGCAGTGACGCCTGGTCGACATACACAATCAACGCTGCTGTTCCGGGTTGGTCTGTACTCTTTCCAGGGGCGATGCCGAGAATTCCGGCGGAAGGGTTCACCAGCGTCCGGCCCGCCGCGAGCGCCTGCTGCTGGCGATTGATCTCGGCGTCACCCAGCGTCGTCGCCTGGGCCGCAGAAGTCGTGCTGTCCCCATAGCTCAGGCAGCTCACCCCGTGATCCGTCGTGCCGACAAAAGAGAGCGAAGTGTCGCCGGGCATCAGGCTGGCGAGTTCGTCCAGCACATCAGGTGCGGGGTTGGCGATCGCGTGGCTCACGCCCGAGCCGTCGATGCCTCCGGCGAAGAACAGACCCACCGGTTCCGCATTCGCCGTATCCACAATGAGCGCGCCAGAGTCGCCGGCATCACTGAAGCGATCTCCACTCACGCCGATTTGGCTGGTGAAAGTTTTCGTCACATAAGGCCGTGTCTCAGCACAGTCCCGGTAATAATCGACCGAGACGTCGAGGTCCAGCGCAGTCACCTTGCCACAGGTGAGTCCGGTAGTGCGGCCGCTCTTGGCCACGTGCAACTGAAGGGTTGCGTTTTCACCCTTGCCGCTCGTCGAAGAGATTCCCGGAGGCGCTGCCGAGAGCGATCCGTCCGGCTGGTGCGTTCCCAGTTCGAGAATGCTGCCCGAAGTATCCACCGTGTGCGAAGCGATCTGCGCAATGGCGGCATCCGCGTTGGTTTGCACCGAACGCAGCGGCAACCATGCAGTAAGCGCTGCAACCGGCACCGTTCCCGGCCCATCCCCGTTGGGCGTACAGTTATTGTCGATGAGACCTGGTTGCACGATGGTGTCGCCAACCGACGCATGATCGCTGCGCGCCAGCACGTGGTTGTTGCTCAACAGATACTCTCGGCCGCCCTCATCCTTCACGAGCGCCCCCAGCGTGCCGCTGCAGCAGTCGACAATCGTGTTTCCCTTCTCGTCGAGGTCGTTGTTATTCCCGCCGGAGCTGCCCAGGAGCATGGGCGCTGACAGAGCATCCTGGTGCGTCGCAGGATTGCTGCTAACCCCTGACGAGTTCAGCAGAATTGCCGCTTCGGTTCGGGTAGTAGTGCCGGCGACTGTCGCCACCACATAGGTGATGCCGGTTGCCGCCACGGTAGAGGGCGCGGTGTAGGTGACCGAACAGGTTGTATACGCGTGTCGAGTCTTCTGGCAGATGGGAACGCTCAACGTGCCTTCGCCTCCACTCCCTCCCGAAGGTGTGCTCGAGAGAGCGAAGTGGATATCGCTTGGCCCTCCCGATTCGGCCAGCCAGCCAGTGATCGTTACGCTTCCATTCGGCGCCAGCGCCATGTTTTCCGGCGTGAGCGGTTGCAAGAACCCCGGCGTCACACTCAGCAGAGACTCTGCTCGAATGTTGGGGTCCGATTTCAGAGTTGCCGTCACCACGACATCCGCCCGGTCTCGGGTCAGATACGTCGGAGGTGTGTACTGTCCCGCCGCATTGATCGTGCCGGAACCGGCGCCCGGATCGCCTCCGCTGACCGACCAGTCCACCGCCGCTGCACCGCCTCCCGTCAGTTGGGCTGAGAATTGGTTTACCGGACGCCCGTGACTGCCGATCGCATTGCAACCTGTGCAATTTGTGTCGATTACAGTAGATCCAGGCGTGACTGAAAATGCCGAGTTACTGGATCGCGCAACCACCCGCCCAGCACCGCAACCAGCCAGCACTGCCATGACGGGAACCAGGAGAATTGCCACTGGACGCGAAATGGGCCTCCGCCCTCGACCCCAGGCCCGAGGTGAGGGCGTAAAGTACTGAAGAAACAAAATTTGCATCCGCTTGGGCAATGAATCAGCTTTCCTGCAAGGTCAGGTTCGTCCGGCCTTTCGGGAGAGGACTCCCTCAGGTTAGCCTATTTGGGCAACAAGGGCTGAGACGTCGGTGCCGAGCCTTGAGCAAAAGTACCCGAAAATACTGCCGGCTCTAGGGTTTGGACGAACCCAGAAGTCAGCCAGAAAAGTGTGGTTGCCTGCGAACGAATCCGTACAGAGTGCCCTTCAGGCGCCAATGCTTTGGCACGAATTCTTTTTGCGTGGACGAATTCTGGTTGCCAATCAAATAGCCATCCCGTTCGCGGGATGTATCGTCAAAGCCGAAGAATTGAGGTAGAGAGATCATGGCCCAATTGATTGCCGTGCAAGGCGACATCACGATGGAGAGGGTGGATGCAATTGTGAACGCGGCCAACACCTCCTTGCTTGGCGGTGGCGGAGTCGACGGCGCCATTCACCGTGCTGCCGGACCAGAACTGGTTACTGAGTGCCGCAAGCTGGGTGGATGTGCCACCGGAGATGTCAAGGCTACACCAGGCTTTCATCTGCCTGCGAAGTGGATCTTTCACGCAGTCGGCCCGGTCTGGCATGGTGGCGATCATGGCGAAGACGACCTGCTCGAGAGCTGCTATCGCCGCTGTCTTGAATTGGCGAAGCAACATCAGGCGAGGTCGATCGCCTTCCCGGCCATCAGCACCGGCGTTTACAGTTTTCCGCCCAAGCGTGCCGCCCGGATAGCCGTCGACACAGTGCGCGACCAAGCCGAGGAAAGCGGCGTCGAGGTGGTAAAGTTTGTCTGCTTCGATTCCGATACGCTGGATATCTACGAGAAGATTCTCGCTGAGCCTCCGCGTCCTTCCATCTACTGAGCACATCCAATCCCTGTCGTGAACCCCATTCTTTGAGGAGCAGAGATGGAATATGTAAATTTCGGCCGTACCGGGATGAAGGTCTCTCGAATCTGCCTGGGTTGCATGACCTACGGCCGGCCGCCCGCGCCTGACGAGCCCAAGGCCGGCCGCCACCTTTGGGCGCTAAACGAACAGGAGAGTCAGCCATTTCTCCGCCAGGCACTCGACCTTGGCATAAATTTCTTCGATACCGCAAACGTCTATTCGAGCGGCGACAGTGAGCGCGTCCTGGGCAACTTTCTCAAGGCCAACACGCGCCGCGAATCCGTCGTGATCGCCACAAAGGTTCACGGCGAGATGCGCAACGAGCCCAACGGACGGGGCCTCTCACGTAAGGCAATCCTTTTCGAGCTCGATCAAAGTCTCACGCGCCTCCAGACCGATTACGTCGATCTCTACCAGATCCATCGCTGGGATTACGAGACCCCAATCGAGGAAACACTCGAAGCTCTCCACGACGCCGTAAAGGCAGGCAAGGTTCGCTATGTCGGCGCGTCCTCTATGTACGCATGGCAATTCGCCAAGGCCCTTTACCTCGCCGACCTCCGCGGTTGGACCCGCTTCGTCTCCATGCAGAACCACCTCAATCTTCTGTACAGGGAAGAAGAGCGGGAAATGCTCCCTCTCTGCCAGGACCAGGGCATCGCCGTTATCCCTTGGAGCCCGCTTGCCCGCGGCCGCCTCACCCGCGTCTGGCAGGCCGAGACCACCAGGCGGTCAGAGACAGATCGCTTCGGCAACACGATGTATGGGCGAACGGAAGAGGATGATAAGAGAGTTGTCGACCGCCTTGGGGAGATCGCAAAGAAACGCGGAGTCCCGCATGCTCAGGTTGCGCTGGCCTGGCTCCTCGGCAAGCCAATTATTACGGCCCCCATCGTCGGAGCGACCAAGCCTCACCACCTCGACGACTCCGTCGCTGCGATTTCAGTGAAATTGACCCCGGAAGAAATCGCAGCTCTGGAAGAGCCATATATGCCGCACCCCGTGCTTGGGTTCAGCTAGGATCTTCTTCTGGCGTCAATTGCTTTCAACCCCGCATTCCGGCCATGCATGTTTCCGGCCCGATCGGGTGCGAATCTGGTGATGTGATTTAAAATCACATCCTCAACCGAAAAAGGCGCAGATCCTATTGACAAAATCGAGTTTGGGGGCGCTCGATCTCGGGCTCAGGGCCAACGCCCCCGTTTTTCCCGCGCCGATCCTCATTGCACCTTGAGCACGAGTTTGCCGAAGTGTGTTGCGGCCTCCATCTCCCTGAAAACCTCACGCGCCTCAGTCCAGGGATGGCTCTCGCATACCGGCTTCAACTTTGCCGCTTCGATGGCATTATTCATTTCTTCGAAGTCCTGCCGCGCACCCACGTAGATCCCACGGATATGCACCTGCTTGTGCAGGATCATCGGAATCGGGATCGGTTCGGCTGGCCCTGAGAGCACGCCAATCTGCGCGATCACCCCCCCCATTTTTACCGCCCGCAATGAACGCGGCAGCGTGCCCACGCCGCCAACCTCAACCACCACGTCCACGCCTTCTCCGTTGGTCTGTTCGAGCGCCCAGCGATCCCACTCTGGCGTCTCGCCGTAATCGAGACCCTTCTCCAATCCCAGCGAACATTCCCGCTGCAGCTTTGCCTCGCTCGAGGAAATGCCGATCGCCCGCGCGCCCCTCAGCTTTGCAAACTGCAGCGCAAAGATCGAGACGCCGCCTGTGCCTTGAATCAGAACAACCGAGTTCTTCGTCACATTCCCTGCCGCAAGAGCATTCCACGCTGTGACCGCCGCGCAAGGGAGCGTTGCCGCTTCCTCAAAGCTCAGGTGCTCAGGGAAACGCACCAGGCCCGCATCCTTCAGTACCACGTATTCCGCGAGCATCCCGTCGATATCGCCCCCCAGAGCGCCCTTGATCTTCGCTGGAGTCGGCGGCCCATCCAGCCAGTTCTGCATGAAGATGCCGCACACGCGATCCCCACGCCTCCACTTAGTTACGCCGTCTCCCACTGCGTCCACTTCGCCCGCGCCGTCTGAGCAGGGAATCCGTGGCAGCTTCAATTTCGGGTTGTACGTACCCTTCACCATCATCAGGTCGCGGTAATTTATCGATGCCGCGTGGATTTTGACGAGAACCTCGCCTGGCCCCGGCTGTGGCGTCGGCCGCTCAACAAGCTCAAGGGAATCAATGCCAAAGGAAGGAACCTGCCAGACGCGCATGGAATCTCCGTTCTGGAAAATCGCGTTAAATCTGGTTCGATGCAAGGCCAAGCGTGGTACGACGCTTCGACTTGGCTCGTAAAATGAAGATATGGCCCGCGGTTGGGAAAGTAAATCGGTGGAAGAGCAGATGGCGAACGCCACCGAGAAGAAATCTCCGCGTGCCGGAGAGGTTCCAATGAGTGAAGAAGAACGGCGCCTCGCCGCCGAAAAACGCGCCGCAACCGAGCGGCAAAGACAGGCGCTCAACCTTCAGCGCGAAAACATCCTTTCGCAGCGAACATCCAATGCCAATCGCCGCGCGGCACTGGCATCCGCTCTGGCTGAGATTGAGCAGTTGATTAAAGCGCTTGAATAGCCGGTTCACGCCGACCCGTTCCTCGTTTTGAAATCGCCGAGTAATGGCTTGAGATCTCGGCTCGCTACTCATTCCTGTGAAACAGGATTGAGTTCGCCTGCTGAACCGGCGTCATCAGCACCCGCGCAATGTTCACGTGCGCCGGACGGCTCGCAGCCCACACAATCACGTCGGCCACGTCCTCCGGAGTGAGCGGCTTCACTCCCTTGTAAACTTTCGCCGCGCGCTCCATGTCACCCCGGAACCGCACCAGGCTGAAGTCGGTCTGCACCATGCCGGGGTCCACACTGGTAACCCGGATCGGCGTTCCCAGAACATCCTGCCGCAGACCGTCATTGATCAATCGCTCCGCCGCTTTGGTCCCGCAATAAACTGCGCCGTTGGGATAAGCGAGTTCGCCCGCAGTCGAGCCGAGACTGATCACGTGCCCGTGCCCGCGCACAACCATGCCCGGCACAACCGCGCGAGTCACGTAGAGCAGACCCTTCACATTGGTGTCGATCATCTCGTCCCAGTCTTCGACCTTGCCCATGTAGATCTTCTCGAGACCGCGGCTGAGACCCGCATTATTCACCAGGATGTCGATCTCCGACCACTCGTCCGGCAACCGGTCGATCGTGTTCTGCACAGCGCGGTGGTCGCGCACGTCTAGGTCGATCGAATGGACAGCGGGTGCGCCGCGCTCCTTGCAGCGTGAGGCAACTTCGGCAAGCCGGCCGGCCCGCCGCGCGGCGAGCAGGAGCCTGGCTCCTTCGTCGGCAAAGGCGAGAGCGGTTGCTGCGCCAATGCCGGCGCTGGCTCCAGTAATGAAGACAATCTTTCCCTTGAGACTCATGGCGGTATCCTAGCGAATTGGTGTTTGAGAAAAGGTGACGACAGCCACGCCTGTACTGTCCGTTTTTGAAACCCGTCTGTCGGTTCTCACTGCCGGCTCCATGCTACCGGCTACAAGCCAGTAGCTCGAAGTTAGCAGCTACAACCTCTTACCGTTTCAGAATGCCACGCCTCTGCGCAATCCGATACTGGCCGACTGCCCAGTCCTCATTGGCGAGCCCGGACCGCCTCGCCTCCTCAAAGATCTCCGCCAGGTTATCAGCCAGAGTGAGGCGCGTCTTTCGACCCGCCGCTGCCTCGCGCAGCAGCCGGGTGTCCTTAGCGCCGAGGTCGATGCTCGCGCCGGCATGCTCCGGCGGATGCAGCATTACATTCCCATACGCCGCATAAAACGGCGACTGAAATAGCGCGCTGTTCACAGCCTCCAGAAACACCCCAGGCTCGATCCCCTGCGACTCGGCAAACACAAAAGCCTCGCTGAGCGACTGGATCATGGTGCTGATAAGAAAGTTGCCGCCAAGCTTCAGCGCATGCGCCTGCCATGGCTCACTGCCAACAACCGAAATCCCCCGCGACATCGCTTCGAGAATGGGTCGAGCACGCTCGATGTCGTCGGAAGAGCCTGCCGCGACGATCCACAGCCTGCCAGCCTCTGCCACATTTGGCCTGCCGAATACCGGCGCAGCAATAAATGGAATGCCGCGCCGGGCGTGATTCTGCGTCAGCCGCTCCGATAGTGCCACGCCAATCGTGCTGCACGAAATGTGGAGTGTTGACGGTGTCAGTGCATCCATCAACCCATTCGGACCAAACAGAACCTCTTCGTGCGCATAGTCATCGAAGAGCATCGTGATGACCGCATCGGCGCCCAGCTCGGCCTCCGCCGGCGTTCCCGCGACGATCGCGCCTTCGCGCGCCAGCGGTTCCGTCCTTCCCTCGGTTCGGTTCCACACTGCCAACTCGTGCCCGGCGGCAATCAATCGCCGCGCCATGGGAGTGCCCATCTTTCCCAATCCGAGAAAACCAATTCTCATGTACGAATCCTTCACTTTCCAGTTCGATTCAACGCTTGTCGTCCCGCCGAACCCCACCAGCTAAACTGAATCTTCGATGCTCAGAACCACCCATGCGACGCGTTATGTGGTCCCGTTGCGTGAAGGCGGCTCTCTGCCTGCCATTGTAGAAGCCGACGACCTGGGCCTTTATGTCGTCAAATTCCGTGGGGCAGGGCAGGGAATTCTCGCTCTCACCGCCGAACTCCTTGCCGGCGAGATTGGCCGCCTCCTCGGCCTGCGTGTTCCCGAAATTGTCTTTATGGAAATCGACCCAGCCCTGGGCCGCAACGAACCCGACTACGAGATTCGCCAGCTCCTCACCGCCAGCCCCGGCCTCAATCTCGCCCTCGACTATTTGCCCGGTTCCACGATGTTCGATCCCGCCGCGCGCGACAAGGCTCCGGCCGACGAGGCATCCATGCTCGTCTGGTTCGACGCCTTCACACAGAACATCGATCGCACTCCACGCAATGCAAATCTGCTCGTGTGGCACCGCAAGCTCTACCCCATTGACCACGGCGCCGCTCTCTTTTTCCATCACGACTGGCCCTCGATGCAAAGGAAGATCACTGCGCCCTTCAGCGAGATCAGGGATCACATCCTGCTTCCATGGGCACGCGAGATCCGTTACGCCGCCAAGCTTGCCCACGATCGGCTAACCGAATCCGTGCTCCGTGGCATCGTTGATCTTGTCCCCGATGCGTGGCTCGAAGCCATCCCCGGCAACATCCCGGCCGCCGAACGACGAGCAGGATACATGCAGTTCTTTACCGCGCGGCTTCGTGCATCCGCAATCTTCGAAGAGGAGGCGATCCGTGCCCACTCCAGCCTCGTTTGATTACGCAATCCTCCGCGTTGTCCCGCGCGTGGAGCGGCAGGAGTTCATCAACGCCGGCGTCGTCGCCTTCTGCCTCGAAAAGCGCTACCTCGCCGCCAGCATCCATCTCGACGAGGCTCGCCTCCGCGCCCTCTGGCCCGAGGCCGACCTGGACCAGGCCCGCGAGCACCTTGAAGCTGTCCGCCGTATCTGCGAAGGCGACCCAACGGCCGGGCCCATAGCAAAGCTCTCCCAGCGTGAGCGCTTTCATTGGATCACCTCGCCTCGCAGCACCATCATCCAGCCCTCGCCGGTGCACACCGGCATGTGCGACGAGACAGATGCCCTGCTCGAACGCCTGGCGAAACAATTCCTTGATATCTGAAGCGGAGCCGCCTCGCCATCTACAATGCACTGCAAGGCATCTCGCTCATGCAACGCACGCTGCAATGGCTCTCGATCGTCATCCTTGCGCTCTCGCCTCTACTGCTGTCTGCGAATCCTGCGGACGTCACCTTCTCTACCGCGCCGCCACAAGTGGAGCGCTTCGACTATGTGGAGATCACCGCATCGGTACAAGCTCCCGACGTTCGCAACCCCTTCACTGACGCGTCGCTGACTGGAACTCTCGAAGCCACCGACGGCAGCCGTCACTGGAACGTCGAAGGCTTCGCTGACAGCGATGACGGCAGCGTCTTCCGAATACGCTTCATGTCCGTTGCGGCCGGCGACTACAAGTACACGGTCACATATCAGCAGGGGGATTTCCGGAAATCAGCAACCGGCACATTCCGCGCCGTCGAAGCTCATCGCCAGGGAATGATCGCCGCCGATCCCGCCTATCCCTGGCACTTCATCTGGACAGGCACAGGAGAACATTTCTTCTTCAACGGCACCACCGCCTATTTCATCATGGGTTGGAAAGAAGACCGCATCGTCGACTTCAGCATTGAGCGTCTCCGCCGGTTGAAAGTCAATCGAATGCGCGTGGCCATCGCCGGCCGCGAAGCCGCCTTCTTCGGCGAGCCGGTAATGAATGGTCCGGCCTGGTCGGTTTTTCTCACCCCGTGGCACGCCCAGCAAACGGACGACTACACCCACCCCGGCTTTGATTTCACGCGCTTCAACATTGCCCACTGGCAGCGCTACGACCGCATGCTAAAGTTCGCACGCGAGCGCGACATGAATATCTCGCTGGTCATCGACATGAACGACAGCCACGTGCACCCAGCCGCCGGAAGCGAAGACGAGCACAGGTTCATCCGCTATGCCGTTGCGCGCTTCGGCGCATTCTCCAACATCACATGGGACCTGGGAGACGATCTCGACTACTTCCGCGACGAAAAGTGGACGCACGAAACCGGCATGTTGCTCCAGGGCTGGGACCCGTACAAGCACCTCGAAACCAGCCATCCCGTCAAGATTGAGCACCAGGACCGCGCCTCAAGCTGGTTCGGATTCACCTCGTACCAGGAATGGTCGCGCGACCAGCATCGCCTTATGCTCGAGTCGCGAAAACTCCAGGAGAAAACTGGCCGCATCATCCCGCAGACCAATGAAGAATACGGCTACGAGGATCACTACCCGCTCTGGGCTCAGCCCGGATCCGATTCGAGCGATGTGCTGCGCCGCACTGCATGGGATATCGCGATGGCAGGCGGATACCAGACGGCCGGCGAGACCGCACGCCGCGGCACCAACATCTGGCCCGATACCGGCGGCGGATGGATGAACGCTCGTGGCGACGACACCATGACCATGTTTCTGGGTTACGGCCACATGGTCGACTTCTTCACCAGCTTCGAGTGGTGGAAGACTAATCCCCACGACGAGCTGGTCAATGGCGGCAACTATTGTCTCGCGGATCTCGGAAAGACTTATGCTATCTATCTGCCCCACGCTGGCCGTGTGACCGTTCAACTTGAACCCGGCCACTACCGTGCCTACTGGTTCGGCGCCATGACCGGAGAAAAGATTGATCTGCCCGATGCAGCCGGCCCAAGCTGGACTTCGCCAGACGCCCCCGACCGCAATGACTGGGCTCTGCTGCTGCAATCGAAATAGAACAGCCAACAATCATGAAGGGATCTTCTTGGATGAAACGGAATCTCATCTTATCGATTCTTCTAATCGGCGTGTGCCTCCCGGCGTGCGGACAGGACGCTAAACCTCTGGTCATCCCACTCATCTGCAAACAGGGTGACTGCCCTCTCTTGAGCGGAGTTCCCCAGACCTCCGGCATGCGCAGCGGTTTCGTCCGCCTCAAATCGGGCGAGACGGTTGGCTGGCACTCCACTGCTGCTAATGAAGAGACTCTCGTGATCTTGCATGGCCGGGGTAGGGCTTTGATCGAGGATCAGGAAGACAGGGAATTCGTCGCGCCCGCCATTGTCTACATCCCTCCGGCTACCCGGCACAACGTGCAAGGCAGCGGAAGGGAAGTGCTGGAGTATGTATACGTCGTGGCACCTGCAACGAAGCCGTGAATCCGATCTTAGTCAGAACGTGAGCGCCGGCTCGGGAGTCGTTCGTTTCTGACCGATTACTACTGCTGCTGCGGCTGTACCAGTTGGTGCGCGATCGCAAACAGCGCCAGCTCCAGCCGCGTTGAAACGCCGGTCTTATCGAAAATGTTCGACAAGTGCCGCTTCACCGTCTCTTCGCTCAGCGAAAACTGCTTGGCGATATCGCGATTGCTGCAGCCTTCCACAATACACCCCACTACATCGAGTTCACGCGGTGTGAGCCCGTAGGTCTTGCGCTGTGGAGGCTGGGCCTGCCGCATCAGGTCGTGCAGGGCCGAAACCAGGTTCACAACCCGCTTGCCGCCGATCCAGTAATCGCCCGCGTACACCGTGCGAATTGCCGTGTGCAGCGCGCCTGCGAGGGCATCCTTCAGCACAATTCCGCGAGCGCCGATATGCAGCGCTTCAATGATCTGCTGTGTGGTGATCGTTGAAGTCAGGAGAATGATCTTGACCGTGGGTGAACCGTTCATGATGGCGCGCATCGCCTCAAGACCGGGCAGGCGCGGCATCTGGACATCGAGCAGAAGGATGTCTGGGGTTTGTTCCAGGGTCTGCGTGATGGCCTCGTCGCCGTCGTCGGCTTCTCCCACCACTTCAAAGCCATCCCGCTCGGTCAGCATATTGCGTACCCCGATCCGAACTACGGGATGATCGTCGGCTAGTACGATGCGGATTGGTTGTTCCACGAGAGCACTTACCTCCGAAATAAACAGGACTGACTCGCAGGCAACCTGGGTGGCCCGCCTTCTTTGAACATCGGGTCCCTGCCTGATCCCGTTCACAAAGCCCGTAACCTACGCAGGAAATTCCCTTTCCAGCATACGCTCCAGTCTCTGCGTCGCCGTATACAACTCTTGTAGTGCATGGGCACAGTTATCCAGTTGGTCACTCTGAGACTCGAAAACTGCCCCCAGCCGCGCTGCCTGATTCGCCCCAGCCATGCCGCAGCCGCCCTTGATAGCGTGCCCGATGCGCCTGATCTCCTCGCTGTTGCCGTCCCCGATAGCCTTCTCAAGCGCCGTTTCGCGCTTGTGAAGATCGCTCACAACCGTCAAATAGATCTCCCGCACCGTGGCTTCCGTCATCAACTGCCGGAACTGGGCCAGCGTGGTCGGGTTCATTACCTCTTCTTCCACACCGCCCGTCGCCAACTGATCGATTTTGGGCCTGTGCTGCCCCAGCAGCTTTGCCAGGTCTTCGGCGCCAAACGGCTTCAGCAGAAAGCCATCTGCAGCCGCGATGAGTTCATCGGCAGGCATGCTGCCGCTGATCAGGATTATCTCGTCCTGCCCAAGCTGACGAAACTTCGCGATCAACTCCGGCCCGCTCAAGCCCGGCATCTGCGTGTCGAGCAGCATTACACCGGGCTTGACGGTGCCCGCCTCGAGAATCTGCAGCGCCTCGTTCCCATCTTCGGCCGTGTGCACCAGGTGCCCGTGCAGCGTTAGGACGGTTGCGATGACTTCGCGGCTGACCAAATCGTCATCGATCAGCAAGATCGTTGGAAGTTCGTGCTTTTCTCCAATGCCGAGCATCTTCTTGCCCCTATAAAACCCAGCGGCGATCCGGTTTATTCCTCTGCGACAGAAATCTCGTGGAGCCAGCCCGGCGCCTTCAGCAGTTCGCGCGGGCGCGAACCATCGGCTGGCCCGACCAGCCCATCGCGCTCCATCAGGTCGATCAAATGAGCTGCACGGCCGTACCCAATCCGCAGACGGCGTTGTAGCAAGGAGGTCGACGCCTTGCCGAATTCGAAGACCAGCCGTACAGCGTCATCGAACATCGGATCGTTTTCGTCCTCATCGCTGTCGCCGCCTTCGAAGCTATTCTGGCGCTCTTCCTTTGGCGACTCCAGGAAGCCCTCAACGTACTCTGCCTGGCCCTGGTCCTTCCAGAATGCCACTACTGCAGCGGTCTCCTTCTCACTAACGTAGGGCGCATGCAACCGAAGTAACCTGCTCGTCCCGGGTGGCAAAAAGAGCATGTCGCCCCGGCCCAGGAGAGCTTCGGCCCCATTCGTGTCGAGAATTGTCCTCGAATCGACCTTGGTCGCCAGCCTGAAACTGATGCGGGTCGGAATATTAGCCTTGATCAGCCCCGTAATCACATCCACGCTGGGCCGCTGGGTCGCCAGGACCAGGTGAATCCCTACCGCCCGCGCCATCTGCGCCAGCCGCGTAATCGACTCTTCCACGTTGGCCCGGTCCAGCATCATCAGGTCTGCCAGCTCATCGATGATGATCACGATGTAGGGCAACGGTTCTTCAGCCTCCGGACCATCTCCAAAGAGTGAAAGGGTGGACCCCCCCTCGAACAGCTTGTTGTACTGGTCGATATTGCGCACGCTGTGGCTCGCCAGCAGCTTCAGCCTCCGCTCCATCTCACGCACAGCGTTGCGCAGCGCGTTTGCGGCCAGCTTCGGCTCTGTGATGATCGGCGTAAACAGATGCGGAATCCCCTCGTACATTCCAAGTTCTACGCGCTTCGGATCAACGAGGATAAGCCTTACTTGCGACGGCGTGGTCCGGTACAACAGGCTCATGATCATGGCATTGATCGCCACCGACTTGCCCGATCCCGTTGATCCGGCAATTAGCACATGCGGCATCGATGACAAATCCGCCGTCACGATCCGCCCGTTGATGTCTTTGCCCATCGAAAGCGTCAGCTTCGATTTCGCCTTGGCAAACGTCTCCGACTCGATCACATCGCGAAGGTGGATCGTCTCCCGCTCGTGATTCGGCACCTGGATGCCCACTGTACTCTTGCCCGCCATGCGCTCGATCAGGATGCTCTCCGCTCGCATCGCCAGGCACAGGTCCTCGGCAAGCCCCGTGACGCGCGAATACTTCACCCCGGCCTCGGGCTTGAATTCGTAAGTCGTCACCATCGGCCCGGGATTGATCTGGACCACCTGCCCGGTGACATCGAACTCGGCGCATTTTTCCACCAACACGCGAGCCTCGTCACGCAGCGCATCTTCTCGAACGATCTGTGGCCCGTTTCCCGAGCTCAGCAGCGTGCTCGGCGGCAGCTTGAATCCGCTCACATTTTTCGGAGCCACCGTAACGGTGCGCTCATCGGCATCTGCCCGCTCGTGGATCGCGATACTGTTCGGAGCTGCTGAAGAGGTGGGTGATGCAGCTCTCGCAGCCGTCGCCCGTGTTGTAGCCGGATTCTGCGCCGCTGGCGGTGCCGGTTGAACGGGCCGAAGCTCAATCGCGCTGCGTGCAGGAGCCGGCCCGGCTGCCGCCGGAACCGGTGCAGCGCTCCCGTGTGCCGCAGTCGCCGGAACCGCCGACTCCGCCACGGTCCGCTCCCAGGTGCTGGTCCGGCGCGGCGGAATCGGTTCAGCTTCCGGGTGATGGCCAACAGAAACTGGTGCGCCTCCCTCTTGAGCATTCTGCGCCGCCCGCTGAAACGCCGGAACCTCGTCCACCAGATCAGGTTCGACCTCGGACTTCCTCTTCATCATGCCGAAGAATGCAGCCCAGCGGCTCACGCGACTCGGTGCAGGAACCTCGTCCACTCGCGGCGCATCCTCCGTAATCGCGCCCGAAAACAGCCTCTGCGCCGGGCCCGGCTGCTGTTCTACCATCCGCTCCATCAGTTCGCGCTTTCGCTCCGCACGATCTTCACGCCAATTGCGGTATCGGTCGTGCCACGCAACCAGGTTCAGCCAGCGATCTTCGATCTGCCTCTTCAGTGTCCAGAAGCTGATATCCGAGGCAAAATATACTCCCACGCCCGCCAATGCCGCCGCCACCAGCCACGCGCCCTGCGTGTTCAGATACACCGCCAGCGCGCTCGAAACCACTCGTCCCATCACGCCTTCAACCGGGATCGCGTGCATCCAGTGCCAGTGCCACGGCAGTAGCCCAAATACCGCTGGCGTAAAGATGATCGCGAGCGCAATCCCCATCCACCGCAGAACGGCGCTTCCCGATGGCCGCGACAGAACCCAATTCCAACCTAGGGTCCCTAGCCACAGAGGAAGCAGAAACACCGTGATCCCGAACGCCTGCAGAAGCGCGTCGCTCACGTAAGAGCCGAAGAGCCCGATCCAGTTCCGAATCGCGTGTGCCGGGTCTACCCCTGAGGCCGTATTCATAGAGGGGTCTGTCGAATGGTAGGTCGCGAGTGCGAGGAAAAGGAGAATGGAAACGAGCGTCAGCACCATGCCCAGGAACACGTTCAGCGCTCGGCTGCGCGTCGGCGACTGCTTGATCGGTATCGGCTTCATCGAGGGCACGCCTCCGCCCTGGCTGCCGCAACCGGAGTCCCAGGCGACAGATCCACGTCGCAGGGATAGAACGAACAGGCTCGGTGCAAGCGGGCCACCCGGGCGGACGAGAAATCCCAGAGCAGCCTCTATTATCCCCGCTGCCAACTAGGGTTTTTGGCCAAATCCCTCAAGGGGAATCACCGTATCCACCCCCGAAATAGGTCGCCCGAATCTGCCGGAAGATCGCCGGGAATCTCGTCCAGAGCTCCGCGCTCCGCCGGATGTCCGAACCCGAGGTGTACTTTCAGGCTCGACTCCACGATTACAACGAAATTACATTTTCGAAACAATCGAGAACAACGTCCTGAATATCCTTTGATCAGGAATGCAGTTCCCATTACGCGACTTCTCCTCATTCTGGACAATAGGAAGTTCTTCCCCTTTGGAACTGCCTATTGTCCAGAGCTTTTAAAGATCGCTCTCCGCACAAAGCAAACGGCGGCGGAGACGCGAAAACAGTGAAAGTGTCTTCCTACTGCACCACTGTCCGATTGCGCTTGCCTTGCGGCTATCTGATGGAGTGGGTCGATGTCCAGCCCAGGCTCTGTATAGCTTGCAGATCCTTCATAAACGTCAATCTCCTCTGCGGGAATGCCAAATTCCTGATTCAGAAGCTCCGAAAGCCCCTTCTGGATTCTTCGCATCCCCTCGCAAGTGCGAACGGAGTTCATTTTCATTCAACAGGAGGTTTCATTTGTCCGATCTGGAACTAAGCACTTCAAACCTGCGCGTCGAGTATGCCCTCGGGCATTCGTCCCGCGAACTGGACCGTCTCAGCTTTCAGGGCACCGTTCTGGCGCCATACACCCGCCAGTTTCTGACTGAAGCGGGATTAACCCCGGGAATGCGCGTGCTGGATGTTGGCAGCGGTAGCGGAGACGTAAGTTTCCTGGCTGCGGATATCGTCGGTTCTTCCGGTTTCGTCCTCGGCGTGGATCGATCCTCCGAGGCCGTCGAGAGAGCCAGAGCAAGAGCAATGCACCGCAATATTCGCGGCAATGTGACCTTCGAGGTAGGCGATCCCGCCTCCATGCACTTCCAAACGCCTTTTGACGCCATCATTGGCCGCTTCGTGCTTATGTATCAGCACGACCCTGCAGCAAGCCTGCAAAAGATGATGCAATACCTGCGCGAAGGTGGCTTGGTCGCCTTCCAGGAACTTGACTCGACTGCCTGCCGCTCGTGGCCGGCCGTTCCCAGTTTCGACACAGCGGCCCAGTGGCTCTTTGAGGCGCTGCGCGCCAGCGGAGCCCGGCCCGACCTCGGACTCGAAATGCACTCCTTGTTTCTCGATTCCGGCCTGCCGTCGCCTCGGATGCGGATGGATGCCGTCGTTTCCGGCCAGGATGACAGCCCCGTCTATCTCTTGCTGGCCGAGGCGGTACGGAGCGTCGTGCCGACACTGGAGAAACTCAACATTGCTTCTACGGCGCAGGTGCAAATTGATAGTCTCGCTGATCGCATGCGCAAAGAGGTCAGCGCAAAGCGCGGGGTAGCGATGTCGTACGGCCTCGTCGGCGCCTGGTCAAGAAAGCCTTCCGCCGCAACGAACGAAAAATGGCAATCATGAGGCGATGTTCGTCTGTCAGCCAACTCCCTACGGCTGAAAGGAAGAACCCCTCTACAGGATGAAGAAGAGATGAGTGTGGCAAACACGACTTTGGTGCAGAGAATCTTTCAGAACGCAGAGTTCGTCCGCTCTTTGGGGATCGAATTGATCTCGTGTGGTAAGGGATGGTGCGAAACGCAAGTGAGCGGATCTTCTCTTCTTCGACAGCAACACGGATTCCTTCACGCCGGCGCCCTCATGACTCTGGCGGACCACACATGCGGTGGGGCCGCCGCATCGATCATCGGCGATCAACGGGATGTCATTACCGTAGAAAACAAAATATCCTTCTTTCGCCCAGCCTCTGGACCGACTCTCTTCTGTCGCGCTGAAGTTCTGCGTGCAGGCAAAAACATCATCTTTGTCGAGGCAGAAATTATGGACGAACGCTCTGAGGGCCGCGTCATGGTTGCAAAGGCGTCGAGCACCCTCGCTGTAATTCCCATGGACACCAAACCCGGCGATGCCCCACAGTCCCGGAAGGACACCTGAACCCGGCCGCACGTGCCACGCATGACCGCGCGTTCGTTCTCAATTCCACGATTGTCTTCGGCGGCTCCTCTTCTCGCCGCTGCACAGATCGCCGTTCACACCGCCGAAACCGCGAATCTGGACTCCAGGGACCTCGAGAATGCCCGCAGGCGCTGATTGAATCCGGCTGCGTCATCCCAGAAAGCTCCGTGTCCGGCGTTCGGCACTATCTGAATCTCGGCGTGAGGCAGCCCCGCCTTGTGCTGGTCAACAGCAATTGGTTTCACAACCGCATCCTTCGCGCCTTGCACGATCAGTACCGGCTTGCGAATGCGCGGCAGAAGGTCGTCGTTATCGAAAGCGCGCGAAAAGAGCGCCTGCCGCACGAAGGGTGGAACGGATACGTTGTAGCCCAACATCCGGTAGTGATCCTCTGCCGAAAGCTCCTGCGCAAAACACAGGCGCAGCAGTCCCTTGAGACTGTTCACCGCCTCCTCGGCTTCCGTCGAAAAAAATCCTGGCACGAGGCTGAGAAAGTTGGAGTCGAGAACCGCCAGTGCCGCATCGCTGCCGAGCTTCGTCACTCCTCCGACAAAGACGATGCCGCCGAGCCCATCCTCGCCGTAGTGCCGGATGTAATCAAGTATCAAAAGCGGACCGTACGACCAGCCGCACAGGATCGGATGATCCAGTTGCAGAGCCTGTATGGTCGCATCGACATCATCCGCCCAGATTTTCGAATCGGTGTAGCCTTCGCGAGGCTTGTCAGAAAGGCCATGTCCGCGCATGTCCATGGCGACAAGGCGATGGTCATCGGCAAGATCCGAACTGAGTTGCCGTATCCATGCAAACGAGCACTGCGAAAAACCATGAATGAAAAGGATCGGGCGTCCCTTTGAGTTGCCTGTCTCGACCAGGTGAAGCTGTGCGCCGCCGCCACCTGCAATTCTGTGATTTTCCATCGCGTCCTCCTTCGGAAACAGAAAGCGCCGAACGGGATGGGATTTATTGGGCAGGAAAAGTCTAGGAGAAGTCGACGCCTCTGTTCGAGGAATATTGCGCCTCAATGAGCAGAATTTCAAGAGGCAGGCCGCCAATTCTAGAGGCCATCATTCCTTGCACACAAATCCAGCCGAATCCCACGGCAGTTTTTGCGGGCGTAAGCTCTTGAAGCGCAGGAACCTGTTCCTTCAAAGCCGTCGGTCACTGCACCGTGAAATTGAAAGAATCCTGCGCCGTCACAGTGCCGGTCGCTGCATCGGCCGCCCTGAATGTCACAGTGTAAGTATCGGCAGTCGTACCGCCACTCTTGCCGCCACTTCCCCCGCTCCCGCCGCCTGTCGAGGCCGAGGATCCTCCGCCACAGGCCGAGACCCACGCCGTCACAACCAGGAGCAGAAGAACGAGACCGAGCGACGAACGGAATCTCCGCCCGCGTGCAGGCACGAACCAGAGAAAGAGCAGTGCCAGAACCGCGGTGGCCGGTTTCCACCCGGGAGGCTCGCACCGCATTGACGCCGACGTGCCGGCGGTTGTGTTGATCGCTAGTGTCGATTGCGCACCGCCTGATGCGCCGATGCTGACCTGGGCTGGACTAAAGCTGCAGGTCGGGATGTGTACATCGGCCGCCTTCTTTCCTGTGACCGTGCAGGTGAGATTCACCGCGCCAGTGAACCCCCCTCCAGCCGCAACGCCTACCAGTGTGGAGTTCGATTGACCCGGAGAAAGCGCCCCACTCGGGGTCGTGGCATCAAAAGACAATGACAGCGTCTGCCCGGTACCGTTGGAGCATCCAGCGGTACAGGTGACGGTGATAGCCGCCGAGGGCCCCACAGATGTGAAATTGGAATCGCCGCTGTAGGATGCCGTGATGCTGTTGTTCCCCATGGCCAGTTGATCCACGTTCACCGCAAGCACAGCAGTCCCGCATTGAGTCGAGATACCCTGGCACCCGCCGAAGGGCGTTGCCGTACCCAGCACTGTGTTGTTCGTGGAGTCGGTAAACGTGACCGTGCCACCCATGCTAAACACCGCGGCAATTGATGCGCTGACCACTGCATGCAGGTTTGCGCTGCCGGAGAAGATCGAAGAAACATCGGAACTGAGCGAGATGCTCGGGGTCACCGGCGATATGGTGAAATTCACTGTTCCCGACGTGCTGGAATTATAGCTCAGATCACCCCAGTAGAAAGCCGAGATCGCGTGCGTCCCCGCCTGGAAACCCTGATTGTTCCATTCGGCTGTACCGGTTGAATCCAGCACCAGCTGACCGTTTCCCATTTGCTGGCCGCCGTTGAACGAGTCATAGATCCCAACGTCTCCGGTGGCGTCGGTAACGGGGTTCAGGCTTGATGCCTGAGACGCGCCGATCGGCTGCACATTCATGCTGACGAATGTGCCGAGTGGCAAAACCTGTCCGGATGCATCAATCGCGTGCCCCTGCAGGTCGATCGCATAAACCGAGAGGCGGAGCACGCTGTTTTCAGGGCTCACATTCACTGCAACAGGTTGCGACGTGCTGCCGGCGTGAGAGCCGTCACCCCCGTAGTTTGCGAACAGATTGTACTTCCCGCCGGGGAATTGAGCAAAAGTACCTGAAGCCGTACCGCTGTTGAGAACAACTGTGGCGCCCGTGTTGGTCGAGACGGTATACGGCTGGGTCGCGAGGTCATTGACGATGGCTACATTTCCCGTCGAGTCGGACGGAGATACCGCAGCCGTTATCTTTACCGGAGTGCCATGAACGAAGCTGATCTGGTCGAGATTCAGCGTCGTCGTTGTGGACGTCAGCGCCACGCTGCTCCAGTTATTCACGAGACTGGACGCATCCACACTGCCAAGACCCGTCGCCAGGTTGTAGCCCGACCCCGCGTTGTAACCGGAAAGAAAGCGGTTCGCGTTGCAATTGAGAGATCCAGCCTCGCAAAAAACTGAGATATTTCCCGTCGTCACCTGGTGAAAGACGTTTGGCGCGCTCTGTGCGAGACGATAGAGAATCCAGTTCGGCTGGCCGAGACGCGTCGATGCGCCAATCTTCTGATTCACCAGCGCCAGCATGCCGGCAAATGCTGGCGCAGATGCCGAAGTCCCGCCAACGCCATGAACTGACCACTGCGAGCCGCCAGTGCAGTCGCTGGGCTCGCACACGGCCCACACCGCCCGATACAGTCCATTGCCTGCGAACAAAGAGACATCAGGCAAATCTCGAACCGAGTCCTGGTTGCTCGCAGAGAAGTTCTTTTGCCACTGCGGCTTCAAATAAGGAATCGAATTGCCACTGCCGTCCACCGCTCCAAGGCTGCTTGCCCCGCCGCTGCCGGCCACAATGTTGGTCTGGCCCTGGCTGTTGGTCAGTGGCGTATTCGAAGCGAGCGCTCCATTCGACGCGGTCGAGTCATTCCACGGCTCCTCCGGAATGTACTTGGAAGTGGAAGTGTAGTTTGCAGAGTTGCTGGACGACACGTAGCTGGTGAAGCCGGTCTTGAGAACATCGAAATCCGTGCCCCCCACCGCCACGTTGTAAGGCGTCGAGGCGAGTCCGTTGACCGCGAGGCCATACTTCGCAGCCTGCTCGGTATTGAAATCGTCGCAACCCGCCGAGCCGCCGTCACCGGAAGAGACGGTCACAGCGATCCCCTGGGCCGCTGCCTGTTCCCATGCCTGGAGGATCTGCAGATTGCCCGCGGCGCCGAGATCCGCTTCACACTCGCCGTAGCTCACGCTGAGGATGTTGACGTTGTTGTCATCGATGGCGCGATAGATCGCGAGCATCACGCCTGACTGAAACAGGGTATTGCCGGCGGCGTAGAAAATGACATTCGCCCCCGGTGCAAGACCGCCTGAAACCTCGCTGTCGAGCATCGCCTCGGTCTGATCGGCCGATTGGTCGAAGGTACCCTCGTCCCCATCCCGAACGAGGGTCCAGTGGTTCGCCGGAAGTCCGAATAGCGATCGGTAATACATGACACCGGTGGAATCCGGATAGACGTCGCCTACTACACCAATGGTGACGCCCGTGCCGTCATACTGCGTCTGATTCGCTGCGAGACCTGTATTCAGTGAGTGCGGCACGTCGTAGATCGTCGCGGCATCGCCGGGAGTCACAAACAGATAGGTCTGATTGCTGATAGACGCGGTCAGGTCGGGAACAATGCGATGCGTCGCGTCGCTCCAGGTGCCACGCGGACCTCGGATCGACATCGGTCGCGGGCGGATGTCATTCAGATTCGCGATTCCGGAAACCACCGGGGCTATGGCAGCCGGGATGCTCGGATCGACGGCGTTCGCCCAATGCTGCACTCCGCGAATGTTGTACGTTCTCATCGGAACCTGGAACGCCTCCTGAAGCTGCCCAACTGTCCCTGAGAACTCGAGAGCGGTTCGGCCCTTGTTCGCGCCAGCCACCTGGAATCCATGTCCGCGGAGCCATCCCGCAATCTTGCTCACGTCGCTATCGGAGACGCCGAAGCGGCTGCCGAATTGCTCGGGGGTGAGAAATTTCCTGAAATTCGGCGAGCGGGGATCCTGAACGGAGTCGAGAAAAGAGCGCAATGCCGCTTCCTGCTCTGCGCTTCGCTGGAGGATAAGCAGCATCCGATCCACGCGCGCAGAGGGATCAGCGGGACCCGCATCGGTCCCGAGACCGCTCGGTCGGAGCGTGTTTCCACGCAGCGCAACGCGCGAGGTTTCGACGACTCGATCTTTGATCCTCGACACGTTTGCTTGTGCACGGGAAACCGGAGAAAACTCCCCGGCAACCAAAAGAAGGCAACACAACACAAAACAGAGACGCCGGTTCATTCTGGCCCCTAAAAGGAACAGCATTCAAACGTGCGGGGGCAATATTCAATTCCTCACCGCCCCTGTCGTTTTCTGGAGTGCAACCCAGTGTACACCTTAGGCGAGACAGGATTCACTCGGGACCCGCGGAAGTCCATTACTCAAGCCGCTCTCGCTTCAGGAGTGCCTCCACCCTGCTCTTGATTTCATTGCGTATCGCCCGGACTTCGTCCCTCGGCAGTCCCTTCGGGTCGCGGAGAGGCCAATCGTCACGTCTTAGACCGGGAACGTAAGGACATTTTTCACCGCACCCCATCGTGATAAGAAGCTGTGCTTCCTTGGCCAGTTCTTCCGTGAGCTTCTGGGGCTTCACGTGGCTGAGGTCGATGTTGATCTCCCGCATCACAGCTTGCACTTCTGGATGAATACGCTCCCCCGGTTCCGTCCCGGCTGATATTGCCTGCGCCTTCCGCGGGTCTGCGAGCTGGTTGAAAAATGCCGCAGCTATCTGTGAGCGCCCTGCGTTGTGGATACAGGCGAAGATCACCTTGAACATGATGGCTTCCTGTCTATGAACAGCAACCCGGCGCATAGCATCCGGATTTTAGTGCGATTCCTTTAGGCTTGATGGCGTACACCTTCACGCTGGCTGCTGCCGTGTTCACGTCATACTTGCTCAGAAGGTCTGACAATTCCACGTGCAGCGTTGCCGCATCCTCTGCGGGAGAACAGCAGGATTGGTTCCCCATTGCAGGGGAGCAACAGCCCGACTGGTTCTCCACCTTCGCGTAGGCGTTAAGATCGGCTCCGCTGTCCACGATCTCAACGTGCTCGAATCCTGCTGCGAGTAGACCGACACGGTAGTCCTCGATGCTGATGGCACCTGCGATACATCCCACATAGGCAGCCATGCTCTGTGCAATTGCTTCCGGCAACTCACCTTTGAGCGCAATGTCACTGACCGCAAGACGACCTCCTGGCTTGAGAACGCGAGCAATCTCACGGAATACCGCAGCCTTGTCCGGTGCGAGGTTCAAGACACAGTTCGAGATGACGCAATCGACTGAAGAGTCAGGCAGAGGAATGCTGTCGATGGTGGACTGAAGGAACTCCACGTTTGTGTAGCCGCCAGAGGCTGCGTTTGCTCTCGCCCGCTCGATCATGGCCGGGGTCATGTCGATGCCGATGGCACGACCCTCGGGCCCGACCAGTTTCGCGGCAAGAAAGACATCCAGACCGCCACCGGAGCCAAGGTCTACAACCACTTCACCCTGCCGCAGGTGTGCGATCGCAGTGGGATTGCCGCATGACAGCCCCATGTTTGCCTCTGCGGGAATGGAGGTCAGTTCCTCTGCGGAGTAGCCGAACGCCTCTGCCACAGCCTTCACGCCATCGTTGTTGCTTGAGAGTGCGCTCTGTGCCACTGCTCCATACTTGGCTCGAACGGAAGCAAGAACCTCTTCCGCCATTACGGTTGCCTCAGACATATTTGTCAACATGAATATATTATTTGCAGACGTATTCGTCAAAGCGTATATATCTCTTATGGCCCATCGCAGGCATTTTGACTTGCCCGAATTCTTTCAGGCTTTAGGCGATAACACGCGCCTCC
>Ga0335080_10000822_pt1 | contig 29270 bp, 32 predicted proteins | sample Lox_Sample_34_FD_206720 | JGI IMG/M metagenome (GOLD analysis project Ga0335080, IMG submission 206720) | Soil microbial communities from Loxahatchee National Wildlife Refuge, Florida, United States - Lox_Sample_3.4 | ecosystem: Environmental > Terrestrial > Soil > Wetlands | place: USA... | reverse complement strand
TGCCTGAGTCCCCCCGAGGGCGCCGAAGCGCGACACTTTTGCGGTGAGGCGCGGCGCTCGGGTTGCGGCGCCGCGTACACTAGCGGCGCCTGCAATTGCTCGCGCCAGCCCCCGGTGTACTCATGAAGCTACGCTACAAGATCCTCGGCGCGATCGCGGTCCTGCTCGCAGCCGGGGTCGTGACCCTGGCACTCGCCATGAGCTATACGGCTCCCTGTGGTGCGGCACCGGCACCCGCCGCCGGCGCAGCCCTCATGAAGGGCATCGCGCGGCGTTGCTACGGGCCGCCCGATGTGCTCCGGTACGAGGATGTTCCGAAGCCCGCGCCCGCGGACGACGAAGTCCTGGTCAGAGTGCACGCCGCTTCCGCGAACCCGCTCGACTGGCATTACCTCGAAGGCACCCCGTATCTCGTGCGTATCGACAGTGGGTTCGGCAAGCCCGACAACCCGCGACTCGGCGTCGATTTTGCCGGGACGGTCGAAGCCGTGGGCAAGAGCGTGCGGCGCTTCAAGCCAGGCGATGAGGTGTTCGGCGGCAAGTTCGGCTCGTTCGCGCAGTACGTCACGGTGCGCGAGGAGCGGGCGATCGCCCTGAAGCCGGGAAATGTCAGCTTCGAGCAGGCCGCCGCGGTGCCCATCGCGGCGCTCACGGCGCTGCAGGCGCTGCGCGACAAGGGTCACGTCCGGGCCGGGCAGAAGGTCCTGATCAACGGCGCCTCGGGCGGCGTCGGCACCTTTGCCGTACAGCTCGCCAAGTCGTTCGGCGCCGAGGTGACCGGCGTGTGCAGCACCCGCAACATGGATCTCGTCCGCTCGCTCGGCGCCGACCACGTCATCGACTACACGCGCGAGGACTTTACCCGGGGCGCGGAGCGCTACGACCTGATCGTCGACAACGTCAGTACCCACTCGGTGTTGGACTATCGGCGCGTTCTGAGCCCCAACGGACGTTACGTGGGGATCGGCTCCAGCACCACCGGACATTGGTTCGGCTGGCTCGAGTCGCCGCTCGCGGCGTGGATACTCTCCCCGTTCATGAGTCAGAAGTTCGGGATGATGCTGGCGCAGCTCAACAAGGACGATCTCGCCCTCATGGGCGAGCTCATGCAGTCGGGCAAGGTCACGCCGGTCATCGACCGCACTTACAAGCTGAGCGATGCCGCTGAGGCGTTGCGCTATCTCGAGAAGGGACACGCGCGTGGCAAGGTGGTGTTGACCGTCGAGTAAGTCGCGACGCCACCGGGGAGCCGCGGCTAACGGGCGCGGGCTCTCTGTCCCTGCTGCGAGAGTGACCAGACGAAGGCCGCGACGGCCTTCACATCGGAGTCACTCAAGGGCGCGCCCCCGCGGGGCGGCATGGCCCCGTCGGCGTGCTTGGGCCGCGCGACGCCCTGCCCGATGGTCGCGGCGATCGCCCGCCAGCTGCCGTCGCCCCACGACCACTCGCCGCTGACGAGGCTCGGACCGACGGTGCTTCCCATGCCGTCCGATCCGTGGCAGCCGCTGCAGGTGCCCCCAAGGGCCTCGCCCCAGTAAATGCGCGAGCCGAGCAGCACCTGCTCGCGCGTCGCGCCCGGCGGAATCGGCAGGGCCGCGACGTCGATGCCATGCCCACCGGGCAGTGTCGCCGGGGTGGGCGCGCTCGCGAGCTCTGCGTCCGCAGGCCCCTGGTAAGTCACGCGCCAGATCCTGCCGTGCACGTCCTCGGAGACGTAGAGCGCGCCATCGGGCCCGACGGCGATTCCGCAGGGCCGAGCGACGGCGCGACCCGGCTCGCGATAGGGACCGGCGAAGCCATCGGCGAAAACGACGTACCGTCCCGCCGGGCGGCCGTCGGCGAGCGGCTGGAACACGACGTCGTAGCCTGCTTGCGGCGCGGGGGCCCGATTCCACGAGCCGTGGAAGGCGATGAAGGCGCCGCCCCGATAGACCTTGGGAAACTGCTCTGCCTTGTAGATCAGGAGGTCGTTGGGCGCCCAGTGAGCGGGAAAGAAAAACGCCGGACCGCGCTTCTCCGCGCACCCGCCGAGCGCGCGCCCGCCGTCCCCTCCGTACTCGGGCGCGAGCACCAGCCTGCCCTGGAATCCATCGAAATAGCACTGCGGCCAGCCGTAGTCGGCGCCACGCTCCAGCACGAACACCTCCTCTGCCGGGAGCTCGTGACCGTTGCGCTCGTTGAACAGCTGCGGGTAATTCTCGAGCAGCTGGTCGCGCCCATGTTGGGTCACGAACAGCCGCCCGCTCGCGTCGAAGTCCATGCCCTCGCCATTGCGGATGCCGGTGGCGTAGCGCTCCGCGGCGGAGAACTTCTGGCGGCTCTTGTTGGCATCGTAGCGCCAGATTCCGGCACGGGTGTCGAGCTCCGTGCACGGATCGTGTCCCTTCGTGCCCGGCATGCGGTTGTCGATGTCGCAGGCGTTGGTCGCGCTACCGACATCCACGAAGAGATTGCCCTGCGCATCGATCACGAACGGATGCATGGGATGGTCGCCACTGAGCGGCAGCCCCGAGACGATCGTCACGGGCTTGCCCGTCGGCACCAGTGCGCCGGGTGGCAGAGGAAATCTCAGGATGCGGTCGTTGACCTCCGCATAGAGGGCGTCGCGGTAAAGCGCGATCCCGGTTCCGCCCGCGCTTCCCTGGGCAACGCCCGGCCCGAAGCGCCGGATGACATCCGCCCGTCCCGCACCGCGTGTGTCCCGCAGCGCTACCAGGAATCCTCCCGGCGGCAGCTTGTCCACGTGGCCATAGGTGTAGTAGTCCCCGCTCCAGGTGTTCACATAGACGGTCCCGTCCGCGGCGACCGCCAGGTGGCGGGCATGCCCGATTCGGTCCGCGAAGACTGTCGCGCAGAAGCCGGGCGGCACGGTCACGCCGCCGGCATCTCCCGGGCACTGCTGCCCGGCATCGGCTGCTTGCACCCGCGGGAGGCCGGCACAGCAAACCAGCGCCAAAGCCGCGGTGAGGATTCGCCACGCTGTCATGACGGAGCCCCGATACGGCTCAACGGGATTTCTTCGGCCTCGAGAACAAGCGCACGATGCTGGCTTTCGCCAGCGTCTTGGTCGAGATCTCGTAGTCGATGTTGGCGGCCGTGGAAGTTTCCGGCACGTTCAGATGCTCGACACTGAGCGCATATACCGTGATGGTGTAATGGTGCGGCGGGTCCCCCTCGTCCGGGCAGGGACCGTAGTAGTGGGCCTCAGGAGCCTCGCCATCGGGCTTCGCCTGCCTGGCTCCGGGCGGCATCAGTGGGCTGCCGGGATCGCCAGCCTTGCGCGCCAGCTGGGTCGTGCCCGCGGGAATGTCGTAGACCACCCAGTGCCACCAGCCCGAGACCGGGGGCCGGTAAGGATCGAACATGGTGACGGCGAAGCTCCTGGTGCCCGCGGGCGGATTGCTCCACCGCAGCGCCGGCGACTCGTTCGGTCCGTGACAGCCGAAGGCGTTGGCGGTGAACTGCTCGGCGATGGGCTTGCCTGCCGGCAGGTCGGGACTCGCCAGCGTGAACACCGGATCCGCGGCCCAGGCGTTCGCGGCGATGCCCAGAGCAATTGCCAAGGCGGCCGATGTTCTCATCGCAGGCTCCCGGGAAATATGTGTGTCATCGGACTACCAGCGCGCGACCGGGCCCATGGAGGCCAGGCTCGGAATCGAAGACAGATCATTGCACGACTGTTTTTCGGAAGAACAGCGCGAACAGCTTGCCCTCCCCGAGCACTCTGTCTGACTCCAGGAAAGAAAAGAAAGGGATGAAGGCGACAGTTATCATGATCGTGCGCGCCAGCATCTCGTTGCTTCCGGCACTCAGCAGCGACCTCGCGATGTCTTCCCAACCCTTGTGATGTATGGCTCCCTCGATCACGTGCTCCAGTATGCTGAACGCACAAAAGAACAGACCGAATACCACCGACTTGAAGAGCACGGCTCTGATGAGCGGCGGAGTCTCGAACCGGCGAGCGAGCCCCAGCGCCTGACCGAGCAGAATCACTTTGGCAAGGATCAGTGCCTCAACGACGGCGAATCCGTAATGGAGGTAGCTGATACCGGACTCGGCCAGCACGAGCCTTCTGTAAGCAGTGAAGGCGCCGAACATGACGACCAGATAGGTCGCGATGGCCCAGAATCTCTTCAGCTCCTCCACCGCCCGCTGTTTCAGACCGGGGCGCTTGTCGCCTGACGGGGGGCTCGTGTCTGACTTGCCTGCCATGCTCATCTCCCCCTGCCAGCGCTGCGCGCTTCGCTATCGTGGCTGACCAGGATTCTGGAGGCTAGGGTCGGAATCGAAGGTCGCGCGTAGGTACCTGCGTAGTAAGGACAAGTCGCGCTCACCTGATCCGCGGTACCCCATCTTGGTACCCCCGACGTAGAATTTCCGCAACTTTCTTTATTGTATCTGGTTGGGCCAATAGCGAGTCATGTGCCTGGTCGGCAAGCAGGCTGAATGGGACATTCCCAGCTTGGTTGGTGCTGGTGCTTTGCGTTCGAGCGCGAACGATTTACTGGCGTTCAGGCCGGCCGGGCGCGACGGTTGCTGTCTCGTCTACGGGACACACGAGGGAGTGTGGTGAGATCCGCGATGTCTCCGAGCCCCTTGAGGCGTACAGCTGCACGGCCCGGAAACTCCGCAATGAGCGAGAGTGTTCCACCGGCGGCCTGAATGTATTTCCGGAGCGTCGAAAGCAGCATGTCGGAGCGCTGCTCATAGCGCGCCACGGTGTCCTGGCCGACTTCGAGCTCATCGGCGATCTTGACTTGCGTGCGGCCCAGTGCCCGGCGCAGGTCGCGCAACGACAGCTCCTGGCTGACGAGCTCCGCCGCACGTCGCTCAATCTTCTCGCGCCGCGCCGCAGGCAGCTGCGCGAGCTTCTCACTTACCGAACGTCCCATAGCCATTCACCTCTCTACTACTACTGATCCTCTATCCTTTATCCTCTATATCGGCTAGGCTTTCCCGGCCTTATTTTCTTTTTCCTTCTCCCGCTCCTTCTTGAGCTTCTCGAGATGCGCATCAAAACGTGCATCCGCCGTTTCGATCAGCTTCTCGTAGAACTTCTTTTGATTAGCTCCCAGCTTGTCACCCGCGGCCAGCAGGATGGCCCTCCTCCTGGGATCGAAGGCGAAGGCCACCCGCCAGAGGCCATCCTCGCAGCGGAAGCGCAACTCCTTCATGTTCGCGTGCTTCGAGTCGTCGAGCGTGTCTACCAGCGGCCGGCCCAGCTGAGGGCCAAATTGCTCGAGAACCTTCACGCGCGCGAGTAGCTCGTCCTGCACCGCTTCCGGCAGTGCGTCGAATTCGGGCTCAAAAGCGTCGTCGAACTCGACCTCCCATGGCATGGCATATTATGGCTTCGGAGCCATATGGTTTCAAGGGCATATATTCGCCGAGGTTTGGGCACTGTAAGTCGTTGATCTTGCTGAAGCCGTGGTTAAATCGAGAAGCGAATGTGAGATCCCACCGATAGGCGGTAGTTCCAGAGGCCCCGCACTTTCCTGGGCGGAAGGAAATAGTCAGGCGCGGTCGCGCTCCCAGTTGCGGGCGTCGACTTCGAGCGGACAGGCTCCATATCCCACGCGGAGAATCTGCTCGAGGTACACAGGCAGAAATGCGGCGATCGAGCCCGCGGTCTCGTATTGGTGCACGTGCCGGCATTCGTGCGAGAGGAGCCGCGGGGTCACCTGGTCTGACACGACGTAGATGCCGTGACCAAATGTCACGCCTGCCATGCCGGGCCCCAGCAGTCCCGTCGCAAGCGACGCGGCCTGAAGCTCCGGGTCTTCGGGCAACGGCAAGCGCGCGACGAGGCTCAACCGGATGAGCTCGGGACGCGCGACCTGGACGGCGCGCGCGAGCGCGAGCTCGCCCACGCTGAGCGCTCGCCCGTGCGCAAGAATCTGCTGCTCCTGTCCTTCCACCCAGGCGATCGCTTTCGGCAAGAGCCGAGGGAGCGCTGCGAGCAAAGCTATGTTCGCCATGCACCAAGCTTACCGCTACCGCGGCCCGCAGTCGGTGATGGCGTCCAACAAATTTATGAGTCGAAGAACCGAGCGATCTTGTTGTACTCGGTATGGTCGACGCCGAAGATCTCGCTGAGTCGGCGCCTTGATCCACCGATTACGCCTTGCCTCCACATTGCCTCGAGCGGTGTCGGGACGGTGATCAGTCGGTTCTTGCGGGTTTCGTTGAGCTCGAAGGCAAGCTCTGCCCCCTTCGGATCGATGACAAAGAGCCGGAGTCCCTTTGCGATCGCCCGATCGAGGACCTCGTTAACGTGAACGTCGCGGAACCCGTACCCAATGACAAACAGTCGACTGCCGGGGGTGGTCAGTGTGTCCTCAAAGGCGCGCAGGTAGCTGCCGAGGATCGGAAAGGTTCCGATGGCCTGTTGTTTTGACCCACCGATGATCAAGACCAGACGACCGTCCTCGGCATACCAGTTGGAAGAGCCATGAAGCTTGACGTACGCCTGGTTCCCCTCGCGAAACACAGTGGGCTGGTTGCCGTTCGGACGCCAGCTCGAGTCGGCCCACGACTCTCCGGGTGGTGCGCTGGCTTCCGCAATGCGTTGCAGTCCCGGTAGCTCGGGTCTTACCGCTGTCCGAACTTCGGGTTTGGAAAAGTAGAGATGCTCAAGCAGCAGATCCTGATTCAGAGTGAATATCACTGGGAACCGCTGGAGGAAACGCCGAACGGTTCGCTCCGCCATCTGTGAGCGCTCCACAGTCGTATACGTGAGGTTCGGCGGCTGCAGAAATTCGAGGTCGGCTCGTCCTTTGAAGGACCGGTTCATGTCGTCAAACATCCGGCCGACTGCGTTCTGAAAGTTGATCAGCTGCTTGTCGGACCACTGCTGCGCGAACCCCGCAGAGTGCCCGGTCTGCAATTCCGCGAGCGCATCCTCGAATCCCCCCTTCAGCTGATAATCCCAGAGCAGATCCCGCAGGCGATCGTCGGCGAGAATCTCCGGGCAGCCGAGCAGATACTCGAAGGCCTCCGAGGCGACCCAACCGCCCCAATTGGCGCTGAACCCTGCGCCGGTCAGAAGGTAGTAGCGCATACCGGGCGCGCCTCTAGGCGATCTCAATGATCTCGTCCTGAACGCCTGGTTTGGTGTAACTCTCGAGATAGGCGAGAGCCGCGGCGTGCGTCGCGAATGCCCGGTCACGGGCCTGGTTCATGTCGGCCGTGCGGGTATAGCCTTTGGGTCCTGGGAGCCAGTACGTCTGCCGCTCTTCCTCTCGACCCGGCGCCGGAATGGTACGGATGATGAATGGCATGGCTCGAATCCTCGACAAAGCCCGTGTCGAGTATGGCACCGGCTTGGCCCGCAGTGATCTGCAGAACGCCAAGGGACATGGAGGGACAGTCCGGACGAGCGGCGCGCTGTCTTTTTCCCTGCGTTCACGTATGCACCCCATCGGAGGGGGCATTTTTCTGGAAATGCTTGATTTGCTTGGAAGCGAGTGAAAATTTGGTCGGAGTATTTGGGTCGTTCGACCACTACTCTGCGAAAACAACGTGAAGTATCTGCGCAAAAAGGCCACATACCTCGCTTTCCTTTTTCCTGCAGCAGTCGCAACGTGTTCATGGCGACTCTGTCAACCGTCATAACTGCTGTGAAGGGCGAATAACACGATCCCTAGGCCCTTCGCCGAGGGCCCCCATGCAAGACCGCGTGCTCTACTCCATCCAGGAAGCTCGAAAGCTCCTCGGCGGCATCTCCCGCAACACCATTTACGGGCTTCTCCGTACCGGGGAGCTCGCCAGCGTCCTGATCGGCTGCCGGCGGTTCATCTCTTCCGCAGCCATCGCCGAGTATGTCGCCAGGTCGACCACGACCGTCAGCCCGTCGCTGGTCTCGGCTCGATCGCGCCTGGCAGGCCAATCCCTTCTCCCCTTACCGCTACCCACTTCGCGTCGACGCCGGGCCCATCGGGCCGGGCATTGATTCCATGCGCGGTGGCGTACTGCTGGCCAGAGCTCGGCACGCTGTCCTGCTGACATCCTTAGTGCGTTGCTCAGCCTCACCGACAAAGGCGGGCCAGATCGGCGACTACGGATTCAACGCGTCAATCGCGCAGTGGGCACTGCATGCGCGGGGAAGAAATTGGGTTGGGGGCAGGATAGCGACGTGTCCGCGTTTGCAGCAAATCGGCCAGATCAGGTGACGTGTCGAACCACCCGATCGCCGCTGCCTTCGATCACCATTCGGCTCTCACCGGAGGAGAAGGAATGGTTCGCCACGCTCGCGCGTTCGCGCGGGGTGTCCGAGTCGACGCTCGCGCTGTCCACCATCCGCTCGATTGGGGATTCAGGGTACTTCGATCCCGATGCAACCGGACCACGTGCGCCGGCGACTGATCGAATCACCATTCGTCTGCGTCCCGGGGACGGGCAAGCGATCGCCCGGCGAGCAGCCGAGCGCGGGATGAAGCCCTCCGGCTACCTGGCTGCCCTGGTGCGGGCCCATCTGGCCGCGAACCCACCGCTCTCTTCGGGCGAGCTCAAGGCGCTCAAGCAGAGCGTTGCCGTCCTAGCTGTCCTTGGCACCCTCCTCGCCCAGACGGCCCGTAATCCGGCACTGAGCGGCCCGGCGCTGGAGGACGTCCGGCAGACGGTGAGCCGCACACGGGCCGCCGTAGCGGCGCTGGAGCAGCGAACTCAAGAGTTCACCCGAAGGGCGCTCATCAGTTGGGAGACGCAGCGTGGGTAAGCGGCCTTTTCGCGCGCCGACGGACGGGTGGCCGATCCTGGACATCGTCAGCCATGGACGGCGCCCGCCGGGGCCGTCGAAAGCTTTCAGTGCCGCCCAGATTGAGCAGATCCGACGCACCGTCAGACGGGCGCCCGAGGTCATGGTGAAGGTGACCGGCGGCGGACGGAAGATCGGCGCGGTCGCTGCGCATCTCGCGTATGTCAGTCACCAAGGGGAGCTCGACCTCGAAACCGACGAGGGACAGCGCGTGTCCCGAGCCGGCCACAAGGAGCTACTCCGGAGCTGGCATCTCGAGCTGTCGTCCGGACAGTACCGGCAGCCGCGGTCTGCGAGCGCCGGCGCACACGGGATTAAGTTGGTGCACAACATCACACTCTCGATGCCAGCACCGACGCCACCGAAGGCCGTACTGGCAGCGGCCAAGGCCTTCGCCCGCGAGAAGTTCGGGGCGAAGCATCGGTACGCGATGGCGCTCCACACCCATCAGCAGCATCCGCACGTGCATTTGGTCGTCAAGGCGGAAGGCCACGACGGGCGGCGACTCCACATCGACAAGGCGATGCTGCGGGAGTGGCGGCAGGACTTTGCGCGAATGATGCGAGAACAGGGCGTCGCTGCGAATGCGACCCCGAGATTCGTGCGAGGCCAAACAAAGCGAGGCGCTAAGGATGCGTTCTACCAAACGCGGCGGCACGCTCGTTCCCTTGCACTGCGGGAACGGTTCGAAGTCGTTAAGAGAGAGCTTATCGCCACTAGGACGATTTCCGACCCGGCGCGGCCGCGACTGCTTGAGACACGGAAGGCCGTCGTCGACGCCTGGAACACCGTCGCCTTGCAATTGGAAGCCCAAGGGGACGTCCAGCTTGGCGACGAAGTTCGCTACTTCGTGCGCCACCTGCCGCCCGTGCTGACCGACCGCGAGCGCCTCGCAGTAGAGATGATTCAGCGCGCCCGAGCGAAAGGACCGGAGCGGACACGGGATGACGACCGGAGACCTGATCGCACATTGGAAAGGTCGCGATAGCGCCGGCCGGTATTGACCCCCTTGCTGCCGGTCACGGACGTATGGCTCGGCAACGAGTGCATCGCGGCCCTCTGCGAGAGGCGAGACTCCCGCACTCACTGCAGTCGGCGTCCGGAAGAGATGCTTTTCGGACTTTCAACGCGACCGTGCCGCCTCAAATAAAAACCAAAGGCGCCGCTCTGTTTCATCGATCCAGCCCTCGATGAGACTTGCGGTCGAGATATCGCGGTGTTCGGCACAGACGTTATGAGCTTCGCGGAAGCGCGCTGCGAGCGACTTATTGTCTTCACGAAGCTCCGCTAACATGTCCTCGGGCTCAACATAGTCCGCATCGTTGTCGAGTATGCGTTGGGTTCGCGAGACCTGACCAATCGACCGCAATGTGATGCCGCCCAATTTCCGAACTCGTTCCGCAATCGGGTCGGTCATCGCGAAGAGCTGATCGGCCTGTTCATCGAGCATCAAATGATAGTCTCTGAAATGTGGGCCGCTCATATGCCAATGGAAGTTCTTGGTCTTCATATAAAGCGCGAATACGTCCGCCAACATTCCATTCATGGCGCCCGCTATGTCCTTGGTTGCCGCGGGGTCCAAGTCGGTCGGTGTGTCAAGAACGGCCGTGCGTCGGGTCGCAATGATCTTGGCTTCTGCTGAAAGGAATTTTTTCATGGTATGAATACCTTGCATTGAGTTTACTGAGGTGCGTTAGTCAGATCGATTCCTCGCACACCAGGACTGATGGCGCGGGTGCCGTGGCGCTTACGCTCAGCCGGGCCTATGGGGGGATTTTCCTGTTCTTCCCCTGCTCGAGCCCTCTGGGTGATTTTGTTCCGGATGAATGCCAATTTCGCTCCACGACCTCTCAGATACCTCGACGTTATAGTACTTTGCAGCCGCCTTGATGTTCGCGAAAGCCAATGCACGATCGGCAAGAGAGACGTCGATGACCTGATCGAACCGTGCGACGGCATTGCGTACGTGCTGGGCATCGGTCAGGGGCTCTTTCCGTTGCTTCGGAAAGGCATAGACCGAATCCGGCAATTCGCTCTGCGCAGTAAGGCGCCCGTGCTTTTCGTAAGGTTTCCATGTCGCGTGCATGAGGACCTACTTCCTTCGCTCGTGCTCTGAACGGAACCGCGATCTCGCCGCGCCATGCGTACCGCAGCGAGACCGCGGTGCGAGACGATCAGATCACTGTCAGTTTGTTGTTCACCTGCGTTACACCAGGCGCCGACCATGCGGTCGTTTCGGCAAGATCACGCTCATACCAGGTATCAACATCGCCCGCCAGCGTTACTCTACCGCCATCGGCCGTTACGGTGATGTTGTCAGCCTCGATCTGCGCATTCCGGCCCAGGGCTCCTACAATCTTCTCCTTAACGGCTGATGCCTGCACGGTCGGTTTGATCGTGATCTCGTTGGTTACACCGACGACTCCGTTGAGTTTTCGGACATCGAAGTCGGCGGCATCCCTCTGGTAATTCCAATTGACCTCACCGCTGAGAGTCAGCCAACCATTCTCGACGCGGACCTTTACCGCAGCAGGAACCATGACGTCCCAGGACAGTACGTGCAGTGCGCGCTCCGCGATGCTAGCGTCATCGTCCCTCTGGTCCGAGGGATAAATGACCTTCAGCTCATCGGCGATCCCCTTCACACCGTACACACGCCCTGCGGCGCTTTCCGCGGCATCTTTTTCGGCGTAACTGCTCACCGTGCCTGTGAGCGTGACCACGCCGTCGCTGGCGGTAACGCCGATATGCGCAGCGTTGACACTCGGCTCCCAATTGAGTTCATCCATCACATTTTGTTGCAAGTCCTTGTCTTTCATAATCCTCACCTCCGGAAGGTTGAACAGCGCCACTGTCACGCTACGCCGAGGGGGCTCACGGCAAACACACCGGCAGAAAGACAATGCTCGTCGCGGTGCGACCAGTGACCTACGTGCCTCTCGATGCTCGCCCTGTGGCCCGGAGCTCGCCCTAATGCCTGCTCCGCCACCGCGAACACGGAGGCGAGCGCGGCGCGCGAACTATGGTGCCACGTGGACCCAACCGGCTTCGACCTTCGTTTCATACGTGCGGATGGATTCAGTGCGGACATGCTTCATCAGTTCGTCGACGTGCTGCAGAAACGCCGCGAGGCGCGGTGGCGGTCTCTCGTTACCGGAGTCCGCGGGAACGGGCCCGGACAAGGCTTGCCCAGTCGTAATGTCGAACTGAGCGCAGTGCATGGGGCAGGTAACGATCTCGCCGTCGAGGGTGCCGAGTTCCAGGGGCGCATTCATGTGTCCGCAGCGTCGCGCAAGCGCGTAGTAGGTTCCGTGCGAATTGCAGATGACGATCTCATGTCCTTCAAGTTCGATGACCTTCATCCCGCCGGGTGCGATCTCTTCGGTCCGTATTGCTGGGATGAATTTGTCACTCACGACCCGCATCCTTCGGTGGTAGTTGAGGCAGGCCGTCCGGGTTGACCACATCTTTGTGGACGAAGAGACCGCACCAACAACGCTTGAGGGAATCGAAATATTCCCGGTGAAAGGGAATGCATGGGCAGACGATCTGCATGTCGCGAGCGCGGTCGTGCCGCAGCGGCTGACAGGGGCAGAATGGACTGCCGTGCTTTCTCTCCAACATCACTTCCTGCTCGAGCAGAAAATCCTTCAACTCCACGTCTGGCGTTAGCTTGAAGCCCAGCGGGTCGACGATCTTGGAGAAAAAGTACTGAAGTGCATTTTTCCTTGATTCGGTTCCCATTCAGCACCTCCTCACGAGTTCAGCGCTCTTGCATAACCTTCTGGCTGATAGCCCACGATGATCTGGTCGCCGATCTTGGCGTACGGAAAGCCCGTGGCGCCGGCGGCGTCGAGCTCCTTCAAGATCCTGGCCTGGGTCGCCTCGTCGGCGAGATCGTAGTCGATGTCAGTAAACGGGACATTGCGGTCGGCGAAAAACTGCTTCGCCTTACGGCACCAGGGACAGGTTGAGAGGGTATACAGAGTGACTCTTTTCATGCTGTCTTCCTTCAGCCAAGGCTAACGTACAGTTTGCCCGCCTCTAGTTTCGTCCGGTACACAGCAAGACCCAGTTCTGGCGCGTCCAGGAACCTGCCGCTGCGTATGTCGAAACGCCAGTCGTGGCATGGGCAGATGATGGTGTAGGCCTCCAATCGCCCCATGAACAGCGGACATGCCATGTGCGCGCACATCCCTGAAACGGCGTAAACCGCACCGCCAACGCGCGCCAGAACCACATTTACCCCTAGCGGGTAGACCGGCAGCATCTCGCCTTCCAGCAACGCGGCGTCATCCAACACCTGCATCCAGCCGCGCGCTGTACTCGCAGTGTCTGCTGTCCTTGCGGGCAACTCTGACCCGGCAGTGGAGTTCATTGTCTAGCCCTTCCCAGCTCCGTGCCCGCCGGGCTTCTTGTCGCTCGCAGCGGCTCTGGTGCCCGGTTCAGGGCGCATTGCGCCGGAAACATTCACGATGCTTGACCTAATGCCCGCTCGGCCAGCGCCAGTAGTTGTGGTGTCGTAACGGCCGAGAGATCGGTCACGATTTCCCGTACGGTGCGCTGATACGTTTCACTGTGGTGCATGCGCAGGTAATCGATCAGGTGCCGGGCCGCGTTGCTCTTTCCCGTTCCATGGCCGATCACGACAATTCTGCCGCCAGCAGCGACAGCATCACTGATTCGCTTGTAGAAGGCAGGCTCCTCCGGAGCCCGCTGGCCCTGCTCGCGTGATTGGTCCTTGTGCGTAAGGTGATGGAGGAAATGATGCGGGTCATAGGGGGTAATGCTCCGCTTCGAAGCGTCGTCGAACGCCGTATCAATGCGGTAGATCTTCGCGCCGTGATGATCCACGACGACCATGAGAGTGGGCGGCGCCGGATCGGGACGAGCCGGCGCCTGGGACGGTGCTGCGGGCGACCAGCCCACGCGCTCCAGGAAATGCCGCAAGTCGACCACCTCCGCACTGGTGAGATCCTTGGTGTGCGGCTTATGCATCAAGAAATGGTCTCCGCCAACGTCGAAGCTGAACTTGTTGCCGCCCTTTTGCTGCACGGCCCCTATTTTCTCGATCAGGGCGACGACATCCATCCATTCGAGATTGTGCGCCGGGGGATGCCGGAACACGGCTTCGAGCGTCCTGAGGTGTGCGCCGTGTATTGGCGTGCGCCTCTGCGAGGCCGCAGTTTGTCCGCTCTCACTTTCATTCGCTTTCATGGAAGGCTCCGTCTGCGTGGAAGCATTTGCCGACCCGTCTCGAACTTGGTCGCCATCAGGCCACTACCGAATGTGATGGCATATGAAGTGCCTTGGAACCTCAAAGTCTGTCAAAGCCTCCGCCAGCAGACAACTCGCTGGTCAGCGCAAGAACACCTCAGGAGCTCTCTTGGACACGGCAAATGGGGTAGCCGAGTTTGAGTCCGGATTGAACGCTCCGAAGGCCGCCGGGTTCTGACGGAAGTGTTGCTCGAGCGCATCCACCCGATTCTGATTACTGGGGTGATCCGACAGGAGCTGCGGTAGCTGCGCGACATCGGCGTTATCAAAATCCCGGAACAGCCATACCAGCCCCCAGGGGTTGTAGCCCGCAGCGGCGCAGATGTCGGCGCCAGTGAGGTCGGCTCGGGATTCCACATCGCGGGAATAACTGAGGGAATTTAGCTGGCTGAGCAGAGCGATCGCCAACACATGGGCTGTGGTTGGCCCCAGGAGTATGGCAGCGCCAACGCCGCGCTCAGCAAGTTTCTCGCGCTTCTCCATCAACGTCATGGTGTCGTGATGGATCGTGTGGGAGACCTCATGACACAAGGTTCCGGCAAGTTCCTCGGTATTCCCAACGAAATACAGCAGCGAATCGACCACGTACACGTTCCCGCCAGGAGTGGCGAACGCGTTTGGCTTAGCATCGTGTACCAGATAGAACTTGAACGGATGGTTGTAACGCGGCTGCGCTGTCCGGGTAATGGCCTCGGCAATCGGTCTCAACTGATCGTACAGCGGGGAGGATTCGATGATGGCGGTGCGTGCTTTCAGCTCATTGAAGACTTCCTGTCCCAGTTGTAACTCCTCATCTTGACCCTGGCCTTGGTTCGGCGCCGGTGCCGCCTGGCTTCCGACCGGTACTAAGCACGCCAGCGCCGCGGCGACGCATAACGATTGCAATGACTGTAATGCAACCACCATCACACTCCTCGGTGAGCGGGGATCCGCTTCCCTTACGATGATCACCAAGCGCGGGCCGGAAGCCTGGAGCCTGCCTGCGTGCGCCGGCTGCATCCACGGTTCTCTGACTTCACGGCCGCGGTGCTCTTGGTCTTCACCACATCGTCGCGGGAGTTAACGATACCCTCGGCGGCCTCACGGGAAGCACTCGGGATGGCCCGAGGCGGTGACGCGCCGGCGATGCACGAGACTTGCCGCAAGACAAGGTCGTGAAGCACAGCTGCCCAACGAGCACGAGGTCTCACGCACGACAACGGTGCAGGCAGCGGAGCGGCTGCGCTCTGATCGGGCGCGACGTCGATTCTTTCCGCTCATAACGGCGCCTGGCATGACGCCAGCCTCGGAATGTTGCTCGTCGCCCTCCGCCCGCGGCGTGGCACAGGCCTTGCACGCCCCGTATACGCTGGGCAGCGGAGATAAATGGAGGTATGCCATGCCGGACAACGAGGAGATAGTCACCCTTCTGGGCCAATCGCTCCGCTTGCGCCCGCTGCGGGCCGGAGATCGCGCTTTGCTCGAAGATCTGTGTGGTCGAACCGAATCGCATGACTTGCAGATGCGCTTCTTCAATGGATTTCGCAGCCTTCCGCCGTCATTACTCGATGAGTTGATGCGCATCGATCCCGACCAGCGGATCACGCTGGTTGCCTTGGGCGCCGCAAGCAGCGGCCAGCCGGACATCTTGGCTGTTGCCCGAGCACACGCATCGGCAGACGGAACCGCCGAGCTCGCCCTCCTCGTGCGCTCGGATCTCAAAGGCATCGGTCTGGGTTCGCTGCTGCTCGAGAGGCTGATCGCCCGCTGTCGGAGCCGTGGACTGAGAGTGCTGGCGGCGGACGTGTTGCAGAACAATACCCGCATGCTTCGCCTTGCAGAAAGGTATGGATTTCGCAGGGAGCCCGGGGAGCTCGGGATAACACACCTGGTTCTTGACCTGGACTCGCTCGCAGTCTGGCGACCGGTCACGAAGTACGACGGCGCCGCGAACGGCTCGCCTCGCAGATAAGTATGGATTCGCGGGAGTTTGGCGCGGAACGCACCGACATTGACTGACGAAACCATTACCGAAACGCAACGGTTCCTTCACGACTTCGGCCAAAACGTGCGGTAGGTTGTGCGCCATGAAGTGGAGGATGCCTCATGCAGGTCCATACATGGACGAATCGCTGTTGGCGCCAGGCGAGGAGCCGACGCTGGCCGCTCATTTACTCGCATCTCGCCATCACGGAATCGGACCGGATTACGCCGAGGCAGGGCCTCTTGATAGTCGGGCCATTTGGCCTGCAACGGAGTACACGTCTGCCCCCCCGACGTCTTGCTCCGTAACTTGGCCGGCGGGTCGATTTTCGACCCGCCGGCGTCTTACTCAACTCGGGAACTCGTAAATGATGGGCCGGGCTAGCGACCTGCCGCTTTGGTGCATCCTACAGGCCGACGGTGATCGCGCTTGTCTCACGAGCCGAGGCCCAATGCCGATTCAGTACTGGAGTACTGGCCAAAGCTTCCCTTTGATTCAACGCAGCCTTCATCGGGCGCTGCGCCTTGCCAAGCCACGCCAGATCGTCGCGACCGTTGCCGACGCGCATCGGGGCTGGTGGTCTGATCCCCTTTGGTGCGTGCCGGCCCACCGTCGAATCGTGGACGAGTCGAGCGGGCGGCCGACCGTCACGCTCGCTGCCGCAATGGCGCTAATCGAGCGATCATCAGGCAAGGACGCTCTGCTGGTGCTGCAGCCTGCTGACGCCTTCCATGCCAGCGAGAATGGCTTCATCGCAGGTGTCAGCCACGGCGTTCGAACGCTCGACAGGTTACCTACCCACGTTGTCACTCTCACGGTGGAGGCATCCAGAAGTGACCCAAGTCAGGATTACCTGCTGCTTGGCGCCGAGGACGGATTTCCCGGCAGATCCGCGGTGCGATTCGTCAAGCGCCCCCAGCCAGTAGTCGCGGAGCGACTGATCGAGCTCGGCGCACGTATCGGCACCGGGGTCTACATCGCCCGTCTCTCCACACTGACGGCCATCATCGCTGAACTGTGGCCAGACTTGATGGCTGCCGCACGATCACTGGCCTGGGAAGCCGCCGGGGAGGTGGTGACTTCCGCGCGTATGATCGGAAGCCAGTTTTGCCGTCCGTGGCGCCACACCTGGCTTCAACGACCCCTGCCGCGCCTGCGCGCGGTCGCAGCAGACGATTTCGGCTGGTCGTGCCTGGGAAGTACGACGCAGAGTCTTTTTAACTAGTGACGGAAGCGTACGCGGATTGCGACGAACGCGTGAACCGCGCCCAAACGCTTAGTCTGAGGCTCGGATCCCGAGTGTCGACTGGCTGCACGAAGCCCGGAAAAACTTACATTGCGTAGGTAGGCGATGACGTCTCCCGCTGCAGCCTCGTCCAGGTTTCACCTGGTGCTAGCGTCGATCGCCCGTGAATCGAGCGAGGCAGTGCAGATCGCCCCGGATCGTTCAAGAATTGCCACTTCGAGTTCCGCGCGCTGCGCAACGGGAAGTCTGCCGGCCAACTCCAGCGCGTGCTCGAGTATTCCGGCGGCCTGGCGGGGTCCGAATCGGCGTGCACAGTTATCCGCGGCGAGCTGCAGATACTTGATGGCGTTCAGCCAGTCTCCGGCATGTTCGGAGTGATGTGCCAGCTCCGGCGCGGCCTCCTCGAGGTTGTGCGCATAAAGTGCCTCGATCAATGCGCCGGCACGCAGATGCAGCTTCGCCCTGAGGCCGGCCGCCTGGCGTGCGTAGAGCACCTCGCTGAACATCGAATGGACAAACTCATACCGCTCAGACATCGTTCCGTCCGGGAAGTGCATGCGATCTGCCGATCGCACGATCTGCTCCCTGCGCGCAAGCGCCTCGCACAGTTCCTCGCACCTGTCCAGTTCTATGTTCGCTGCGGCGGCGCACACGACAGTCGAGAACGCAGGGCCGACGACACTGGCTGCCTCCAGCACCCGGCGCTCCTCCTCACTCAGTCGTCCAATCTGAACTTCGATCATCTGGCGCAGGCTCTCCGGGGCGCGCAGCTCGATGTCCTTGAGTGGCACCGCGAGAGCCCAGTTGCTGCCTTGCACGGTCATGAGCGCCCGATCCCTCAGGTGCTCGAGGACGGTGACCATGAAGAGCGGATTGCCCTCGGTGTATCGATAGATCAATCCTGCCAGTTCCGCGGTTTCGGCTGAGACCTCCGGAGCGGCCGACAGATATTCACAGACCTCCGCTTCCCGTAGCGGTGCGAGAGCGATTTCCTGGCACAAGCGATGAACCAAGAGTTCGCGCTTGAGAGCCTTCAGCGGGCGCTCCGCAGCCGCGACGTCCGCCGGCACGTACGTTCCGATGAGCATGAGTCTTGCCGCGTTGCGTCGGCGCGCCAGCATGGAAAGCAGATCCACCGTTGAGTGATCCGCGCGATGCAGATCCTCGAAAATCAACAGCAGGGGCGTCTCCGCGGCGATCGCTTCGAGGAACTCACCAATTTCGCGCAGCATCCGTTCCCGAGTGGCGCCAAGAATCTCACCCCGTAACATCTCCCGGTGCTCTCGGCTCAGGAATTCCGGAAACTGCACGAACCACGTCGGAGCCCGCGTAGCCAATGTCTGCACGAAGGAAGATCCCGCGGGTCCATGACATAACTGACCCAGTGCTTCAAGCATGGGATAGAAAGCCTCGGTGCCAGCGGAGAGTTCAACGCACTGCCCGCGAGCTACGCGGATCGACGGTGCCCCGGTGATTACCTGGTGCTGGAATGCGTCGACGAGCGCGGTCTTGCCGATCCCCGTCGGACCCGTCACGAAAACGAGCTGGCGCTGCCCGCGCAAGGCGGTTTGCAAGCTCTGGCTGAGGCGGCTCAACGGCACGCGCCGGCCGACAAGTCTGCGGTCGGCGGCGTCCGGACCTGGCATCAACTCGGGCGGCATTTCATTAACAGCCGCGATGAACTGATAACCGCGGCGTGCCAGGGTCTCGATAAAGCGAGGATTTTTCGGATCGTCCCCGATGACACGCCGAATATCGAGGATCTGACTCTTGAGAACCTCCGGCTGGACGCAGGAGTTCGGCCACACGGCGTCCAGCAACTCGTTTTGCGTTATCAGACGACCCGCATGCTTCACCAGATGCCGCAGGACCGCGAAGGCCTTGGGCTTCAGGCGAAGGCGTTCCACGTCACCGGTCACCCCGCAGCGCCAAAGGCATTCGTTAACCAGGTCTAGCCGGAACGGCGGAAACTCCGTCATCCCCGCTCCGGGAGTCAAGACGGCGGCGCGCGGAGCGGCAGCCATCGGCGAACCGGCTCCTGATCGTGGCGGGGGCGTGCTGCGCCCCTTGGTCTGTGCTCGCGTTCTGCCGAGCGGCAATCCCAGCGCAGGCACCGAATTCATTGGCGAACCACCCGTGCGGTACCCGCCAGTGCGCGCGAAGCTGTAATTCCCGGAGCGCTGCTAACGATTGTGGATGGCGTCAGCACAGAGGTCGTCCGGCCCCGTCGGTCTAACCGGTGCCGTCAGAAGTCACGTTGAGTGCTGCACGAACGCTGTCGAGCAGAACTTTGTCATCGAATGGCTTGCCGAGGAAAACGACGGCACCGGCCTTCATGGCCTGCGATCGCATTCTCGAATCCCCGTACGCCGTAATGAAAATGATCGGCATGCGGCAGCCCTCCTCGGCCAACCTTGCCTGCAGCTCGAGACCGCTCATGTCAGGCATGCGGACGTCGCTGATCAGGCATGCGGCTGTGCGCTGCAGACCGGAGCGCAGGAATTCGCGTGCTGAGGCAAACGATTGTGCCTCGTAGCCCGCCGACTTCAGCACACCGTAGACGGCGCAGCGCACGGATTCATCGTCGTCCACGATGGCAATCACGCGGCTCCTCGTCTGCGGACTCATGGCAAGCCGAACGGTAGGGGGTCGGAGACGGTGCCGCAATCACACCAAACAATCGCGCAATCACACCTTAGTATTATTCAGTCGCAGACCGTCCGAGGATTACTTGCGTACGCGGACGTCGAGCTTTTCCACCATTCTGACCAGGTCGGCCAGGGATTGCGCCTGCATCTTGTCCATGACGTGAGCGCGCTGAATCTTCACGGTTATCTCACTCGTCCCGAGCTCTGCCGCAATCTGCTTATTTAGCCTGCCGGCGACCACAAGGCTCATGACCTGGCGTTCGCGCGGCGTGAGCGTCTCAAAGCGCTGTCGCAGTGCGGTAATTTCCGAGCGCGCTCGTCGCGTCGTGCGGTCCTGATCAATCGCCTTGCAGATGGCATCCACAAGATCCTGGTCGCGGAAAGGCTTGGTCAAGAATTCCACGGCACCGGCCTTCATCGCGCGCACGGTCATTGGAATGTCACCGTAGCCAGTCAGGAAGATGATTGGGAGGTCAGAGCCTTCTGCGATGAGCTCCTTCTGGAAGTCAAGTCCACTAAGCCCCGGCAGCCGGACATCCAGCACCAGGCAACAGGGTCCACGCGCTGGCCGCTGTGCGAGGAAGTCCTGCGCCGAAGCAAAGACCTTCGCTTGTAGCCCAACGGACTTCACGACCGACGCGATTGCCTCGCGGACACTCGCATCATCATCGACGACAAACACCGTAGGCCGATCTTCATTCATCAGCACCCTCCGTACTCTCGGGCACAGCACGCCAGGCAGGCGGTTATGAAGATAAACAGCCGCATCAGCCGTCGTTCGTCTGTAGCAAAAGCCGCCATGAATTGCCAGCGCGAAATGCAGCCGGCCAGGCGGAAGCCCCCTCAACGCCGACTGGCCGGGCCGCTCAAACGCGATGGTGGTCATGCCGCTCAGGAGATGGGAGATCTTCGAGCGGAAGCGTGAAGCGAAAGACTGCGCCGTAGGGCTTGTTGGGCATTGCCCAAAGCCGTCCGCCGTGGGCCTCGACGATCGAACGGCAGATTGATAGTCCCATGCCCAGGCCGCTCGGCTTGGTGGTGAAGAAGGCGTTGAACAGCCGGTCCGTGTTCTCGGCAGAAATCCCGACGCCGCAGTCCTCTACTGTCACCAGGACTTGGCGTGCTTCGTCTTGGTGCGATCGGATCACCAGTTCGCGTGGTCGGTCCGTCACCGGTTGCATCGCCTCGATACCGTTCATCACCAGATTGATAATCACCTGCTGCAGCTGAACCCGATCGGCGAGCACCGCAGGCAGAGCGGGCGCGAGCTCCCTCCGCAGCGACACCTGCTGACTGACCAGCTCAAGCTGTACTAAGGCGATGGTGTCGTTAACGAGCGTATTGATGTCGAGCGGCACCGTCCGCACGTCGGCCTTGTTCGCGAGGGCGCGCACGTGCCGAATCACCTCAGCGGCTCGCGCGCCGTCTCTGGCGATAAATCCGAGAGCCTGGCGGGCTGCTTCGAGGTCCGGCGGCTGCGCGGCGAGCCAGCGCAATGCGCTGCCTGCGTGAGCGACTATCCCGGTGAGCGGCTGGTTGACTTCGTGCGCGATTGAGGCGGTTAGCTCGCCCAACGTTGTGACGCGCGCGACGTGCGCAAGCTCGATCTGTGCGCGCCGCAACGCCTCTTCGGCGCGCAACTGCACCATGCCGATGCGCGCCTCCTCCAGCTCACGTGCTGCCCGGACGCGTTCGGTGATGTCGCGCGTTATTTTGGCGAAGCCGATCAACCGGCCGCTATCGTCCTTGAGCGCGTCGATCACGACGTCGGCCCAGAAGCGACTGCCGTCCTTGCACACGCGCCAGGCCTCGGTCTCATACCGGCCGTCGCGGGCGGCGATTTCGAGAGCTCGTTGCGGCAGGTTCGCAGCACGGTCTTCCGCGGTATAGAAGCATGAGAAGTGCTGGCCGACGATCTCCTCGGTGCGGTAACCCTTGATGCGCTGCGCGCCCCGGTTCCAGTTGGTGACGTTGCCGTTTGGATCGAGCATGTAGATCGCGTAGTCGATGACGCCGTCGATCAGGCTGCTACGCTCCTGCTCGCTGCTGCGCAGCGCCAATTCGGCTGCTCTGCGCTCTGTGATATCGACGATCGCCGCCAGCACCATGATTCCCTCGTCGGTCTCGATCGGGTTCAAGCCGATCTCGACCGGAAACTCGCTGCCGTCTTTCTTGAGACCGTAGAGATCGCGCCCGGCCCCCATCGGCCGCGGCCGTAGATCGGCAAGAAATGCCCTCCGCAGCTCCGGGTGATGACTACGGAATCGTCCGGGCACGAGTATCTCTACCGGCTGCCCTACGAGCTCCGCCCGCGCGTAACCAAAAGCCCGCTCGGCCTGGGTATTGACCATGACAATCCTGCCCGTCGGGTCGCTCAGCACCATGGCGTTTGGCGCTGCCTCGACGACCAGTCGGAAGCGCCGCTCGCCGGCCGATTCACCTTTGGGGTTGGTCATTGGCATCGCCCTGGAGGCAGGCAACTCACTGAATGGGAATATAGTCGCCTTCGATCAAGAACAGTTTCCCGGCTTTCAGATCGGCCTCCCCTGCAGTCACATGCTGGTCGAGCCTCGCACGCGTAATTGCCGCAGCAGACGACGAACTCTGCGGCTCGTGAGCAGCGGTAAGTACTGTGTAAGTCGGGCGTCCGACTCGAGCTGGGCCAGCTCGTTCCGATACATTCTCTCGACCTGCTCGAACGGCGCGTGCGAGCGTTCAGCCAAGCTCTGAATTGCAGTCCGGTGGTTCGCAGCCATATCGGTAGGCGCCGAGTGGGTCATAAGGTCCTGTGGAAAGGACTGCCAACCTCGTTCCCCGTGCGTCTCACGCCGAGCACATCAATGAAGTCCGAGGTAGATATGTCGCGGTATCTACACGCCCGCCGCAGCCGCGCTCCGCCTGGCACGTCAGAACCGGCGCCGGCTGCGGCTGTACGGCGGGAGATGCCGATTGCAGCCAGCGCGCCACTTTGAGGTAAAGGCGTGCGCGCCGCGTCGGCGTCGCATACCGATACAGCACCTCGCGATACATGGCGTGCGCGAACTCGTAGCGAGTCGCGGTGCTTCCGGGTGACCGTTGGGACGTGCTGTGGGACTGGCGCAGGATGCAATGTCGCTCTGCGAGAGCCTGGCACAACTCTTCCGCGCGCTCGGGATCCAGTCCCGCGGCGTCCGCGCACCACTGTGGGCAAAATTCCACTCCCATGATGCCTGCGACCTCGAGTACGCGCTTTTCTTCGGTCGATAGTTGCGCCACCTGCGCATCAATCATCTCGCGCAATGTCTCGGGGACCTCGAACTCGATGGTGTGTAGTGGCACCTCAAGCTGCCATGCTGCCCCGAGGTTCGAGAGCAGACCGCGCCGGCAGAGGTGCTCGAGCAGTGTGACCATGAAAAGCGGGTTGCCTTCGGTCTGACGGTAAATGAGTTCCGCGAGCCCATCCGGCGGGGAAGCCTCTCCTGACACCTGCCCCGTGAGGTAGGCGGCGATTTGATCTTCGCTCAGAGGCTCTAGCGGCAACTCACCGCACAGTCCATGGAGTTGCAGTTCCTGTCTGAGTGCTCGACAGACATGATCGCCGCCGGACATCTGATCGGCCGTGCGATAGGTGCCGATCAGCATGAGCTGCATCGGTGTACGGGTACGGGCCAGGATTTCAAGCAACGATACGGTGGCCGGATCGCTCCATTGCAGGTCTTCGAACACAAGAACGGTAGGCGATTCATTGGTGACGCGCTGAAAAAGGTTCACGAGCTCGCGCGGCATTCGTTCGCGTATGCCATCGAGAAGCTCGCGCTGCAGTGGCGGCTTTTGTGCTGGCTGCAGCGCCGGAATCTGCGCCAACCACCCGGGGGCGCACGAGGCGATCTCGCGCAGCAGCTGCGCCCCGCCCTGACCCGTGCACAGCTCGCGCAGCGCTTCGAGCATTGGGTAGTAGGCTTCCTTGCCACCATAGCCTTCCACGCACTGGCCGCGGGCGAGGCGGGCGTGCGGCATCTCACGGCGCACCTGGCAGAGGAACGCATCGACGAGCGAGGTTTTGCCGATACCCGTCTCGCCTGTGACGAAGACGACCTCGCGCCGCTGTTGACGCACCGTGCGCTGCAGGAGCGCCTTCAGATCGGATAGTGGCCCGTCGCGGCCGACCAGGGCGGGCAGGACGCAGGGCTGTGTCGCAGCCCCTGGGATGGTCACCTCGTCAACGCAGACGCGAGCCATGAAGCGATAGCCACGGCGTGCCAAGGTCTCAATGAAGCCTGGATGCCGGGCATCGTCCTCGAGAACGGACCGCAGCAACAGAATCTGGCTCTTGAGAACTTCCGGCTGAACGTAAACACCCGGCCAGACGACTTCGAGAAATTCCTCGTGTGTGACCAGTCGCCCTGCGCAGTCGATGAGATGCTTAAGGACCGCGAGCGCTTTGGGTGCGAGGAGCAGACGTTGATCCGGGGCGCTCGGCACCTGCTTCCACAGACACTGATTGACGGTGTCGAAGCGAAAGCGCTCGCCGCTGCTGTCGTGCCGCTCGAACCAGAGCCCACCGCGGAACGCCCCCGGCTGGAACGAGGAGCACTCGTTCGAGCTGGGGGTTTCCGGGCCAGCGCGCTGCGAACTCATGGTCGTGACCTCCCGTCGTCCTTGCGACTTACTGTGGAGCTAATCACCCTCAGCGCGCAGCCCCCCGACGGAGGGTTTTGTCCACCATATCGAGGCGATGGGCGGCCCTTCCTGATCCACGCGATGCCCTCTTGCGGGCGCAGCGTCGGCCCATCAGGGCGGCGAGTCGTCACTCTTTCGGGGGGCCAAAATCGAGCCGCTTCCAGCCGAAGAACCAGGCATCGAGCGACCAGGCCCCCGGCCCAAGCAGTGCCAGGGCGGCACCTGTGGCCCCGAGCAGCAGCCATGCCCACGAGTCCTCGGGATGCGAAAAACATTCGGCCAGGGCACAGAGCGTCACGAGCCCGCCTGCGATGGGCGTCCAGAGTCCGATCACCAGGAGCAATCCGAGCCCGGCACCGACGATGTCGATGAGGCGGTGGGCGAGTCCGTCTGGATGCGCCAGAGCCAGGATCGTAGGCCACGCCAGGCTCACCCCGGCCACCAAGCGCAGGAGCAGGAGTCCAAGGCCGGCCGGCCCGTGGGCAAAGTTGGAGAACAGGCGACGCACTGTGGCGCAAGCCTATCGGCGCCCCACTGCCGCCGGAAACGCTCGAAAGGTTGAATCGCGCGACTCTTTCGAGCGGATCAGAACTCGATGATCCCGCGCCTGAACGCGAGCATCGCGGCATGGGTCCGGTCCTTGGCACCCAGCTTTGCGAGGATGCTGCGGACCTGGCCCTTAACCGTATCCTCACTGAGTGCGAGCTGCGCGGCGATCTCCTTGTTGGCATGGCCCCCGGCAATCAGGCGCAGGACACGGACTTCCGCAGCGGTCAGCGCTTCATCCGTCGCATGCTCGGCGAGCTGGTAGGAAACCTCCGGAGAGAGAGACTTCTTGCCCGCGTGGACAGCGCGAATGGTGCCGAGGAGCTCTTTATGCAGGGTATCCTTGAGCAGATACGCTTGCGCGCCCGCCCTGAGCGCGCGCAGCGCCTGCACGTCGCCGGCGTAGGTGGTGAGCACGATGATGCGCGCCTCTGGAAACTCGCCGCGGATCGCGCTGATCGCATCGAGTCCGCTCATCTGCGGCATCTGCAGATCCATCAGCGTGATGTCCGGACGATGTAGCCGAAACTGCTCGATCGCTTCACGCCCATTTCCGGCTTCGGCGATGAGCTTCATATCCGCTTGCACGGCGATGAGGCCCGTGACCCCCTGGCGGATGAGCGGATGATCATCCACCGAGAGAATCCGGATCGGACCTGATTCGCTGCTCATGACCCGCCCTAACGGCTCTTTCTCACGAGCCTCACGGTCTGCCTGCCACGGATGAGCTTCGCACACTCGGGCATCACAGGAGCCCGAAGTGCTCCGTGCACCGCCTTGCGACCAGAGACCGCGAGTCGCTGCCCTCGCCATCCCTGACGCGCAGGGATAGCGGCACAGTCCGTGCTCATCATAATACAGGCAGGTGCTGAAGCGATTAATCGCACGGAATTTGCGCAGTTACGTCGTCGATGTCAGTTGACCGGTCCACTCTCAGTCGACGTTGCCGTCGATCTACCGGTAGACCAGCCTGGAATCCCGCATGCCATCGTACAGCGTCAGCCTCGGCTGCCAACGTGATGGCACGACCATCAATCGACAGAATCCGAATCGGGCTGTGATGGCTGCTCATTACCGGATCTGGGTGCGCCACCGGAGAACTTCCCAGTGAACCATGAACGCCAGGGAGAAGGGGACGCGATGTACGCACGGGAGGCCGGTACGCTGAGTTCGATCTCCGTGCCGGAACCCGGCGCCGTCCACACCGTCAGCTTGCCTTGAATCAATTGGGCACGCTCGCGCATGCCATGGAGCCCGAAGTGTCCGGCACGCCCCCCGGCAGTCAGGAACGTCGGGTCGACGCCCTTGCCGTCATCGCGGATCCGCAATCGAAGCTCCCGTTCATCATAGCGTAGCTCGACTTCAATCCGCTTCGCCTCGGCATGCCGGAATGCATTGCGCAGTGCCTCATTCCCGATCCGATAGATCTCGTCACGCACGATCGGATGCAGGGTTCGCGGTGTGCCTTCCACCCCGACATGCAATTCGACCGCAGTACGGCTGGTAGTGTCTGTCGCAATCCCCTCGGCGAGAGTCGTGATTGCCCGGGCCAAGTCATTTTGTTCGAGCGTCGAGGCACGCAGCCCCTGCACCGCCTCCCGTCCCTCGGTGATCGCCTGCGCCGTTTGATCGATCGAGCTCCCAAGGAGCTCCTTGGCGTCGACCGGATGGGTGTCGAATAACGCGTAGGCCGTTTGAAAGCGGAGCAGCAGCCCTTGAAAGCTCTGCAGCAGCGTATCGTGCAAGTCGCGTGCGATGCGGGTCCGCTCGCTGACCCGCGCCTCCAGGCGCATGTTCAACTGGTGCGCCAGCTGACGGACCCGGAGTTGGTAAGACGCCCACAGCAATGCCAGAAAGGCCCCCGCACACAGCCCGCGAAACCATGAGGTCTGGTAGTAGGCCGGGGCGATGGAGAAATCCAGAAAATCGGCCGCCTCGTTCCACACGCCGCTGCTGTTGCAAGCCTTCACCCGGAAGCGGTACTTGCCGGGCGCCAGGTTCGAGTACTGCACCTTTCGTTGGTTGAGAACTTCTTTCCAGTCAAGATCTTGACCTTCGAGCTTGTAACGGAAGCGAACCCTGTCGGGCGCGGCTATGCTGAGGGCCGTGAAGTCGACTTCCAGATCACGAATCCGAGGCGGGAGTTGGAGATTCGAGGAAGCCGCACCGGTCAGGTTTTGCCAATATACCTTTCCATTCGCCGCGAGCTGCTCGATGTGCACCTGAGGCGGAGGCCCATTCCGCAACAGACGACGCGGATCGATGACGCTGACACCATTCCAGTTGGTGAACCACAGCTTTCCATCTCTCGATCTGGTCACGACCGGCGCGTAGCCGTAGGAAGGGTCCCAGCGGACCTGCACACCATCAGGGCCGTCGAAAATCGTTGCGGAAATCGTCCGCTTCGTATCAGCAGCCCACGCTTCCAATTCGGCACGGGGAATGCGCGCCAGCCCGCACTGCAACAGTAGCCAAAACGAGTGATCGTCATCCTCCCTCACCCATGAAACATGACCGCAAGGCAATCCGTTCCTCGTCGTCAGAGTGGACATCACGCCGTCTCGTAGCCGCACCAGGCCGCCACCGTCCATTCCGGCCCAAACGGTGCCCTCGCCGTCAACGTAAACGTCGTTCACATCGCCACGGGGCAAACCGTCGATGCCGCTATACAGTTTCTGAACCGATCCATCTTTGAAGTAAGCGAGCCCATCCTTTGCGCCAATCCAAAGCCCGCCGCGCACAGGATCCGCCGATAGAATAATGGTGCTTTCCTTGAGTCCAAGTCGGGACCTGGGAATACGTTCTATGACGCCCCCGGCTAGCAACTGTCCGATGGTCTGACGCCCCTCCGAGTCCTCGCTGAACCAGAGGCGCCCGTCGCTATCTTCAACGATGGAATGCACCTGCCCGTTGATCTGCTCGTTGACGGGAGCGAACCGGCCGTTGCTGAAGCAGGTCAGGCCACGATTGGTCGAGATCAAGATGCGCCCGCGGTCGTCTTCCAAGAGTGATCCGGAGTAGTCCCCCAGTCCGTGTCCGTTGGGATAGACGGTAATCTGTCCGTTACTCAATCTGTGCAAGGCGTCGCTGCTTCCAACCCAGACGCTCCCGTCTCGGGCGCCCAGCACCGACCACACTCTGGAGGTCGATAGGCCTTGGCTCACGGAGATCGTCGGAATGGCGAATTCTCGAAATCGGTCGAGTCCGTCGCGCGTCAGTACCCAGAGACTGCCTTCACGACCTTCGAGGAGAGCGATGACGTGGTCACCCGAGAGCCCGTCAGAATGGGTGAACCGGTCTGTTCTTCCTTCGTGTACGTGAACCAGGCCGCGACTTACCGTTCCAATCCACAGGCCACCGTCTCGGTCCCGCAACATCGATGTCACATCGGAGAGTTCCGCTAAGCTCGAAAGGGGGTTGGGGAGTATTCTCCCATCGACGACTTGCTTGATCCCTTCGGGTATGGCGATCAACGAATTGGCCCGGTCGTTCACGCAGGCCATATGAGACAGGTGCCAGCCTTCCGGCTTTCGCACCTTTGACATACGCGCAGGAACGGGCTTCCATTGCCAAAGCCCCGATTCGGCGTACACCCAGAGCATGTCGCCACCTTCACAGATCGATAATACGTAGCGACCCAGACTGCCATCCGCTCCGTAGCACTGAACCTTAGCGCCTCCGACAGAGCAGACGCGCCCGCCGGGCTCCCAGCTCGTGCCAACCCATACCGTACCCTCTCGATCCTCGGAAATTGCGGACACTCGAAGTCCTTCGAATTCCCTGTACTGCGTCACGACGCCGTTCTTCCAACGGACGAGGCCTCCCTCGCCGCCAATCCAGAGTGCTCCGTCGCTGGTCGTACGTATTGGCCCCAAATGCTTGGGAGCGGGCGGCTGCCACGGAACGGTGCGTACACCGTCGAACCGGAGCAGCACTCCAAGTTCCGTCGCCAGCCACAAGTAGCCGTCGGGCGTCTGCGCAATGGCGTTGATGTTGCCTTTGGAAAAGCCTTCGCGAATTCGCCACGCAGTGTGCGCGTACTGACTGGTGTCGAGAGAAGGGTCCAACGCGAAAGCACTGGGACAACAGACCACGAGCAAGCCTAGTGCGACACCGACTCTTCTATGTCCTGGCGCTTTGGAGATTGCGGACATTTCGACGCTGAAGGTTGTCCCG
>Ga0335080_10000820_pt1 | contig 29324 bp, 28 predicted proteins | sample Lox_Sample_34_FD_206720 | JGI IMG/M metagenome (GOLD analysis project Ga0335080, IMG submission 206720) | Soil microbial communities from Loxahatchee National Wildlife Refuge, Florida, United States - Lox_Sample_3.4 | ecosystem: Environmental > Terrestrial > Soil > Wetlands | place: USA... | reverse complement strand
GGTAAGGCTGGTCCTGCGCCAGGCACCAGTTGGTCATCAACAGCGCAAGCAAGACCCTCTTCACTTCGATACCCCCTTTCCCGCCGCGGGCGGCACGTTCGGCGGCAGCACCGATTCGCGCTGCACGAGGCCCGACAGCGCCTCCTCCATCACGATGTGATTGGTTTCCAACGTGCGCCCCAGGGCCATATCGAAGGCGATACGCGCGTGCGTGTAGTTAGCCGTGGCCTGCACTTCGGCATCCTGGTTGGTGCTGAGGTCACGCTGTGCCTGAATGACCAGCGCCACCGTGGACACGCCCGATTGAAAGCGCTTCTGCTCCGCCACCAGGCTCTTTTCCGCGAGCACCCGCGCGTCCACCGCGGTCTGGTAGCGCGCGCGCGCCTGCTCGAGACCGATCAGTGCCGTCTTCACGTCCACCCGCACCTGGTTGAGCACCCGCTGCAACTGGAGCTCGCTTTGGCGGAGCTGCAGCTGGTCGGTGACGAAGTCCGCTTGCGCCGCCCGGTTGCGGAACGGGATGTTCAGGGAGACGCCGGCGGAGTAATCCGGAAAATTGCGATGGAAAAGCTGGGTGAGGACCGTCCCCAGTCCGCCGACAAAGAACGGATCGGCGACCACCCCAGGCTGGAGCGCGTTTGGCGGTCCCGCCAGGCCGTGATTGGTGAATTCCGCGAACGCGGAGAGAGACGGCAGCAAACCGTTCTTCGTACCCTGGAGCAGGATCTTCTGGCTGTCCACGTTGATCTTCTTGGTCTCCACCTCGACGCGGTTCTCGATGGCGTCGTTGACCAGATCCTGCACGGGCCGCACCTCGTCCGTTTGGGGAACTTCAATGTGATCCAGCGGAATGATGTGTACCTCGTCGAGCCACGGCGTTTCAATTCCGTTGCGGCTGATGGCGTTCTTGAGCACGATTTCCTGCTGCGCCACATTCGTCTGCGCGATGAGCAGATCTTCTTTGCTGGACGAAACCTCGGCTGCGGCACGCGTCACTTCGATGGCTGGAAGCGCGCCGATCTCGACCTGTTTGCGGTTGCCCTCGTACAGGCTCTGCGCCGTCCCCAGTGCCTGCTCCTTGATGCGCACCGCCTCGTTGAAGCTCACCAGGTCCCAATACAGATTGAGCGCTGCCGATACCGTAGTGGCCACTTGCAACTTCACCTGAAGATTGCTGACCTTCATGTTGTTCTTGGCGACGCGAATGTTTCGGTTATTCACTCCGATATTCAAGCCCTGGAGCAGGCTCTGGTTTACGGTGAGATCGAAGTATCCGGAGAGGGCAGGATTGAGCAGCGGTGAACTGCTGTTCAGGTAGTTCCGGCCGCTGGCCCACGAAAACGCCGCGCTGGTACCGGTAATGAATTGCTGCGAATACTGAAAATAGAAAGATCGGTAATCCTGCGTGAGCGACGTCGTGTTGGTGAGCAGCGTGATGGTCTGCGGCTGCGTGAGGTGACCCGCCTGAACGTTGATAAACAGGTTCGGATCGAGAGTGGGTGGGACCGGCCCGATCTGGCTCACAATTCCACCCCCGCCGCCGATCCCCGATCCGCCGGCGAGTCCGTTGCTCGCCGTGTTGATGCCCGCCGTGCTCACGCTCGTCGGTCCCGCGGCCACCGGGGTGTCAACCTGCCGCAGGAAGCCGCCGCCTTCGGCGCGCCGCAACACTTCGCGCGCCAGCAGCGGGCTGTAGCGCTGCACCGCGATGTCCAAGTTGTTCTCCAGCACGAGCGCAATCACGTCCTGCGCCGAAAGGTACAGGTTGCCGCCGCGCACCAGCGATTCGAGCCGCGCCGTGTTCGCCAGCCTGACCGGGGGCACTACCCGCTTTTCCAGATGGAAGGGCTTGAGAACCGGGCCGAAATACTTGTTCGGTTTCGGCGTCTGGATCGCCGCCTCGGAGGCGGTGAACGACTGAGCGAACATCGCGCCCGCCGACACCACGAAAAGGGTCACAATTTGTCGCATAGAATAACCAGCCCCGAGGTGCAATTCCGTTTCCACCAATCTCTCTGGAAACGAAGCTCTTGAGGCTTCCGGGTGTCCGCTTTTGAGACGCGCTGTCCGCTTGTGGGGCAGCCGGAAACGGCCCGCAACCGGGATTTCCTCTCTGCGCCGTGTTCTTTCAAGAGGCAAACCCGCGTTTTTCGTCGCGGCAACCCGATTGCACAATCCACCTCTGTTCCGGAGGCCATCCCGATGAATCCGAGCCTCAGTCCGCTCAAACTAGTCTTCCGCCGTCTTGTGAAGTCGCCGGTGTTCACTGGCCTCACGCTCCTGACGCTGGCTATCGGCATCGGCGCCAACACCGCGATCTTCAGCGTGGTGAGCGGCGTTCTCCTCAAGCCCCTGGCGTTTCCCGATGCCGCACACCTTGTCTCGGTGCGGCTCAGCGCATTGGGCGTCGGCCTTAAAGATATCCCGCAATCGCCGGCCACCTACTTCACCATCCGCGAAGAAGCGCGCGCTTTCGAAGACATCGGCATCTGGGCCTCGCGATCCGTCAACATCACGGGACGCGGCGATCCCGAGCGCGTGCCCGTCGTCGTAATGACCGATGGCGTGCTGCCCACGTTGGGTGTGCGCCCAATTCTCGGCCGCTGGTTCACTCGCGAAGAGGATGCGCCGCGCGCTCCGCAAAAAGCCCTCCTGAGCTGGGGATACTGGCAGCGGCGATTCGGCGGCGACGCGTCGGTGATCGGCCGCGATATCGTGGTGGACGCGCGCCAATGCGAGATCGTCGGCGTGATGCCGCGTGATTTCCGTTTCCTGGACACGGATGCGGCCATGTTTGTCCCGCTCCAGCTCGACCGCGCCGCCGCGTTCGTCGGCAACTTCTCGTGGGATGCGGTAGCACGGCTCAAGCCCGGTATCAGCCTGGCCGCGGCCAATACCGATGTGGCGCGCGTGCTGCCGCTGACGCTCTCAAAGTTTCCCCCCGCGCCCGGAATGAGCGTGCGCGTGTTTGCGGACTCGCGCATGGCGCCGCGCGTGATCCCGCTCAAAGACGACGTGGTGGGCGATACCGGCAAGGTGCTCTGGGTCCTGATGGGCAGCGTCGGTCTGGTGCTCTTCATCGCGTCGGCCAACGTGGCCAATTTGCTGCTGGTCCGGGCCGAAGGGCGGCAACACGAGCTCGCCATCCGCGCCGCTTTGGGCGCGGGGCGCCGGCGCATCGCCGCCGATCTTCTTACGGAAAGCGTGACCCTGGCGCTTCTCGGCGGCGCGCTGGGAGCTTTGCTGGCCGATTCCGCGGTGCGCGCCCTGGTGGCTTACGGTCCGGCAAACCTGCCGCGCCTGCACGATTTGACCATCGATTTTCCCGTGCTCCTGTTCGCGTTCGCGGTGTCGCTGGTGTGCGGCCTGCTGTTCGGACTGGTCCCGGTGTGGAAGTACGCCGGGCCGCGGCTCGCCGGCTCCCTGCGCGATGGCGGCAGAGGTGCCAGTGAAGGACGCGAACGGCATCGCGCGCGCAGTGTTCTGGTGGCGGCCCAGGTGGCGTTGGCACTGGTACTGCTGGTCGGTTCGGGACTCATGATCCGCACGTTCGTGGCAATGCGCCACGTGTCGCCCGGTTTTACACGCCCCGAGGAAATCCTCACTCTGCGGATCTCCATCCCCGAAGCGCAGGTTTCCAGCGCGCTCGACGCGATCCGGATGGAGGCCGAAATCAAGCGTAGGATCGAGGCCCTGCCGCAGGTGGCTTCCGCGGCGCTCACCAATTCGGTGACCATGGACGGGAACATCGATAACGACCCGATCTTCGTCGAGGGCCGCGTTTACGCGGAAGGAGAGTTGCCCACCCTCCGCCGCTATAAGTCGGTCTCGCCGGACTACCTGAAGACTATGGGCAACCCGATCCTGGCGGGGCGCGATCTGACCTGGACGGACATCTTCGAAGCGCGGAAGGTCGTGCTGGTAAGCGACAACCTCGCCCGCGAGCTGTGGGGATCGCCAGCCGCCGCATTAGGCAAGCGCGTGCGCGAGAATCCCAAGGGCGTGTGGCGCGAGATCGTCGGCGTCACCGGAAACGATCGCGACGACGGTGTGGACCGGCCGGCGTCCAAGGTGGTCTACTGGCCTCTCTACCGCACCAACTTCTGGAGCCTGCCGGAGGTCGGAGAGCGCTACGTGGCGTTCGCCATTCGCAGCCCGCGCACCGGGACGCCGTCCTTTCTGAGAGAGGTGAGCGAAGCTATCTGGAGCGTGAATCCCGATCTACCGATCTCCAACCCACGCAGCATGCGAACCATCTACGACCGCTCCATGGCGCGCACCTCCTTTACGCTGGCGATTGTCGGCATCGCCGGCAGCATGGCACTGCTGCTGGGCCTGATCGGGATCTACGGCGTGCTTTCCTACTCGGTCTCGCAGCGCACGCGCGAGATCGGCATCCGCATCGCGCTTGGGGCGCCGCAAACCAACGTCCGCCGCATGTTTCTCGGGTATGGTTTCCGCCTGGCTCTGGTAGGCACGGTGTGCGGTCTTGCCGCGGCAGCCGCGCTTACGCGCCTCATGAAGGCGCTGCTGTTCGAGGTGAGCCCGCTCGATCCGGTCACGTATTTCGGCGTTCCGCTGATCCTGATCGCCGCGGCCCTCCTGGCCGCGTATGTTCCCGCGCGCCGGGCCACGAATGTGTCGCCGGTCGAAGCCCTGCGCATCGACTAAATCAAAGCGCGACCCGCGCTATAGTTGATGCTTACGCATGGGCCGCATCCGCATCCTACCCGACCAGGTCGCCAACAAGATCGCCGCCGGAGAGGTCGTGGAGCGCCCTGCGTCGGTCGTGAAGGAGCTCCTCGAAAATTCGCTGGACGCCGGCGCGCGCGGTCTCAGTATCGAGGTCGAATCCGGCGGCCGCCGCCTCATCCGTATCGTCGACGACGGCAGCGGCATGCTGCGCGACGATGCCCTTCTGGCCTTCGAGCGCCACGCCACCAGCAAGCTCCGCGACGTCAAAGACCTGCTCTCCATCGCCACGCTTGGCTTCCGCGGCGAAGCGCTGCCGTCGATCGCGTCGGTCTCGCGGCTGCTGCTGGAGACGCACTCGCTGGAAGAACCCACCGGCACGCGCATCGAAATCGCGGGCGGCAAGATGCTGGTGTGCGAGGAAGCCGCGCTCGGTGCCGGCACCTCCATCACCGTGCGCGATCTCTTTTTCAACGTGCCCGCGCGCAAGAAATTCCTGCGCTCCGAGCAGACCGAGCTCGCGCACATCGCCGCGCTGGTGACGCACTACAGCCTTGCGCACCCGGACAAGAGCTTCCGCCTCACGGCCGGCGCTAACGAGCTGCTCGCCGTGACGCCTGTTGCCACGCTCAAGGAGCGCGTCTACCAGGTCTTCGGCAGCCAGATTCTGGATGAGCTGGTGGACATCGGCACGCGGGAGCGCGACCTCTTTCTACCGCCACCCAGCGTGCCGCCCGCGCAGGCGATCGCCGGGTACCGCAGCGAACCCGACGAGCCGCCCGTGCGCCGTTTCCGCCTCAGCGGCTATTTCTCGCGCCCGCAGGTGCAGAAGGGCAATCGCAATTCCATCTTCATCTTCGTGAATCACCGCCTCATCCGCGACCGGCTGGTGATGCACGCCCTGACCTCGGCGTATCACAACCTCATGCCGCCCTCCGCTTACCCGTTCGCGCTGCTCTTTCTCGAGTGCGAACCCGAAGAGGTCGATGTCAACGTCCACCCATCCAAGACCGAAGTCCGGTTCCGCCACGGCTCGTTCGTGCACGATTTCGTTCGCGACACCATCCGTGAGCGCCTGATGGAGAGCCGTCCAGCGCCGACCTTTTCGCCGGGGCGTATGCCGCCCGCCCAGCCGGCTGCCCAATTGCCCTATTCCGAATTCAGCCAGATGCTGGAGAACGAGGCCCCTGTAGCGGCGGCGATGGTAGAGGCCGTCCCTCCCGAGCCTCAACCCGAACCCGCAGTGTACGAGCCCGCCATACCCGAGTTCACGCTCCGTGCGACACCCCGGCCCGTGCCGCGCCTCGATTTCAGTGCCCCGCCCATCGAGGTCGCGCCCGGTCCGCCGCCCTCCGGCAAGCTGCAGACGCGCCGCCTGGACATGCACGGCGAATTTCCGCCGGACGCTATCCCAGCGCCCGAGATGTCCCTCTCCGTGCTTAGTGAGCTGCGTCCGCTCGGCCAGATTCACGAGAGCTTCATCATCGCCGCCGGCCGCGACGGCTTGTGGATCATCGACCAGCACGTCGCACATGAGCGCATCCTCTTCGAGCAGGTACTGAAGCAGCGCGCCGCCGGCCGCGTCGAGACCCAGCGTCTGCTGATGCCGCTGATCCTGCAGCTCACGCCCGAGCAGCAGATCGACTACGCGCGCATCGCCGATGAGCTCCATGCCTCCGGCTTCGAAACCGAGCCCTTCGGCAACCGTACCATCGCGGTGAAGGCCGCGCCCGCCGCAGTCAGCGCACCCGATCTGGAGCGCGTTCTCTACGAGATCCTGGAGATCGCCGATACCGAGCTGCGCGGCGCCTCGCTCGACGATCTCCGCCGCAACATCTGCGCCTCCATCGCCTGCCGTGCCGCGATCAAGATCAATATGCGCCTCGATTTTGCCAAGATGGAATGGCTCCTGCGCGCACTCGCCGCCACCGATTGCCCCATGAGCTGCCCCCACGGCCGCCCCATCGCGATGCACTACTCCACCCGCGAGATCCTCAAGGCGTTTCACCGGCTGTAGCGCTGGCGAACTCAATCTTCCAGAATCACGTGCGCCATGCCGAGCTCGGCGGTATGAGTCATCGAGAGCGAAATATTCTTCACCCCGAGCCGCAGCGCGACCTGGGCGGCCACGCCGTGGAGGAGCAGCGTCGGCTTGCCCGTCGGCAGGTTCGCCACTTCGAAATCCTGCCAGCGGACGCCTCGCTTCCAGCCCGTTCCGATCGCCTTCATCCCCGCCTCCTTGGCCGCGAATCGAGCCGCGTAACGTTCAAAGCGGTTGGCCTTGCGGTCCACGTACGCGATCTCGCCGGGGGTATAGACACGCTCCGTGAACCTCACACCGAAGCGCTCGATGGAGGCCCGAATGCGGCGCACCTCCGCGAGGTCCACGCCCGTGCCGACGATCATTTCAGCTCCGCACCGGAGGTCGTGATGGTCAGCCGGCCGTGCTTTACTCCCTTGGTGCTGATCAGCGAATCGGCCACCTTGCGCACCTCCGCGGAACGCCCACGCACCACCAGCACCTCCAGGCAGTTGTCGTGGTCCAGATGCACGTGCAGGGTCGAAAGGATCGCGTGATGATGATCGTGCTGGATGCTGGTGAGCTTCTCATTCAGCAGGCGCACGTGGTGGTCGTATACCAGCGTCACCGTGCCCACGACGTTGCTCTCCGGCGATTCCCAGGTTTTCTCCACCAGTTCGTCGCGGATCAGGTCGCGGAACGCTTCGCTGCGATTGGTGTAGCCGCGCTGGCCGATCAGGCGGTCAAACTTGTCGAGAAGCTCGCTGTCGATCGCCACTCCAATCCGGCTGAGCCCGCTCATGCGTACACATAGTAGCACCGGCGAAAATGGCGGCCCTGCGGTGGCACGATTCTCAGAATCGTGATACTTTGGAGACGAAAGTGCACATACCCGATGGATTTTTGTCCACGCCCGTTTGGGCCGCACTCGATATGGCCGGCGCTCCGGCGGTAGCCGTGATCGCGCGCCGGGCGCAGCGCACGTTCGACGAAGGCAAGGTCCCGCTGCTCGGCGTGATGGGGGCTTTCGTCTTCGCCGCCCAGATGATCAACTTTCCGGTCGGCCCCGGCACGAGCGGCCATCTGGTTGGCGGCGCGCTGCTCGCGTATACCCTTGGCCCTGCGGCGGCCTCGGTGGTTTTGACCGCGATCGTCGCGATCCAGGCGCTGGTGTTCCAGGATGGCGGGATCCTCGCGCTCGGCGCGAACGTGCTCAACATGGCGGTGCTCGGCGTGCTCGCCGGTTACCTGCCGTACCATTTCTGGGGCCGCACCCGCGCCCGGCGCGCGGCGATCTTCGCCGGCGGCGCACTCTCCGTGCTCATCAGCGCCGTGATGGCTCTGAGCGAGTTGCTCCTCTCCGGCGTTCGCATGCCCGGTGGAGTGCTGGGAATCTCTGTCGGACTCTTTGCCGTCTCCGCGCTGGCCGAAGGCGCTATCACACTGGCCGTGATCGGGGCGCTCGAAAGAATCCAGCCTGAGTTCATTCGCCAGCCCGCGGCCGGGCGCTCGTACGCTCTCGGCGCGGTAGCGATTGCCGCGGTGCTGCTCGTCACCGGCGGCGTGCTACTTACCTCCACCTCACCGGACGGAATCGAGAAACTCGGGCAGGCGCGGACCCTGCTCTCGACCCCCTTCAGCGGCTACGGGATCGCCGGGCTGGGCAGCGGCTGGCTGCCCAAGGCGGGCGCCGGCCTGCTCGGCCTCGGGCTGGTCTACGGCGTGTGCCTGATGATCGGGCGCAGGCGCTAGGACCCGGCCGTGCACCACGTGGTTCTGGACCAGTGGAGCCGCCGGGCGAGCCCGCTGCACCGCAGGGATCCACGCTCCAAGATCATCCCGTTGCTGATATTTCTGGTCGTGCTCGCGACCGCCCACCGCCTCCTGCCCGCGATATCCGCCGGGCTCTTCGCCATGCTCTGCACTGCGCTGCTCTGGGCGCGAGTGCCGCTGGCAGACGTTCTGGCGCGCGCCTGCCTGGTATTGCCGTTCACCCTGGTATTCGCAGGGGTCAGTTGGATCGCGGGAGACCCCGCGCGCGCCGAAGCGCTGGTCATGAAGAGTTACCTTTCTGCCCTTGCGGTCTTGCTCGTGGTCTCTACGACGCCGATGCCGCTATTACTGCGCGGAATCGAACTGCTGGGCGCGCCGCGATTTCTGCTTATGGTGACCCAGTTTCTCTACCGGTACCTCTTTGTGATTTCGGAGGAGGCCCAACATATGCGCAAGGCTGCGGTTTCGCGCGGCGGAAGTTTCCGGGCCGCGGCAGGCGCTCTCGCCGTGCTCTTCGCCAGATCCTACAAACAGGCCGGTGAGATACACAACGCCATGCTGGCCCGCGGGTTTCAAGGCCGCTTCCGCCCTCTGTCGGCGCCTCATTTTCACGCCGCGGATGCGGCTTTTCTGGTTTGCGCATCGTCCGCGCCAGTCATTCTGCGTATCGCCTTGGAGAGGTTTGTCTGATGGCGCCCGTGATCGAAGTACACGACCTTCATTACCATTACGAAGACGGGACCGCCGCGCTTGGCGGCATCGACTTCCAGTTGGCAGAGGGCGAGGCCGTCGCATTACTCGGTCCTAATGGCAGCGGTAAGACCACGTTCGCATTGCACCTCAACGGCCTGCTCCGGGGCCGCGGAAGTGTGAAAGTATGCGGTCTCGAAGTCAATAAGGAAAATGCTGTTGTGATCCGCCGTAAGATCGGATTGGTCTTCCAGGATTCCGATAGCCAGCTATTCATGCCGACCGTGATTGACGACGTATCCTTCGGGCCACTCAATCAGGGCCTGGATCCGCGAGAAGCAGCCGAACGCGCACTGGCCGCGCTGGAGCGCGTGGGCATGGCCTCCGCCGCGGGTAAAGCTCCTTATCACCTCAGTGCCGGCGAAAAGAAGCGCGTCGCGATCGCAGGAGTCCTGGCGATGCAGCCGTCAATCCTGGTATTGGACGAGCCGACCACGTTTCTCGACCCTCCCGCTCAGCAAGCCTTGATCTCCGTGTTGGGCGGACTCCCGCAGGCTAAGATTCTCATCACGCATGATATGCCTTTCGCGCAAGCATTGTGTACGCGCGCGGTTTTTTTCGAGAAAGGCAAGATTGCCGGCGAAGGCACAGTAAGCGAACTCGTGGAGCGCTTTGGGTGGAATGGTAATCTGCGGCAATAACAGCGACAGTCAGGGCCGCGTTACAGCGACCCTGAAGATAGCGGCTTCCGGGGTATGTGTTAATCCTGCTTGGCTGCCTTCGCCGCCTTCGCCGCAGCCGCGGCGCGCTTGCGATGCTCCGCCCAGCGCTTCTTCTGCGCCAGGGCGATTCGCCTCCGAGCCGCGGGGCTCAGAACGCGCTTCGGTGCCGCCGGAGCGGGGCCGGAATTTGAAGATAAAGGCATCCGTTTGCCTTTTAACTGAGATTGGATGGCGCGGATCTTGTCCTCGATCTTCTCCTTCTCTATCTGGTAGCCGACCAAGGCCATTTGGAGTGTAGTGGCGTCGTCTATGTTTCTGCCTCTAGGCATGTGTTCACCCATGGTTACTATAGCATGACGCCTCATCTTATGTGCAATGATCAATTGAAACGAATCAAAGTCCCATTCTGGCTAGAACCATGAGGCTGATTATCCAACGAGTTTCTGAGGCATCGGTAATAGTCGGTGATAGTACCGCCGGGGCTATACGTACCGGCTTAGTCGTTCTTGTCGGCATCGCGAAGTCAGACGACACTGCCGATGCAGACTATCTCGCTGACAAACTTCTAGGGCTCCGGATCTTCCCTGATGACTTCGGAAAAATGAACCGGAATATCGCGCAAGCCCAAGGCGCACTCCTGATAATCTCACAATTCACCCTATATGCCGACTGCCGCAAGGGCCGCCGCCCAAGCTTCGACCAGGCCGCACCGCCGGAGCGCGCACAGGCCCTTTACAATTACTTTGTGGATACGCTTCGACGTGGTCCGGTCCCGGTCGAAACCGGCATATTTCAGGCTATGATGGAGGTCCAACTGGTCAATCAGGGCCCGGTAACTATACTGTTGGATTCCGCTGACCGGTCAAATCCATGATTGAAACCTACGGCTACGCGCGCGCAGGACTCCTCGGGAACCCGAGTGACGGTTATTTCGGCAAGACGCTGGCCTTCGCCATGTCTAATTTTCGGGCAAGGGTGCTACTCTATCCCAGCGGGCGCCTGGAGATCAAGCCATCGAAGGTTGATCTCCCCGTTTTCGAGAACCTCGATGACCTTTACCGGATTACCCGCTGGCGGGGTTATTACGGTGGCATCCGCATCATTCAGGCGCTGATCGTTCGCCTCATCGATTACTGCCGCCAGCAGGGCCTTGACTTGCCCGACCGCAACTTCACCCTGGAATACGATTCCAGCGTGCCCCAGAGGCTCGGCCTTGGAGGGTCGTCGGCTATCATTACTGCCGCCCTCCGTGCCCTGTGCCGATACTACAAACTGGATATTCCACTGCCAATCCAGGCTAACCTTGTGCTGGAAACGGAGACCGGGGAACTCAACGTGCCCGCGGGACTACAGGACCGGGTGGTACAAGCTTACCAGGGCTTGGTCTACATGGATTTTTCCCGCGACCTGCTCGAATCGCGTGGATACGGCAATTATGAGCACATGGACCCCGGTCTTCTCCGAAACGTCTATGTGGCTTACCGGACGTCACTCAGCGAAGGCACCGAGGTGTTCCACAGCAACTTGCGAGAGCGGTGGCGACGCGGCGATCCCGATGTCGTGGGTGCCATGCAAACCTGGGCAGGTTACGCCGAGGAGGGGCGCTCCTGCCTCCTCTCCGGAAATCAGGCCCGGCTCAACCAATTGATTGACGCCAATTTCGACCTGCGCGCTAAGATCTACCAGATCGACCGTGGCAATCTCGAAATGGTGCATGCGGCGCGCGCGGCCGGCGCCACGGCCAACTTCGCGGGCTCGGGCGGAGCCATCGTCGGAACCTATCCGGACGAGGATGTTCTCGCCAGACTTACCCAAGCCATGCGCTCCATCGCAGTCGCGGTAATTAAGCCGAAAATCGTATGAGCGGTGCAGCGGCCGCTACTGCCGGCTCATGTACTTTTCTTCCAGCCGCGTCTGTTTGTTCACCAGCGGCACTTCTTTGCCCTTGATAAATACGTGCTTCACCTGGGTCTGTATCTCGAGCGGATCTCCGTCGGTCACCAGCAGGTCGGCTAACTTGCCGTTTTCCACGCTTCCCAGGTCATTTCCATGCCCCCAGATCTGCGCGGGGTTGATCGTAATGGCCTTCAAGGCCTCCTCATAGGGCAGACCGAAAGCCACGGCAGTGGCCGCCTGGTATGGCAGGTTGCGCACGAATTCGTTGCTGAAAGTACCAAAGGCGAATTTCACCCCGGCTTTGTAAGCCTCCGCGGGCGCGGTGAATGCGCTGTCATACGAGTCGTCTTCCTGATCGGGCAGCGCCAATACGCGTCCGAAAACCACCGGAATATTCTTGGCCTTCAACTCCGCCGCAATCTTAGAAATGTCGTGCGGCTGCAGGATAACAATCCGGATGTGCTGCTTATCGGCGAACGCGATCGCGTCGCGGATCACGCTGGCCCGGCTCGCGGAAACCGCTACCGGCACCTTGCCTTCCAGCACCGGGATCATCGCGTCCAGCTTCAGATCGCGCTTGAAACCCGGCGCGTTGGCCGCGCGCTCTTTCTGGTACTGCCTCGCCTGGTCGAAGAATTCGTTCACTTTGGCGAGTTGCTGGTCGTACTGCCGCTTCGCCGCCGAGAAACCGGTCGCAGCGGCCGTGCCCGGCGCGATCTCCAGGACGGAATCGGGAACCGGCCCGCCGCGGCCTCCACGCCCGCCGAGACTCGGAAAAATCAGATGCACCGCCGCCGTGCGCTCGATTGCCATGTCTTCCCACGTCCAGCCGTCGGTATGAATCAAGGCCGCCTGACCCGAGATGAACTGCCGATCGCCGCCGCCGAACCGGCCGCCCCCACCGCCGCCCGACGACGGAAAGGCCATGGCGGAAGTGATTCCATTCACACGCACCACGCCGAAGTGCTCGCTCTCCGGGTTCACCGCGCTCAGTGCGCGAAGCTGCGGCATGAATTCGCCCAATTCGCCCGTGTCCACCGTCTCGCGGGTGGAAGACACCTCCGAAAGCCCCAACTCCGTGCCCGAATCGATCAGGCCCGGATAGACCCGCAGTCCCTTGGCATCGACAATCCGGGCTCCCTTCGGCGGCACCACTTTGGCGCCGATCTCGGCGATCTTACCGTCCTGGATGACCACCGCAACGCCCTTCATCACCGGCGCCGTCACCGGGTAGACATCGGCATTGCGGATCACGATCGTCTCCCCGGCCAACGCCGCGCCGCACGCCACCACTCCCGCAATCAGCTTCAGTATCGGTCTCACTAGCCCTGCCTCCTGGTCGGCGGCGTCTGCGGGCCGCGCTGCTGGTTCTGCTTCTCTTTGTCGATCAGCTTCTGTTTCTCCGCCTGCTTGAGCGGCCGGCCGGTGACTTCGTTGTCCCGGTCGAAGTAGATCGTCCCGTCAATCAGCACCTTCTGCACTTTGGCATAGTCCGACAGCGGGAACTTGTCGTAAATCACCAGGTCCGCATCCTTGCCTACCTCGATCGAACCCACGCGGTTGTCGATCCCGAGTTGCTTCGCCGGATTCAGCGTTACCATGGCCAGCGCCTCCGTCTCGGTCGCCCCGCCGTACTTCATCGCCTTGCCGGCCTCGATGTTCAGGTGCCGCATCTGCTCCGCGTCGTCGCTGTTGATGCTGACCACCACGCCCTTCCGCATCATGATGGTCGCGTTGTACGGAATCGCGTCGAATGCCTCCATCTTGTAGGACCACCAGTCGCTGAACGTCGATGCGCCAGCGCCGTGCGCCGCGATCTCCTTCGCCACCTTGTACCCTTCGAGCACGTGCTGCAGCGTGCGAATCTTGAAGCCGAACTCATCGGCCACCCGCAAGAGCATGAGGATCTCGTCGGCGCGGTAGCAGTGCGCGTGCACGTAGCGCCTGCCCTCCAGCACTTCCTTCAGCGCCTCCAATTTCAGGTCCTTGCGCGGCGGAATGCCTGTTTTGTTGGCCTCCCAAGCGTCCCATTCCGCCTTGTACGCCTTGGCTTCGACGAACGCTTCCCGGATCACGTCCTCCACGCCCATGCGCGTCGCCGGATACCGCGCCGGCTGCGCGCCGGCATTGATCGCGCGACCCGTCGGATTGCCCGCGCGCTTGGGATTCTCCCCAAGTGCAAACTTGATGCCCGGCGTCGCGCCCTCGAAAATCATGCCCGGCGCGTCCTTGCCCCAGCGCATCTTCAGCGGCAGCGTCTTGCCGCCGATCGAATTGGCAGACCCGTGCAGAATGTTGGCCGTGGTGACCCCGCCCGCCAACGCGCGGTAGATCGCGATGTCCTCCGGGTTGATCACGTCTTTGATATCCACCATCGACGACACGCTCACGCTGCCTTCGTTGATGCCCCCATCGGCCGCGATGTGCGAGTGACAGTCGATAATTCCGGGAATGATGTACTGATTCGACGCATCGATGATCTTGGCGTCGGCCGGGACCATGACCTTTTCCCCGACCTCGGCAATTTTCCCGTCGCGCACCACGATCGACCCCTTCAAGGTCCCCTTGGCGACCGTCATGATCGTCGCGTTCTGAAGCACATAGGTCTCGGCGAAGGCCGCCGGCAGGACTGCGACTGAAACCACGAACAGAATTTTCTTCATCGAGCTCCTCCCGGATTCCCCGGCTCTTCGGTTGCGGCGCCGCGCCCGCCAAACGGCGGGGTCTCCGGCACTGGCGTGTATTTCCGGCCATCCACGATGATGGCTTCCACCTTGGTGCGATCGTCGAATAGGTCGCCCCGCGTCACCACCAGATTTGCGATCTTGCCCTTCTCGATGCTGCCCACCCGGTCCTGCACGCCGAAGATTTCGGCAGGCGACAGGGTCAGGGCGCGCAGCGCATCCTCGCGTGAGAGCCCGGCGTCGAGCGCCTTCTTGATGGCCCGCTGCAGATCGCGCGGCTGATCGAGCCCGTCGGAGTAGAACGCCCATCGCGCGCCTGCCTTGGCCAGAACGGCGGGCGCCTGCGCCGCCTTATCGCGCGTCTCAAGGGTGCGCATGCTGTCGACCTCGTCCGGGTCCGCATCGCGCGATTTCTCCGGCCATCGCATGCTGAGCAGCAGCGGAGTGTTCGATTTCTTCAGCAGCTCCGCCGCCTCCGGCCGGTACGCTTCGCGGCCGCCATACAGAATCGTCGGCTGTTTCAAATCCGCGGCCAGGCGCAGCATGCGATCCATCTCGACCATCCGGTTGGCCGGCAGCAGAATCCGCGGCGAGTCCATCAACCCTTCCAGCGCGCGATCGTAGTTCGGCCGCTGCATGCCTCGCGGATCCTTGGCGTAGGCCTCCTTGACGAGCTTGTAGTGCTCCAGGTCAAGATAGATCTGCCGCACGTAGGCGATGTATCCCATCAGCGCGCTCGGGAAGCCTCCGCCCATGCCGCCGCCGAAGCCACCGCGGCCAATCGAAATGTACTGCCCCATCGGCGACGCCACGACCATTTCGCCGGTCTTTTCGCCGCTCAGCAGATCGATGACAGCGCCCTGTCCCGCGAAAATGCCGCGCGTCGGGAATGTCACCGCGGTCGTGAAACCCGCGCTTCTCGCGGTTTCGATGCGGCGGTCGGTGCCGCTGATCTCGTCCGCGATCCTGACCCAACTGGTCGTCTGGGGCCGGTCTTCGGGACCGCGTGCCGGCGCCGCTGGGACCGCAAACACCGCCGCCACCGCCGGCGTCGGCGTGGCCGCGACCGTCCCACGTCCTCCCCGGCCGGCCGCAGCCGTAGTCGTCGCGGGTGCCGCGCCGGGCTGTCCCCACGTGCTCAGGGCATCGATCAGGCCCGGATAGACCGTGAGGCCCTCGCCGTCGATGACCAGGGCGTCGGCCGGCGCCTGCACGTTGTCTCCTACCGCCTCGATCAGTCCGTTGCGCACCACCACGGTGCCTTTGGCGATCACCGGGCCACTGACGGTAACGATTCTGGCGTTGCGGACCGCCACTGCCGGGTGTTGCTGGGCCAGAGCACACACGCAACACAGAAAAAGCGCTGTGATGAGTCTCTTCATAATGGCAAGTTAGTTTATGACGGCGTCGGGGCCACTCGCTTGGTTACCGTGGCGCAGTTTCCGGCCTGCGCGTAATCCGTGAATTTTACGCCGTATACTGGGATTTGTCTACACGCCAACCCGTCCGTTACCGCGATGCCGGTGTCGATATCGACGAGGCCGACCGCGCCGTCGATGCCATCAAAAGGCTCGCCAAGCCCACCTTCACTCGCGGTGTCGTTACCGACATCGGCAGTTTCGGCGCCTGCTTTCAACTCGCCGGTCTCCGCCGTCCCGTGCTGATCAGCTCGGCCGACGGCGTGGGCACGAAACTGAAGGTCGCCTTCCTCACCGGCCGCCACGACACCGTGGGCGAAGATTTGGTGAACCACTGTGTCAACGACATCGCCGTCCAGGGCGCTGTGCCCCTCTTCTTTCTCGATTATTTCGCCGTCGGAAAGCTGGATGCCGAAGTGGCCGAATCCGTGATCAGCGGGATCGCGCGCGGCTGCCGTAATAACGCCTGCGCACTAATCGGCGGCGAGACCGCCGAAATGCCCGGCATGTACGCCGAGTCCGAATACGACCTGGCGGGCTTTATCGTTGGAGCCGCCGAGCGCACCGCCCTCCTCACCGGGAAAACCATCCGCGCCGGGGACGTCCTGCTCGCGCTGCCCTCTACCGGTTTGCACACAAACGGTTATTCCCTGGCCCGTAAGCTGTTGTTCGAAACGTCCGGCTATCGGCCCGAGACGCTGCTGCCCGAAGTGGGTGCGACCGTCGCCGATGCCCTGCTCGCCGTGCACCGCAGCTATCTCAAGCCGATCCGCGCGTTGATCGCCGCCGGATTGCTGCGCGGAGCAGCTCACATCACCGGGGGCGGCATCACCGATAATACACCCCGCATGATGTCCAAGGCTTTCGGCGTGGTCATCGACACGCAATCCTGGCGCATCCCGCCGTTATTCGAGCACTTGCGCCGGATCGGCAATCTCCCCCTGGACGATTACCGCCGCACGTTCAATCTCGGCGTGGGCATGATCCTCGCTGTTCCCCAACGCGGCGCCGCGCGGGCGGAAGCCATCCTCGCCAAACTGGGCGAATCGCCGTTCCGCATCGGCACGGTGGTCAACGCGAGGCGGGGCCGCCCGAGAGTAGAGTACCGATGAAACGCCTCGGCATCCTCCTTTCTGGCCGCGGCTCGAACTTCGTGGCCATTGCGGACAACGTGGCGTCCGGTTCGATCGATGCCGCCATCGCCGTGGTCATCTCCAACCGACCGGAAGCACGCGGCCTGGAGATCGCCCGCCAGCGCGGCCTGAATGCCGTCTGCCTGCCTTCCAAAGGCCTCGACCGGGAGGTTTACGACCGGTCCGTGATCGGGGAACTCCACCGCAATCAGGTGGACCTGGTTTGCCTCGCGGGCTTCATGCGCCTGCTCAGCGCAGGGTTCATCCGCGAATTCCCCAATCGCATTTTGAACATCCACCCCTCGCTGCTGCCGGCGTTTCCCGGCCTCGACGCCCAGCGCCAGGCCCTGGAGCATGGCGTGCGCATCTCCGGATGCACCGTGCATTTCGTGGATGAAGAGCTCGATGCCGGCCCGATCGTCATTCAGGCGGCGGTTCCGGTCCTCGACGCCGACACGGTCGACACACTCTCCGCCCGCATTCTCGCCGAGGAGCACCGGATCTATTCCGAGGCCATCCGGATCGTTGTCGCCGGGGCCTATCGCATCGAAGGACGCCGCGTGAATCTCAGCTAGCGCCGTTACGCCTCTGCGCGCGCCGCACCAGAAAATCCGAAAGCGTCATCGGCGGACCTGCGCCGTTCTCCATCTGGCGCTCCACGGCGCGCTCGTACTGGCGCAGGATCTCGGTTCGCCTCCGCGGCTCCAACTGGCAGGCTTCGAGATCCAGCAGAATCTCGATCTCCCAGGGATGGAAGCAATTCCGAGCTGCGCCGCCGCGCATGATTTCGGCCAGAAGGCGCTTAAACCGATTCAGCACCAACTCGCGCTCGACCAACTCTTCAGCAGCCGTCACACACCTTTAATCGGCAATCCGGCTCAAAAGGTTTAGCCCGCATCGGGCTCAGTGAACCGGAACCGCCATTAGTTCCATAACCAGTTCTTCGAGGGCATGCGCTACTTCGGCTTGCGGACGGGAGCCGTCCACCGTCCGCACAACTGACGGGCCATACCACTTCAGAATCGGACCGGTCAGCTCGTCATACGCCCTAAGGCGCTGGCGGATGACCGATTCCTGGTCGTCCTCGCGCGTGATCAGTTCGCTGCCGTCATCGTCACAGCGCCCCTCAACCCGGGGCGCTTGGGAAATCGAATTGTAAATCCGCAGGCATTTGGGACATTGCCGGCGCGCCGTGAGCCGCGCCACCAGTGCCTCATCCGGCACGTCGAGATGAACGACCGCGGCCTCCGGCAGCCCGCGTTCGCGCAGCAGCGACGAGAAATAGATGGCCTGCGGCACCGTGCGGGGATAGCCGTCGAGTAAGAATCCGTCGTTGCAGTCCGGGCGCGAGATCCGCGAGGCGACAATCGCGTTCACAATCTCGTCGCCGACCAGCTTGCCCTGGGACAGAATACTGCACGCGGCTTTCCCTAATTCGGTCCCCGCTTTGCACTCGGCACGGAACATCTCTCCGGTAGAGATAGCAGGAATATGAAATCGGTCCGCCAGCAAAGCAGCCTGCGTACCCTTACCACAACCAGGAGGCCCAAATAATAAAAGAATCATAAGAACCTTTTATCTTATTATTTGTTGCAACTGAGGTCAATGGGGGGCGAAGGTCGGGGTCAGGGGTCAGGGGTCGGGGTCAGTGAGAATGGACGCACACACCCGGCATTCTGATTTCCGGATGCTTGTTTTCTCAATCCCCCGCCGCGCTATCCGGCGCAGGGTTGAAGCTCCACCCGATCTCCGCCAGCATCTCCTTCCACTTGTCCCGGTGGGTTTTCATGGTCGAGATCGCCAGCATCAGCAGAATCACCAGCGCGGCGGCCGTCATCGTCTGCGCGATATTCAGGTTATCCCGGAAGAACCACGACGCATGACCGTAGACCAGCTCGATATGTACCCAGTAAACCAGCAGCGAGGTTGTCCCGAATTGCCGCACCCAGCTCCATCCGTCCTTGGCGCCATAGCGCGTCCAGAGAAACGCGAACGCCACCATCACCAGCAGCACCCCGACCTTAGTCAGCACCTGCGCCGGGCTGTTCAGCCAGAAATCGGACTTCTCATAGATCGTGAACGGCCCGCTGGCAAAATACTGGCATGCCAGGATCAGCACGCCTCCCAGCACCGCCGCCCATTGCATGGTCCGCTCCACCGCTTCATTCGGGACCGTTCGGATGATGCTGCCGCCACTCACCCCGAACGCCAGGTAGGCGCCCCACGGAAAGATTCCGAACAAGTTTAGATCCGGAACAATGTAGTCGCGGATGAGCCAGGGTACGTGCGACCAGTTCATCGTCGAGACCACCGGCGAAAGAAACGCGATCGCCAGCCCCAATGCGGCGCATAGCCGGATCCGTTCCGCGGTCCTGAAGAGGGCCATGATCGAGATCACCGCGATCGAAAAACCCATGCAGTTCAGAACGTCCACTTTGAGTATCGCCTGCCACGGCGATGGCATACCGGCGAAAACCCACGCTTGCAACCGGAACGCAAACGCCAGGAAGAACAGGTAGCCGGATCGCCGCAGCGACTCGGAGAGGCGCTGCCAGGGCTTCATCCCCTTGCGCTCCGTGCTGTCCATCAGAAACGCCAGGGTCACGCCGGTCAGAAACAGAAACAGCGCCGGCGGCATTCCGCCGATGAACTGCGAAAACGTGTAGACTCCGGACGTCTTGAGCTCCGGCTTCAGGAACGAATGCCACACGTGGCCGTGGAGCATGATGACGGCTCCGAGGCCTCGCACCCAATCGAGGTACTGCAAACGGTACGAACTGGCCTTTACGTGGCTCATTCCTTCACTTGATCTTGGTGGCTTTGATTCCCTTGGGAATTTCCAACTTTACGGCCGAATCGGGCAGACTCGGCGCCAGTGCGACATCGGAATAGCTCGCCAAAACGTAGTCGCCACCGGTCTCGAAGAATTTCTGCTGTAGCGTCATACCCTTATCCGAGATCCACATGTCGCAACGTTTCACGTGTTTGAGGATTTCCTCCGATTTCGGGATCATTTCCAACCTGGTGGTTTTTTCCCCGTTCACGGTATCCGGTCCGCCTAGCTTTACCGAATAGGCGGACTTCAGCTCGGTGGAGTTACTTCCGAAGGCCAACAGCATAAACTGATTTACGAGATCTTTACTTTTCCCGAGGTCGGCTTCCTGCGCCTCCTGAGTCTTTGGGTTATACGACCACGCCTTCCCTTCGCCGATGTAATAAAACTTCTGGTCGGGTTTGGTGAACTTAATGAGGATGCGGGTATCCTTCGCCTTGATTCTTTTTACCGCGATGGTGCCCTCCTCGACGTCGTTGGTATCGACTACTTCGGTGTGCGATAGCTGCCGGATGCCGGCCGTCAAGCCCTTGAAGGTTGCAGCTGTCTTGTCCATGCGGGCGAACGTAGCCTCCAGCAAGTCTCCGGCTTGCGGCGTGCCAAACCCCGGGATCGTGATAACCGCAAGCGTGCAAACCGCTACGCTGGCGGCGGCAAAGCGGGTCATTTCAAACACTCCTCTGGTGACATTCGCGAAACACGCACTTCCGCAACTACGATCACTGACCCGCGGACGCGATGTAACCCTGCAACTCCCCCTCCGAGTTGACGATCGGTTCGATCCGCGTCACATGCAGCTTCCGGTTGCTCATGCGCGTCTGAAGGATTTCGGTCAGCCGTGGAATACGCTGGCTTTCCGGGATGCCGTCCAGCAGCTGGGAATCGACGAAGTAGCTCCCCGGGGGGAGCATCGCGATACTGCTCGCATGAGGGATCCGCGGTTGATCCCGGAACCATTCGCGCGGGGTCAGGAAAATGAATGCCAGAATCAGGCCAACCATCACGTCGTATTGCCAGCTCGCGCGGGGAAAATCCCAAAGGATGAAACGCTTTAGCATCAGCCACTCCAGTTTAACGCACCGCGAGGGGCAGCCGGAACGCCCCGTAACCGCCTCGCTCGCCTGCGCTACAATGACGGTTCGCTATGCAGGTGCTTCAGGCGGGCGCGCACAAGTTGATCTACCTCGAACTCCAGACGGAGATGGTCGCCAGCATTGCGCGCCAGGCCGGATTCGAGACCAAGGCCAAAGACACGGCGCGATCGATCCAGCTCGATCTGACCACGCCGTCGCGCCAGGGCCCGCTCCTGCTGTTCGACGCCGCCGATCCCGCGAATCTCGGCTGGTTCTCACGGTGCCAGTTCTATGTGGATGGCACCAACGGCACCGTGATGCAGACCCCGATGACGCTGGCGAACCGGCGCGACCGCGGCGGCCGCGCATCGTCGAATTCGGTACGTCTCTCGATCGCCAAGGAACTCCCCGCCAGTTTCCGCCTCCCGGGCAAGCAACCTCTGAATGAGCAGGTCTTCTACCACCTGTTCCTGAACTTCCTGCGCGCTCTGGTCGAGACCGGCGTAGCTGTCTGCGGCGGCGGTGCCGTGCAGCCGCTGGCAGGCCGCACGGAAAGTGTCGGGACGAAGAACTGAACCGGATGGTTTTTTGCCCGCAAGGGACTACGATATATACGATATAGTGGTCCGGTTACTCTCATCGCAAGGTTTTCGGATGCGTTTTGTGTGGCTCTCAGGACGGTGGAGGTGGGCAGGCGCGATCGTCGCGGCGGCTGCGATCCCGGCGCTTCTAGGGCTCTGGTACCTCTCGTCTCGGGTCCCCCCTGTTCCGAACCGTCCGCTTCGCATCGGATATGAGGATAACCCTCCCATCCAAATGCGCGGCGCCGGTGGGTTTACCGGCCTGGGCGTGGATACCGTGAACGAAGCCGCCAAACGCGCCGGCATCCAGCTCCAATGGGTGGAGACGGGGACCAGCTCCGACGAAGCCTTCCGTAAACGACTGGTGGACTTCTGGCCATTGATGGTCGATCTGCCCGAACGCCGTAAGTACGTCCATTTCGCCCGGCCATGGCTGCATAGCACGAACGTACTCATACTCCGCGAAGAAACCCCGATGCCCGAAAGCGGATTCAGGGGCCGCATCGCGGTTTTCAAGTTACCGCTGCACCGCATCCAGACGCGTCAGGCATTTCCCGACGCGCAGATTGTGATCACCGGAACGATAGATGACGTCGTAAAACAAGTCTGCACGGGGCAGGTCGCCGCCGGCTTTTCCGAAGCGCGGGTAGCACAAAGCGAGCTGCGTGAGAAGTTTCCGGAATGCGCTTCGACCGTGCTTCGCGTGCGCACCATCCCGGGTTTGGAATTCAAAGCCGGACTGGCGTCCACGTTCGACACGGCCGGCGCGGCAGACCGCATCCAGCAGGAAATCAGCAACATGTTTCAGGACGGCAGCCTTTCCGTCCTGATCGCCAGGTACTCGTATTTCGGGTTGGACGATACCTGGGCCTCCTATGAGCGCATCGAGGCGGAGAAGCTCTGGCGGTGGCTGACCTGGGTCGGTGTCTTTCTCGTCCTCGCTGCCGGCGTAACCCTCTGGCTGGCCACCTCTCTGCGCCAGCGCAAACGCGCGGAGGCCGCGCTGCGCGAAAGCGAAGGCCGCTTCCGGACTCTCGCCGACAATGCCCCCGTGATGATCGTCGCCTCCGGCGCCGACGGCCGCGCGACCTTCCTCAACCGGACGTGGCTGGATTTTACCGGGCGCACCATGGAACAGGAGCTCGGCTACGGGTGGATCGACAGCGTGCATCCCGATGACCGGGACCGCACCCTGGCCGGATACTCGGCCTCGCTCGCCGCACGCGGCGAATGCAAACTCGAATATCGTCTGCGCCGTGCCGATGGAGAGTACCGCTACCTGATGTGCACCGGTGTTCCGCGCTCGGAACCCACTGGCGCCTTTGCAGGCTTTATCGCCAGTTGCATCGATCTCACCGACATCAAGACCGCGGAACAGGAAGCCCGCGAACGGCAGAATCTCGAGAGCCTGGGAGTCCTGGCGGGCGGGATCGCGCACGATTTTAACAACCTCCTCGGAGGCACCCTGGCATATTCCGAACTCGCCCAGGTCCGGCTGGCCGAAGGCGCCTCCCCCGACGACGAGCTCCGTCAAATCTCCGCCATGGCCATTCGCGGTTCCGAGATCGTCCGCCAGTTGATGATCTTTGCGGGCAATGAGGGTGGCGCGCTGGAACCCGTGGACGTCTCTTCGCTCGTCACCGAGATGCTCGACCTGCTGAAGGTTTCCATCTCGAAGCACGCCGTCCTCAAAACCAGCCTCGGAAGCGGCCTGCCGGCGGTCTTCGGAAATCCGGCCCAAATCCGGCAGGTCGTGATGAACCTGGTCACCAACGCTTCGGAGGCGATTGGCGATCGGGACGGGGTGATCCGGGTCTGCAGCGAGCGCGTCAGCCTGGGCGCGGAATCGAACTTGCCGGAAGGCGACTATCTCCGGCTGGAGGTCGCCGACACCGGATGCGGCATGAGCCCGGAGATGCAGCGCAAGGTCTTCGATCCCTTCTTTACCACCAAGTTCGCCGGCAGGGGCATGGGACTCGCCGTCGTCCAGCAGATCGTCCGCCGTCATGGCGGTTCCATCCAGGTCATGAGTTCCGCCGGCAATGGCGCCACCATCCAGATCCTGCTGCCGTGCACCGCGGAGCCGGCGCGGACCGCTGACGGCCATGGGGACGCGCGATCCCAATCGCGCGAACCGGAACTGCCTCCCGGAAATACCATCCTGGTTGTGGAGGATGAAGCTTCGCTGCGGGTCGCCGTCTCGAGGATGCTCCAGCGGAAAGGCTTTTCGGTAATCCAGGCGGCCGACGGAGACCAGGCGTTCGAGTTGATCCGATCGGGTGACGGCCCAATCGACGCCATGCTGCTGGATATCACTTTGCCCGGCGTGTCCAGCCGGGAGGTGTTTCAGGAAGCCCGGCGGCATCGTCCGGATCTCGTGGTGGTGCTTACCAGCGCGTACAGCCGGGAAAGCGTTACGGCCTCGTTCGCCGGGCTGCCGGTGGAGCACTTCATTCGCAAGCCGTTTCGGATGGATGACCTGGTGGGCTTGTTCCGGAATACCCTTTCCGCCCGTTCTTCTTCCCTTACCTGAACATCCGTTTCGTGGTGCGCGGCGCCGCGCCTTCACCGGTCGCGCGTATCGATGATCGCCGCGCCCAGCAGCGATTGCAGCAGTGGCGACCGCGGATAGGCATGCCCGAGGTATTGCCGGAAACCCTCGCCGTGCGAGACACCGGCCAGAACACCGCGCTCCCGCGTCCACCGCTCCATTTCGAGCAGATATTCATCCACGCCGTGGTGTTTGCGCAGCCACTCCCGCTGGCTGGCATGTTCGGCGAGCATCTCCTGCTTCCGCGCGAATACCTCGCCCACGTCCACCACGAAATCCGGCCGCACCAGGTGATTCTCCCGGTCGCGGCCCTCTACCGGGTCCATGAAGTAGAGATGCGGAATCGCATCCAGCGGAGCGCTGCCGGTCCGGTAGTTCGGTAGAGGGGCCCCGAAGCAGGCATCCCGCACCAGCGCGCTGGCAATCTCGTGATCGCACAGATAATCCACCGGCGATGCGGCCAGCACGATCTGCGCGCGCGCCTGCCGCAATGCCTCGGTCACCCGGCGGCGGGACGGATCGTCGTTGAAGATCGCGAAGTCGCGCATTTCCAGGCACACATACCTGGCGCCGATCCGCGATGCCGCGCGCGCCGCCTCTGTTCTGCGCACGGCCGCGATCTCCTCCGCGCCCAGTTGGTGCGCGCCGCAGTCGCCGGGCGTGAAAGTCGCCACCGTGATCTCGTGGCCGCCGTCCGCCAGCCGCGCCAGGGTGCCGCCGGCCAGGAATTCGACATCGTCGGGGTGCGCGTGAATCGCCAGAATGTGAGCCATGGATCTCTCCAACGTACCGCCCCCGCCCCAAGGTCTGCTACCATCGCAGGCGCACCCCTTCGCATGCGAGTCGACGACGCATCCCAGGAAGAGACCTACGCCGCGGTCTCACGCGAGATCCTGCCCCGCCTGGAGAATCTGGCCCGGTGCCGTTCTTCGGCGGAGCTCGAATCCCATCCGGAGTACCGCGCCATCGCGCCGCTGGTCGCCCGCTCCCTGGCCACGCCTCACATCGCCGACTTCCGCGATCAGGAAGCCCCAAGCCGCCCCCGATACCGCTTTCTCGCCTGGAACATCGAGCGCGGCACGCAGTTCGATGCCCAACTGGAAGCCTTCCGCTCGCATCCTTACCTGAAGTCCTGCGACGTGCTGCTTATCACCGAGGCCGACGCCGGAATGGCGCGCTCCGGCAATCGCATGGTCGCCGAGGCTCTGGCGAAAGAGCTCGGCATGGCCGAAGTCTTCGCCCCGTGCTACATCGCCCTCGGAAAAGGTTCGGGCGTGGAGCGCAACGTCGAAGGCTACAATCGGGTTGGCCTCCATGGCAACGCCATCCTCAGCCGGTACCCGCTGCGCGACACCCGCATCATTCCCCTCGAGAACGGTGTGGACAAGATGGCCCACCGCGAGCAGCGCCTCGGCCGCCAGGCCGCCGTCGCCGCCCGCATCGACTTCCCCAACCTCTCCTTTCAGGCCATTTCCGTTCACCTCGACGCGCAATCCACCCAGCGCCATCGCCGCGAACAGATGCGCAGCGTCCTCGATGCCGCCGATTCCCGCCTCCCCGTCGTCGTCGGCGGCGATTGGAACACCAGCACCTACGATTCGTCGCACGCCGCGCGCGCCATCGGCGGCTTCTGGCTGCGCGTCATGATGGGCGTGGACCACGTCATCCGCAACCACTACCTTCACCCCGAGCGTCTCTTCGAGCGCGGCCTGTTCCGGCTGCTCAATGACCGCGGCTTTGAATACGTCCGGTCCAACCACCTGGGCGAACATACCATCTGCTATGACGTGTGCGATCCCCGTGCGACCGGCAACCTGCGCGAGTGGGTTCCCGAGTGGTGCTTCGCCTTCATCCGCTGGTCCTTGCGCAACCACGGAGGGCGCTGCCCCATGAAGCTGGACTGGTTCGCCACCCGCGGCCTGTGCGCGGAAAACCCGGTCGTGATCCACGACCTCCGCGAGAGCCGGGCCATCCCGCTGTCCGACCATGACGCCGTCGGCGTCGATATCGTGGTGTGATCGCCGCGGTTTCGGTCCCGGCGGCGGCGGATCCGCCGCGCTATAGTTGCCCATGGAGGTGCACGGTGAATCATCAATGGCGAATCGCGGCGCGCCCCCGGGGCCGCGCTCGCGAATCGGATTTTACGTGGGCCGAGGAGGACCTGCCGGCGCTCGGCGACGGGCATATCCGCGTGCGCATCGTATATCTCTCGCTCGACCCGACCAATCGCTTCTGGATGGAGCCCGCGGACGGCTATCTCCCCGCCCTTCCGTTGGGCGCCGTCATGCGCGGCATCACCCTGGGCGTGGTCGAGGAATCGCGCAATCCGGCGTTCACGCCCGGCGATCTGGTCCAGGGCCTAGGCGGCTGGCAGGAGATCTGCTCGGGCAGCGCGACCGGCTGGACCAAGCTGCCGCGCATTCCCGGCCTTCCCCTGACGGCGTTCTTCGGGGCCATGGGGCACATCGGGTTCACCGCCTATTTCGGCCTCATGGACATCGGACAACCCAAGCCGGGCGAGACCCTCGTAGTCACCGCCGCCGCGGGCGCGGTCGGGTCCATCGCGGGCCAGATCGGCAAGATCGCCGGGTGCCGCGTCGTGGGCATCGCCGGGTCCGACGAGAAGTGCGACTGGATCAGGCGCGAGCTCGGTTTCGACGATGCCATCAACTATCGCCGGGAAAAGATCGCCGAAGGCCTGGCGCGCACCTGTCCCAACGGCATCGATATCGACTTCGAAAACGTCGGCGGCGAAGCCCTGGACGCCGTGCTTGGCCGCATCAATCTGAACGCCCGCATCGTCCTCTGCGGGCTGATCTCGCAGTACAACGCCTCCGCACCCGTTCCCGGCCCGTACAACTTCAGCAACATCCTGGTGCGCCGGGCGCGCGTGCAGGGCTTCATCATCCTCGACTATGCGGCAAGGTTTCACGAGGCGGTCACCCAAATCGTGCCCTGGCTGCTTTCGGGCAAACTGAAATACCGCATCGATATGGTCGAAGGCCTGCGGCAGGCTCCAGCGGCGCTGAACAAGCTCTTCGACGGCTCCAACCAGGGCAAGCTGCTGGTGAAGGTGTCCGAGGAGCCCTAACTCATCGCGAGCCATGGCCGGTATGCTCCCGAGAGCGGCAATAGCGATCGCCCTGGCGTGGGCGATGCGGGCGGCGCCGCAGCCGCGGGCCGATATCTACCGGGCGGGTGTGGGCGGCTACCAGTCGTACCGGATTCCCGCGCTGATCGTGACCGCCAGGGGCACCCTCCTGGCCTTCTGCGAAGGTCGGCGCAACTCCGCCGCCGATTCCGGCGACATCGACGTTCTGCTGCGCCGCAGCTTCGATCGCGGGAAGACCTGGGGCCCCGTGCAGACCGTCGCGGATGCAGGCGCCGACACCATCGGCAATCCGACGCCGGTGGTGGAGCGCAGGAGCGGCGCCGTGATCCTCCTGATGACGCGCAATCCCGGCGGGATCGCGGAGCGCAACATCGGCGAGAACGACCGCACGGTATGGATCGCGCGCAGCGCCGACGATGGCGCCACCTGGAGCGCGCCGACCGAGATCACCGCCCAGGTGAAGCGCGCCGGCTGGACATGGTACGCCACCGGACCGGGCAATGGCATTCAGCTCGCGAGCGGCCGGCTGGTGATTCCTTGCGATCACAACGCAGACCGGACGGAGCGCCATTCCCACGTCATCTACAGCGACGACCGCGGCGCCACCTGGCACATCGGCGGAGTCGCCGAAGAAAACACTAACGAATCAGCCGTCGTGCAGTTGAAAAGCGGCGAGCTCGTGCTGAACATGCGCAGCTATCACGGCAGGAACCGCCGTGCCGTCCAGCGCAGCCGGGATGGCGGGCTGACCTGGTTGCCGCTGGAGCTGGACCAGGCGCTGATCGAGCCCGTGTGCCAGGCCAGCATGATCGCGGCGGGAAAGCTGGTGCTGTTCTCGAATCCGGCCGCGACCACGCGCACCAACCTGTCGGTACGCGTGAGCAGCGATGGCGCGCACACGTGGAGCTCGCCGCGCACCGTGTGGCAAGGGCCGTCGGCGTATTCTTCGCTGGCGCTGCTGCGCTCGGGCATCGCGGGATTGCTCTTTGAGATGGGCGATCGCAGCCCCTATGAACGCATCGTCTTCACGAGCTTCCCGACCGGCTGGCTAACGAAGTAGGCCGCTCCTTCCGGCAGCCCTGCCGGCGCCGCGGCAGGCTGCTATGCTGCTGGAGGGGCATGCGGAATGCCCGCAAACCTCACGCCCGACTATTTGGCCGCGGAGCAAGCCTACAAGCACGCGCACACACACGAGGAGCGCGTCAGCGGTCTGGAGCAGATGCTGGCCGCCCTTCCCAAACACAAGGGCACGGAGAAGCTGCAGGCCGAGCTGAGGCGCCGCCTGTCGCAGGTCCGCAAGGAATCCCAGAAGAAGACGGGCGGACACGCCGCGCCCGTATACTTCGTCCGCCGCGAAGGCGCCGGCCAGGTGGTGTTGATTGGGCCGCCCAACTCAGGCAAGTCGCAGCTCGTCTGCCGGCTGACGCATGCCCATCCCGAGGTGGCCGACTACCCGTTCACCACGCGCCTGCCGACCCCCGGCATGATGCGGTACGAGAACGTGCAGATCCAGTTGGTAGACACGCCGCCGATGTCGCCCGAATTCCTGGAGCCTTGGATGCCGTCCGTAATTCGTACCGCGCACGCCAGCGCACTGATCGTGGATCCGAACGATCCGGACGTGCTGGGCGAGGCCGAGTTCGTCTTCCAGACTCTGGAGACCTGGGGCCTGGCACCTCCCAAGCTGTTCGTGGGCAACAAACTCGATCTGAAAGGCGCGGAGGAGAACTTCTACGCGCTGCGAGCGATTTACGGAAACCGCTTCCGATACGTCGCCCTCTCGGCGGCCATGGGAGGCGGGCTTGACGAATTTGCCCGCGAGACCTTTGGTGCGCTCGATCTGGTGCGGTTTTACTCCAAAGCGCCCGGGAAGAAGGTCGACCGCGAGACACCCTACGTGCTGCATCGCGGCGCGACCGTTGAAGACGCTGCCGCCGCTGTCCATCGGGACTTTGCGGAGCACCTGAAATTCGCCCGTCTTTCACGCATACCAGACGAGCACGGCGGCCTGATGGTGGAACGCAGTCAGCTCGTCAGCGACGAGGATGTTCTGGAGTTTCACACCGCATGAGACGCCCCCGCTGCCGACCTCTCCAGCGGCCATCCCCTCACAATCGAATCTCTCGTGCGTGCATGCCGGAGCGGG
>Ga0335080_10000819_pt1 | contig 29331 bp, 20 predicted proteins | sample Lox_Sample_34_FD_206720 | JGI IMG/M metagenome (GOLD analysis project Ga0335080, IMG submission 206720) | Soil microbial communities from Loxahatchee National Wildlife Refuge, Florida, United States - Lox_Sample_3.4 | ecosystem: Environmental > Terrestrial > Soil > Wetlands | place: USA... | reverse complement strand
GTCCTTTCATTGACATCCTCCTCAACTTAAGACCTGCAAGAAAGCGGCGCGGTGACCATGATCACAGGCCTGTGTGGCCCATCTGTCACTGCGGTCTGTGATCCACGTCACATCAGCGCGCCACCGCTGCCTGTACAACTACAACACTGACAGAAACAATGGGAAGTACATAGCATTGCCCGGCCCAACCCCACGACCCCACATGCCGCCACCTGGCGGCGGGCCGGGCATTCGCTAACCATCGATTTCCTTCCAACGCGCGTGCACTACCCATCGCAGTCCTGGACAAATCCTACCGCCTGCGCGTTTGCCTTGGTGTTATGATTCGCCGTTATGCAATTCATCATCAGAACTGCACGCTTTTTCTTCGCGTTCATCTTCTTTGCCGCTATTTCCGCCAACCTGAGTGCGTCCCCGGCGACGTCTCCCGTCGCGGCCGCAAAGTACACGGTTCACCTCGTCCAGCAATGGATCCCGATGCCGGATGGCGTTCGTCTTTCTGCCACGCTTTACATGCCCGAGAACGGCAAACCTGGCGAGAAATTCCCGGCCCTCCTCGAATACCTTCCTTACCGCAAGGATGACGCGACCGCAGCCCGCGACTATCCAATTCATACCTATTTCGCCGCTCGCGGATATGTGAGCGTGCGAGTCGATATCCGCGGCTTTGGCACGAGCGAAGGTGTGCCCACCGACCGGGAATACTCCCAGCAGGAACAACTGGATTGCGAAAAGGTCATCGCGTGGCTCGCCAGTCAATCGTGGTCCAACGGCAAAGTCGGCATGTTTGGAATTTCCTGGGGAGGGTTTAATGCCATTCAAATGGCCATGCGGCATCCACCAGCGCTGAAAGCGATCATGGCCGTCGATGCCACGGACGCTCTCTTCCACGACGACGTTCACTATATCGACGGCTTGATGCACTTTGACGAGTTTGAGCTCAATATGGACCTCGCGCCCGCGATGACGGGCGCCCCCGAGTACTCGCTGGACGACAAGATTCTCGGTCCGCGATTCGACTCGGCGCCCTGGTCACTGCTCTATCTCAAGCATCAGCGCGACGGCAATTTCTGGCATGCTCCGGTGCAACCGCTCAGCGAGATCAAGATTCCGTGCTTCCTGATTGGGGGACTGCTGGATGGTTACCGCGACTCTATCCCCAATATGCTGGAGCATGCGAAAGGGCCGGTCAAAGCCATCATCGGGCCCTGGAATCACAGTTTCCCCAATGATGCCGATTTCGGGCCGCAGATCGATTGGCGGGACCAGGCGATCCGATGGTGGGATTACTGGCTGAAGAATCGTAACACCGGGATCATGGATGGCGGCGGGCTCGCCATTTATATGAGGTCCTGGCATGCGCCTGATCCGCATCTTAAGGAAGTACCCGGAAAGTGGCGCACTGAACCCGGGTGGCCTCCGGCTAATGTTCACGACACCACGCTTTATCTTTATGACGCCCACGTGCTTTCGACTGAACCGGCCAAACCCGCCGAGCACGTGCTCCGCTACGTTCCGTCGGTTGGAGTCGAGGCGGGCTTCTGGTGGGGCGAACTCCTCCCGGATCAGCGTCCTGCAGATGCCTACAGTCTTACTTACGACTCGGTACCTCTGAACGAGGACCTCACGATTCTCGGGCGGCCGCACGCGCTGCTCCGCGCCAGTTCGACAGCGCCACTGGCCGATTGGTTCGCGCGTCTGTCCGACGTCGCTCCCGACGGCACCGTAACGCAGGTAACGGGAGCGGGACTGAGCGGGGCACAACGCGAATCCGCCGCTGACCCGAAGGACATGGAAGCCAATAAGACATATTCGCTAAATGTCGAAATGCACCTCACGAGCTGGACCTTCCCCAAGGGCCATCGCATACGCCTGGCAGTGTCGAATGCGCTGTGGCCGATGGCCTGGCCGACTCCGTATGCAATGACGACTACACTTCAACTGGGTACGAGCGAGGGATCGCGGCTGGTGCTGCCGCTTGTGCCGCCTTCTGTGTATGCTGCACCGGAATTTAATGCGCCGGCCCCTATGGAAGAACGCAAGGACATGAAGGCGGAGGGGTTTCCGTGGCCCGGGGAATGGAAAACGGAACGCGACGAGTTAAACGGGAAGACGAAAGTGCTTTGGAATGGAAAGTCGGAAGAGACTTATCCGTGGGGGAAAGAAACAGACACCGAAGCACTGACCTATGAGGCAGACGACAATCATTCAGAGATCAGTTCGGTGCGAGGAGAGGCAGAGATTGAAATGGCTCTGAAGGACCGCACGCTCACCTGGCGCGGCCATCTGACGCTGACGAGTGACGCGAAAAATTTTTATTACAAGTATGTTCGGGAACTTCTGCAGGATGGCAAACAGGTAAAAGAAAAGAAGTGGGAAGAGACCGTGCCGAGGGATCACCAGTAAGAAGTCAGCCAGCGCGACAACGGAGGGTTGGGCTCCCAGTTGAACGTGCGCTGGACGTTCAGGTGATGGTGGTTAGTGCCACAAGTTCACCTCGATAAATCTGCGGCAAGTAACTGATGGAATAAGTGTTCGCCGGCTTCGCGGCGGACGGAGAGACGTCCCGCGCCATAAGCGCGCGACTTGAGCCCGCGCTGCACGGCCTCGCAGATATCCAGATCCTCGTCCTGGACGCCGCTGCCGGCGGCCACGCTGCGCTCATTAAATTCGCGGTTCCCTTCGCTCACGTCACCGAAAGAAAATTCGAAGATCACGCGGCAGTGGTCAACATCGATGGGGATGACCAGGTTGGTATCCAGATAGCCCTCGTAATAATTGAGCATAAAGTTTGGATACTGCCAGAAATACCAGGCACGATCGCCCTTGCGGGTGCCGGCCTTGGCGGCGGCTTCATCGGCGTATGCCAGCGGAGCCGATTGCAGCGAATAACGGTCTTCGTTCTCGATGGTGTACTGCTTGTAATCCAAAACCGAGTTCAATCCTTTGTGCAGGTGCGGCACGTGATATCCGCCATCGAGATAGTTGTCGATGAAGACCTTCCAGTTGCAGTGAATGTCATAGACCTTGGTGGTGAAGTATTTGAGCTTGCTCAGGCCGAGAGGGGCCGTGCGCTTGATGAGTCCGCCAAGAAAATCGTTGAGCGGCGCGGCGTTCGCGTCGAGATTGACAAAAACGAATTGTTCCCACGTTTCAACCTTCACCGGAACGAGGGCATTGTCGTTGCGATCGAAGTTCTTTACGCCCTCGAACTCGGGCATGCCCTTGAGCGAACCATCCAGGCCATAATTCCATCCGTGGTAGGGACAGTGGAGCATGGCAACCTGCCCGCAGGGCTCGGTCGCGACCGCCGCGGCATGGTGCCGGCAAACGTTGTAAAACGCGCGTAAGATGCCATCGTTTCCGCGCACGGCGACAATCGGCTCGCCGGCGACGGTTGCGGTCACAAACTGGCCGGGCTTTTCTACCTGGTCGAGGCGCCCCAGCACCTGCCAAGTTCGGGAAAAGACCGTTTGCCGCTCCAGTTCGGCAATGCGCTCATCCACGTACCACGGCGCCGGGATCGTCGCGGCTTCGGCCAGCGGCGCATTCCTGTTGTAGCGCGCAACAATCTCATCCACGCCAATTTTTTTCATGATTACTTCCCCACAACCTGCAGTCTCTCGGTTCCAAGCTTCTCCAGGACTCTATCCTGAGCAATGTCCGCGCCCGTTTTTTCCGCACCCACGGCGCGGCGCAGGAGGGCCACAAATTGCTCGATGCGTGCTTCTTTCTTTTCCGGAACCGGGCCGCTTTTGCGGAATAAGCCGGGGTCTAATTCTTCGGTCAGCAATGCATCCTGAAAGCGGTCCATGGTCCACTCGAGAATGGAGCCGATCATGTCCACATCCAGATCTGTCCGCAACTCGCCGCGGCCGACACCGAAATTGACAAACTCGCGCCAGCCATAGGGATCCTTCTCGATCAGAAACCGGTTGATCTCGCGCCGCAAGGCGAGATCGGTGCCGTAATTTCCCACAAGATAGATTCGATAGGAGGCCCAGTTATCCCGGACCATGTTATCGGTGCGAGCCAGCCAGTAGCGCAGGACTTCGAAGAACCCGCCCGCCTGCGCATCCGCCGGAGCCTGAAGGTAGCGGGGAAAGGACTGTACGGCTTTCTTGTAGGCCTCGAAGAACAACCCATCTTTGCTTTTGAAATGCTGGAAGACCGACCCTTTGGCAATGCCGAGTTGTTTCGCAATGTCTTCCACGCGTGCCGCATTGTAGCCGCGCTCCGCAAAATGCCGGAGGGCGACTTCGACAATCCGTCCGCGCTTGGCTTCGGAGCGGGGCCGCGGTTTCAGGTCCCTCCTCATTTGAGGTGGTTTTGCCAGATTCGTAGTGATACCGCCCACAAGGCCCTCCTGGGATTTTGACCCTTAGTCAGCGCCCGGCATAACCGGATTAAACCGATTTTCTAAAGGAGTTTTTTAGAGCAGGCCCGGGTCGCAAAGCCAATTTAGTGAAATTCTGACCTTTGGTCAATGGGTTCGTGGGCTATGAACTTCCAATAGCAATGCCCGCGATGAATACGAGTACGCCGCCCACGACCACCTGAAAGGCTGCCGAGAGTAAAGGAGTATCCATGTACTTATTGCGGACCCACGCGATGACTCCGAGTTCGACGGCCACGACAATTACCGCGGCGACGAAAGCCACATGAAAGTTTGGAATCAGGAATGGAAGCGTATGACCGATTCCGCCGGTGGCGGTCATGAGTCCGGTAACCGCACCGCGGAGCACGGGTCGGCCTCGGCCGGTCAACGAGCCATCATCGGAGAGCGCTTCGGCAAAAGCCATAGAAATGCCGGCACCGATCGAAGCTGCCAGCCCGACGAGAAAGGCATCCTTGCTGCTGTGGGTGGCGAAGGCCGCAGCGAATACGGGAGCGAGCGTGGAAACCGAACCATCCATCAGGCCGGCCAGTCCCGGCTGAATGATCTGGAGCACAAACAGGCGGCGCTGCGCTTCGTCCTCGGCGGTCTTAACGTCCGGGGTGATGATGTTTTCCTGCAGCGCCTCCGCCGCCACCTGGTGCTTGCGTTCCACTTCTTCAAGGTCGCCGAGAAGCTTGCGTATACCGGCGTCGGTCACCTGAGTCATCGCCTTCTGGTAGAAGCGGCGAGTCTCCAGTTCCATCATCTCGGCCTGCTTACGGACTTCGGCAATCTTCAAGGGGCGCGTCAACCAGAATGGACGGCGCTGCACGAAACCTTGAACGTCCTGGCGGCGGATTAAGGGAATATGCTCGCCGAAGCGGGTACGGTAGGTTTGAATGAGGGCGGCGCGATGGCCAGATTCCTCTTCCCGCATGTCCTCGAACAGCTTTGCGGTGGCCGGATAGGTATCGCGCAGGCCGTCGGCGAAGTCTGAGTAGACTCGCCCGTCTTCTTCTTCAAGAGCGATAGCGAGAGCAAGAATCTCGCGCTCCGACAGATCCTTGAACTTTCGGGCCATCGAGCGAATCTCCTATCCCTTAACTGCCCAGCATGATGTCTGGCTGTGTAAAGCTGCCGGAAAAGCCTAACCCACCAGGGCCGTCCAGAGCTACGGCAGACTCAACCGAGCATCAAGACGACCATGATAGCTTGCGGCAACTGTTGCCTCCAGATGGGCAAGGGTTGCCCTATCCCGGAGTTTCCCCACGCTCCACGTAATATGCCACACGAACAAAGGGCCTGGAATCAACAAATCGCAAGGCCTTCGGCACTGGTAAGGTCCTGGGCAGTGGAACGAAGCGTGCTTTGTTGTGTGATCGTTCGGGATGTCGCATCCGCAAAAGCGCGGAAAGCGAGCCTATCTTCACGTCGAGGGATACTTATGTTTGTCTCAGGAGCTTCCAGCAGCCTCAACAACCAACAGACCAGTTCGAACTACCGTTTGTCGAATTCAGAATTCCAGCAGCTCGGCAAAGACCTCACGGCGGGCAATCTATCTTCCGCGCAGTCGGACTTTGCGGCTCTGCAGCAGGTATTTATGCAGCCAGCGACCACATCGTCCTCGCTCAATTCAACCCCGCTGGCACAGGAGTTCCAACAACTGTCGAGCGACCTCAAGTCGGGCGACCTTGCGGCGGCGCAGAAGGATTACACGACCATCCAGAATGAACTGCAAAGTCAATTCAAACTCCACACGCACTACATCCAGCACATAAAAGACGGGGGCACAGAAAACCTTCTCAACGACCTCAACCAGGGCGCACAGACGAACTCGAGCGCTTTGCAGGGGAACGGCACGGCGGTGCAACAGACCTACGCCGTCCTGGCTCAACAGCTGCAACAGTTCGCGCTCGGGGATGCATCCGGCGTGGCGGGTATCTCGGCAGCGAGCACCCCAATTTCATTTATGGCTTGAAGACGACAATTGGGCGGCCAATGAGGCGCTTTGCGAAAGGTGGAGAAACTGCTTCACTCATTCGGCACGCGCTGGATTCAGCCCAATAAATAAAGCGCGGGATAAAAACCCGCGCTTTATGTGGTTCCGACTGCTGTTCGACGAACTCGGCTTATCTCGCGGCCCTCGCTGCCTCAATTGCTTCATTCAGTTCGCGCTCGGCCTCGTGCAGATGATGTTCCGCCTTGGCTCCGTGACCTGCCATATCGTAATGGTTGGCAGCGCGTGCCCGATCCATTTCTTTGATGGCTTCCATGGTATGGGTGTGGGCATTTTCCAGATCCGCCCAATCACGCACTTTTTCCGCGAGCGCAACGCCGGCGGCGAACGACAGACACACAGACAAAATGGTTACGAGCATGCTCTTCTTCATAGTTTGTCCTCTCAAAGGTGATGAAATAATTTTTCTAAGACACTGAGTGCACGTTATTGTCACTGACCGCCGGAGTCCGTGTCAAAGGAAAGATCGTCGCCCCGGAAGGCCGAGTTTATCTTCGCGATTCCCCCGTAGGTGAGTCATCCATCGAGGGCTTTCGCCGTTCACGGTTTTCCGGCAGATCTCGAGACGCCCGTTGTAGGATAGCCTGAACTCGTAACTCGAGCCGCGGCCGTGCCCGAACTCCCCGACATCTCTATTTACGTCGAAGCGCTGGAAAAGCGAATCCTCGGTCAGACGCTCGAACAGGTTCGGATTGTCAGCCCTTTTCTTCTTCGCACTGCTGCCCCGCCCGTCGCGATCGTGGAAGGGCACCGCGCGCGGGAAGTAAGGAGAGTCGGCAAACGCATTGCGATTGGAATGGACAACGAGATCTGGCTAGTGTTGCATCTGATGATCGCCGGACGACTGCATTGGAAGAAACGGGGCGTCCGGGTGTCTGCGCCGCGCGGCCTGGCCGCTTTCGATTTTTCCGATGGAACGCTCCTCTGGACTGAGGCGAGCTCGAAGAAGCGGGCTTCGTTGCACGTGGTGGAAGGCGTGCAGGGACTTGCGGCGCTTGACCCCGGCGGGATGGAAATCTTCTCGGCCGATCTCCCTGCGTTTGCAAGAACGCTCAGGGCAGCCAATCACACGCTGAAGCGCGCGCTTACCGACCCGCGTCTCTTCAGTGGAATCGGGAATGCCTACTCGGACGAAATTCTGTTTGCAGCGCGGCTGTCTCCGCTTGCTTTGACACAAAAACTCAACCCGGAAGAGGTCGAGCGGCTGTTCGATGCTACACGAACCATGCTGACTCAATGGACTGACCGGTTGCGCCGGGAAGCTGCCGGCAGCTTTCCAGAAAGAGTTACGGCATTTCGAGAAGGGATGGCGGTTCACGGACGGTACAAAGAGTCGTGCCCGCGATGTGGAAGCAAGATCCAGCGAATTCGGTACGCGGCAAACGAGACCAACTATTGCCCTTCTTGCCAGACCGGAGGGCGATTGTTGGCGGACCGGTCGCTATCGCGGCTCTTGCGCGAAGACTGGCCGCGAACGCCAGAAGAATTGGAACTATTAACTAAGGAAACGGCGCAAGCATCAGGAACGACTTTCGGACGGAGGCAGATATGACCTTTCCGCAACCAGACTGGTTTCAGCCGGCGACTCTGCTGATGATGCGATTGATGGTGGCTGCCATATTTCTCACCAGCGGATGGAGTCATGTGTCGAGGAGCGAGGAACGCGCCAAGAGCATCGGGATGAGCAGAGGCTTCACGCTTTTTCTCGGGACTGCCGAAGTGGCCGGCGCGTTGGGGATAGCTTTTGGGGTGCTCGCGCAACTTGCCGCCCTGGGTCTGATACTCGTCATGCTCGGAGCTATTCAGAAAAAAATTGCCATATGGCATACAGGATTCTGGGGCGAAAACTCATCGGGATGGCACTACGAATTGATGCTGGTGGTCATGAATCTCGTCATCATCGCCACAAACGGCGGGCGTTTCATCTTGCTGAAATAGGCCTGATCCGCCGCAAACCCCGGCAGTAACCCCGGCGTTTCGGCGCACGCGCTAGACGACGAAGTATTTTGCAGAGGGATGATGCACGACAATAGCGGATGTACTTTGCTCGGGTTCCAGCAGAAAGCCCGATGTTAACCGCACACCAACATTTTTTTCCGGGTCGAGCAACTTGAAAAGCTTGGCCTGATCCTCCAGATGGGGGCACGCGGGATAGCCGAAGGAATAACGCGATCCCTGATATTTCTGATGAAACAGGTCGCGGGTGTGGGGTGAATCGCTACCCGCAATGCCGAGTTCTTCGCGCATCTTCTTGTGGTGGAACTCGGCGAGGGCTTCTGCGGTTTCGACGCTCAGCCCATGGAGATAGAGGTAGCGTGTGTATTCTCCGGCCTCAAACAGGCGCTGGGTCTCCTGCGTGGCCTTGGGGCCGATGGTGACCAGGGCCACTCCGAGAACATCCATCGTGCTGGAGCTGGCGCGGGCAAAAAAATCGGCAATGGAGAGCTTGCGGCCCTCTTTTTGGCGCGGGAAGGTAAAGCGCAGGAATTCGTGGGTTCGCGACAGGGGGGGGCGCCCGTCGCTCCACAAGCTGGGATCGTAAACGATGACGTCGTTGCCGTCGGCTTGGGCGGGGAAATAGCCGTAGACGACTTTGGGTTCGAAAAGCCCAGCGCCCAGGATTTCTTCTTGCAGCTGGTTTTTGATCGGGCGATATTTTTCTTCCACGAGTCTGGCGTAATCTTCCTGTGACGCGGTCTTGAGCTGCCACTGGTTCTTGAACAACGCGGTGTCATTGATGTACCGGAAGATTTCGCGGAGGTCGTAAGGCCCATGGGCTGAAGCGTTCGAACCGGGCGCGGCATCGATCACGCGCACTCCCCAGAATGGCGGCTTGGGAATGGTGGGCGCGTCGGTCACGACGGCGCTCCGCTCGGCGAAAATGGGGCCGGTTTCTTCGTCTACGGCTGCGGCTTTCGAATATTCCTTTACGGTCTTACCTTCGGCGATGCGCACCGCTTTGTGGCCGTCATGGGCCGCCAGGTCTTCCATGACGTGCAGGCCCGCAAAAGCATCTTCCGCATAGAAAACGGGGTTCGAGTATTCGCGGCGAAGGTCGTCTTCGACGTACTTGCGCGTGAGCGCGGCTCCTCCGCAAATGACGGGAAAAGCGAGTTGCTGGCGCTCCAACTCCTGGATCACATACTTCATCTCGAGCGTCGACTTGACGAGCAGTCCGCTTAACCCAATGGCATCCGCGCGATGTTCAGCGGCGGCATGGATGATGCTATCTCCGGACTGCTTGATGCCAAGATTGACGACCTTGAATCCATTGTTAGAGAGAATGATGTCGACCAGGTTCTTCCCGATGTCGTGAACGTCGCCCTTCACGGTCGCCAGCACGATCGTTCCCTTCTGCTGAGCGCCGGCTTTTTTCTCCATCTTCGGTTCGAGGAAAGCAACCGCCTGCTTCATAACGCCGGCCGAGTCGAGCACTGAGGGCAGCTGCATTTTGCGCGATCCGAACAAGTCCCCGACCGTTTTCATGCCGTCGAGCAGGACGGTATTGATGAGATCGAGCGGCGAGTATTTTGCCATCGCCTCTTCAAGAAGTTCTTCAAGGGTGCGCTTGCCAGATCCTTCGCCCACCGACTTTTCGCCGTTGATGATTGCGTATTTCAGCTTGTCTTCGATGGCGAGGCTTTCCACATGCGCGGTGGTCTTCGCCTGCGGCTTTCCTTTGACCCCGGCGAAGTGGCGCATGTAGGCCTGAAGGGGATCGCCACTCGCGCTGTCGCGATAAATCAGCTTGCGAGCAAGCTCAACTTCTTCTTGAGGGATTTTATACAAAGGATAGATTTTAGTGTAGTTGACGATAGCAATGTCGAGGCCACTCTCGACCGCTTCGTGCAGGAAAACCGAGTTTAAAACGCGCCGCGGGTAGGCATCGAGCCCGAAGCTGATGTTGGAAACGCCGAGAACGGTCTTCACCTCGGGCAATTCCTGCCGGATCTGTTTCACTGCATTCAGCGTTTCAATTCCGGCCGTGCGGTACTCTTCCTGCCCGGTCGAAATGGGCAGGGTTAGGGCGTCGAAAATCAGATCAACTGGCCTAATGCCATACTTCTTGGTCGCTAAATCGAAAATGCGGTGCGCGATGGCAACTTTCTTCTGGGCAGTGAGTGCCATGCCTTCTTCGTCGATAGTGAGCGCAATGACGGCAGCGCCGTAGCGCTTGGCCATGGGCAGTACCTTCGAAGTGCGCTTTTCCCCATCTTCCAGATTGATCGAGTTGATGATGGCTTTACCGGGAATGCGCTTGAGCGCTTCCTCGACTACGTCGGCCTCCGTGGAATCTACGAGAATGGGCGCGGGAACGCGGGTGGCGATCTTCTGCAGGATTGCGGAGATGTACCCTTTTTCGTCCTCGCCAACGATGGCGCAGCAAAGGTCGAGCATATGAGAACCTTCGTTGGCCAACTTCTTTGCCAGGGCGAGAATGTCGTCGTATTTTTTTGCGCGCACCAGGTTGCGGAAATGTTCGACCCGAGTGGTCGTGTTCATCTCTTCGGCAACGATCAGCGGCTTGGGTTCGAGGTCGAGGGGAACCGAAGTGTAAGCACTCGATGCCGCCGCTACCGGCTTCACTTCCCTCTTTGCCGGCTCAAGACCTGAAACGGCCTCCACCACTGCTTTCAGATGTTCGGGACGCGTGCCGCAGCAGCCTCCGACAATGCGCACACCGTAATCGGCGACGAAATGCCTGTGGTACTTGGCCAGTTCGTCGGGGGTGAGCTTGTAAACCGCGTGGCCGCCTTCGTTTTGCGGCAGTCCGGCGTTAGGCAGAACCGAAACGTGCTTGGTGGAATTCAGGCAAAGATAGCGCACGGCCTCGTTCATTTCGGCAGGGCCGGTGGCGCAATTTAACCCGATCACATCTACGTCATAGGGTTCCAGTGCGGTCAGAGCTGCACCGATCTCAGTACCGAGCAGCATGGTGCCGCTTTCCTGCAGCGTGACCTGCACGGTGACTGGCAGGCGTTTGCCGGCTTTGCGCATCGCTTCCATGACGGCGACAATCGCAATCTTTGCTTGCAGTAGATCCTGAGCGGTCTCAATCAGCAGGACGTCGACGCCACCTTCGATCAGAGCCGCCGCCTGCTCCTCATAGGCTTCGGCCATGGCATCGAAGGTGATGTGGCCGAGCGAGGGCAGCTTGGTGGTGGGTCCGATAGAGCCGGCGACAAAGCGTGGCTTGGCTTTGGTGGAAAACTGGTCTGCGGCTTCGCGGGCTATTTTGACCGCGGCGAGGTTGATCTCCCGAACGCGGTCGGCAAGATCGAATTCCGCCAGAACAATGCGCGCGCCACCGAAGGTGTTGGTTTCGACAACGTCGCAGCCAACCTTAAGAAAATCGGCATGCACGTCGCGAATAATATCGGGACGGCTGAGAACGAGGACCTCGCTGCAATTTTCCTTGCCCCAGTAATCGTCAACCGTGGGCTGGCGCAACTGGATGTTGGTGCCCATGGCCCCGTCGTAAACCACGACGCGCTCGCAAACGGATTGGAGAAAGTCAGTCATTGCTTACAAGTCGTTGGTCGTCAGGAAACGCCGTTGTATCCGTTAGTCCCGACTCGTGAACAGCCAACGACCGATGGCCTTATGCAACAACGCCGGCCCTTTGGGACCGGCGTCGGAAAATCTCACAACACCGGTGATGTTAAGTCCCTGGCATCATCTCGGTGGGCGCGCCACCCTCGGTTTCGGCCGCGTTGAATACCGCGTTCGCGCCGAGATGCGCGGGCGCCCCTGCCAGTAACTGTTCCTTGCGATAGATCAGATTGCTGGCGCTGAAGGTCGCCAGCTCGAAACCGTGGCCGTGCGTGATGGCATCGGTAGGGCACGCCTCCACACAATATCCGCAGAAGATGCAGCGATTGTAGTCGATGTTGTAGACCTTGGCGTAGCGCTCCGCGCCCGAGATGCGATTCTCAGCGGTGTTTTCCGCCGCTTCAATATAGATGCAGTTCGAGGGGCACGCGGCGGCACAAAGGAAGCAGGCAACGCATTTCTCCAGCCCGTTTTCGTCCCGCTGCAAGACATGCTGGCCGCGGAAGCGCTCCTGGAATTTGGCGCCTTTCAGGGGACCGGGGCCGTCCGGATAGTTCTCCACGATGGACGGCTGGAACATTTCCTTTCCGGTAATGACCATGCCCTTGGCGATGGCACCGATGTTCTTGATGACGGACATTGCTTTTCTAGTATAGCGGAGAACCCGGTACCCAGCACTCGCTACGCAGTTTCGAGTTCTCAGATCCAAACTGCAAGCTCTGGGTACAAACCTCTCAGCTCTAAGCCGCACTCCAAGTTCCGGGAGCGGTCCGGGTAACGCCAATGGAGGGCTACTTCCGTTGGGGGCACTTTTGTAGACGGATGCTAGTGCCCGAAGTCACAGTTGATAGGTCGATAATTCAGTAACGTCCGGTCAGGGTGGTTCTCAGCCTTATGACTAACGGTTGTGTACGCTTTCTCTCCTTTTGTTCTTCTTGTATCCGCTGTTTCAACCGTTTTACTTTTAGATTTTGGTTGGTGCTTGCGTTGCTGTTCGGAGCGCATGGCCGTGTTCCAATGGCTTTCGGGCAACAGTTGCAGCCGGATTCTGTTGATGCAACCGTTCGAAAAATTGACGAGCGAAGCGCGCTTCGTGAACGCTGGCTGGCGCAGGGGCGGTCGGCTCCTGCAGGGCAGTCGGCGGCGGAGCTTCGGCGGCGGGCGTACCAGCGGAAAATGGCGATGCGGGCCGGAGCAGCGGCGGTGGCGGCACAAACGGGATCGGGAGGAATCGAGACATCGTCAGGTTCTCCAACTCCGTGGGTCGCTCTTGGACCGGCGCCTCTGATTTCGGATCAGGATGTTTATGGCCCCGTCGCGGGGCGCGTAACGGCAGTCGCCGTCGATCCGACCGATGCGACCGGCAATGCCGTCTATGTCGCGGCGGCATCGGGCGGGGTGTGGAAGTCTGCCAACGCAGCCACCGCGAGCGCTGCGAATGTGACTTGGACTGCGCTCACCGACCAGCAGGCATCGCTCGTCAACGGCGCGGTTTCCGTGAAGCCGGATGGCAGCGTGGTGCTGGTTGGAACAGGCGAACCCGATAGCGCGATTGACAGCTACTACGGCGTCGGCATTCTGCGCTCAACGAACCACGGCGCGAGTTGGACATTGATTCCAACCGCATCCGGCAACAACCCGGCTTTTTCTTTTGCGGGGCTGGGGTTCTCGAGGTTCGCCTGGAGCACTTCTCCCTCAACCACCGTTATCGCCGCTACAGGTACCACTACCGAAGGGTTCGATGACGGGGCAATCACCACAGGTACGAATCAAGGGCTCTACTATTCGGGGAACAGCGGACAAAGCTGGGCGTTCGAGGTTCCGCAGGATGCAGGCGTCGCAATCAGCCCGGTATCAATTTCTGCGACCGACGTGGTGTACAACGCAGCTGTAGGAAGGTTTTTTGCCGCGATCCGCTATCACGGCGTGTATTCGTCCTCGAATGGCCAGAGTTGGACTCGTCTGACCAACCAGCCGAACCCGGCACAGCTCAGCACGGCAAATTGCCCGCCGCAGATTTCGAGCGACGGTTCCAGTTGCCCCATCTATCGAGGACAATTCTCGGTCGTTCCAGGACGCAACGAAATGTACTTCTGGTTCGTGAATCTCGCATCCGGTCCCGATGGTGTCGAGACCCTCGACGAGGGAATCTGGCGGTCGACCGATGGTGGCAATAGCTGGGCACAGATCGATGAAACCGGAATCGCAAACTGTGGCGACCCAGGCAACAACGGCTGCGGCGTCGAGCAGGGTTATTACAATCTTGAGATCGCGGCCCTGCCGGACGGCGCGGCAACCGATCTATATGCTGGGGCGGTCAACCTGTATAAATGCGTGCTGACCAGCGGCGGCACAACCTGCTCGACGCTCGATTCAAACTTTCCCAATCAGTGGATCAATCTGACTCACGTCTATGGTTGCAGTTCGATTGCGAGCGTAAGCCCAAACGAACACGGGCTCGATCTCATGATCTCCGGGGGAAAAGCTATCCTCTACTTCGCCAACGATGGCGGGATCTATCGAACGCTCGACAGTTACGGCCGCCTTGTCAGCGGAACCTGCGGGACCACAAACGGTTTCGACAATCTGAACGCGTCCTCGGAGGCGAAGGGAGCCATCGGCTCGCTGGTGCAGTTTACGTCACTCTCGGTCGATCCTTCCGATCAAGGTGTCTTGCTTGGCGGGGCCGGCACCAATGGCTCGGGAGCAACTGCCGGGGCGGCCAGCAGCTCCCAATGGAGCACCGTAAACGGCGGAGAAGGCGGCTACACAGCGATCAATCCAAACACTCCGGCTGACTGGTATACCGCGAACCCGTACGTCAATATTTATAGCTGCAACGACGGGATCGATTGTTCGACCGGGACATTTTCGCTAACGGTGGGGAGCGAGGAAGTGGGGGGCGACACAGGGCCATTTTATACACCCTACATTCTCGATCCTCAGAACCCGGCGGAAATGGTGCTGGGAACGTGTCGCGTTTGGCGGGGAACGCCGACCGTGCCCCCGAGCTCCTTCGCCGCAATCAGCGTAGATTTAGACACCCTCGCTCCAGCGACGTGCACCGGCAACGAAATCAACCTGGTGCGGGGACTGGAAGCGGGCGGCCCGATGGCTGAAGGCCTCTCGACCACTGTATATGCAACGACCGAGGGGACAGGCCCAAATGCCACCTCGCCGTCGGGCGGCGAGGTCTGGATGACGACCAACGCCGGAGTCACGCCGATGGTCAATGTCACCGGAACGATCAATCCTTCGAACTACACGATTTCTTCGGTCGCGATGGATACAAGCGACTCAACCGGGGCAACCGCCTACGTGGCGATCATGGGATTCAACGTGTCCCACGTTTTCAAAACCACAAATGCCGGTTCAACCTGGAGTGACTGGTCTGGCACAGGTAACAGCGCTCTGCCGGATGCGCCTGTAAATTCGCTGCTCATCGATTCTTCTATAACCCCGTCCCAGGTCTACGCCGGAACTGACGTGGGCGTTTTTACGACGACGGCGAACAACGCGAGTTGGACCGAGGTGGGTACGCCCTCGCTCCCCGGCGCAGCTGGGTATCTGCCGAATGTGCCGGTGACCGCGATTCAGATGTTTAACTCGGGCGGCGTCAAGAAGCTGCGAGTTTCAACCTATGGACGCGGCATATGGGAGTACCTCCTGGCAACCACCGCAGATTTTACGAATGTTATTGCAAACACCCCGCAGACAATTTTTCCCGCCCAATCGGGGCGCTTTAATGGGACTTTGACCGCCTATGCGGGATACGCGAGTGCGGTTAATCTGAGTTGCCTAGCGCCCATCCTGCCTGCAACCTGCGCACTGAATCCAACCCAAGCGACGCCAGTTTCGTCCGGCACGGCCTACACATTGACCGCCAGCGGAGCGGTCGGCGACTACAGCTTCACTGTGCATGCGATCGGGACTGATCCCAAGTCCATTACGCACGATGCACCCGTCGCGCTGCACATTGTCGACTTTGGCCTCTCCACGCCCAGCCCCAATGTTCTTAGCGTGGCCCAGGGCGGCACCTCGAACGCCGCGACTCTCCAGGTCTCGGCGGCGGGATCCTTCTCAGGAACAGTGAACCTGAACTGTTCTACGGGGCTCCCGTCGGGTACAGCGTGCCAGTTCTCGCCTTCGAGCGCGGTCACGCCGACCGCGTCGAATCCGGTACTCGTGACGCTCACAGTCACCGCTGCTCCAAACTCGGCGGTAGGTGGACCCACCACGGTAAGCCTGGCGGCAAGTGTTGCAGGCGCCCCCGCTGCGAAAACACAGACGTTCTCCCTCACGGTTACGCCGCCTCCTCCCGACTTCGTGCTTAGCGTTGCTTCAACCCCGGCCGCAACCGTGGTGGAACAGAACGTTACCTGGCCGGGCATGCTGACAGCCGTCTCCGGCTACAGTGGCACCGTAAGATTGAGTTGCACCGGAACACCTCCCTCGACATGCCAGGTAAACCCCTCGTCGCTGGTCCCCACGCCGGGCGGCGCTGCATTTGTGGTAACCGCAGGCAACGCGACGACAGGAGCGTTTAGCTTTAACCTTCAAGGAACCGACGGGACGCTCACGCACACGCAGACTGCAATCCTCACGGTCGGAACGGATGTTACTTGGGCCGCCACAGGAAGCAGTTCGGCTGCCGTCGAAGCAGGAGAGAGTGCAAGCTATTGGTTCTCGGCCGTACCGGCAGGCGGGGACACATTCACCGGCCCCGTGAATTTTGCATGCGCGAACCTGCCCCCACTCACAAATTGCAGCTTCAATCCGCCGTCGATTGTTGCTGGAGCAGGAGTAGCGGCAGTCGAGCTGCAGATTACAACCACCGGGCCGAATAGCGGAGGGCAGATGCACCGGACGACCGGTGCCCATTCCCCGGTATTCATGGAAAAGCCACAACCGCCGGATGACAAAGCGACCATCCGTGCTTCTAGGGCCGCTCTCGCCGTGCTCTTCATGGCTCCAATTGCGGGCCTCCTGCTGATTGGAATTGGAAAAAGGAAAGTTCCGCGCGGCGTAGGACTGGCACTGTTCAGCGCAGCGATTATCGCACTCGCACTGCTTGCCGCCTGCGGAGGTCTGGGAGGCGGAGCCGGCGGGAGTGGGGTGATAGTCACGGTGAACCCGTCACGCATAAGTGTTCCACTCGGCAGCCAGCAGCAGTTCTCTGCAACGGTGATCAACGGAAGCAGTCAAACGGTTACATGGGCGGTGACAGGAGGATCGGCGAATGGTTCGATTGACTTGAATACCGGTCTTTATACCGCACCCGGAATCATGCCGAGCTCCGCGACCGTAACCGTGACGGCGACCTCTGCGCTGGCGACGTCTCCAGGCTCGGCCACAATCACACTGACGGGTCCGGTTGTCTCGGTTACAGTGAATCCTGCCAGCGCAACCCTGTTTGCTAACGAGCCCGGAAATGACTGGCCCACCACCGCGACGCAACAACAATTCTCTGCGACCGTAATTAACGGAACCAGCCAGAACGTAACGTGGGGCGTGACCGGGGGGATCGTCAACGGTACCGTTGACTCGACCGGCCTTTATACCGCTCCCGCGAATGTACCGAATCCCGCCGCGGTGAACGTCACAGCGATCTCCCCGCAGGCAACTTCCCCGGGATCGGCAACCGTGACGATTCAGAAACCAACCGCTGTCGGAATCTACCCGGCGATTCATGTGACAGCAACCGCCGCCGGAGGCCCGCCCCATACCGATCAGGTCTCGCTGACGGTTGACTGAGGCGCGCGTCATGAGCTGGTTGCGAGCCGCGACGGAATGTCCGCATGCAGTGTTTATGCGTCACATGCTCGAGACTCCCGGGTGAATTAGGATTCCTTCGTAAGGCCAGAGCCGTTTCTGCCTGACCCCGCGGTGGACACCGACGGCTGATAAGCGGAACGATTGACAATAATGGATTCCCCTTCTTATGACATTGCGGTAATTGGCGCCGGTATTGTAGGCATGTCGTTTGCCATGCAGGCTACGACCGCTTTTCCTGGGGCGCGGCTGATCGTGCTCGAGAAAGAAGATGGGCTCGCCCGGCACCAAACCGGGCATAACAGCGGCGTCATCCATAGCGGCGTCTATTACAAGGCCGGATCGCTGAAAGCGCAGCTCTGTGTCGCGGGTGCTCGCGAAATGGTTGAGTTTTGCGCCCGGCACGGCATCCCTCACGAAGTTTGCGGCAAGCTCATTGTGGCGACCAACAATGCCGAAGCCGCTCGCCTGAACGACCTGCTGGCCCGCGGACAAGCAAACGGCCTCACCGGCCTGCGGATTGTGGAAGGCGCGGCCATGCGTGAAATCGAGCCGTACGTTGGCGGAGTGCGCGCGCTTAAGGTTCCTGCCACGGGAATTACGGACTACCTGCTCGTAACCGAAAAGTATGCGGAGATAGCAGAGGCGCATGGCGTCGAAGTGAGGACAGGGGCAGGAGTGATCGGATTCGCTTGCGCCCCCAACCAGGTCGTTATAAGAACGGCGGCCGGAGAAATCGTAGCCCGGTACGTGGTTAATTGCGCCGGGCTTTACAGCGATCGCGTGGCCCAATTGGCCGGGCATGATCCGGAAATGATGCTGGTTCCGTTTCGCGGCGAATATTTTGACCTGGCGCCCGCGCGCGTCCATCTGGTGCGGTCGTTGATTTATCCCGTCCCTGATCCTGCATATCCGTTCCTTGGGGTGCATTTCACGCGGCGAATCCACGGAAACGTCGATGCCGGTCCGAACGCCGTGCTCGCCGGCCGACGTGAGGGATACCGGCGGACAGATTTCGATTTGCAAGAAACGATGGAAGTTTTTCAGTACGCCGGCTTCCGCGCGATGGCCCGCCGCCACTGGCAAAATGGTCTGCGCGAAATGCGGAGAAGCTGGTTGAAACGGGATTTTGTCCGATCGTGCCAGTTGCTTGTGCCCGAGGTCCGCATGGCAGACATGACGCCTGGTGGTTCGGGGGTGCGTGCGCAAGCGGTCGCCTACGATGGCACGCTGGTGGATGATTTTCGTTTTCTCGCGCGCGGGCGCTTTCTGCATGTGCTGAATGTTCCGTCTCCGGCGGCTACCGCCTCGTTGCCCATCGGGCGCCGGATTGTGGAGATGGTAAGAAAAGCCGGAGTCGTGCTGTCATAGGGTCCTGGGGCAGCGGCGTCGCAGCTCGCACAGAAATATCGGACGCTGCTCGGCGAGCGGTGGCAGCCTCGGCATACTATCTGGTGTAGTCTGAGAGAAAATCGAAACCTGAGTATGCTCGGGAGAATTTCTCATGGCTAGAACTGCAAGCGGCAAGAGAGTTGCAATTCTCGGTGCTGGAAAAATCGGATCGATCCTGATGCAGGCATTTCTCCGCGATGGTTTGCTGAGGGCGGCCGATACCTGGTCCACCGTTGCGCATGCGGATCGCGCCGCCTCGTTACGGGAGAAGCTCAAAGTCCATGCGGGGACGGACAACGCCGAAGCCGTCCGCCATGCGGATATCATCTTTCTGTGCGTGAAGCCGCAGGTCGTGGCTGATGTCGTCCGCGAGATTCGCACGCATGTGCGGCGGGATCAGTTGCTGATTTCTGTGGCCGCGTCCGTGCCGACGGACATGATCGAGCGCGGCCTCGAAAAAGACTTGCCCGTAGTCCGTGCAATGCCCAACACTCCTTGCGTGCTCGGCGCGGGCATGACCGGGCTCTGCCGAGGGCAGTTTGCGCAGAAGCACCACCTGGAACTGGCAACCAGGTTTTTTGCCGCCGTGGGTCGTACCGTAACCGTGGACGAGAAACATATGGACGCCGTGACCGGCCTTTCCGCCAGCGGTCCGGCATACATCTACATCATCCTCGAATCGCTGGCCGAGGCGGGAGTGAAAGTCGGCTTGCCGCGCGATGTGGCTACCCTGCTGGCGGCGCAGACCACATTGGGCGCTGCCCGCGTCGTGCTCGAAACCGGAGACCATCCCGCTCTCTTGAAAGACGCGGTTACCACGCCAGCCGGCTGCACCATCGATGGCATTCTCGAACTCGAGGAGGGCAAGCTGCGCGTCACCCTAATCAAAGCGGTCGTCAAGGCGGTTCAGCGAGCCAAAGAGCTTGCCTACGCCTAGAGCTTTACCGCGGTGGTTACCCGTCACAGCGGGATTCCGGAAGCGGAGTTAGAATCTCTCCCGTGCTTGGGAGGTCCGGCGCCGGCAAAGGCTCGGGATCTCCGGCCCTCCTCAGCCAGTTACGAAGCGGCCCGGAAATAACCGGCCGTGACAGAGAGGCGCACATGAACGGAATCCGTTGGACCGTAGTTCTCACCGCACTGTTGAGTTGCCTGCTGATCGCGATAATGATCGCGTGCAGTTCACCTACCTCGACATCGGCCGGTACCCAGACACCAACCACCACCGCCACCCCGAAGAAGGAACCTGTGCTCTACACCGGCAAATCCTGCTTCACTCAGATGACGGGTATGGCGGCCCGCTGGGCGCCCGATGCCGTCCCGTTTCACATGGAATCGGCTCTGAACAGCGAGAGCAACGGGCAAAACGGCAAGGCCACTATCTGGCGGGGTATGTTCGCATCGCCCACTCGACGCACCTACAAGGTCTTCACGTGCTCCGGAAGCCGTTTGCGCGATGAAGCGGCCATGGGAGTGACCTCGGGCGCGGAGGTAGCATACGGACCTACCGTTCCCGCGCTGATGTTTCAGGCGTTCCTACTCACCGCCGATTCCGACCAAGCCTACGCGACGGCGCAGGAAAAAGGCGGAGCTAAGCTGATGGAGAAAGACCCGCAGCAGCCCGTCTTGTATACCCTCGACTGGAATCCGAAGGACAAAGCGCTGCTCTGGGTGGTCTACTACGGCAGCTCGACCAGCCAGTCGAAAGGAATTGGCGTGATCGATGCGAGTACGGGGAAGTTCCTGCGCGCAGCGAAGTAGGCAAGAGAGGTGAGAGGCGCAAGCGAGTGAGTGGGAGGTAACGATTCAAATGACGGCCGAAAGGGTCAGCGCCCGCCTGTGGCCGCGTGGCGAATTTGAGCCTTGCCTGTTTCCCGCGCCGCCACAGTGAGTTCTTTCTCGATGGAAGAGAACCTCTGAAAGATCTCGTGCAAGCGCAGCGCCATGTTGCGGATGGTATCGGCTTGTTCCAGCACACCTGCAGGCAGGCCCGGCTCCAGCGTAAGTAACTCGGCATTGCCAAGTACGCCCGTCAGCGCGTTGCAGACGCTGTGGCGCATCTCTACCATATAGCGTCCCAGCGTAGCTTCACCCGCCAGGCTCGCGCAGGCCAGTTCAGCCTGGCGCTGGTGCTCCTCAGCCGACGTGCGCCGTAGAATTTCGCGCCCTAGAAGTCCGGCGGTCTCCGCCCACGCGCGGGATCCAGAAGAACCTTCCTGGCCTTTGCCGGCATAAAGCTCGATGATGCTTCCCTCGCTCTGTGAGAAAGGAAGCGGAGAACTGATCCTGTCTTGATCCGCATGGACGATGATGGCCGGCTTCCCTGCCGCGACCAGAGTCTGCTTCAGCTGGGCCAAGGACTTGGGCGATGCCGCATCCACAATGGCAAGATCGTAGCCCCCGCCCCCGAAGTCGCGGAAAACCCCTTCATCGAGAACGGTGAACTCCGGCGAGTTTGCGCTGGCGGCCCAGTGGGCGGCCACATCGCGCGCAAACGCGGGATGGGTTGAAAGGATCAGGACCGTGGGACGGCTTTTTGGCATAGCAAATGTTCTTGGCAGTTTGACCAATGCACACGGCAAGGGCCGGTTTTCTTATTGATTTTTTCCAGTGCCCGACTCGACCGAAGCGGCGGCAGCGCGGGCCTTCTTCCGTATCCCGCCTCCCTCAGCTCCCGCGAGCGCGTCATCCACCGCGGCGCGGAGATCGACCAGCATGCGCAGCGGGTGTCCCGAAGAATACTCGGCGTGGAACATCACCTTCCACGACTGGCAGATCATGCGCAGGCGCGCGGTAGGCTCCTCGGCGGAAAATTGGGCACGCCGGCAGTCGATCGTCGAGACCCCCCGGCGTTCGAGCTCGCGCAGCCCATCCTGAATGGCGTTGAGGTCGTCGTGCATCAGCCGGAAGAAGATCCTGCGGATCATAAAGCCAAAACGCGCAAAGGCCACCATCGCGGCGGGATCGTAGAACCGGTCACCGGCTTGTGTCTTGAGCTTGCGGCCCTGCTCCAGCATTCCGCTATGCAGCAACTCGCTCAAGCGGCGGCACTCCAGCGCCGACTGGATCACGTTTTCGATCGGGGCGAGCCATTCCGGATATTCGATCTTCTGTTCGCCGAGGACGGGCTCCAGAACCTGTGCTACGAATTCCAGGTCAACATCGGACTCGTCCAGGCCCGAAGGGGCGCAGAACGAAAAATACTGGACAAGCAGAAAATCGATCTTGTCGCGGTCGGCTGCCGACTTCACCGGCTTCCGCCGATGATGCTCCAGCAGGCTACGGAGTACCGGTTCGCCCGCCAGCGGGCTCGTCTGCAGGAACTGCCGCATCTGGTGCACCTGAATCTCGGCATCCACCCGGCTGAACCAGGCTTCCGCTTCCCCGCTCTCGGCCGGCGAATTCGCCTCGAAAGGCCAGGCTGGAACGTCAATGACAAACTCGCGCACGAGCGCAGCATAGACCGGGTGGAGAGCCTGAAACAGCGTGGCACGGTCTTCGGAAGAGTGTTCGGATTCCATCATGGTTTCACAATCCAGTTAGGTACATGTTTTGAAAAACGCGCCGCGATCACGGTCCGTTCCGAGTGATATTGTGCGGCAACAACGGAGGCTTCGGCGCGTAGCGCCCCGTCTTTGCTTTCTACCAATACCTTGTCCGCAAACTCGAGCGGTTCTTTGACCAGAAACAGTACTTCGTCCGGCGTGCCGAATTCGATGACTGTTTCTTCGGGCACAGACCAGTCTGGGCCGTTCGCCTCGCCCTTCCCTTCGGTGGCACCATTGGCCCGGCGCAAACGGATCGGGATGCGAACCGGTGTGGCGGCGGGAAAAAACTTCGCCAGTTGGCTGACGACGTCCACCTCGAGCGCGCGGGCTGGAGCGCTTCCCTGGCTGGGCACGGTTAGTTTCAACTCCCTAAGCGAGCAAGCGAGTCACCTCTCCTCCTGGTTTGGAGGAGCAGCAAGGCGACTCGCACTTGCTTTTTCGCCCATTCAGGGTGCACGCCCCCGGCCATACTCTGGAAGGTCATGCACTAACGAACAAGTCGAACAAAGCAAAGCCGGTTGCAGGTGCGGCTGCTGGCTAATCTTGCGTCCGCACGCGCGCTGGCCCGACTCGCCGTCTCATGTTGAAACGAACGCGGAAATTTTGGGACGGCCTGAGATGTAATGCTGCCTGCCTATTGCAGCGTTGTTGTATCCGGCCGTTGCTCGCGCGCAATGTTATAACGCTTGAGCTTACGGTAAAGCGTGGCACGGCTGATGCCCAGCATCTTGCCGGCGCGAACCTTGTCTCCTTTGACCTGTCGGAACACGCGCGCGATAGTGGCACGCTCAATATCCTCCAGATCCGTGGTCGATTGGGAGTTCAGTTCCCGAGTTATCTGGGATTCGGAAACCGGATCGAGATCGGCACCGGCAATCGAGGACGGAAGATCGTCGACATCCAGCACGCGCTGATCGGTCAAAGCAACTGCCCGCTCCAGACAGTTTTCCAATTCGCGCACGTTGCCGGGCCAGTCATAGGCCAGGAGGGCCTTCATCGCGTTGCCGGAAATCTCGACCCCGCGTCCGGCGGCGAGTCGCTCAAGAAACCAGTTGGCAAGGATCGGAATATCGGAGCGGCGCTCCCGCAGAGGCGGCAAAGAAATGGTGACCACGTTCAGCCGGAAGAAAAGATCCTTGCGGAAAGTTCCCTTTTTGTACGCTGATTCCAAGTCACGGTTGGTGGCGGCCATGATGCGCACGTTCACTTTGAACTTCTCGTTACTCCCCACCGGGCGCACCTCTTTTTCCTGCAGGAAGCGCAGCAGTTTCGCCTGCATTTCAAGCGGCAACTCGCCGACTTCGTCGAGAAAAATGGTCCCACCGTCGGCGGACTGAAGCAGTCCCTGTTTGGACCGAATCGCGCCCGTGAACGCCCCTTTCTCGTAGCCGAAAAGCTCGCTTTCAATCAATGTGGGCACCAGTGACCCGCAGTCCACGGCCACAAAGGGATGCTTCGCCAGATTGCCCCGGAAGTGCAAGGCCCGGGCCACCAACTCCTTTCCGGTTCCGCTTTCACCGGAAATCAACACGGGCGTGCGCGTGTCCTTGAGACGCGAAATCATCCGCAACACACTTTGAATTCTTGCGGAATTCCCGATAATGCCGTGGACCGCGGTTTCTGTTTCCGACCGCTCCCGCAGAAAGAGGTTCTCTTCTTCCAGGCGAACCTTATCCGCCATGCGCCGCAGGAACATTCGCAGTTCGTCCAGCGGGGCAAACGGCTTCGAGATGTAGTCGTAGGCCCCGAGCTTCATAGCCTGCACCGCGGTTTCGACTGACCCGTGGCCGGTCATGACGGCCACTTCCATGCGGGGATAAATACGTTTGACCTGCTCGAGAAATTCCAGGCCCGTCATGCGCGGCATGATCATGTCGGTCAGTACCATATGAACGGGTTGCTCTTCCAAAAGCGCCAAAGCGGCGTCGCCGCTTTCAGCCTCAAGGCATGAAAATCCAAGCGACTCGCCGACCGTCATGCAGAGACGGCGAATGGTCTGCTCGTCATCCACGATCAACAGGCGGATCGGGTCTTGAGTCATAGCAATGCCTTACCCATAGTCCGTTCGACCACAGCAATAAAGTCGGCGACGCGAAAAGGCTTTTCGATGCACGGAACGCCAGTGCGGCGCAGCGTGGCGGCCGTTTCCTCATTGGCGATATCGCCGGTAATGAACACGAGCTTCCCGGCGAGAGCGGGACGGTTCGCCGCAATCCAGGCGTACACCTGGGCGCCGTCCACCCCCCCCGGAGTCCTCATGTCGGAGACCACTCCCAGGAACTCGCAAGTGGCGAGCAGGCTGAGCGCCTCGACGCCCGACTCCGTGCACATCACCGAATATCCGTTGCGTTCCAGCGCCGAGCGCACGAACACCATGACGGCGGGTTCGTCCTCGATGAGAAGCACGGGAGTACATGCTGATTTGGTACCAGTCTGCGTCATTTGGGGTCTCCTGCGGCTGCGCCGAAGGTAGCCCCGTCGGATGCCAGCGGCAGTCGGACAATAAAAGTGGCTCCTTCGGCTTCCATATTGTTCTGGCAGATGATCTCTCCGCCATGTTCGCGAATAATCCCATAGCAGATGCTCAGGCCAAGACCGGTGCCCTTGCCCACATCCTTGGTGGTAAAGAAAGGATCAAAGATGCGCTCCGGATCGGCAATGCCGATGCCGTTGTCACGGAACGAAATCTCCACTCCTGCCTCGATACGTGCGCTGGAAATCTCGATGCGCGCCGGCCGCCCCGATTCGCGCACAGCGTCGTAAGCGTTGTTCAGGATATTCAGAAACACCTGTTGCAGTTGGTGGGAATCGCCGATGATCTCGGGCAGAGACTCATTCAGGCGCTCCACCACCTGGATGCCATGACTGATGAAGTCGTAGGAACGCAGCTGCACGGTGCGGGTCAGAATCGAATTCAACTGCACGGGTTGACGCCTCGGGGGCATCTGCCGGGCAAAACTGAGCAGGTTCTGAACGATCTGCTTGGTGCGCTGGGCTTCCTGCAAAATAACGCGCAAATCACGGCGCGCGCTCTCCGGGAGCTCGGGATTCTCCATCAGCAGATCGGTGAAACCCAGAATCGCGGTCAGAGGGTTATTCACTTCGTGAGCCACGCCCGAAACCAACTGCCCCACCGCCGCCATCTTCTCGGCATGCACAAGCTTGGCGCGCAGCAGCGCCGAATCGGTCACGTCGGTCATGACCACGACGATGCTGGTGACTTTGCCGTCCTCGCCGCTGATCGGACTCAAGTTGACCGTGAAGTGTCCACTGGCGCCGTCGCTACGGACCAGTGGAAGGTCGAAATTATCAACCTGCTGGCCGCGCGCGACTGCAGCCAGTGCCTCCCGCAGATCCTCGCGGCGCGACGCGGCGCAGAATTTCGTAAAAGGCTGGCCCACAACATGGCTCTGCTGGAACCCAAGGCCGCTCCAGCGGCGGTTGGCGTAGCTGATGATTCCCGAAGTGTCCGTGACCAGGATCAAGCTCTGCGTGTGACTGAGGATCTTGCCCGAAAAGTCACGTTCCTTCTGCAACTCCGTCTGCGACTGGCGCAAGCCCGTCATGTCGAGCATGACCCCGCGATGCTGGATCACGCTTCCGCCTGCATCGCGCATGGCATAACAATTCATGTACACGTGGACCGCCGACCCATCCTTGCGGCGCAGCACTTCCTCGTGGTTGTGCATTTCCCCCGCCTGCTTGAGCTGGTCGGCCAGTTCCCGCCGGCGCTGCGGCGAAAAGTAGAGTTCATTGGGAATGTCGATCTGAAGCACCTCTTCGCGGCTGCTGTAGCCAAGTATCCGCACCAGAGCGTCGTTCACTTCGATGAAGCGGCCTTGCGGCGTCGAAACGTAAATCCCTTCCTGGATGTTGTCGAAGAGTTCGCGATAGCGGCGCTCTGCCTCACGCCGGTCAGTGATGTCCTTCAGAACATGTACAGTCTGCAGTTGGGTACCCATGCCCTTTTCGCCACGGCCCGCTCCTGCCGTCTCCGGTGCTGCCGAGCGGATACGCGAGGTGGAAACCAGGTAGGTGCGCTCCATCGCAGGGTGTACGTACTCATCGAGGCCTTCGCCGGTGCGGCAGAACGGGCACGAGTGTGGTGCTGAACCGCTGGTGAGCGCATCGAGGGCGCGCATATTGATTCCGATCAGCTCGTCGGGTTCGAGGCCAATCAGTTCCGCCAAAGAGCGGTTCACGCGGAGAATGTTGTGGTGTTCATCATGAACCACGATGAAGTCGCTGATCGCGTCGAAAACATCAACCCAGTGCCGACTCGCCTGCTCCATGCGCGTGAAAAGCCGGGCGTTTTCCAATGCGATACCGACATGACCTGCAATCGCACGCATCAACTGGTCGTCCGCGGCCACTGGAGCCGCCCCCCGATCGGCCAGGCAGAGAACGCCGGACAATTCGCCCGAGGTGCCCGCCAGACGTATCAGCGTGCAGTCCACCCATCCCAAACTGGCGGCCAGGGACGATCCCAACACATCGCCCGCCGAAGCGTGGAGAATGTCCTCCGTTTGCTTAGCAACCGCCGACCGCAGCGCCTGGGCTAAGCGCCGCACAAGGGGTTTGTCCTCAAGTTCAGCAGCGCCGCACATCACTAACGTTTCCTGCTCCGGCAGGTCGAATAAGCTGACGGCCGCCGCTCGGCCGCCCAGCAGTGCCGCCGACCGCAGCGCAAAGTTCCGCATGAACTCGGGAAGATGGAGAACGGTATTGAGATCGAGCGCGAGGGCTACCAGAGCTTTCGCCCTCCGGCGTTGCTCTTCGGCCTCATGCAAATTCCGGGTCAGCTCCAGCGCGATCGCGATCTGGGCCGCCAGCGCCCGGGCCCGGCGGACATCTTCCTCGTTGATCGGTCCCGGCGCCACCCGATCGAGCACTCCAAACATGCCGAGCACCTCTCCATCGGAACCCAGGAGAGGCACGACCAGAAAGGCCTTGATCTTGAAGGCCATCACAAATTCCCGGTTGGCGCCCGGCACTTGGGACGCGTCCTCGGTGTAGAAGACATCTTTCTGCTTGAGGTTTCGCACCGCGGTTCCCTCGTACAGGGGGATGTCCAGAGGTCGCGCTATGCCATTTTCGAATCCCCATCGAATCCGGAAGGTTGCGTCCTCGAGCAGTCCGATGAAACAACGCTCAAAGCCTAGAAAGCTGGCGGCACGCACCACCGACTTCTTCATGAATTCGTCGAGCTTCCCGACCGAACTCAGCTCCCCGGAAATCTCGAGGATTTCATGCAGTTCCAGTGCCTGAGCGCGAGCTACGCCGTACAACTCGGCGTTGGCAACAGCCACCGCCCCAAATCCGGCCAAAGCGGAGACCAGGGTCTTTTCTTCTTTTGTGAAAGCGCCCGAGGAACGCGGATACACCAGAATGGCGCCATAGGAACAAGAGGTCCGGAAGGGAGCCGCGATCAAAGTTCCTGGAGGCGAATCCTCTCGGAAATGGGAAGCACCGTCAATATTGACCGTGATAGGCTCGCCGGCGCTTACCGCCCTGGTCGCAATCTCCAGCGGCGAGCGCAAGTCGTTCTCGGCCGCCCGGGCTCGAATGGTCTGCGCGAGCCGAGGTAACACAGTAGAGACCGCTTGCAACTTAAGGAGCTTCTCTCGTTGAACGAAGATCAGCACGACCGGTGAATGCAGAAGCTTGCGCAAGTGATCCGCAATGTTCTCCATCACCGACGAATTGTCGGGCAAGCCGTGGAGCGCGGTCGCGACCTCCACCAGAATCGAAGTGCGACGATGCTCCTCCCGGGAAAGTTCGTGAAGGCGGAGCGCCTCGAGTGCCGTGCTCAGCTGCCCCGCCAGGATTGCCGCCTTGGCGACCGCTCCCTGGTCGAACCTCGAACGGGCATCGGTGTGCAGAAAAACAACGGCGCCGATGGCTTCGTTGCCCACGAGCAAAGGCGCTGCCATGGCGGCGCTCGCTCCATACTCTTTCAGGAACGCATCTTGCCCCGCGTCGGATGGATTTACGCTGAGCGGATGGCGCTTTTGCACTGCCTCCCAGGCGATCGAAGGAACCCCGACCGGCAAGCGCGTGCCGCGAAAGCGCTGGGCCTCGTGCCCATCGGCTTCGTTTCCAGCGAGTTCCTTGTCCGAGGTCAGACTCCAGAAATAGCAGCCGCTTGCGGCGAAGAAAATGCGCGTGAGCCGACAGAACGACCGAATCAACGGGCTCGACTCGCCGCTCTGGTAGGCTACGCGAGAGAGCTCGAGAAGTAGCTTCTGAAACGCCTCTTCAGATTGAGACTGCCCTTCGAAGCCGAGATTTCCGACCATGGTAGTCAGGCCACACCATCCGCTCTAGGCTAAAAGGCTGAAAACAATTGGATTACACTATCGACCCTACGATGGATTCTCAAATTGAGTCAAGGGGGCAGTGCCAACATGGGAAACCGGGAGTAACTACCGACGGTTCTCATAGTGAGACTCGCAACGACTCGGGTCCCCGTGCCCTCGCCTGTCCTCGCGCGCAGCCCTTGCCCGTTTCCAAGGTGTTCGCAGGATGTCCGCCGTCACTAACGTAACGCCCAACCGGACTTTTGGTTTCCTCTTCATTCGGCTCGGGACAAGAATAGAAATTCGAAACCCCAATACGAGGGGGAAGAAGGTCTTTGCCGTCTATGAAGCGTGTCCTCGGAGTAGGTCTGCTTC
>Ga0335080_10000818_pt1 | contig 29347 bp, 25 predicted proteins | sample Lox_Sample_34_FD_206720 | JGI IMG/M metagenome (GOLD analysis project Ga0335080, IMG submission 206720) | Soil microbial communities from Loxahatchee National Wildlife Refuge, Florida, United States - Lox_Sample_3.4 | ecosystem: Environmental > Terrestrial > Soil > Wetlands | place: USA... | reverse complement strand
AGGCCGAGCAGACGATACCGTGCGGCTCCAGCTCGGCACGCATGCACTCGATCATCGCCACCACGGCGCCCTTGGAGGTCCCGTAGATGGTCGCACCGGGATGCGGCACGAGCCCCGACATCGATGCAGTGTTGACGATGTGCCCGCCCGCGCCGTGGCGCTTCATGCGCGGCAGTATGGTGACGATGCCGTTGATGGTGCCGCCGAGATTGACGCCCATCACCCAGTCCCAGTCGGCGTAGGTCGCAAGCTCGGTGGGACCCACCACCGCCACACCCGCGTTGTTGCAGAGAATGTGGATGTGGCGGAAGCGCGCTTCCGCGGCATCCGCGGCGCGTGCGTAGGCGGCGCGGTCGGTCACGTCGAGCTTGAGCGCCAGCACGCGCTCGCTCACGCCGAGCTCTTGGGTCGCGGCGGCGAGATGGTCCTCGCGGATGTCCGCGATGACGACGTTCATGCCGGCGCCGAGCAGGGCCTTGGCAATGCCGAGGCCGATGCCGCTGGCGCCCCCGGTCACGAAGGCGGTCTTGCCTGGCAGGTTCTGCATGCCGTGGTTCCCCCATATGTTCAGAGGCTGTGCCGAAACCGGCGGCCCGTGCGCACAGCCCACAAAGCGCTGGACAAAGTGCCGCAAGTCCTATTGTATCTAACACATACAGTCGGGCGCCTGCCAGGTGCGCCCACTCGAGGGGGATCAATGGTCGCGGAGGCACCCGCAGGCGTCGGTTCGGTGGCGGGTGCGGCTGCACAGACGCAGGGCTGGCCCGCGCGCCGCGCGGCCTATTACGGCCTGTTCGTGATCATTCTCGCTACGGCGTTGAATTTCCTCGACCTGCAGATCTTCAACATGCTGGCGCAGACCATCAAGGCCGACTTCCGGCTGACTGACGAGCAGCTCGGCTTCCTCCTCGGTCTGGCGCCGATCCTTTTCTATGCCTTCGTCGGCATTCCGCTCGCGTACCTCGTGGACATCTTGCCGCGCAAGTACGTGCTTGCCGGAGGCATCGCCATCATCGGCGGCATCACTGCGCTCGGCGGACTCTCGCAGAACTTCGTGCAGCTGTTCCTGAGCCGCATGCTGGTTGGCGCCGGCGCCTCGGCGCATGCGCCCGGCTCGTACTCGATGCTCGCGGACTACTTCCCCCCCGAGAGACTGCCGCGGGCCATCGGCATCCTGCAGCTCGGCTTCATCAGCGGCAATGCGGGCGGCGTGTACCTCGGCGGTGTGCTGCTCACCATCGTCGCGGCGTGGCCGGTTACTCACTGGATGGGCCTGACGATCTACTCATGGCAGTGGGTGCTCATGATGGTGGGGGCTCCGGGACTGCTCGTCGCTGCTCTCCTGCTCTTCGCAAAAGAGCCGCTGCGGCGCGTGGTAGGCGGGGAGACGCAGTCCGTGTCCTGGGGCGCCGTGCTGCGCGAGATCTGGGCGCGCAAAGCAGTCTACCTGCCGCTCTTCATCGGCCTCGCCATCAGCGCCACAGAGTTCTACGGCCTCGGCAACTGGCGGCCAGCCTTCCTCACCCGCACCTACGGCTGGCAGCCGATGCGCATCGGCCAGTGGCTGGGCATCGTCATCACCGTGTCCTACCTGCTCGGCGCCTTCGTCGGCACCGTGTTCACCGAGTGGTTGGCCAAGCGCTACAAGGACGCGCATGTGCGCGCGGCGACGATACTGTTCTTTCTCACTGCGCCCTTCGAGATCATCGCGCCGCTCATGCCGACGGGTGAGCTGGCGCTGCTGTGCGCGGGGGTGGGCGGGGTCTGCGCGCTTGCCTCCGCTGTGCCGCAGAATGCCGCCATCCAGCGCATCACACCGAACCAGATGCGCGGACGGGTGACCGCCATTTACCTCTTCATGTTCATCTTCTTCGGTGGATTCGGCGCCCAGCTGATCGGCTCCGTCACGCAACGCGTGTTCGGCGCCGATAACGACCTGTGGAAGAGCATCGTGCTCACCGCCTCCATCCTGCTGCCGCTCGCGGCTGTCACGATCTCGCTCGGCATCAGGCCTTACGGCCGCGAGGTCGCGCAGCTCGAGCAGCTCGAGGCGCGGAGCGCGGCGTGAGTTATCCAGAGCTTCACATGATCATCGACGGGGAGAAGGTCCCGCTCGGGCATCGCCGCGTGCATACGGTCGTGAACCCCGCGACCGGCGCCGCGCTTGGCGCACTGCCGCTCGCGGATGCCGCGGATCTCGACCGCGCGCTCGAGACGGCGCACCGCGGCTTCCGCTTGTGGCGCGATGCTCCTGCACCGCAGCGGGCGGCAGTGCTCACGGGCGCTGCCCGGCTGCTGAGGGAGCGCCAGGAGCAGATCGCACGTGTTGCGACGCTGGAAGAGGGCAAGCCGCTCGCCGAGGCACGCCTCGAAGTGATGATGAACGTCAGCCTGTTCGAGTTCTACGCCGGCGAGTGTCAGCGCTTCTACGGGCGCGAGCTGGTGCGTCCGCCCGGGATGCGCTCGACCGTCGTCTGTGAGCCGGTCGGACCGGTCGCGGCCTTCGCGCCCTGGAACTTCCCCATCGGCAATCCCGGCCGCAAGCTCGGTGCGCCGATCGCCGCCGGCTGCTCGGTGATCCTCAAGGCTGCGGAGGAGGCGCCGGCGTCCGCGCTCGCGGTGCTCCAATGCCTGCTCGATGCGGGTCTGCCGCGCGAAGTCGGACAGGCAGTGTTCGGCGTACCCGAGGAGGTGTCGCGGCACCTGCTCGCCTCGCCGATCATCCGCAAGCTGAGCTTCACCGGCTCGACCGTGGTCGGCAAGCACCTCATGAAGCTCGCCGCGGAGGATTGCAAGCGCACCACCATGGAGCTCGGCGGACACGGCCCGGTGCTGGTGTTCGACGATGTCGACGTCGAGCACGTGCTGAAAACGATGGTGCCCTCCAAGCATCGCAACGCCGGACAGGTGTGTGTCTCGCCGACGCGTTTCATCGTGCAGGAGGGCGTATACCAGCGCTTCCGCGCTGGATTCGCCGAGCGTGCCGCGCAGCTGCGCGTCGGCAACGGCCTCGAGGAGGGCGTGCAGATGGGCCCGATGGCGAATCCGCGCCGCCCCGAAGCGATGGAGCGGCTGATCGGCGGCGCGGTGCGCGCCGGCGCAAAGCTCCACACCGGCGGGCAGCGCCTCGGCACCCAGGGCTATTACTACGCGCCGACGGTGCTCTCTGAGGTCCCGCAGAGCGCCGCCGTCATGAACGAGGAGCCTTTCGGTCCGGTGGCGCTCATCAATCCGTTCCGCACCGAGGCGGAGATGATCGCAGAGGCGAACCGCCTGCCGTACGGCCTGGCAGCCTTCAGCTGGACGCGGGACGCGGCGAGGCAGAAGCGCCTGGCGCGCGAGGTGGAGACCGGGATGCTGTGCATCAACACCACGGTGCTCGCGGGACCCGACGCGCCGTTCGGCGGTGTCAAGTGGTCGGGCCACGGCTCGGAGAACGGTCCGGAGGGTGTCATGGCCTGCCTGGTGATCAAGGCGGTGCACGAAGGGTGACGCATGAGCCATGAGTTGAAGACCGGCGGCGAGCGCGGCTATCTGCGCATCGCGACCGAGGAGGCCTTCGCTACACGCGAGCAGATCGACTGCTACCTGCGCATGGTGAAGGACGGCAGCGCGGACAAGGGCATGGTGTCGCTCTGGGGGTTCTATGCGCGCAGTTCCTCCGCGCGCGCCACGCAGATCCTCGAGCGACTGCTCGACTTAGGCTCGCAACGCATCTGTCACATGGACGAAACCGGGATCGACAAGGCGATTCTCGCACTCACCTCGCCGGGCGCGCAGCCGCTCACCGACGTCGCCGAGGCGCGCGGTCTTGCGCAACGCGCCAACGACTACCTCGCCGCGCACGTCGAGGCCCGCAAGGACCGTTACGTGGGCATGACCACCGTCGCCCCGCAGGACGCCGAGTGGTCGGCGCGCGAGATCGTACGCGGCGCACGTGAGCTCGGCTTCAAGGGCGTGCAGATCAACAGCCACACCCAGGGCCAGTATCTCGATCATCCGCGGTTCGATCCGATCTTCCGCGCGCTCGCCGACACCGGCCAGCCACTCTACATCCATCCGGCCACGCCACCGGACACGATGATCGGGCCGATGCTCGAAGCCGGGCTCGACGGCGCCATCTTCGGCTTCGGCGTGGAGACGGGTCTGCACCTGCTGCGCCTCATCACGAGCGGCATCTTCGACCGCTACCCGCAGCTGCAGATCATGGTCGGTCACATGGGCGAGGCGCTGCCGTTCTGGGCGTATCGGCTCGATTACATGCACCAGGCGAGCGTGCGCTCGAAGCGTTACCCGTTCATGCAGCCGCTGCGCAAGAGCATTCTCGAGTACCTGCGCGGCAACGTGCTGATCACTACGAGCGGCATGGCCTGGGCACCGGCGATCCTCTTCACGCAGCAGGTAGTCGGTGAGGATCGCGTCATGTACGCGATGGACTATCCGTACCAGTTCGTGGCCGACGAGGTGCGCACGCACGACAACCTCGACATCCCGCTCGCGACCAAGCGCAAGCTGATGCAGACCAACGCCGAGCGCTGGTTCCGCCTGTGAGCCGCGCACGGTTCGTGCAGACGGCCGGCTACGCACTCGGCCTGGTCGCGCTCACCAACGCGCTCAGTCTCCTCGACCGCAACATCCTCGCGATCCTCGCCCCACGTATCAAGCACGACATCGGCATCGGCGATGCGGAGATGGGACTCCTCTACGGCACGGTGTTTGCGCTGTTCTACGCGTTGTTCTCGCTGCCCCTCGGGCGGCTCGCCGACGGCTGGGTGCGCTCACGGCTGCTCAGCATCACGCTGGCGTTCTGGTCGGTGGCGACCGCGCTCGCCGCCGCGGCGCACGGCTTTGCGCTGCTGGCCGTGTCGCGCCTCGGCGTCGGTATCGGCGAAGGTGCGGCACAACCGGCCGGCATCTCGCTGGTGATGGACCGCTACGCAAAGCCGCGCCGCGGCTTTGCCATGGCCGTGATCGCCGCCGCGATCGCGCTTGGCCTCGGCGGCTCGTCGGTGCTCGGCGGCGTGGCGGCCGACTGGTGGGATCACCTGCACGCCGGCGATACCGCCACGCCCGGACTCAAGGGCTGGCAGTTCGCCTTTCTCGTGGCGGCGCTCCCCGGCTTCCTCCTCGCGGCGCTCCTGTGGAGCTTGCCCGAACCGCGCCGCGGGCAACTCGACGGCATCGAGTCAGCGCCGGATCCCCGGCCCTTTCGGGCCAGCCTCGCGCTGCTCGGGGCGGTGACACCGGGGGCCAACTGGTTCGCGCTCGCCGGTCGCCGCGCCGCTGCGCGCTACTGGGGCGTCAATTTGGTGGCGACCCTCCTCGTCATCACCGGGGCGGTGATGCTGACGCGCATCACCTCGACGCTGTCGCCGCGACCGCCGCTGCACTTCGGCTCATTCGCCGTGAGCCCGCACGTGCTGCAGTGGGCCGTGGTGGGCTTCGGCGCGCTGGTCGTGGTGAACCTGTTGCAGCGGCTGAGCCTCGCGGATCGTCCCACCTTCGAGGTCATCACGCGCTCGCCGGCGCTGCTGCTGTGCTTCGGTGTCGCGGCGCTGCAGATGATGATCAACTACGGCACGATGGGGTTCACGCCGTCGTTCCTGATGAAGCACTATGGCCTGTCGCCGGCTGCGACGGGTCTTCAGTTCGGCCTGCTGGCGGGGGGACTCGGGATGATCGGCCCGATGATCGCCGGGCCGCTCTCCGACCGCATCAACATGCGCTACCCGGGCGCCGGCCGTGCCTGCGTGACGCTGGTGTCACTCGGCGTCTCGCCGCTGATTGCGATCTGGGTTTACCACGCCCCGGACCCGGCGGCCTTCTACGCGCGCTTCGTGCTGTACAGCCTGGTGCTCACGGCATGGTACCCGCCGCTCTACGCGATCATGTTCGAGCAGGTGCTGCCGCGGATGCGCGGCATCACGGCGAGCCTCTACCTGATCGTCTACACGCTGTTTGGTATCGGTATCGGCCCGTTCCTCGTGGGCATGATCGCCGACGCCAACGGCGGCGACCTCGCGGCGGCCATCCTCGCCATCAACTGGGTGGCGCCGGCGATCGTCATCATGCTGATCGCGCTCGCCCTGCGGGTGCAACGCGATGAAGCAGGGCTCATCGAGCGCGCACGGCGCGGCGGTGAGGTGCTCGCCAGCGCACCGGCAACACCCGCAGCCTGAGGCCGGCGGGCGACACCGCCGCGCCGCGAGTTTCGCGCCTCGCCACCTATGCCGCGAGACCGATGTCAGCCGCCTCCGCCCAGTTGCCGTGCAGGCCGAAGCGCATGCGAATCGGAATCTGGACCGTCGCGATCGGACCCGCGGCGATTTCGAGAGCGTTGAACAGCAGCAGCTCGCTCGTGTGCTCGTCCAGGCGGTTACAGATCTGCACGATCCAGCCGTCACCCTCCGGGGCCTTGCTGTGGCGAGGGATGAAACACGGCTCCTGCAGGCTCGAAACGGGTCCGCACCACCAGTGCTGCTCGGCCCCGCTGGCGAGATCCTTGTGGAACAGGCAGTTCATGAGCAGCCCGCCCGCGCTGCCGCCGCGCAGCTCGAGCGGACGGCGCAGGTCCATCTCGAGCAGCCAGCCGTGGCGATACGGCAAGCCGGTGAAGCGGTTGTCGATCCGCGGGAATTCGGCCGCGGTGTCGGTGAGGCGCTCGATGCGGGTGAAGGCCTGGGCAGCCGATCGCATGTCGACCGTCCAACGCGTCAGGTAGCTCATCGCCTCGGCGTGGTTGAACGGCGCGCCATGCACGTCGGGAAAGAACGGGAACATGTTGTTCTTCGCTTCCGGTGTGTCGAAGTGGATCCGCGTGCCGTCCTGGAAGGCGTTCAGCACGTGGCTGGCGAAGCAGTTGTCGCGCTTGAACCAGCGCAGATCCTTCGCCGTAGCATCCGCGTGGCGCGGCAGCACCCCGAGGTACACCGGCAGCGTCGTGTCGAAACCGAAGTGCGGCAGGCCCTGGCGCAGCCGCTCCCAGCTGCCGATGGACGGCACGATGTGGAACAGCGCGTAGTCTTCGGTGATCGCGAAGTCGTGCATCATGCAGTAGTAGGGTGCCTTGAACCACAGCTCGCGGAGCAGCTCCCCCTCCGGGGTGATCTCGTAGAAGGCGCAGTCCTCGCTGCACAGTCCGGACGAGGCGTAGCCGAACGCGATCATGTTGCCCGTCCGCGGATCGACCTTGGGATGCGCAGTGAAGGTCTGACCCTTCATCCTGCCGTTGAAGGCTGTATAACCCTGCGTCTCGAGCGTCGCGGCATCCATGAGCAGCGCCGGCGAGTCCTCCTTGAGTGCGTACAGCCTGCCGCCGTAGATCCAGGCGTTGGTGTTGGCCGTGCCGCGGATCCGGCCGTTGACCGACTCGTCATCGGTGAGCGGGTTGCGATAGGCGCCGAACAGCGCCCGACCGGCAGCGTGCTCCAGTTGCCACTTGTCGGTACGGGCCCAGCGCTGGCGAAGATCGCACTGACCATCATGAAAATGGAAGCGCGTTATCATGCCGTCGCCGTTGAAAGAGATGTCATCGCCCAGTCGTGGCGGGAACTGTGGATCGGGCTGCACGCGGAAGAATGCCCCGTTCAGCTGCGGGGGAATGGTGCCCTCGTGCGCAAGATCGACGCTGTCCGCTTCGATGCGCGTCGGCGTGTTGAAGCCGGTAAAGCCGGGCGTCCGGGGAAAATGGGCCATGGCACGTACCTTCGGTCTTTGTAAGTTATACTAACAATCCTATCCGGGGTAGGCCGATGTCAAAGCATCTTCGAGACAGCGTCGCCATCACGACGCCGCACGTCGCGGGTGATGAGGACATCGGCGAGATCCGCAATATCGTCGGCTTTCACATTCGCCTGGCGCACGGAGCGGTCTACCGGCACTTCACCGAAACCTTCGCCGAGCTCGACCTCACGCAAAAGCAGGTCTCGGCGCTGTGGCTGGTCTACGATCACCCGGACATCGCCCAGACCGGCCTCGCCCAGCGCATGCGCATGGACCGCGCCACCACCATGGCCATCGTGAACCGGCTCGAGGCGAAGGGGTACCTGCTGCGCCGCAAATCCCGCAGCGATGGCCGCAAGCAGGCGCTGAACCTCACCGACTCGGGCCGCAAGGCGCTCGCGAGCGCGAAGCGGGCCATCCACCAGCACGAGCAGTGGCTCAAGTCGCGCTTCACCGATAAGGAAGTGACCAAGCTGATCGAGCTGCTCAGCCGCATCCACGAATAGAACGGCGTCAGCGCCGCGACAACCGAGGGGGAACATGGCGGGTAAGGACCCGAAAGCCATCATCGACGATGGCGTCATGGGGGTCGGCCAATGGCTGGCGGTGCTGGTCACGGTCGGGCTGAACGCGCTCGATGGCTTCGACGTCCTGTCGATCAGCTTCGCCTCTCCCGGAATCGCCAGGGACTGGGCCATCGACAAGGCGACGCTCGGCTGGGTCCTGTCGACGGAGCTGTTCGGCATGGCGCTCGGCTCGCTGCTGCTCGGCGGTGTCGCCGACAAGGTCGGCCGGCGTCCGACGATCCTTGCCTGCCTCGTGGCCATGGCGCTCGGCATGTTCGGCGCCGCTCATGCACATGCCGTCGCGGAGCTCCTTCCCTGGCGGCTGCTCACCGGGCTCGGTATCGGCGGCACCCTCGCCTCGATCAACGCCGCCGCCGCGGAGGTTTCCAGTCGACGCTGGCGCAGTGTTGCGCTGGGGTTGATGGTGATCGGCTATCCGCTCGGCGGAACGATCGGTGGCCTGTGCGTGCAGCGGCTGCTCACCGAGGGCAGCTGGCGAGCGGTGTTCATCGCCGGCGGCTGGGCGACGGCCGCCTTTCTGCCGATCGTGTGGCTGTGGGTGCCCGAATCCGTCGCCTTTCTCGACCGGCGCCGCGCGCCGGGGGCGCTCGAGCGTATCAATCGTATCCTCGCGCGTTTCGGTCACGCTGCGGCGGACGCGCTCAGTGCGGCGGACGTGGCCGCCGAGCGGCGCTCGATCACCGACGTACTGAAGCCGGGGCTGCTGGCGACGACGGTGCTGATCACCTTCGGCTACTTCGCCCACATCACCAGTTTCTATTTCATCCTCAAATGGGTGCCGAAGATCGTGGTCGACATGGGGTTCGCGCCGCAGGCGGCGGCCGGCGTGCTCACCTGGGTGAGCCTCGGCGGTGCGATCGGGGGCGCGCTGTTCGGCCTGATTGCCACCCGGGTCCCGGTGAAGGCCCTGACGCTCTTCACGCTCCTCGCCGGGGCGTTGATGATCGCCTGGTTCGGCCGCGGCGCGGCGGATCTGGCGAGCCTCAAGACGACGCTCGCATTCACCGGGCTGTTCACCAACGCCGCGATCGCGGGCTTCTATCTCTTGTTCGCCAAGGTATTTCCCACGCACGTCCGCGCGACCGGTACCGGCTTTGCGGTCGGCGTGGGCCGCGGTGGTGCGGTGATCGCGCCCGTGATCGCCGGCTACCTGTTTCAGGCCGGGCTCGCGCTGTCGACCGTGGCGCTGATCATGGCGTGCGGGTCGGTGCTGGCGGCGGCGGCGTTACTCGCGCTCACGGTGCGCGACGCGGACTGAGGCGTCGTGCGACGCCGCAGGTATGGCGCGCCTTTCCCACGCTGCCCGTTCTCACTTCGACTTGTCGTACTCGCCGAGGCCGGGCTTGTACGTCTTGTCGTCGAGAAACTGCTTCATGCCGTGGTGTCGTCCGTCCGACTTGTCGTGCCAGTTGAGCGCCTCCTGGGCGCGGATCAGGTAGTCCTCGGCCTCGTCATAGGTCATGCCACGCACGCGGCGCACCGCGTCCTTGGTGGCCTTGAGCGTTTCCCAGTTCTTCTTGAGCAGCTTCCCCGCCACCTCGCGCACGCGTGCCTCCAGGCGCGCGGCGGGAAGCGCCTCGTTCACCAGCCCGACGCTGGCGGCTTCGCGGCCGCTCAGCGTCTCGCCGAGCAGTGCGTGATACATCGCGGTGCGCATCGGCATGAGCTCGACGGCCACCTTGGTGGCGCCGCCACCCGGAAGGATGCCCCAGTTGATCTCCGACAGCCCGAACTGCGCATCCTCGGAGCAGAAGGCGAGGTCGCAGGCGAACAGCGGGCCGTAGGCGCCGCCGAAGCACCAGCCGTTGACCATCGCAATGGTGACCTTCTGGTACCAGCGCAGCCGCTCCCACCAGGCATACGCCTCGCGCTGCGACTGGCGCACACCCTTGAGTCCATGCGCTTCCGTCTCGCGGAAGTACTCCTTGAGGTCCATGCCGGCCGACCAGGCCGCACCCTCGCCCGTCAGCACCAGCACGCCGACATCGTCACGGAACTCGAGCTCAGTGATGACGCGCAGCATCTGCCGGTTGAGCGTCGGGCTCATGCTGTTGCGTTTCTCCGGGCGATTGAACTTCACCCAGGCGATCTGGTCCTTGACCTCGACGGCGACGGTATCCGCTTCGTCTTGCTTGCTCATAGGCTTCCCCTGCTCGGCGGTGGGCGCCAGCGGAGCGCCGCGGCCGCGACGCGCGCCGCGAGGCCCTCGACCGTGAGTTCTTCGGACCATGGGATGACATTATTGCTATATAATATAACAGTATGCTCCATGCGGAATTCGCCGACAACCCCGGCGCGCGCATGAAAGATCCGCTGCTCAAGCTGTCCGGCTACGTGCTGCGGCGCGCTTCGGTGGCGGCGCTCGCCGAGCTCAACGAAGGGCTCGCGCCGCTCGGTCTGCGCCACGCGGCGGCCGCCATGCTGATGTTGATCGAGTCGCGCCCCGGCATCACCCAGAGCGAGGCGGGGCGCGTCCTCGACATCCAGCGGGCCAACATGGTGCCGTTCATCTCCCGCCTGGAGAAGCGCGGCGCGATCCGGCGGCGCCAGGTCGACGGGCGCTCGCAGGCGCTCGATCTTACGAGCCGCGGGCGTATGCTGCTCGCCAGGGCGCGCCGGGTGGTGGAGGCGCACGAAGCCGCGCTGCTCGAGCGCGTGCCCGAGCCGCTGCGGCCGATGGTGTTGCCGGTCCTGACGGCACTGTGGAACCGCGACCCGCAATAATGCGGCAGGGGGCGCGCGCATGCACACACGCGCGATGATCGCTTATGCCGGGCGCGGCGTCGCGCGCCCGCGCTACTACGCCAACGATCACAGCCGCGACGTTCTCGACATCGCTCCCGTCGAGATGGACATTGCGGACGCGCGCGCTGCGGCGCCCACCCTGGATGGCGCCGGCTTCTCCCTCGTCGCGCACACGAGCGCAGTCAACGATCTCACCGAGCGCGCGGCGCTCGAGACGCTCCATCGCCCGGAGATCGTCGCGCTCATTGCGCGCATCTCGGGCGCCGACCTCGTGCTGGTCACGAGTCCCGGCATCCTGCGCTTCAGCGAACGCTCCCCGCACTCGGGTGTCCTCGACAATTCCCGTCCGGCACGCTTTGCGCACGTCGACGTGAGTGATCCGACCGCGGCAGCGTTCGCGCAACGAGCGGCTCCCCCCGGGCGGCGGCTCGCGCGCTTCGTGCATTACAACATCTGGCGCGCCCTCTCCGTGCCTCCGCAGGACGTGCCGCTCGCGGTGTGTGACGCGCGCAGCGTCGCCGCGGCTGACCTCATCGCGGCGGATGCCGTATTCGACAAGCCCGGAGAGCCGGAATGGTCGTTCGAGGGCCTGCTGCTAACCCACGCGCGAGGGCATCGCTGGCACTGGTTCCCCGACATGCACCGCGACGAGGCGCTCATCTTCAAGACCCATGACAGCGATACGGAGCGCGCGCACTGCGTGCCGCACGTCGCCTTCGACAATTCCTCGTGTCCGGCGCACGCCCCGCCGCGCGTGAGCATCGAGATGCGGGCGCTCGCGCTGTGGTTCGCCGGAGGCTGAGATCATGAGCCGGACCTTCCCGGATACGCCGGAATTCACGGGCCTGAACGCACCGATCGGCGCGGAGTACGAGCTCAGGGGACTCAAGGTCGAGGGACGCATTCCCGCCGACGTCCGCGGTACCTTCTTCCGCGCCATTCCCGATCCGGCCTTCCCGCCGTACATCGAAGATGGGGCCGCCGTCATCTCCGGTGACGGCATGGTGTCGGCGATGCGCTTCGCCGGCGGCGAGGTCAGCTTCGCGATTCGCTACGTGCAGACCGAGCGGCACCGGGCCGAGGTGGCCGCCGGCCGCTCGCTGTTCGGCAAGTATCGCAATCCGTTCACCGATGACGCGTGCGCCGCCGGCCTCGACCGCACGGTGGCCAACACCACTCCGGTATGGCACGCCGGGCGGCTGCTCATGACCAAGGAAGACGGACGCCCCTATCGCGTGGATCCGCGCACGCTCGCTACCCTCGGGCGGTACGACTTCGGCGGCCGCCTGCGCAGCGCCACGGTGACGGCGCACGTGCGCGTCGACCCGGCGAGCGGCGAGCTCTTCTTCTTCGGCTACGAGGCCGACGGGCTCGCCTCAACCAAGGTCGCGTACTGCATCGCGGACCGGCACGGCGATCTCGATCGCGAGCAATGGTTCGATAGCCCCTACTGCGCGATGATGCACGACTTCTGCATCACGGAGCGTTACGCGCTCTTCCCCGTCTACCCGACCACTTGCGATCTCACCCGCCTCAAGGCGGGTGGCGATCACTGGGTGCACGAGCTCGGCCGTGAGAGCTGGGTGGGCGTCATGCCCCGCTACGGCTCGGTCGCCGAACTGCGGTGGTTTCGCGGGCCGAACGGTGTGTCCTGCTATCACATGATGAACGCGTTCGAGGATGCCGGCGGTGGCATTCACCTCGATCAATGCCTCGCGAACGTGAATGCTTTCCCCTTCATCCAGCGTGCCTCGGGTCTGAACGTGGCGCCCGGCGACACCGGCGCCCGCCTGGCGCGCTGGACGATCAACCTCGAGGACGGCAGCGACCGCGTCACCGAGACCACGATCGGACCACCGGGAGATCTGCCGATGATTCCGGCCGCGTTCCAGGGCCGCCCCTACACCCACGGCTGGCTGCTCACCATGAACCCCGGCATGCAGGGCCCGCCGGTCGCCGGCGGCCCGGTGGGCGTGATGTTCAATACGCTCCTGCGTGTGGACCTCACCGGCAAGCCGCCGCAGGCGCTCGCGCTGCCGCCCGCCCACTGCCTGAGCGAGCCGGTGCACGTGCCGTCCTCGCAGCCCTCACACGAGGGGTGGCTGCTCACCGTCGTCGATCAGCAGACCGCGGCGGCGGATTTCAGTCACGCACTCTGGATCCTCGACGCCGGCAACGTGGCGGCCGGCCCGCTCGCGCAGGTCAGGATTCCTCACCGCCTGAGGCCACAGGTGCACGGCTGGTGGGTGAGCGCCACCGAGCTCGACGCCGCCTGACTGCGCCACGTCAGTGGCCGCCGCCCCGGCAGCGCGCTGCAGAGCCTCAGCGCTTCGAGAAGTACGCCATCGCCCGGAACTCCATCGAGCGGCGCGGGCGGGCGTCCGGGCGGGTGTTGTCGCGGAACGCGGTGTGCGGGCAGCGCCAGGCCGTGGCGTGATCCGAGTCGTAGAGCTTGATGAAGATCACCTCGTCGGGCTCCATGTCCGGGAAGTACCACCAGCGATGCCCGGGCGAGTAGTGGAAGATGGTCGCGGCCGGCATGCTCTCCTCGCCCGCAATCGGCGCATACAGGGCATCGCCGCTCGGTATTTCTGCCACGTCGACCTTGGTGTTGCGCGTGCCCTCCTCATCGCGCACCGAGCGTCCCTCGCATAGCGCCAGCGGCATGTCCTGCGGCGGCGCCGACAGCACGCGCCAGAGGCTGAAGCCGATGAAGCGGCGGTAGCCGGGCCCATGGGGACGGGCGCTGCGGTACATGGCCTCGGCTCTGCGCTCCGCGAAGCTCTGCGTGAAGTCGACGTGAGCCTCCGCGGCCGGTGGCTGCACAGTGGGGCTCGTCGCGGCGGAGTTACGCGTCATGCCACCGATCGGCACCACGACATCGGCGCCGCACAGTCGCATGGCGACGCGCGCGACTTCCGTGGCGTACGCCGAGTCGGGGCCGTACTGGTTCTCCCAGTCGGTGATCGCGGTCTGATGCCGTCCGAGGCAGAAGCCATGCGCATCGAGCGTGAACGGGCCGCCGAGGCGCGCATTGCGGATGGTCACGGGATAGGAGGCGTAGACGCCGGTATTGAGTTCCTTCCCCGGTGCCCAGAAACGCCGGTTGATGCGCGACGTCGGTACCAGGTAATCGATCGCGGCGTGCACCTCGGCGGCTGCGTGACTCATGGCCTCATCCATCCCTGAACCCTTCGCGTGCGCGACTGTTGTCGAGCACGATCGGCTTGCCGGTTACCGGGTGCGGGTAGTGGAACGCGACCGTGTCGGTCGCCGGCCACAGCCGCGGCTGCGGATCGATCAGTGCATCCGGCCCGAGCGGGTCCTCCGGGTAGACCTTCTTCGCCATGGGGATGAAATCGATTGGGGTCCTCGCCCATCCTTCGGCGAAGCTGCCATGCCAGAAGGGGTAGTAGCGCAGTGCCTTGATCTTCCAGGCGCCGCTCTCGCGCACATAGCTGTTCTCGTAAATGCCCCCCTCCCACCAGGCGCGCTGCTGACCCTCGGCCGTGTGATGCAGGCCGGCCTGCATCATGGAGCGGCCGCGGGCGTGGGCGGTGCGGCGGTCGGGAGCGACGTCGATCACCATCTGCAGCTGCGGATGATCGAGCAGCCAGCCGTAGCGCGGGCCGTTGTGCCCCTGGGTGAACTGCTTCTGGAAGCGCTCGATGTACAAGCGCCGCACGCCCGCCTTGCCTTTGTAGATTCCGCCGAGGAACCACACCTCACCGTCGCCGGCGAACAGATCGACCACCTCGTTGTACTGCGACTTGTCGATGAAGTAGCCGTACGTGTACTGCACGCGGCGGATCTGGTGGATGTCCTGCTGGATCGCGAGCTCGTGCTCGAGCTTCTCGATGCGGGCGGTGAGTGCGGCAATGTCGCTCATCGGCCTTTCCTCTGCCCGCATGCTGCGGGACGGTTGCGACGCTCCGCGACGGGTGGACGCTGGAGCCGTGTTGCGACATATTTGTATGCATTGCCTACAAAAAGGCAACAGGACATTCATGGCGGATATCCTGACGACGCACGTCGGCAGCCTGCCGCGGGGAGATGAGCTGGCGCCGCTGCTGCTCGCCCGCGACCAGGGCAGGCCCTACGATGCGGCCGCGCTCGAGCGGCTCGTCCAGGCTGCGGTCGAGGATGCGGTGACGCGGCAGGCCGCGGCAGGCGTATCGATCGTGAGCGACGGTGAGCTCGGCAAGGTCGGCTATTCGACCTACATCACGCAGCGGCTGTCGGGCTTCGGCGGGCACGTGGCGCGCAAGCCCGCACTCGATCTCGCGGACCTCCCGGCGCTGCGCAGGAAGCTCGCGCTGATCATGGGCGAGCAGGATTTCGTACGGGCGAGCTGCGTCGGTCCCGTACGGCTCAAGAATCTCGAGCCCTGCCAGCAGGATATCCGTCGCTTCGCCCGGGCCCTCGCGGGCCATCGGGTCCGCGGCTTCCTCAATGCCGCCTCTCCCGGGCTGATCACCGCGTTTCAGCCCAACGCTTTCTACCCGAGTCACGACGCCTACCTCGCCGACCTCGTGAGCGCCATGCGGCCGGAGTACGCCGCCATCGCCGCGAGCGGCGTGCAGCTGCAGCTCGATTGCCCGGATCTCGCGATGTCGCGCCATACCGGATACCAGGACCTGAGCGAGGACGAGTTCCTCAGGGTCGCCGCCGCCAACGTCGAGGCGCTGAACGCTGCGACGGCGGACATCCCACCGGAGCAGATGCGCATGCACGTCTGCTGGGGCAACTACGAGGGCCCCCACGACCACGACATCCCGCTCGAGCGGATCATCGGCCTGGTTCTGCGGGCTCGCCCGGCGACGATCCTCTTCGAGGCGGCGAATGCGCGCCACGAGCATGAGTGGAAGATCTGGGCGGCGACCAGGATTCCCGCGGACAAAGTGCTCGCGCCGGGCCTGATCGACACCCGCTCCAACTGCATCGAGCATCCCGAGCTCATCGCGCAACGCCTCGAACGCTTCGCCGCCATCGTCGGTGTGGAGCGTGTCATCGCCAGCACCGACTGCGGCTTCGGAACCTTTGCCGGCTACGGGAAGATCGATCCCGCCGTCACCTGGAAGAAGCTGCGCGCGCTGCGCGAGGGAGCCGATATTGCCGCGGCGAGACTCAATTAGTCATATGGCGGTGCGTCGCGTGCAGCGCCCGTCGTAGCGAGAACCGTGTGTTGATCTTGCAAAAAGGGGAGACCCGCATGCGCCGAGACCTCATCCTGCTCTCTGCAACACTGACCCTGGCCGCCGCGCTCGCCCGGGCGGACGAGTGCCGTCTGAAGCCGAAGGAGGTGGTAACGCAGTTCGTCACCAAGCTGTACGTCGAGAGGCAGCCCCGTGAGGCGTTCGAGACGTGGGTGGAGCCAGGCTACATTCAGCACAACCCGCTGGCCGCGACCGGCCGCGACGCGGCCATCGCCTTCCTCGAGCCGTTCTTCAAATCCCACCCCGACGCGCGTATCTCGATCAAGCGGATCATCGCCGACGGTAATCTCGTCGCCGTGCACTCGCATCAGGTGTTCACGTCCGGCGATCGCGGCCTGGCGGTCATCGACATCCTGCGGGTCGACCACTGCAAGATCGCCGAGCATTGGGACGTGGCGCAGGCCGTGCCGGAGAAGTCGGCCAACTCGAACGGCATGTTCTGACGGGTGCCTTGCGGGCCGACGTTGTGTCGGCGGCCCACGGCGCTACCGGCCGCGCGGCGCGCCCGCTGCGGCTTCGGTCACGTCAGGTCATCGAGACTGGTGTGCCGTTCCTCGGCCGCCGCACCAGCGGCCGCACGGCTTGGGTCACGTCAGATCATCGAGACTGATCTGCCGGCCCTCGGCCGCGGCGCGAGCGGCCGCACGGCGCAGCCGCTCGATGTGCAGCCGGCCCTCCGGAGCGGTCTCCCGCGGCAGGGCATCGCGGCAGGCGCGGTGGATCTCGTCGAAGTCTTCGGAAAATTCAGGGTGGGTGAAGATCACCGCGCGATTCTCCCTCATGCCGGCCAGGGTCTTCTCTCCCACCTCGAGCGGCTCCATGCCGGCCGTGAACGCCTCGCCAAAGCGCGCGAGCTCGGCGTGATCAGCGGGCGCAAAGCCCGAGGCGGCGAACGCGGCCGGCCGTCTGAGCGCGGAATCCCACGCGTTGGTGCGGGTGAGGCCCGGGCACATGAGGGACACGCCGATGCCGTGCGGCGCCAGATTGAAGCGCAGGCATTCGGTGAGGCCGCGCACCGCGAACTTGCTCGCGGTATAGATGCCGGCCTGGGGGCCCGGCAGATAGGCGGCCATGGAGGCTACGTTCACGATATGCCCGCCCTCGCCGAGGGCCTTGATACGGGGAATGAAGGTCACCAGTCCGTTCACGACTCCGCCGAAATTCACGCCCATGATCCAGTCGTAGTCGGCATAGCTCGCCTCGTCGGTGGGACCGAACACGCTGACCCCGGCGTTGTTGACGAGGATATGAATGGGCCCGACGTTCGCGGCGATCTCACGCCAGCGCTCGCGGTCAGTGACGTCCAGGGCAACGAAGCGTGGCGGCGGGCGGCCGTGCTGCGTAAACCACTCTGCGGCCCGATCCCGGTACTCGGCGTTGCGGTAGGTGAGCACCAGATCGATGCCGGCGGCCGCGAACGCGCGCGCGATGCCGAAGCCGATCCCGGATACGCCACCGGTGACGAGTGCAGTCTTGCCTTCGAAGTCCATGCGCTTGCCCTCGCGTTGCTACCTAACATTTGTTAGCGTTCCGCGCAAACAAACGCGTGGAGGTGCCCCATGTCCGACCTCGAAGCACGGCTTGCGGCTCTGGAACAGCGGGTCGGCGAGCTCGAGGACACGAACGCCATCCGCCGCCTGCACTGGGCTTACGGGTACTACATCGATTTCAATCGTGCGGAGGATGTGGTGCAGCTGTTCGCCGAGGACGGCGTCGTCGTGTTCCTCTCGGGCGAGTATCGCGGGCATGCCGGCGTGCGGCGTCTCTACGGCACCTGGTTCCAGAATTACTTCACACAGGGAGTGAACGGACCGGTCGACGGTTTCCTGCTCGATCATTTTCAGATGCAGGACATCATCACCGTGGCAGCCGACCGGCGCACCGCCAAGGGACGCTTCCGCGGGCTCCTCATGGGGGGCAGTCACGAGACACGCACCTACAAGCCCGAAGGCCTGCCGCTGCAGTTCTACGAAGCAGGCCTCTACGAGAATGATTATGTCCGTGAGAACGGCGTGTGGAAGATCAAGCGGCTCGATTACATGATGCAGTGGCAGGCGGACTTTGAGAAAGGCTGGTCGCGCACCGTCGCGCACCTTCAGCCCGCGACGCAGACTTTTCCCGACAATCCACTCGGTCCCGACGTCCTGCTGCCGCGGCGCGAGGTGCGTCGCACCTGGCCGCATCGTCAAGACGTCCCGATGCACTACGCGCACCCGCGCTTCGGCGCCGCACTCGCTGCCAAAGGGCCCCTGAGCCCGCCCTGACCGCCGTACGACGGCCGGTACGGCCCGCCCGGTCTTTCCCCGGCACGATGCGGGCGACGAGCACCCGCTCGGCCCCTCCTGTGCGTACCACCATCGGTCGCGTCCCCGGCCTTCGCCAGCCGTATCACGAGCGCCACAGTTACAGTTTGTGGAAATGGGACGTCTTGCAAACGATTAGGTTGTTTGTTCTACTTACAAAAAACAAAGGGCGTCCAGGTACCGGGTCATCAACGTCGAGAAATAGAGGGGGGACGTGAGATGGTGGCTACTCCGCGCCGGATTTCGAATCTGCGGTTCCATGCCTTGGGGACACTGGTGGCGGTCGGCGCTGCAGGCGGCGCCCCTGTTGTGGCACAAAACGCACAACCATCGGACCAGCTCCAGGAAGTGGTGGTGACGGCCGAGTACCGTCAGGAGAAATTGCAGGACACGCCGATCGCGATCACCGCGCTCACCTCGAGCATGATCCAGTCACAGGGAGCCACGACGCTTCAGGACATCGTTAACACGGCACCGAGCGTCAACTTCCGCAGCCAGTCGCCCGCCTTCGGCGAGTCGATCGCAGCCTTCATCCGCGGCTTCGGCCAGGCTGATTTCGATCCGGCCTTCGAGCCCGGCGTCGGTCTCTACGTCGATGATGTCTACTACCCGCGCCTCACGGGGGCGAATCTCGACCTGCTCGACGTCGAGCGAGTCGAGATTCTGCGCGGGCCGCAGGGCACGCTTTATGGACGCAACTCCGAAGGCGGAGCGATCCGTTTCGTGTCGAAGATGCCGACAGGCCAGGACGATGGCTATGTCGAGGGCACTTACGGCAGCTTCAATCACATCATGATGCGCGCCGCGGCGGACTTCGGCCTCGGCAATGGCTTCTCGGCGCGGCTGTCCGGCGTCTACAACTCGCAGGACGGCTACGTCGATGTCTACAGTTACGGCTGCCTCTACCCCTCGAGCGGCATCGCGGCGCCCGGGGGTGATGTCAAATGCCTGCAGTACAAGCAGGGAGACATCGGCTACAGCGCGATCCGCGGAATCCTGCGCTTCAACCCCAATGATCGCGTCGATGTCAGGCTGAGCGCGGACTACATCCACGACGCGAAGAACAACGCAGCGGAAGTGCTGGTGTACGGCAGCAATGCCAATCCCAACACGTTTGCACCGAATGGTACGCCGACCGGCGTGCCGCTCAGCTCGCAGTTCATCTGCGGCAAGTGGTGCAACTACACGACGCTCGGCCAGTCTGCCGGCTCGTTCATTGGCGGCTACATCCCGGGGCTCAACGGATTCCCGATGCCTGCTAGCGCCGGTCAGCAGCAGAACATCTACGACGCCTGGGACGGCGCGCTCAACATGGACTTCGGCTTCTCGGATGCGGTGAAGCTCACCTCGATCACCGGCTATCGCGGCTGGAAGAACTCCTTCAGCGCCGACGGCGACGATTCACCGGCACAGACCCAGTACGGCAACGACATCCTCAACGACTGGTTCTGGAGCCAGGAGCTGCGCCTCAACGTCGATTTCACGTCGCAACTGCGTGCGACGGTCGGCGGCTACTACTCCGACGAGAAGACGACGTACTACACGCTGCAGGACATCCGCTACGTCGCCATCGGAGTTCCGGGGCCCGTGTGTCAGCTGATCGGGGTGGGGCAGCCGCCCGGGCCCGCGGGGCTGAATACACCGACCTGCCCCATCTACCCGCTGCAGTTCCTCGGCAATGACCCGGTGAAGACGGAGTCGAAGGCCGCCTATGGCACGCTCTTCTGGGATGTCACCAGCGCACTGCACTTGAACGCCGGCATCCGCTACTCGAAGGACTACAAGAGCTACACCTACTATCGCTACAACTTCGATGGGACCACGATCAATCCGTTCGTCGACCCGGTGGGCGCCGCATACGGTGCCGGTTATTGCGGCCCGAATTCCCTGAATATCCCGGGGCTTCCACCCGGCAACCCGCCCTGCGCCGTCCAGTCGCTTACCGGCCGTACGTCCACCTTCAACGGCAGCCGCACCGACTGGCACGCCGGCGTCGACTACCGCTTCACGCCGGAGCTCATGGTTTACGCTTCGGCGGGCACCGGTTACAAGGCCGGTGGCGACAGCCCGCGTCCGTTCAACGCCGCGCAGGCGATCGCGTTCGGCCCGGAGTACGTCACCTCGTACGAGCTTGGGCTGAAAACCGACCTCGCCGACAGGCGGGTGCGGTTCAACCTCGCTGGTTTCTACAACGACCTGACAAATGCGCAGCTGGTACTGCTCAGCTGCCCGCAGTACGGTGGGCCCGGACCGTGCGCGCTGCCGCAGAACGCGGGCGATGCGCACGACTACGGTATCGAAGCCGAAATCAACGCTGCATTCGGCGGCTTCGAGTTCGATGCTTCGTACTCATGGATAAAGTGGGAGTGGCAGTGCGTGAACCCCGAAGTTGTGGGTCAGGCAGCGGGACCCTGCTCGAGTGATCCGGCGGTGATCGGCCTGCTCAGCAAGACGCCGATCGGGTTCCTGCCGGAGCAGGCCCATGCCGGCGTCCAATATGCCTTCATGTTCACCGGCGGAAGCACGTTGACGCCGCGCTTCGACGTCACCTACCTCGGCGGTCCGCTGTCCGGAGCGAATACCGCGCCCGCTCCCGGCTCCCCATCCGCTGTCTATGGACAGATTCCCAGCTACGCTGTCTCCAACCTGCGGATCATGTGGCGTAACGCACGTGGGGATCTCGACGTGACCGCCTTCGCCACGAACCTCTTCAACAGGTACTACTTCTATTCGAAGTTCGATCTGACGGGGGCCGGGGCCGGCACCATTACCGGCTCGCCGGGCGCACCGCTCGAGCTCGGGCTGACGATCAAGAAGACTTTCGCCTCACATTGAGACCAGGCGGCAGGGTCGAACCACTCGGTTCGGCCCTGCCTGTCCCGCACGGAAGTGGCGCTGCGCGCCGGGAGGGCTTCGCGTCGGCGGCCTGGTGCTTCGCGCTCAGAGCTTGACGATCACCGTCTTCAGCTCGGTGTACGCCTCGATGCCCTCGCGGCCCTGCTCGCGGCCGATGCCCGACTGCTTGAAGCCGCCGAAGGGCAGCGCCGGGTCGATGACGGCATGGCAGTTGCCCCACACCGTGCCCGCCTTGATCTTGGCGGCGAGTCTCAGCATCGAGGAGACATCCTTGGTCCAGATGCTCGCGGCGAGGCCGTAGGAGGTGTCGTTGGCGGCCTTCGCGACCTCATCGAGACTGTCGAAGCGCTGCGCCACGAGCACGGGGCCGAAGATCTCCTCGCGCACCGCGCTCATCGACGGCTTCACGTTGACCATCACCGTCGGGTTCACGTAGTAGCCGTTGGCTGCCGGGGCGTCCCCGCCCAGCACGACCGACGCGCCTTCGCGCTTGCCCGACTCGATGTAACCCATGACGCGGTCCATCTGCTCCCTGGAGACCAGGGGCCCCATGTGCGCCTGCGGATCGAGCGAGGGGCGCGGCTTCCAGAACGCGGCGGCCGCGGAGACGCCCTCGACCATGCGGTCGAAGATCGAGCGGTGCGCGAATAGCCGCGAACCGGCGACGCAGATCTGACCCGAGTTGAAGAAGATGCCACCGGCTGCGGCGGGCGCTACCTCGTCGACGTTCACATCCGGCATCACCACGACCGGCGACTTGCCGCCGAGCTCGAGCGTGACGCGCTTCAGCGTGTCGGTCGCATTGCGGTTGATGATCTTCCCGACCTCGGTGGAACCGGTGAAGGCGACCTTGTTGACGTCCGGATGCTTCACCAGCCGATCGCCCGCCGTGTGCCCGTTGCCGGTGATCACGTTGATCACGCCGGGTGGGAAGCCGGCCTCGGCCACGAAGTCTGCCAGACGCAGCGCCGTCAGCGAGGTCTGCTCGGCAGGCTTGAGCACCAGGGTGCACCCGGCGGCGAGCGCCGGGGAGATCTTGAGCGTCGCCATCAACAGCGGGAAGTTCCACGGGATGATCTGCGCAGCCACTCCAACCGGTTCGCGCGAGACGTAGCTGAACACCGTGCCGCGTGGCAGGGCGAGGGGCTCGAGCACCTCGCCGCCGAGCTTCGACGCCCAGCCCGCCATGTAGCGAAGATGGTCGATCGCCCCGGGGATATCGACCACTGTGGCGAAGCCGACCGGCTTGCCGTTGTCGATGGCCTCGAGCTCGGCGAACTCAGCGGCATGCGCCTCGAGCAGGTCCGCGAGCTTGTTGATGATGCGCTCGCGCTCCTTGGGCGGCAGGTCCGACCAGCGCCCGTCGTCGAACGCCGCCCGCGCCGCAGCAACGGCGCGGTCCACATCGGCGTTGGAGGCCTCGACGATGCGGCCGACTTCCCGGCCGGTAGAGGGGTCCTCGACGATGAGCGTCGCACCGTGGCTCGACGCCACCCACTCATTATTTATGTAAAGCGCCGGTTTGCGCGCCAGCGCTCTTTTGGCGGCGGCCGAGTACTCACGCTGCACGAAGGCATTGGCGTCCTCGACGATCGGTTGCACGCTGGCCATTTCACTCTCCTCCGCGATCACGCACAGGAAGCGGCCCGGCCGCCCCCTCGATTGGCTGTTTGTTTGTGTAGCGTACTAAGTGGGTTTTGGGGGGTCAATGCAAGCAAGCGCGGGAGAGCGGCGCGTCCGGGGCCGATGAAGCGCCTGCGCTCGCAGCCCTGACGCCCGCACCGCCACGCTGAAGATCCGAGCCGGGGACGGTGGGCCCGAGGGTATCAGGGTGTGCCGCCTTGCCACCCACCTTCGTCCAGACGCCGACCGCTCGCGGCAGGAAGGCCACCCGCGCATTGGCGACCGCGTCGTCCCGCAGACGCGCGGCGCGCGTCTCGATGCCGACCTCCGCGGCCGTGGCGATGCCGGCACGCTCGAGCAAGGGCAGGAGGCTGCGCAGGACACCCACCATGTACTCCTAGCCACCGGTGTCGGGGCCACACGCGACGGGCGTCGCGGCCATCATGGAGGGCGCAGGGAGCCCGGCTTGCAGGAAGGTCGTATAGAGCTTCGTCCCCATCTCCACCTCGGCGCCTGCGGCCCGTGAAGGCCTGCAGCAGCCAGCCGCGTGTTTGCCTGAACAGCTCCGATGCCGGCACCTGCGCGGTCTGCGGCATGTCATATTCCTGGAAGGCGACGATTCCGCCCGGGCGAAGCTGTCGCGACAGGCGGCGCAGCACTCGAGCGGGGTCCGGCAGGTAAACCAGCACCAGCCGGCCGACGATCGCGTCGAATGAGCGCTCGGTCGAGAATTTCCCGAGGTCCGCCTCCTCGAACTCCACGTTGCTCACACCGGGCGATGCGGCACGCTGCTGCGCCGTGTGAAGCGACGCCGATGCCCGGTCGACGCCGAGCGCGCCTCGCGCCCCCACCATTTTCGAGACCAGCAGCGACACGTCGCCAACGCCGCACCCGAGATCGAGCACCTGCATGGCAGGTCCGATACCCGCGCGCCGGAAGACCTCTGCGGTGAGATCCTCGAGCATTGCCCCCCGCTCGGCGAGGCGGCGTGCTTCCCGCTCCGAGTAGCAGTAGCGGTAGGAGCCGCGCTGCAGCAATGCGCCATCTGCCTCGGCTAGCGGCTCCAGGCAACGCAGCAGATCGTGCCGGTCGTGATGATGCCGTGGCCGAAGGCGAGCCCGACGCCGCCGCGCGCGCAGGCTTCACCTGCGGATCCGGTTGTAGTCGCTTGGAACTGCTCGTGAATAGCAGTCGCGAGCTGAGGAAGATATGCACCACCGGCAAGCTGGACCGCGATGAAAGCGAGCGGCGAGGTCGCGAGCAGGAGCGCGAGTCCCGCGGCCGCTGCGAGCGTGTGAACGATGCTGCCGACAGTAATACCGAGTGCTGAGGCGACGCCGGCGCGCAGCCCGCCGCTGAGGCTTCAGCCAAGGATGTACATCGTGTCCTCTCCTGGCGTAGTAGAATTCCAGCGGCGATGAAGAGCCAGTAATCGTGGATCCCGAGCACGGTTCACGTGCCTGTAACGGGGCCTTGACGGTTTAAAATAAGCACTCTTCACCGTTGCGCGCGCACGCCGGACCGCGGAGACTTGAGCGCCGGCACGACCGGAAGATTAGAACGACCGAAGAAGGGACGCATGCTGATTCATGCGTATAGGCATTCCCGCCTGATGGCTGAATCCGAGTCTCGGGTGGAGATGTCGGCGTATTCGCACGAGCCCGCTGACCTCATCGCCAGCCGTGTGCTCGAGCGCCCCGACGCTTACCGCCGCTGGGAGTCCGAGCACGCCGTGCTGATGCGCACGGTTGCCGATCAGGCGCGCATCACCCGCCAGGTGATCGCGCTGCGCACCACCGCATTTGCTCTCGTGCATCGTCGCGCGCTTTTCGAGTACATCCGCGAGCGCCACATCACCGGCGCCAAGCGCATGCGGCTGTTCTCGCTCTTTTACGGCAACCGCGACTACTGCAACGCGCTGCTGACGGAGCACGGCAACTACATCCGCTGCAGCTCGAGCTACGTGGCCACGCAACACCTCGCCGAGCACCTGATGCACGACGCGGCCTTCGATGAGCCGCTGCAGCTTTACGAGGAGTGGTACCGCGAATATTTCCGCTCCTACTGTGACACGGAGCTTGCGGCCACTGAGCAGGAAGTGCAGGCGGCGGCGGCGCTCGCCGCGCTGCGGCCGCTGCTCAAGCATCGCCTGACGCAGGCACGAGAGGCGATTCTCGCCATGCCGCAGACTCCGGATCGCGAATGGCGCGAAGTGCAGATCCGCCGGGCAAACGGCGATACGCAGCGCATGCGCACGATATTTGGTGGCAACTGAGCGCTCGTGAGCCGGGCACGGACGCCGCACGGTTGAGTCTCGCAGCCGTCGGCGCGCCGTGCTCAGCGCTGCGCGCACATCACGCGACCGAGTCGGGCGACCTGCAACTCATCCGCGCGATCGCGGAAGAAGCGGGCATGGAGCTCGTCGGGACCTGAGTCCTCCGTGTGTGTAAAGCCGAGCGCGCGCAGCTGCGCCTCGAGCACCGCCGGATCGAAGAACGTCCTCCACGGCTCGCCGCTCGCCGCCAGTCGCAGCAGCAGTGCACGCGCGGCGAGGCGGGGCACGAGCGCGACGCTCGAGAGAGGGACGACGTAATCGAAGACGATCGCGCTGCCCTCCGGCAGCGAGCTGGCGACGTATCTCAGCGTGGCGAGCACCGCGTCGTGCGTCAGATACATGGTTACGCCGAGCCAGGAGAAGAAGGCCGGCCGCTCGCTGCGCAGTCCCGCCGCGTCCAACGCCGCCGCGAGGGACTGTGTCTCGAAGTCAACCGGCACGAAGGTGAGCCCCTCGGGCAGCGGAATGCCGGCGGCTGAGAGCCGCGCGCGCTTCCATCCCTGCGTGGCCGGATGATCCACCTCGAACACCCGCAGGAGCGAGGCGGGGTAGGGGTTGCGGAAGGCGAAGGTGTCGAGACCTGCGCCAAGCACGACGTACTGGCGCACGCCGCGCGCAACGGCCGCAGCGAGTGCTTCCTCGGCCACGCGGCTGCGCGCCACCAGGAAGGCGCGCAACCGACGGGCGATGCGAGTGTCGAAGCGGTGGCGCTGCGTGCGCAGCTCCTCTTCACCCTGCGCACCGATGATCCGTCGTGCAATCGGATCGTCGAGAATTCGCGGCGTGTCGTACAGCTGATGCGCCGCGCGACTCAGCGCCACGCGCTGCGCCGTGAGGCTCGGCCGATCCCTTCTCACACCCTCATCGAGGCGCGCGATTCACTCGTTCACTCGCCGGTGAACTCGAACTCGAGCGCAATGCCGGCCAGTCGCCGGGATTCGGGCACCCAGCCAGTACTGGAAGGGCGACGCAGGCGAATTCGAGAGCTTTCTGGCTTCCATGAAGAACCCTTGGGCGTTGGACCAGACTCAAGGATGACAGCACGGACTGCGCAAGGTTCGCAACCTGCGCGGCGGCGCAGCCGTGTACGCGGACCGTTGGTGTGGGGGGCGTGGCGCTACTTGCGCGGGGGCTTGCCCTTGTTCGCCTGATTGTAAGGATCGTAGCCGCCGCCCGCGCAGTTCTTGCCGTCGGGCATCAGGCGCAGCTCGTTGTCCTGGGTGTCTTCCACCTTGAGCTCCGGGGCTTCGAGCCGACGCAGCAGCCGCGAGGTGCTCTCGATCGCGATGCGGCTGGTCTGCTTGAGCCAGTCCCACACGGCGTTGCCGCGGTCATCGTGAACGACCTTGCCGGTCGGCTCGCCGGCGGGCGGCGCGGCGCCGGGTTTCGCAGGCGTCGCGGTCGCGCCGGGCTTCACCGGCGCAGCTTGCACGGGCGCGGTGCCTGGGGTCTTCGGTGGGCCGGGTGGCAAGTTGAATTTCGAATCGCTCATGCTCGGTGCGGACCGGCAGAACGTGCCGTCACGCTACGTTACGTTATAGCGGACCGGCGTGGTGCGGGCTTTGAGCCCGCGGAACTGTGGAGGAAGTCACAGTTGGCCGGCGCTGCACCTCACCAGCCGATGCCGTAGTCCTGGCCGTAGTTGCTCGCGGCGCCCCACAGCGTGCCGTGCTTGCGATCGACGAAGATCGCGGTGAGGGGGCCGGAGGTGCGTTCCTCGAACTCGAGCGCGTAGCCCATTTCGGTCAGCTGCTTGCGTACCCACGGAGGCGTTGCGGTATTGAGCGTGAGCCGCCCCGGGAAGGACTGGTGCTGGCCGAAGGAGTCGCGCATCTGGTAGCTCGTGATGTTGGCTGCCTCGCTCGCTTCCTGGATGGTCATGTTGAACTCGACGACGTTGAGGAAGAACTGCAGCAGGTTCTGGTCCTGGGTGTCGCCGCCCTGAACGGAAAAAACCAGGAACGGCTTGCCCTCCTTGAGCGCAAGCGAGGGTGTCAGCGTGGCGCGGGGACGCTTGCCGGGCTCGAGCACGTTGTAGGGGTTCTCCCTCGGGTCCAGCACGAAGCTCTGCATGCGCTGACTCAGTCCGATGCCGGTATGGCCGGCGATCACTGCCGGGGTCCATCCGCCGCTCGGGGTCACCGAGACCGCCCAGCCCTTGTCGTCCGCAGCCTGCACGCTCGTGGTGCCGAGGCGGAACGTGCGATCGAACTCGGCCATGCTGACGGGTGAGTGCTCCGGCATCCGCGTGTGCCAGTTCTCGAGGTACGAGAGGTAGGGGTTCTTGCCGCCCTGGAACGGATATGGATCGCCCGGCCGTATGTCAGGATCGTTACGCTGCGGATTGATGAGCTTGGCGCGCTCGCGTGCGTACTCCTTCGACAGCAGGCCCTGGACCGGCGGGCCGGGTGAGTAGCTCGGATCGCCGTAGTAGAAGTCGCGGTCCGCATACGCGAGATTCATCGCCTGGTAGAGCGTGTGGATGTAGCGGGTGCTGTCGTAGCCCATGGACCGCAGATCGAAGTTCTCGAGTATGTTGAGCGCCTGCAGCATCACCGGCCCCTGCACCCAGGCGGTGAGTTTGTACACCTCGATGCCCCTGTAGCTGGTGTGCACCGGCTCCTCGATCTTCACCTTCCAGTTGGCGAGGTCCTCGAGAGTGAACAGGCCGCCCTGCTCGCGCACCGCGTGTACCAGGTCGTGGGCGATGTCGCCTCTGTAGAAGCGGTCGTAGGCAGCATAGATCGCGGCCCTGCGATCCTTGCCGGCAGCGCGCGCCGCACTCTCCGCCTCGATGAGCTTACGCAGCGTCGCCGCGAGCTCCGGCTGGCGGAAGATCTCCCCGGGCTCGGGGGCCTCATGCGCGGCGCCGAGGTGCGGCAACATGATGCGCCGGGAGTCCGGCCACTCCTTGATCTTGTCCTTGAAGTTCTCGATGGTGTTGACCAGCGACTCATCGATCGGGAAGCCGTCCGCCATCTCGATCGCCGGCGCGAGCACCTGAGCTAGGCTCTGCGTCCCGTACTCGGCGAGCATGGTCATGAGGCCGCCCGGCGTGCCGGGCGTCACCGCCGCGAGCGGTCCATACTCCGGTGGATACTGCATGCCGAGCTTGTGGAAGTACTCGGGCGTTGCTCCCGTAGGAGCGACACCGAGTCCGTTGATACCGACCACCTTGCCGCTGGCGGGGTTGTAGATGAGTGCCTGTGTTTCCCCGCCCCAGGAGAGCGTCGTCCACGCGGTTGCGGTCGCGGCGATCATGGCGCACGCGGCATCGACCGCGTTGCCGCCCTGCGCGAAGATCTTCGCGCCGGCCGCGGCGGCGATCGGCTTGCCGGTGACCGCCATCCAGTGCCGCCCATAAAGCGGCGGCTTCTGGGTGCGGCCCGGTGCCTGCGGACCGCCAAAAATGACGCTCGCGCTGACCATGGCCGCTACGGCAGTGCGCGTGAATCCGCTCAGGCCCGAGTGCGGCTTGTCCGAGCTTCCTTCGGCTGGCATGCGTGAGTCTTTCGTGGCTCGAGGCGCAGGCGCAGCATATGGCAGACTGCGCTGGCGCGCACGCCGGCACCGGTCCCGAGCGGGCGCCCCGGGCGCATCCATGGCAACGTTCGCAAGCGTCGCAGCTCTGTTCGTATATCCGCTGAAATCTGCGCGTGGCATAGCGCAGCAGCGCGCGCGGCTGACGACCACCGGATTTCAGTGGGACCGCCAGTGGATGCTCATCAGTCCCGGCGGGACGTTCCTCAGCCAGCGCACCCACCCACAGCTGGCGCGCATCGTGCCGGAGATCACGGCAGAGGCACTGACGCTGCGTGCCCCCGGCCAGAGCGAGCTGCGGCTGTCGACCCTCGCAGACGGTGAGCGTCTCGCGGTGCGCGTGCACCGCGACTCCTGCATCGGACTCGCGCAGAGCCGCGCGGCGGACGAGTGGCTGAGCCGCGCCGTGGGGGAGACGGT
>Ga0335080_10000817_pt1 | contig 29375 bp, 28 predicted proteins | sample Lox_Sample_34_FD_206720 | JGI IMG/M metagenome (GOLD analysis project Ga0335080, IMG submission 206720) | Soil microbial communities from Loxahatchee National Wildlife Refuge, Florida, United States - Lox_Sample_3.4 | ecosystem: Environmental > Terrestrial > Soil > Wetlands | place: USA... | reverse complement strand
GCCCATGCGGTCACCAGTTTCGGGGCCCATGCCAGCATCGGACGGGTCTTTGAGTCAGCTAGAGCTCGGACCTCGAGAACGCATCCGCCGCGCAGCACGCACGGGCTCTGCGATCGCGCGCATCTACCTGGGCTACAAGGGGCTGCACTGGCTCGACCGCGGGCCGCTGCGGCCGGTGGTGGGCGCGGCGCGCAAGCGCTGGGATCGGCTGTCCGCCGCGACGATCGACGGCGCGGCGCGCGACCTCGGCGGCGTCCTGCTCAAGGCCGGTCAGTTCCTGTCGACCCGCGCGGACGTGCTGCCGCCCGCCTACGTGGAGAGACTCGCGCGGCTGCAGGATCGCGCGCGCCCGCTGCCCTACGCCGAGGTGCGCGCGGTGCTGTGCGAAGACCTGGGCGCTCCGCCCGAAGCGCTGTTCGCGCGCTTCTGGCGCCGCCCGCTGGCGTCGGCGTCGCTCGCGCAGGTGCACCGCGCGACGCTCTTCGATGGGCGCGAGGTGGCGGTGAAGGTGCAGCGCAGCGACGTGCGCGCCGCGCTGGCCGCCGATCTCGGCACGCTGCGCGTGGCGGCGCGCGCAATCGAAGGGCTGGAGGGCTCGCTCGGCTTCTCGCTCCTGCTCGACCAGCTCGAGCACAGCCTCGAGCGCGAGCTCGACTTCGCGCTCGAAGCCCAGAGCGCGCGCTCGCTGGCGCGCAACTTCGCCGCCGCGCGCGAGGTGCGGATCCCCGAAGTCGTGGCCGAGTTCACCCGGCCGCGCGTCCTGGTCACCGAGTATCTGCCGGGGATCCGCGTCACCGATCGCGCGCGACTCACACGGGCGAGGATCGATCCGGCGGCCGTGGTCGAGGCGCTGCTGCGCGCCTACGCGGCGCAGGTGTTCGAGCACGAGCTGTTCCACGCCGACCCGCACCCCGGCAACCTGCTCGTGCTGCCCGACGACGCCGGCGGCTTCGCGCTCGGCTTCGTCGACTTCGGGATCGTGCAGGAGCTGCCGGCGGGCTTTCGCGCCGGCGTGCTCGAGCTGGCGCGTGCGGTGCTGGCGCGCGACGCGGCCAGCGTCGCCGCGGCGCTCGCGGCGCTCGGCCTGGCCACGCGCGACCCCGAGGCGCGCACGATCGAACGCTTCGCCGAGAAGCTTTTGACTCACCTGGACGGCGCGCGCGGGGCGGTGGCCGCGGAGCGCATCCCCAAGCTGGGCGAGGAGCTCTCGGCGCTCTTGCGCGCCGATCCGCTGGCCACGCTGCCGCCGCACCTGTTCCTGCTGGGCCGGGTGCTGGGGCTCCTGGCGGGTGTCTCGGCGCAGCTCGGCGTGCGCGTGAACCTGGCGCGCGCGCTCCTGCCCGGCCTCTTCGACGCGCGCGGCGCGCGATGAGCGACCTGCACGTCGGCGTCACGCCCTGGCGCAGCGACCCGAGCGGCGGCGCCGAGTCACTCGCTGCGCAGGGCGAGCGCGCCGAGCAGCTCGGCTTCGCCTCGTTCTGGCTGGCCGAGAGTCACTTCGCGCCGCGCGCGATCCCGCAGCCGCTCTTGTGCCTGGCCGCGGTGGCCGGGCGCACGCGCAAGATCGGCCTGGGCACGACCTCGTATCTCCTGCCGATCCGGCACGCCGTGCAGGTAGCCGAGGAGGTGGCCGTGCTCGACCGGCTGTCGGCCGGCCGAGTCACCTTGGGCATCGGCCGCGGCTTCCGCAGCGACATGTTCGCGGCCTTCGGGGTGCCCTCGCGCGAAAAGCGCGACCGCTTCCGCGCCGCGGTCGAGCTGATGGTGCGCGCCTGGCGCGGCGAGCCGGTCGCCTACGACGGCGACGGCGGCCCGGCGGTGCACCTGTCGCCACTGCCGGTGCAGCAGCCGCACCCGCCGCTCTGGGTGGCCGCCTTCGGGCCCAAGGCGCTCGAGCAGGCGGCCCGGCTCGGGCTGCCCTACTTCGCCTCGCCGATCGAGTCGCTCGAGGTGCTGGCCGAGAACTACGAGCGACACCGCTCGGTGTCGGCGGAAGCGCGCGCCGCCTGCGTGCCCGTGATCCGCACCGTGTTCGTGACGGCCGATGCGGCGGCCGCGCGGCGCGTGAGCGCGGCGCTGGCGGAGCAGAACGCGGCGCTGGCGGCGGCGCGCGCGCCGGCGCTGCGCCGTTCGGCGAGCGCCGACGTGGCCGAGGTCGCCCTGGTCGGCTCGCGGGCCCAGGTGGCGGAGGCGATCGCGCGCCACCGCGAGCGGCTCGGACTGACTCACCTGATCGCGCGCGCGCAGGTGCCCGGGGCCGAGCCGGCCGAGATCGAGGCCTCGCTCGAGGCGCTGGCCGAGCTCGCCGCAGCGCTGTGAGTCAGCGCTCGCTGGACTCGAGCGCGCGCAGCGCGCCGTCGAGCTCGCGGCTGTCGACGCGCGCGTCCGTGCGCTCGGCCTCGCGGTAGATCGAGGCCAGCCGGGCGGCGTCGGCGGACTCGAGCGGGCCCGAGAAGTCGCGCTCGCGCAGCTCGCGCAGGATGCGCCGGTTCAGCGGGTCGAAGAAGCGCGCGTCGAAATCGGCGGTGGCGTGCATGATCGACGAGCGGTCGCGCACGTGCACCGCGCCGAACAGGTGGGCGAGCTCGTGCGCCGCGGTCAACACGCTCGCCTCGTCTTCGGCGGCGCAGAGCGCGAGCGCGTGAGTCCCGAGCGGCTCCGAGAGACCGGTGCGCACCGAGCCCAGGCTGAGCTCGCGCACCTGCTGCGCGGGCGCCAGCGCCAGCACCACCCCGCCGGGCGGCGCCGCGAAACGCCGTGAGTCCTCGAGCAGCGCGTCGACGCTCGCCGACCGGGGCCGACCCATCCACAAGATGCGCGAGCCGGACAAGACGATGCCGGCCTCGCGCTCGAAGATCGCGCTCGTCTCCGACACCAGCCGCCTCACGCGCGCCTCGCCCAGCTCGCAGCCGTCGAGCACCACCACCTCGAGCCTGCGCGGCGGCTCCTCGCGCGGCGAGCGCAGGTGCGCATCGAGCCGCAATGCCAGCTTCTCGCTGTCGAGGGCGAGCGCGGCGAGCGCGGCCTCTGGAGCGCTGCCCTCGGGCAGCTCGTCGCGACTCGACACGCGCGCCTCGTACACGCGCTCGGCCTTCGACCAGAGCTCGACGTGGAGCGACACCCGGCCGTCGGCCGGGCCCCAGCGCTCGCGCACGAAGCCGAGCTGCAGCGGACTCACGCTCAGGCTGCGCCACTGCCGGCCTTCGAACACCTCGACCGTCGCGGTGAGCACGAGCGGCGGCGCCCCGTCTTCCGGCCAAGCCGCGGGGTCGCGCGGGTCGAAGTCGACGGGAGTCACGCTGCGGAAGGTGCCCGAGCGGAGCAGGGTCGAGACGACGTCGTCGCGCACGCCGTCGGTGACTGCGCGCTCGAAGGCCTCGTCGCCGGTGTGCTCCACGCCCTCGCGCTCGAAGCCCGTCCAGCGCCAGTGGAAGCTCGGCCGGTAGCCCTCGCGCAGCGCCGGATCGCGCGCGTCGGCGAACGGCGCGACGCCGAGCGCGGGCACCGTGGCCCAGTCGGCGTCGTCGGACGCCGGCCAGCGCAGGTGCGGGTCGAAGGAGTGCGGGTGCACGCTGGCGCAGGCGACGAGCGCGCAGACGGCGAGCGCGGCTGTGAGCTTACGAGTCACCCTCGCCGTTCTCGCGCGTGAAGATCAGGAACGCCATCGACGGGCGTTTCGAGGAGTCGCGCATGGCGAACTGCATGCCGTCGAAGCTCCAGCCCTTGGCGACCGTATCGTTGATGATGCGCTCCAGCGCCTCGTCGGTGACCGACGAGGTCTCGACGACCTTGTAGGCGAGCTCAGCCACGGTGACGCCGTGCGAAGTCCTTCGCGAAGTACGTGATGATGCGGTCCGCGCCGGCGCGCCGGATCGACAGCAGGCTCTCGTCGATCGCGCGCGGTGACTCGAGCCAGCCGCGCTCGATCGCCGCCTGCAGCATGCTGTACTCGCCGCTCACCTGGTACGCGAAGAGCGGCACCGCGAAGCGCTCGCGCGCGGCGCGCACGATGTCGAGACACGGCAGCGCCGGCTTCACCAGGATCATGTCCGCGCCTTCGGCGAGGTCGGTCTCGATCTCGAGGAGCGCCTCGCGCGCATTGGCGGGATCCATCTGGTAGCCACGCCGGTCTCCGCTCTGCGGCGCCGACTCGGCGGCCTCGCGGAACGGGCCGTAGAACGCGGACGCGTATTTCGCGGCGTAGGACAGGATCACGGTGTCCTCGAGCTCGGCGGCGTCGAGCCCGCGCCGGATCGCGCGCACGCGGCCGTCCATCATGTCGCTCGGCGCGACGATGTCGGCGCCGGCCTCGGCCGCCACCACCGAGGCGCGCGCGAGCAGCGGCAGAGTCTCGTCGTTGTCGACCGACGCGCCGTCGTAGACCCCGCAGTGACCGTGGTCGGTGTATTCGCACAGACACACGTCCGCGATCACCACCAGCTCGGGCGTGGCCTTCTTCATGGCGCGGATCGCGCGCGGGATGATGCCGTCCGGGTCGTAGGCGCCCGAGCCGAGCGCGTCCTTGCGCGCCGGGATGCCGAACAGGATCACGCCGCCCAGCCCCAGGTCGGCGATGCGCTTGGCCTCGTCGGCGAGCTGGTCGACCGACAGGCGAGAGACTCCGGGCATGGCCTGGATCGGCTCGCGCACGCCCGTCCCCTCCACGACGAACAGCGCATCGATCAGGTCCGCGGGAGTGACTCGTGTCTCGCGCGCCAGCTCGCGCAGCGCGGGCGTGCGGCGCAGGCGCCGCGGTCGGTGCTCAGGAAAGGCCATCGGGCTCCTCCGCGCAGGCGAGTTCGGTGGCGTCGGCCAGCGCGTTCATCGACGGCCGCGCCGCGGTCTCGAAACGGAGCTCCGGGCGCGCCGCCCGCAGCGCCTCGGCCGTGGTCGGCCCGATGCACGCGAAACGGGCGCGCTCGGCCAGCGCGTCGCCCTCCCTTGGAGTGAGCAGAGCGAACAAGTGTTCGACCGTCGACGGGCTGGTCAGCGCCACCGCGTCGATGCCCGACGCGAGCGCCTCGCGCAGCGCCGCGCCGGCGCCGTCGGGCGCCACGGTGCGGTAGGCCTCGGGTGAGTCCACGTTCGCGCCCCGGCGCGCGAGCTCCTCGGCCAGCGTCTCGCGCGCGCGAGCGGCCCGCGGGAAGACGACGCGGGCGCCTGTCAGATCGCCGACCGCGGCCAGCTCGGCGGCCAGCGCCTCGGGCGAGCCCTCGGCCTCGGGCCGGAGCGAGACGCCGAGCCCGCGCGCCTCGGCCTCGCGCGCCGTGGCCGCACCGATGCAGGCGACGCGGGCGCGCCCGAGCGCCGGCAGGTGCGGTGCCGAGAAGCGCACCGCGTTCGCCGAGGTGAACACCAGCCAGTCACTCTGCGGCACGCGCGCCAGCGACTCGCGCAGCGCCTCGAGCTCCGGGGTCGGCGCGAACGCGAGCAGCGGCACCGACACGGGCTCCGCGCCGCGCCGGCGCAGCTCGTGGGCGAGCTCGGCCGACTGCGCCGCGGCGCGCGGCACCAGCACGCGCTTCCCGAACAGCGGCAAGAGCTCGTACCAGGCGAGCTCCTGCCGGAACTCGACCGTGCGGCCGATCACGACCACGGTCGGGGCGATGACTCCGAGCGCGGTCACGCGCGACGCCAGCTCGTCGAGGCGCGCCGTCACCACGCGCTGCTGCGGCGTGGTGCCGCGCGAGATCGCCGCGGCCGGAGTGGCCGGATCGCGGCCGCCCGCGATCACGCGCGCGCAGATGTCGTCGAGCCAGGCGGTGCCCATCAGGATCACGAGTGTCTCGGCGCTCTCCGCCAGGCCCTCCCAGTCGATCCGATGGTCGAACTCCTCCTTGCCGCGGTGGCCGGTCACGATCGCGACGGAAGAGGACAGGCGCCGGTCGGTGACCGGGATACCGGCGTAGGCGGGCACCGCCAGCGCCGAAGTGACTCCCGGCACGATCTCGAACGGCACGCCCGCCGCGCGCAGCCGCGACGCCTCCTCGCCGCCGCGCCCGAACACGAACGGGTCGCCGCCCTTCAGCCGTACCACGCGCTTGCCGAGCCGCGCCTTCTCGATCATCAGGTCGGCGATCTTGTCCTGCGCCACGCCCTTCGAGCCGTCGCCGCGCTTGCCCACGTCGATGCGCTCGCACGCGGGGTTGGCGAGCTCGAGCAGCGCGGGCTCGATCAACGCGTCGTAGAGCAGCACCTCGGCGCGCTCCAGCTCGCGCAGCGCGCGGACCGTGAGCAGGTCGGGATCGCCCGGACCGGCGCCGACCAGCACCACGCGTCCCGTCACGAGCGAGACTCGATCAGCCGCCGCGCGCCGCGGCCCAAGAGCTCGCGGCCCAGCGTCGCACCGAGCATCTCCGGCGCGTGGATCTCGCCCTCGGCCGAGCCTTCGACCCGCTCGCGCCCGTCGGGCGAGATCACGAGCGCGCGCAGCCGCAGCCGGATGCCGTGGATCGAGGCGAACGCGGCGATCGGGGTGTGACAGTCCCCGCCCAGCTCGAACAGGAACGCGCGCTCGGCGCGGATCTGCGCCGCCACGTCCGAGTCGTCGAGCCGTGACACCATCTGATGTACGTCCTCGTCGTCGATGCGCACCTCGAGCGCCAGCGCGCCCTGCCCGCCCGCCGGCACGTAGCGCTCGGGGTCGAGCGGATCGAGCAGCCGATCCTCGAGCCCCAGCCGCACCAGCCCGGCGGCGGCGAGGATCACGCCCGCGAGGTCCATGCTCTCGATCTTCGCGATCCGCGTCGGCACGTTGCCGCGGATCGGCACGGGCTCGAGGTCGGGGCGCAGCGCGCGCAACAGCGCCATGCGCCGGGCCGAGCCGGTGCCGACGCGCGCGCCCGGCGGCAGCGCCGCGAAGCGCCGGCCGGCGCCGCCCACGAACGCGTCGCGCGGATCCTCGCGCTGCGGATAGGCGCCGATCGTGAGTCCGTCGGCGAGCTGCGTGGGCATGTCCTTGGCCGAGTGCACGGCCAGGTCGATCGCGCCGTCGAGCAGCGCGCGCTCGATCTCCTCGACCCAGACCTTCTTGCCGCCGTGCTCGGAGAGCGGGCCTTCGACGCGGTCGCCCTGAGTCACGATCTTCACGATCTCGACTTCGTGGCCGTGACTGCGCAGCATGCGCGCCACGGTCTCGGCCTGCGCCATCGCCAGCGCGCTGCCGCGCGTGCCCAGCCGCAACAGACTCATGACTCGTCCTCGCCGTCGAGCCCGAACAGGTCGCGCAGCGCCTCCGCGTAGTAGCGCGACGCGCCGCGGTCGAGCTCTTCCCGCAGCTTCTCGAGCGGCGGGTGCAAGAGCTTCGCCACCAGCGCCTCGGCGATGCGGGCCGCGTCCTCGCCGCGCAGTCGCTCGAGCTCGGCCGCAGCGGTGCGCTCGAGCGACGCGCGCAGCCGGCGCAGCATGTCGACGTGCGGCTGCAGCTCGAGCCAGCGCAGGAAGTGATCGGCCTCCTGACTCGCGATCTCGCGCGCGATCTCCGCGGCCGCGGCGCGCTGCTGGCGGCCGCGCTCGGCGGTGCTCTCCAGGTCGTCGAGGTCGTAGAGATACACGTTGTCGAGCGCGGCCACGGCCGGGTCGACGTTGCGCGGAATGCCGAGATCCACGATCAGCAGCGGCCGGCCGCGCCGGCGCTCGAAGGCGCGCGACAGCTCGGCGGGACCGAGCAGCGGCCGGTCGACCTGCACCGAGCTGAGCACGATGTCGGCGCGCACCAGCTCCTCGCCGAGCTGCTCGAGTGAGTGGGCGGTGCCGCCGTGGCGCGCCGCCAGCTCGACGGCGCTCCCCAGCGTGCGGTTCACGACCGCGATCTGGTCCGCCCCCGCCTCGCGCAGCCCGCGCAGCGCGGACTCGGCCATCTCGCCCGCGCCGATCAAGAGCACGCGCTTGCCGGCGAAGTCCTCGAAGATCTCGCGCGCGAGCGACACGCCGACGCGCGCCACCGAGACCGACGACTCACCGAGCCCGGTCTCGGTGCGGATGCGCTTGGCCGCGCGGAAGGCGTGCTGGAACAGGCGCGAGAGCACCGGGCCGCAGCTCCGGGCAGTCACCGCAGCGCGGTAGGCGTCCTTCACCTGACCCAGGATCTGCGCCTCGCCCAGCACCATCGAGTCGAGCCCGCCCGACACCCGGAACAGATGGCGGACCACCTCGGCGCCGCGCAGCTCGTAGATCTGCACCGGCGCGGCGCTGCCGTCGCCGAGCTCCTCGCGCAGGAAACGGTGCATGTGCTCGAGCACGACCTCGCCGGCGCGCGTCGCCCCGTAGAGCTCGGTGCGGTTGCAGGTGGAGAGCAGCGCGCCCTCGTCGAGTCGCGCCTGCGCCAGCAGCTTCGCGTCGTGCTCCGCGAGCTGGAGCGGCGCCACCGCGTAGCGCTCGCGCACCGACACGGGCGCGGTGCGATACGAGAGCCCGACCAGATACAGGTTCATGACCCGCGCCCGATCAGGTTGATCCCGATGTACGAGCAGGCGAGAAACAGGAACCCGAGCACGACCCCGCGCGCCGGCCACGGCCCGCGCTGCTGGCGCAGCACGCGCGCGCCGACCGGGACGAGATAGATCCCCCAGGCCGCGAGCAGGAACAACGTGTGCCGGTTCCAGGGATCGAGCTCCTGACTCACGCTCCAGGCGAAGCCGGTGGCCACGCCCAGCGTGAGCAACGCGAAGCCCAGCGCCAGAGTCACGTGCTCGGCGTGGTCCAGGCTCTCGAGCGCCGGCAGGCCGTGCTGCCAGGCGCGCCGGCGCTTCAGCCCGCGCTCCTTGGCGAGATACCCCAGCCCCGCCAGGCTGGCCAGCGCGAGCAGGCTGAAGCCCGCGGTGCCGAGCAGCACGTGCGCGTGCGACCAGACGTTCACCACCTCCTGCGGCTCGGCGCGGTGCGCCGCGAGCTGCAAGCCCAGCACGGCCGGGATCGTGAAGCCGGCGGCGATCGTCGCGACCCACGGGCCCGAGGCGCGCAGTCGGATCGCGCGCGGAGACACGAGCCACGCCACGGCCACGCCCCAGCCGATCAGCGACAGCGCGGCCGGAAAGCTCGACAGCGGCACGGGCGGCGTCTGAAGATGCAGGCCGTAGAAGCCGACCGCGTGCAGCGCCGCGGCCAGCGCCACCACCAGCGGAATGCCGCGCGCGCCCAGGCCGAGGCTCCGGCCCGTCCAGCCGAGAAACGCGCCGAACAGATACAGCGCGCTCGCGAAGCCGTGCGCGACCAGCGTCATCGCCGCAGCCTCGCCAGCCCGGCGCGCACCTTCTCGGCGTCGTTCACCTGCTCGAACACGCGGTAGGCCGGCTCGCCGAACAGCACGAACTCGACCGTCTCGAGCGAGGTCTCGCCCGCCAAGTGACTCCGCACCTCGCCGAGCATGACCTCGGCGCAGCGCTGGAGCGAGAAGCCGCCGACCCCGGTGCCGACTGCGGGGAACGCGATCGAGCGCAGGCCGTGCTGGCGCGCGAGCTCGAGGCTGGCGCGCGTGGCCGCGCGCAGCGACTCCTCGCTCACCCGCCCGCCGGGGTGCATCGCGGCGGCGTGGATCACGAACTTCGCAGGCAGCTTCCCGCCGCCCGTGAGCGCGGCGCCGCCCAGTGGCACCGGCGCTTGCGCATCACACTCCTCTTGGATCACTTCCCCGCCGCGCCGGTAGATCGCTCCCGCGACGCCCGAGCCGAGCACCAGCTCGGTGTTGGCGGCGTTGACGATCGCATCCGCGGATGCGGCCGTAATGTCGCCTTCGGAAAGAAGAATCCGCCCCATCGCGGGGGATCTTCGCGCCAACGGCCAGGGGCGGCAAGCAGTCAAGGACACGCTCCGATACGATGTGTCGGCAATGGCGTCGCGCCGTCCGCTCACTGTCTTCGTATCGGCTTGGATCGGCTTTCTCGCCTGCGGACCGCGCCCTGCCGAATTTCGCGTGATCGGCCTCGACGAGGCCCGCAGAGCGGTCGTTCAGGACGGCATGCTGATCGTCGAGGCGCACGATGCCGCCGACGAGCCCCCGGACGCCCGCGCCGGCGTCCTGCCGGATCGGGGCGTGCTGATCGTGGGCCTGGACGCGCGCGCCGCCCGCGTCGAGGCGGCAACTTTTGCGCGGGCGGGGAACCATCCCGTCCTGGTTTTCATCCCACGTGACGCCGATGAGCGGGGCAGGTTCTACGCCGCCGCATCGCAGAGGCAGGAGGTTCGCCGTGGCAAAGATTCTTGACGTGACCGATGCGACCTTCGATCAGGAAGTGTTGAAGAGCGATCGCCCGGTGCTGATCGACTTCTGGGCCGAATGGTGCGCCCCGTGCCGCCAGCTCGCGCCGACGATCAAGGAGCTCGCGGACGAGTACGGCGAGAAGATCCGCGTCGCGAAAGTCGACGTCGACGCCAATCCCAAGGTCGCCTCCCAGATGCAGATCCGAGCCATGCCGACACTCTTGGTCGTGAAGAACGGAGCGGTCGTCGGTCAGCTCGTGGGTCGGCAGCCCAAGGACAAGATCAAGCAGATGATCGCGCCCGCGCTCTAAGAGCGTGTCGCGTGCAGCTCTCTTCTCCCCGTCCGCGCTCGTCAGCATTGCCGACGCTGACAAGCGCGGACGCTGAGATCAGAGTCGGACGAATCGTCGCCGCGGCCCCAAAATAGTTGCGCGAATGGAAGGCCGCCTTCGCGCCCGCGCGGAGGTACAAAGGCCTGAGGGAGCGTCGAGTCCGCGAGTCAGCGACCGAAGGCCTTTGTTGACCGAAGCGCGGACGCGCCGACCCGCTCTTACTCCGCCGCCTCCCGAGAAGGTCTCTCGAAGAACCTCACCGGCCAGTGCCGAGTCAGAGCTCTTCGATAGAGAAGTGGATCCGGATTCACCACGATCGGGTGACCGACCAGGTCGAGCAACGGCAGGTCGGTGATCGAGTCGGTGTAGAAATAGCTGCGCGCCAGGTCGACGGACTCGCGCTCGATCAGCTGCTGGATCCAGTAGATCTTGCCCTCGCCGAAGCAGATCGGGCGAATCACTCGACCGGTGAAGATGCCCTCGTGCACCTCGAGCAGCGTGCACAGCATGTGCTTCACGCCCAGGTGCTCGGCCAGCGGCTCGAGCACGAACTTGGTCGCGCCCGAGACCAGCGCCACCAGGTGCCCCTGCCCGAGGTGCCAGCGCACGCGCTCCTCGGCTTCGGGATAGATCGAGGGCAGGAGCACGCTGCGGAACAGCTCGGCAGCGTCGTGCGCGAGCGAGTCCTCGCTGCGGCCGCGGAACTGCACGCCGTTGCGCTCGACCCAGCGCTCGATGTCGAGCAAGTTCAGCTTGTAGCGCAGGTAGGTGCCGAGCCCGAGCAGCACCGCCTTCCAGTCGATCTCGCCGCGCTCGTACAGCGACTTCAGGTAGGCGGTGCCGGAGTTCTCGGCCAGGATCGTCTTGTCCACGTCGAAGAACGCGCCGACCGAGCCTCTTCTGGCGGCGCGTCGCGTCGACGTCATGACGGGATTCTATCCGTCAGAAGATGTACCGCCGCATCGACACGTTCATGAGTAACCCGAGCGCGATCATGTCGGTGAGCAGCGCCGAGCCGCCGTACGACAGCATGGGCAGCGGCACGCCCACCACCGGCAGCAGCCCGATCACCATGCCCACGTTGATCGCGCCCTCCCAGAAGAACAGCGCGGCGATCCCCACCGACAGATAGGCGCCGAACAGATCCTTGGACGAGTGAGCGATCTGCAGCCCGCGGATCAGGATCCCGAGATACAAGAGCAGGACGAAGGCGGTGCCGACGAAGCCCCACTCCTCGCCCAGCACCGAGAACACGAAGTCGGTCTGCTCTTCGGGCAGGAAGTCGAGCTGGCTCTGCGAGCCGTGCAGGAAGCCCTTGCCGAACAGCCCGCCCGCGCCGACGGCGATCTGCGCCTGGATCGAGTGATACGCGGCGCCGAGCGGGTCGCGCTCGGGATTCAGGAACGTGAACACGCGCTCCTTCTGGTAGTCGTGCAGGAAGAAGAACCAGGCGATCGTGACCGCCGCGATGCCAGCGGTGCCGATCAACAGGATCGAGCTCAAGCGCACGCGAGTCACGGCCAGGAAGCTCACCGAGACCACGCACAAGACGAGCGCCGTGCCCAGGTCGGGCTGCTTCACGACCAGCGCGGCAGGGATGGCGACGAGTCCCGCGGGGATTGCCAGGTCGAGCAGGCCGACCGGCGCGGTGGCGCTGCGCCGCGCCAGGATGCGCGCGAACAGCACGATCAGCGCCAGCTTGGCGAGCTCGCTCGGCTGCAGGTTCATCGGGCCGAGGTCGATCCAGCGCTGCGAGCCGTTCACGATCCGGCCCACGAACAGCACCGCCACGAGCAGAGTCACGACCGCGCCGTAGAACGGGAAGGCGATCCGCTCGAGCGTGCGGTAGTCGAGCAGCAGCGTCGCCAAGAGGAGCGCGAGCCCGAGGCCCATCCACACGACCTGGCGCCACGCGGTCTCGGGAATCAGGTTCGCGGCGCTGCGCTCGGGCGAGGCCGAGATCAGGTTCACGATTCCGACCAGCGACACCGCCAGGCCGAGCACGAACACCGGCCACTCGAAGTTCTGGATCAGGCGGCGGTCAATTCCCGGCATACAGATCCGCCTCGCCCTCGAGGAAGCGAGTCACGACCTCGCGCGCGATCGGCGCGGCCGCGCTGCCGCCGTGGCCGCCGTGCTCGACCAGCACCGAGACCACCAGCCGCGGGTTGTCGGCGGGCACGTAAGTCACGAACCAGGCGTGGTCGCGGTCCTCGTGCTCGACCGTCTCCATGTCGGGGCGCGAGCCCGCGGGCATGCCGACGACTTGCGCGGTCCCGGTCTTTCCGCCGGCGAGCACGCCGCCCGGCAGACCCTTCATGACCGAGCCCGTGCCGTGCGGCTCCTGCACGACGCCGACCAGACCCTCGCGCACCGTGGCCAGCGTCTGCGGAGACACCGCCAGCTCGCCGAGCACCTCGGGCTCGACGCTGCGCACCACGCGGCCGTCCGGCTCCTCGATCCGCTTCAGCACGTGGGGGCGGTAACGCGTTCCGCCATTCACGATCGCCGCGTAGGCCGAGGCGAGCTGGAGCGGCGTCCACAGGTTCATGCCCTGCCCGATCGAGAGCGAGACGGTGTCGCCCTCGACCCAGGGCGTGTGGTCGCGGTGCACCTTCCACTCCTCGGTCGGCACCAGCCCCGTCATCTCACCCGACAGGTCGATGCCGGTGCGCGAGCCGAGTCCGAGCTGGCGCGCGTAATAGGCGAGCCGGTCCACGCCGAGCTCGACCCCGAGCTTGTAGAAGAACACGTCGCACGACTGCACGATCGCGGTGTGCAGGTCGACCACGCCGTGACCGCCGGGGCGCCAGCAGCGGTAGGTGCGGCGGCCCAGCTTGAACCAGCCGCCGCAAGTCACTACGCTTTGCACGCCCACGAGCTTCTCCTCGAGGCCCGCGATCGCGGTCACCACCTTGTAAGTCGAGCCGGGCGGATACTGACCCTGCAGCGCGCGGTTCATGAGCGGCCGGAACGGGTCACCGGTGAGCTCGCGCCAGCGCTCGGGGTCGATGCCGATCGCGAACTCGTTGGGGTCGAAGGCCGGGTGACTCACGAGCGCCAGGATCTCGCCGCTGCGCGGGTCGAGCGCGACCACCGCGCCCGAGCGGTGGTCTTTCTCGAGCGCGAGCTCGGCCGCCTCCTGCAGGCGGTGATCGATCGTGAGCACCACGTTGCGGCCCGGCTCGGGATCGACCGACGACAAGAGCTGCAGCTCGCGGCCGTGCGCGTCGACCAACAGGTTGCGGCCGCCGGGCCGGCCGCGCAGGTCGGTATCGAGCAGCTTCTCGATCCCGCCCACGCCGACGATGTCGCCGCGCCGGTAGGCCGCGAACTCCTTCCTGCCCAGCTGGTCGGCGCCGATCTCGCCCAGCCAGCCGAGCAGGTGGGCCGCGCTGTCGCCGTAGCGGTAGCCGCGCACGGGAGTCACTTGCGTGAGCACGCCGCCCAGTGCCCAGAGCCGCGCCTCGACGCGCGCCAGCGCGTCACGGTCGAGGTCGTGCGCCACGCGCTGCGGCTGGAAGCGCGCCCGGCCGCGCGGATCGCCGTAGCTCGCGCTCATCGTCTCGAGGTCGCGACCGGTGAGCCCGGCGATGCGCGAGAGCGTGGTCGGCACGTCCTCGGTCTCGTGCGGCACGACCATCACGTCGAACGAAGGGCGCGAGCCGACCAGCACCTCGCCGTTGCGATCGGTGATTACGCCGCGCGGCGCGTCCACGCGCTGCGTGCGCACGCTGTTGCGCTCGGCCGAGATCCGATAGACGTCGCCCTGTACCACCTGCAGGTAGAACAGGCGCGTGAGCAGGATCATCCAGACCGCGACTACCAGCACGGCGACCGCAGTGAGTCGCTTCTCGACGGTCGCGTCGGACGGGGAGCCGCTGGCGGTCAGCCGGTTCACGGCCGGCCGCGCGGGCCCTGCGCGGCGAGCACGGGCCAGGAGCCGTCGCGATCCGCTTCCACGAGCAGGCGGCGGAAGATGTGCAAGAGCGGCGCAGCGCAGAGCGCGGTGGTGATCGCCGCGCCGGGCGCGCGCGCCAGGAGGTCGCTCCAGGCGATCTCGCTGCCCGGGGCGAACATGCGCTGGGCCGCGCCCACCAGCGCGAAGTTGGCGAGCGTGTAGATGGCCACGTAGCCCGCCCAGGGCGCCGCCGCGCGCAGGTAGAGTGCGCGGTCGAGCAGGCGCGTGGCCGCGCAGGCGGTGCCGCAGAGCAGCGCGAACAGGCCCGGCGGCGAGGCCGACAGCACGTCCTCGATGAAGCCCGCGCCGAAGGCCAGCACCAGGCCTTGAACGCCGCCGCCACGCAGGCCGAGCGCGAGCGCGTACACCAGCACGAGATCGGGCTGCACCAGCGTGGGCAGCACCAGGCGGGTCACGGTCTGCGTGAGCAAGAGCGCGAGCCCGATCGCGACCAGGCGGACGAGCGCGCTCATTCCGGCGGGTCCGCAGACGGCGGCGCCGCGGGCTCGACCGGCACCGGCTTGGGCGCAGGGGGCGATGCCGGAGGGGTCGCCGGGGCGACGGGAGGCTTCTTCTCGGCGGGCTTCGCGGGCGCCGGCTTGGGCGGTGTCGCGGCCGCCGTCTTGGGGGCCGCGCCGGGCTTGGGCGCCGACGGCCAAAGTCCCTCGTCGGCCGAGGAGAACGACTCCTCTTCGGGAATCTGGCGCTGCTCGAGGATCACGAACACCTCTTCGAGCCGCGAGAAGTCGACCGCCGGCGTGATCTTCGCCGACAGGAACAGCCCCGAGGTCTTGCGGTCGACGCTCGCCACGCGGCCCACGACCAGTCCCTTCGGATAGGTCGTGCCCAGACCCGAGGTCAGCAGCACGTCGCCCTGCTCCAGGTTCTCCTCGCGCGGTACGTACTCGAAGTCGCAGTCGTGACCCGAGGTGCCGCGCACGGTGCCGCGCGCCCGTGTGCGCTCGATGTAGGCATCGACCCGGCTCTGCGGATCGACCACCAGCAGCACCTTCGACGCGCCCGGCGTGGTGCCCGCGACCAGGCCCACGACGCCCGACTCGGTGATCACCGGCATGCCCGGGCGGATGCCCGCGGCCGCGCCCTGGTCGATGATGAGTGACTGGAACCAGGCCGACAGGTCCTGGTGGATCACGTTCGCGGGCACCATCGGCACCGCGCGCTGGGCGCGGAAGCCGGAGAGCTTCTGGAAGCGCTCCGACGAGAGGATCGCCTCGCGGTACTGGTGGTTCTCTTCCTCGGCCCGCGCCAGCCGCCCGCGCAGCCGCTCGTTCTCTTCGCGCACGCCCACCAGCGACACGTAGTCGCTCCACACGTCGCGCAGCTCCCAGACCGGCACGGTGACCATGCGCTGCAGCGGCAGCGTCAGGTTCAGCACCAGCCTGGGCGCAAAGCCGAGCTCGGTGGGCGCCTTCTGCGATGCCATGCCCAGCGCGCACAGCGACGCGAGCGCGAAGTAACACAGCGCGAAGCGAAAGCGTCGCAGCAGCTCGCTCAAGTGATTCGGCTTCCCCGCCGGCGCGCTAGGCCTTGTCCGTCACGTCCCGAAGGAGGTCCACCTCGTCGAGGCAGCGCCCGCAGCCCATCACCACCGCGGTGAACGGGTCCTCCGCCAACATAATCGGCAAACCTGTTTCTTCCCGTAGCAGGATGTCGAGGTTTTGCAGCATCGAGCCGCCGCCGGAGAGCACGATGCCTTTGTCGGCAATGTCTGCTGCGAGCTCGGGGGGAGTTCTCTCGAGGGCGATCTTGGCCGCCTCGACGATCGCGTTCACGGGCTCGGTCAGGGCCTCGCGAACGTCTTCCGTGTGAATTTCGAGCGTCTTTGGGACACCTGCGACGAGGTCGCGGCCCTTCACCACGAGCGAGCGCTGCTCGTCGGACGGATAGGCGGTGCCGATCTCGATCTTGATCCGCTCCGCGGTGCGTTCGCCGATCAGCAGGTTGTACTTGCGCTTCACGTAGTTGAGGATCGCCTCGTCCATCTTGTCACCGCCGACGCGCACGCTGTTCGCGTAGACGATGCCCGAGAGCGAGATGATGGCGACCTCGGTCGTGCCGCCGCCGATGTCGATGATCATGTTGCCCGAGGGCTCGGTGATCGGGAGACCGGCGCCGACGGCGGCGGCCATGGGCTCTTCGATCAGGTAGACCTCGCGCGCGCTCGCCGACAGCGCTGACTCGCGCACGGCGCGCTTCTCGACCTCGGTGATTCCCGACGGCACCGAGATCACGATCCGCGGGCGCAGGAAGGTCGAACGGTTGTGCGCCTTCTGGATGAAGTAGCGCAGCATCGCCTCGGCGATCTCGAAGTCCGCGATCACGCCGTCGCGCAGCGGGCGCACCGCCTGGATCGAGCCGGGAGTGCGGCCGAGCATGCTCTTGGCCTCTTTGCCGACCGCCCGAACCTTGTGCTTCTCGGTGTCGACCGCGACCACCGAGGGTTCGTTCGAGATGATCCCGCGGCCCTTGGCGTAGACCAATGTGTTGGCGGTGCCGAGGTCGATGGCGAGGTCGTTCGAGAAGATCCCGAGAACTCGGTTGAGCGCCTTCAACATGGCGTTCGCGCCTCGCAGCGGCCCCCGTCGACCGGGCGGTAGGCGGAGGGCGTAAGTATCGAATAAATCGCGGTTTTCCGGAGCCCCCGAAGCCGCGCAGCGATTCTACGGGGCAAGCTTTCGCTGTGCAAGACGGGGCTTGTCGGACGCGGGAGAAAAACGGCAGTCTGCGAGCTCGGAACGGGAGATCGGAATGAACAAGATCGGGATCTGGGTGCGAAACCTCGCACTGGTGGGCGTGCTGGTGGCGTTTGCCTTCTTCTTCGGGCCGCAGAACAAGGGCAACGGCATGCGCAGCGCGGGTGCGATCGCGGACGTGAACGGCGAGGAGATCTCGCGCGACGTGTTCGAGTTCTTCCGCGAGCAGAACCAGGAGACTTTCCGGCAGTTCAGTCAGCAGGGCGTCGACAGCGAGAAACTGCGCAAGCTGATCGACGACCAGACACGCGCGTCGCTGGTACGGCGCTATCTCATGGCCCAGGAAGCCGACTCACTCGGACTGCGCGTGTCGCACGCCGCCTTCGTCGAGGATTTCCAGAGCAATCCCGGCTTCCAGCAGAACGGCAAATATGAGCGCGAGATCGCCGAGCGCTTCGTGAACCGCACCGGGCTCGGCCAGCGCGAGTACGAGGCCCAGCACAAGCGCGACATGGCGCTGCGCAACTTCACGCGCTTCGTGGCGTCGCCGGTGCGTGTCTCGGACGCCGCCGTGCGCGACGAGATCCTGCGCAGCCAGACCAAGCTCACGCTGCGCATTGCCACGGCGTCGAAGAACGCCTTCAAGCAACACATTTCGGTGTCACCCGACGAGCTGAAGGCGCTGCTCTCCAAGGAGCTCGACCGGGTGAAGGGCGCCTACCAGCAGCGGCTCTCGCAGTACTCGAAGGAGGAGCAGATCCACGCCCGCCACATCCTGTTCAGCGGCGAGGACGCCGAGGCCCAGGCGCTGAAGGCGCGCGCCCGGATCGAGGGCGGCGAGAGCTTCGCGGCCGTGGCCAAGGACGTGTCGGCCGACGAGGCCACGCGTGCCGACGGCGGCGACCTGGGCACCTTCCCGCGCGGCCGCATGATGAAGGCCTTCGACGACGCGGCGTTCGCGCTCGAGGTCGGCAAGGTCTCGGGTCCCGTGAAGACCGACCGCGGCGTGCACCTGATCCTGGTCGAGAGCCACGACGCCGCGACCCAGACGCCGTTCGAACAGGTGCAGGACAAGCTCGCAAGCGAGCTCCTGACGGACGAGAAGGCCAGTGCCGCCGCGCGCGAGGCCGCCAACCAGGTGCTGCTCAAGGCCGCCGCCGGCGAGCCGTTCACCAAGGCGGCCGAGGCCGAGAAGCTGATCGTGATCGTGACCCCGCCGTTCGCCCAGAACGACCCGCCGTTCGCCCCGCTCTCGGGCGTGCCCGAAGCGCGCGAGGCGGCGTTCGCGCTCACGCCAGAGCACCCGGTCCCGAACCGCGTCTTCTCCGACGCCGAGAGCTTCTACGTGCTGTCGCTGCAGACGCGCGATGCGCCCAGCGAAGACCAGATCGCGAGCCAGATGTCGGCCACGCGCGAGCGCTTGCAGCAGCGAGCCCGCGCGCTCACCACCACCCTCTGGTACTCCGAGCGCGAGAAGGCGCTCGAGGCAGCGGGGAAGATCCAGCAGTTCGATCTCGAGGCACGCCGGTAGGGAACCGGAGGCTGGGTTGCGCGTCCGCGCTCCGGTCAACAAACCCCTTCCGGTCGCTGACTCGCGGACTCGACGCTCCCTCTGGGTTTGTACCTCCGCGCGGCGCGAACCTGAACCCCGTTCGCCCCCATACAAAACCAGCCGCGGCAACGACCCGAATAGCTCTCTTCGCATCGTCCGCGCTCGTCAGCCTTGCCGACGCCAACAAGCGCGGACGATGAGATCAGAGTCGGACGAATCGTGGCCGCGCCTAAAGAGTTGGGCCGATAAGACCCGGCTTCGCGCCGCGCGGAGCGTCGAGTCTGCGAATCGGCGACCGAGGCGCTCTTCGGCCTATTGGCAGCTTCCGCTAGCTCCGGCCTGGCAGGGGAGCGGACAAGCGGCGCACTTCGGGCCCGCGGGCTGACCGAGGAGCTGCCGGTAGCGCGCGGTGTCGGCAGGACCGATGTTCGTCGCGTTGTCCGTGTTCTGGGTCAGGTTCAGATCGAAGATCGCGCAGGGGGTCGTTCCCGCGGTCCCGCAGGTGTCGGTAGCGCGGCTCTTGCCGAGCGCAGTCCTGTACTGGGCCGTATCAGCGGGGCCCACGTTGCCACCTTGCGACGTGCCGGGGAAGTCGCCGTCGCAAACGTTTCCGAAGCCGTCGTGATCGTCGTCGCGCTGCCCGCCAGTGAGCGTCGCCCACGGATTGGCAGCCAGGAACGCGATCGCGCCGCCGGGCACGCGCGGATTCGAGACGTTCACGCAGTTGTCGCAGACGTCGCCCACGCCGTCGCCGTCGCCGTCGGCCTGGTCGGCGTTGGCGATCGTGGGGCAGTTGTCGGTGGCATCGGGCACGCCGTCGCCGTCAGTGTCACCCGTGGCCGCGTTGCCGAGCACCGCACCGGGAGTCACGGTTGCCGCCGCGAGAGCCGCAGTCACGTACTGGTTGCCGGTCACGTTGACCGTGCCCGCGGAGCTCGCGGCCACCGTCAGCGTGCCGATCCGGTGCGCGCCGAGCTCGCCGGTGATCGGGTTTCCGCCATTCGCGCGCAACACGTTGCCCGAGATGGCCGCCACGATGTCGGAGCCGGCGCCCGTGTCGGGCACGAAGTTCTGCAGCACCACGCCGCCGGTGGTGCCCACGTAGATGTCCCAGCCGCAAACCTCGTCGCCGGTGCCACTGAGACACGCGTTCGCCGATGAGGCGTTGTTGCCGGTGGAATAGAAGAGATTGAGGGTGACTGCGCTGCCGCCGATGGGAATGCTGACGGCAGGCGCGCCACTGGTACCGGCATTCGTCGGATCCTGGAAGACACTCACTGCCGCGTGCAGGGAACCTGCAGGCACGGCGCCGAGAGCTGCACACAGACTCAGGATCCGGATGATGCGCATGGTGTCTCCTAGACTATCGACGGAGCGCGGGAGATCTCAACATGGGCTTCCCGCGCGGTCAAGAGAAGCTTTTCCAATTCAGAGATACAGTGCACATATTGAGAGGGCCGGTGTCGCTGTGCGACACCGGCCCTCAGGAATCACTCCCGAAGATGCTTCCGGGAGATCAGGCCTTGCGGCGAACCAGCGCCAGGCTGCCGATGCCCATGGCGAGCAGCAACAGCGTGCCAGGTTCCGGAGCGGGGTTGCCCGCGCCCACGAACTTCACAGTGTAACCCAGGATGTTGAACTGGTCGTCCTGGACGGTACCACCATCGTCAGCACCATCGATGAACTGACTCGCGCAAGACGCCGCGTCCGCGCAGGCGTGAAGGGTAGCGCCAACCAGCGTACCGATCGCGATGCCCTGACCCGGACCCGTAAAGCTCGCGCCGATGGCGACGAGCTGCAGGTGCAGGTAGCCACTGGCCTCGATTCTCTTGAGCGAGAGGCCCGGCACGGCATCGCTCGCGAAGTGGTCGATGTTCGCGTTCGACGTGATGAAGTCGGTCCCTCCGTTGACTTGGAACGCGAGCGCCGCGATCAGATTGCTGCCCCCATCCGTGGTAGTGGGAACGTTGATCGTCAGGGCCCAGTTCGGTGAACCGGCCGACGCCTGAGTGAAGATAAGGTCCACCGGTGCCGCGTTCGCCATCGTGGCGACGAGCAGGGCCGCGGTCGACGCAACCAATGCAATCAATTTCCTCATGACTACTGTCCTTCCCTCCATTGATTCACTTACTTGCGCCGCGAGCCCTGGCTGAGTACGCGGCCACCGAAACTCGGTGCATCCTATCACGACCGAAGTCCCCTGGGTCAAATTTCCAACCATTTTTTGGGTGGAAAATCCGACCCAGGGGAGGTTCAGTCCATCCTCATCCTAGCTACACGTACCACTCGGGCCCGCTTCGCACGGCAGCGGACAGGCGGCGCACTTCGGCCCGGCCGGGAAGCCCAGCAGGAGCCTGTAGCGCGCCGTATCCGCCGGACCGATGTTGGTCGTGGCGCCGGTGTCGTTCAGGTCGATGTCGAAGATTGCGCAGGGCCGCGTGCCCGTGCTACCGCAGGTGTCGGTAGCGCGGCTCTTGCCCAGCGCAGTCCGGTACTGGGCCGTGTCTGCCGGGCCGACGTTGCCACCCTGCGAAGTGCCAGGGAAGTCGCCGTCGCAGACGTTGCCGAACCCATCGTGGTCGTCGTCGCGCTGACCGCCCGTGAGGGTCGCCCACGGGTTGGCAGCGAGGTACGTCGCGCTACCGGTAGCCAGCGTCCAGCCCGGAACTCGGGCGTTGAAGGCGTTCACGCAGTTGTCGCACGCGTCGCCGACGAGGTCGCCATCCGCGTCCGCCTGGTTGGCGTTCGCGACGGTCGGGCAGTTGTCCTGCGCGTCGCAGACGCCGTCTTGGTCGACGTCGGAACAGGCTACTGCCGGTGAGCACACCGCCGCGTTGCCCACGATCGGGCAGAACGTCGAGTTCACCTTTACCAGGATGTCCGCGTTGTTCGGCCCCAGGACCGAGAGATCCTGCAGCGTGAACGACGCGATCGTGTTGATCGTCAGCGGGTTCGGGTTGGGCAGGTTGTACGGCGGACCCGAGAAGTAGGCCACCACCGCCGGCGTTGCATTTCTCACGGGGAAGCGGTTTGCCGAGGCCGCGATGGTGCCCGAGGTTCCCACCGGGTAGGTCGTCGGCACGTCGTCGAGACCCGTTGCGAAGAACCCGTCCGTCTTTGAGCCGTCAGGGCCCTTGCCCAGGCGCTTCTTGCAGGCGGCTTGACCGTTGACCTGTTGATTGGTGTTGTTCGTGCAACCCGGAATACCGTCGGGACCGGGTCCGCGATCGAACACGCGATTGTACGTAGCGCCGTTCAGCGGCGTGCCGAGGTGCGCCGAGTTCACGCCGACCGGAGAGCCGCCTGCGGGCGCACCCGGAGTGGGTGAGCAGCAGAACTCGCCGATGGGCAGCGTGCCGGGTGCGAAGGTCGCGCCCGTGCCGATGCCCGGCAGCGGATTGCTCGTCGGATCGACGGCACCCATGTCCGACAGGTCGATGTTGTTGGCCGTGCCGCCGCTGACGTCTCGGAAGTCGGAGGCTGCGTAGCCCGTCGTACCGACGACGAACAGCGGAACCGCGACCGCCGAGGTCGGTCCGGAAATGCCGCCCAGGCGCTGGTGCGCGACCAGATCGAGCTCGGACAGACCGTGGGTGTTGTAGCCGATCGGGAGGCCGTTCGGGTTGCCAGAGTAGATCGGCCCGTTGCACGCGGCACACAGCCCTGCACCGAGACCGGTGCAGAATGTGTCGCCGCTGGTCGGGTCACCCGGGATGCACGCGTCCGAGCTGGTAGTGCAGCGACCGATGAAGCCAGCCGGGTTGCCCCAGCCGCCGAGTCGGCAGCGCATGTCGCCCGTGGTGAGCCACGTCTCCGAGGTGACCTCGGCAACGCCGATCGCGTCGCCCGCGCCCGCCTGGCGGCCTTCACCGCTCTGGATGGCGATCTGGGCGCCGGCATCGGGATCGGACTGGCCGGCCGAGATGAACGCCTGCAGCTCGTAGGTCGTGATGTCGAAGTCCTTCTTGCAGTTCGGCGGGCAGCTCGGGTTGTTCTGGAGCTCGGTCGGAGTCAGATCGCGCGACCACTCGAAGGTCACGCCGTTGCGGCCGATCTGGCTGCACCACGTCTCGTCACCGCTGATGTGGTTCGCCGGAGTCGGGTCGATGATCGGGATGTTGGCGTTCCAGGAAACGGGCGGATCGCACGGAAACACCACGATGTGCGTGTTGAACACGCCGCCGACCTTCTTCGAGATGAAAACCCAGTCGGCCCAGTACGAGTCACCGAAGTTCACGATCTTCGACACGCCGAGAGCGGCGTTGAAGTTCGGATCGATGTCGCGCGCGTCCGTGGTGCGGGCTTGCCCGATGGGCGTGGTATTTGCGTCGCCGCGATTGATCGTACCCGCCTTGCGCTGAGGCTCGATCGTGTCGTCCGACACCAGGCCCTCGATGGCGTACGGGGGAGAGGTGCTCGGCGGAGGACCGGTCTTGCCGTTCTGAGACGGGCCCATGTTCGCGAAGGAGGTGTTCCCCGGGCCAGCGGCCAGGTCGAGCTCGACGCCGAGCGCCGTGCCGTAGCCGCCGACGTCGCGAGTCGGATCGCCGTCGGAGCAGACCGCCTTGAGTTGGCCGCCGTCCGTACCGCAGACCGTGTTCTCACCATTGGCCGAGTTCACGTCCACGGTGCCGTCGCACTGGCAGCCCTGGCGGAAGGCGCGGCCGTACACGTCGGTCGTCATGTCGCAAGAATTGCTTGCCAGGCTCGAGCACATGGTGCTGGCCCCGGTGACCGCGTTCGCGAGAATGGGGTTGGCCACGTAGGCGTCGCTGAGGCAGCCGACGTGGGTGTCGCTCACGCAGTGACCCGCACCGCGCGGGAACAGGCAGGAGAGGCCCGAGTCGGAGCCACCGGCCAAGAGGCTGCCGTAGCTGCAGCGACCCGCCGGGACGAGCAGCGGATCGCACATGTGATTCGGATCCGCCGAGCACTTGCCGCCCGTGCGGTTGTAGCAGCCCTCGCCTCCGACGCCGGCCGGCCAGGCGACGCCGTTGCCTTGGGCTGGATCTTCGAACGGGCTGTTGTCGCAGGACTCGCCGTTGGAATCGAGGATGCCGTTGGTGCCGCCCTGTCCGACGGCCTCATACGGGAACGTAAGTGCATGCGCCGGCAAGGCGAAAGCCATCGCCAGCAGCAGCGAGAATAGTCGTAGAGCGACCATTTCCCCTCCCTTGAAATGCTTCATAAGTCTCCCTCAGCGCCACGAGCGCCTCGGAAGCCTCTCATGCCTTTGAGTGGAATCCAAGAACTTTTTGGGGCCCGAACCCCACTCCGAGAGGCTCTCTCCTGCGGTTTTAGTGGAGGGAGCTTGCGGATCGGTGGCGGTGTTTTCACAGGCAACTGCGAACAATCCTGCACATGCAGCTGTCACCCTAACCGGTTCCAGGCGATCGGCGATCGGGCGAAAGCAGAAGGCCCCCGGGACCGTGGGTCCCGGGGGCCTCGTTAGCTGAAGCGAAACCTGCGCAGCGAGCGGCTCAGAGCTCTGCGAAAGCCTCGAGCAGCCGCTGCTTCGACGAGTGGCGCAGCTTCTCGATCGCCCGCGCCTCGAGCTGGCGCACGCGCTCGCGCGAGAGACCGAGCTTCTCGCCGATCTCCTCGAGCGTGTGGTCCTGCTCGCCCTTCATGCCGAAGCGCCAGCGCAGGATGTTCCGCTCGCGCTCGTTGAGCTGCGAGATCGACTCTTCCGTCGCACGCTCCAGCCGCAGGCGGTCCAGGCCGTCCAGCGGCGAGACCGTGGCCGGGTCCTTCACGAAGTCCTTCAGCACCTTCGAGTCAGTCCCCTTCACCTGTGTCTCGAGAGACACCGGCTCGCGGGTCATCTTCTGGAGCCGCTCCGTCTGCTCGAGCGAGATCTTCAGCTCCTTCGCCAGCTCGGAGGTCTTCGGCTCGCGGCCGAGTCGCTTCGAGAGCGCGTTGTAGGTGCGGTAGTACTTGAGCAGCGTGTCGTGCATGTGACTCGGAATGCGGATCGTGCGCGACTGGTTCTGGATCGCGCGGATCAGCGCCTGCCGGATCCACCACAACGCGTAGGTCGAGAACTTGTGACCGCGCCGGTAGTCGAACTTCTCGACCGCGCGAATCAGGCCCAGGTTGCCCTCCTGGATCAGATCCTGGAAGGCGATGCCCATGTTCCGATAGTCCTTCGCGATCGCGATCACGAGCTTCAGGTTGTGCTGCACGAACTTGTTCTTGTGGAACATCAGCCGCTCGTAGGCGAGGTCGACGCCGTCCATCAGCTTGATGAAATCGGGTGACTTCGCGCCGACGGAGATCTCCACGTCGCGCAGCTGCTTGCGCAGCGCGCGCAGCTCGCGCTCGCGGTCCTGCTTGCCCTTGTCGGTCTTCGGCACGCGCTTGGGCGAGCGCAGATCTCGGATCTGGCGCTCGTAACTCATCATCGTGTCACGCGCGCCGCGCAGCTTGCGGCGGATGCGCTCGAAGATCTGCATCGACAGGTCCGCGTCGCGCAGCGCCTTCTGGATGCTGGCCTCGAGCTTCGACAGCCCCGCCTTGTCGTCCTTGTTGGCCGCCTCGAGCTCGTTGTACTTGGCGAGCAGCAGCTCGACCTTCTTCAGGCACTTGTCGAGCTTCTCGCCGCGCTCCTCGCCCTCGGGCGTGCCGGAGCCGTAGGCCTCGGACATCTTCGCGGTCACGCGGTTCTCGGCCTGCAGGCCGCGCCAGATCTCGATCGCCTCGCGCCACGTAAACGACACCGACAGGATGCCGCTGCGCATCTCGTGCGTGGCGGACTCCATCTCCTTCGCGAGCATGACTTCCTCTTCCTTCGTGAGGGTCGGAATGCTCGCGATGTCGTTGAAGTAGGAGAGCAGCGTGTTGCGGTTGCGTGCCGCCTCCTCCTCGGGATCGACGTTCGAGTGCTCGGGATCGACCTGCGTCGTCGAGGACTCACTGAAACGTGCGCCTTTCATGATGCTTGCTTCCATCTCCTGCTCGGTGCCCCGAAGCGAAACTGCCTCTTGGACCCGAGCAACTGAAATGCCAATTCGGCTACGGCCCACTTGGCGTCGGCGACCCCATCTTTCCGATGAGCTGCGCCGGCGCAGTGTTCCAGAGCCCTCGGCAACGCCACCCCCGCGGCGCTGCCCTCGTCCCCACGCAAACACCGGAATCGTCTCCGACGCAGCGTGTCAAAGTCAATGTGCAAAAAAACGGCTCCGCTCGCACTCCGGGGGCTCCAGCGAACCTACCAGAGGGGGGGCCGGTCGAAGAATAGAACTGGGCTGCCTTCTTTTCGACGCCGACCCTACGCGACTTTAGCGATTCTGTCAACTGCGACTTGTGCGCCAGAATCCGTAGGACTTCCGTGCACTTGCGTGCACACCAGGGCGGCGCTCGAAACGGCAACCGAACCCGAACCCCCGGTCTCGCCCCCAACTTCCCGGGTTCACGCTTCTGACGCAGCCCGGCGTGGCGCAATTCGCCGGACTCGTTCTTTTTGTTTCTATCGGGGCCCGGGCGGGCACCCCTACCCGCGCTCCGGCGTTTGCGGGCGCGAGTTAACGGGCTCTCGCCTGGTGGACCAGCTGCACGAACTCGGCGCGGGTCTTGGGGTCGGACTCGAAGCTGCCGAGCATGGCGCTCGAGATCGCGTACGAGTTCTGCTTCTGCACGCCGCGCATCATCATGCACAGGTGCTGCGCCTCGAGGATCACGGCAACGCCTCGCGGCTGCAGCACCTTGTCGATCACGTGCGCGATCTCGTTGGTGAGTCGCTCCTGCACCTGCAGCCGCCGCGAGTACATCTCGACCAGGCGTGCGATCTTCGACAGCCCGACGATGCGGCCGTTGGGCAGGTAGGCGACGTGGGCGCGCCCGAAGAACGGCAGCATGTGGTGCTCGCACAGGCTGTAGAAATCGATGTCCTTCACGATCAGCATCTCGTTGTAGGATTCTTCGAAGACCGCGTCGTTGAGGATCTTCTGCGGGTCGAGCCGGTAGCCCTGAGTCAGGAACTCGAACGAGCGGGCCACGCGCTTGGGCGTGCGCAGCAGGCCCTCGCGGCGCGGGTCCTCGCCGATCTCTTCCAGGAGCTCGGAGACGATCTCTTCCAGTCGGCTCAAAGCGGCTTCTCGCCTCCGGTGTACTCGACCGAGTTGTTCCGCGTCTCGAAGAGCCGCACCGCGACGAGCTTCGCCGGAGCCAACCGTCCGGCCAGCGTATCCCAGATGTGCCGGGCGATGTTCTCGGCGGTCGGGACCGCGCGCGCGAACGCGGGCACGTCGCGGTTCAAGAGCCGCCCGTCGAGCGGCGCGAGGACCTCGTCCGCCACCAGGCGCTCGAGCTCGGCAGGCGGCACGAGCTGGCCCGTGCGCGGATCGACCTCGCCCTCGAACGCGAGCTCGAACGCGTAGCTGTGGCCGTGACTCGCGGGGTTGGCGCACTTGCCGTAGACCGCGCGGTTGCGCTCGTCCGTCCAGTCCGGGCGCGCCAGCACGTGCGCGGCGTTGAAGGCGAAGCGGCGCACCAGGCGAGTCACCGAGTCACTTCCACGTACAGGTCAGGCGTCGGCCGCAGCCGCACCCGGTAGAGCATGCCGGGCGGCAGCGCGCCGTCGAGCAGCTTCCAGATCACGGCGGCGAAGTTCTCCGGCGTCGCCAGACGATCGCGAAAGTACGGGGTGTCGTCGGAGAGCGAGCGGTGATCGAAGCGCGCCTCGACCTCGCGCTCGAGCACGTCCTTCAAGTCCTTCAGGTCGAGCACCATGCCGGTCTCCTTGTCGACCGGCCCCTCGATCGTGACTTCGAGCTCGTAGTTGTGACCGCTCGTCGCCCCGTCGGCGCCGCGGTACGACGCCGAGAAATCCATTCGCCGCGTGAGATACACGAGCTAGAAGCGGCGCAGCAGTCCGACCACGACTCCCTGCACCTGAATGTCTTCCGCCGGGAACTCCATCGGCGCCAGGCGCTCGTTCGCGGGCACGAGCCGGATCTTCCCGCCGTCCTGGTAGAAGCGCTTCAGCGTGCACTCCTCGCCGCGCACCAGCGCCACCACCGTCTCACCCGCATGCGGGACCTTGCGCGACTCGAGCACGACCACGTCGCCGTCCATGATGTGGTCGTCGATCATCGAATCGCCAGACACGCGCAGCGCGAAACACTCGCGCCGGCCGACCATGTCGACGGGCACCGAGATCGAGTCCGAGGTCGCGACCGCCTCGATCGGGTGACCCGCTGCGACGCGTCCGAGCAGCGGGATCTCGATTCCGCTCCCGCTCTGCTGCTCGCGCACCACCTCGATCGAGCGGCTGCGGTTCCAGGCCTTCCGCAACAGCCCTTTGTCCACGAGGTTCTGCACGTGCTTGTGGACGGTGGCCACCGAAGAGAGGCCGAACTTCTCGCCGATCTCTTCGAGGCTTGGCGCGTATCCTGCGCGCTCCAGGTATTCGCAGACGAAATCGAAGATCTCTTTCTGCCGTTTGGTGAGATGCATACGAACTCCTCGGCTGGAGAAGCCCTGTCGAAGGCCTGTGTGTGCTTCGAGTCTACTCCGCGTGGTCGCCGACCGGTAAAGAACTGACGGGGGAGCGTAGTCGAAAGCATGGCGAAACTCCAGCGGGCGCTGGCGCTGGTGGCGGGCCTGGTCGGCGCGGGCGCCTGGTTCCAGCCCGCGGTCGCGGGCTCGGACCTGTGGTGGCACCTGGCTGCGGGCCGCGAGATCGTGGGCGCGCTGCGGCTGCCGACCACCGACCAGTTCTCATACACCATGGCCGGCCAGCCCTGGATGCACCACGAGTGGCTCTGGGGCGTGGGCTACTGGCTGATCTACCGGGCGGCTCCGGAAGGCGTCGCGCTCGCGAACCTGGCGTTGGTGTTCGCGGTGTTCGGCGTCTGGCTGACGGTCGCGCTGCGCCATTCCGACGACGCGCTGGCGTCCGCGCTCGCGCTCTGGGCGGCGGGCGCGACCTGTTATTGGTTTCTCGACATCCGTCCGCACGAAGTGACTCTGTTGTTCGTCGGGATCGTGGTGCTCACGCGCGAGCGTCCCTGGGCGCACTGGTTGTGGCCGGCGCTCATGATCCCGTGGTGCAACCTGCACGGCGGCTTCGTCTTCGGCTTCGGCACGATCGGCTTGTTCGCGCTCGTCTCGACGCTCGAGGACTCACTCGAGGCGGGAACGCCGAAGCTCGATCGCGGGCTCTGGCTCGGCGTCGGACTCACTGCGCTCGCTTTGCTGTGCAACCCCTGGGGCTGGCACATCCTCGAGTATCCCGCGGCCTACCTGGACTCGCGCTCGCCGTTCCGACAGATCCTGGAGTGGCAACCGCCGCCGTTCGATCTCGACCTGCGCGGCTTCGAGGGCCGTTTCTTCGCGCTGCTGGGACTCGCGGCCGCGGCCGCGGGGCTCGAGCTCGCGGCGCGGGTGCGCGGAGGCCGGCGCGCGGGTGACTCTTATCTCGTGGCGCTCGCTGGAGTCACTTGCGCGATGGCCATCACCTCGCGCCGCTTCATCCCGCTGTTCGCGCTGTGCTCGCTGCCGCTCGTGGCGCGGCTCCTGGCGACGCTGCTGGCGGTCCTGCGGGCGCGCTTGCCGGAGGCCCAGCGCAGCAGACTCGAGCTCGGTCTCGGCGTCGGGGCGCTCCTGCTTGCGGGGGT
>Ga0335080_10000815_pt1 | contig 29409 bp, 30 predicted proteins | sample Lox_Sample_34_FD_206720 | JGI IMG/M metagenome (GOLD analysis project Ga0335080, IMG submission 206720) | Soil microbial communities from Loxahatchee National Wildlife Refuge, Florida, United States - Lox_Sample_3.4 | ecosystem: Environmental > Terrestrial > Soil > Wetlands | place: USA... | reverse complement strand
AGTCGCGCCATTTGTCAGGATAGCCGATGCGGTTGGCGATGGCGGCCAGCTTGCCCTGAGCCTGCTTTTTGGTATCCGGTGTCATCCAGTCGAGGCTGTCGATATCCTGGCGCAAGGCGGCCTCCAGGGCCTGAACCATTTTCAAGGTTCGCTGCTTGCCTTCGGCGCCAAAGGTGAGGGCGACGTACTCCTGGCCAATCGCCTCTCCCAGGTCTCCGTTGGCAAAGCGCACACAGCGTTTCCAGCGGGGCGGGAGCTCCTTGGCTCCTGCCAGAGTCTTCCTGAAGAAATTAAAGTCCTCATTGACAAACCTGGCGGGGAGCACCGGCGCGGTGGCATGCACCAAGTGCCAGCGAAGGTATGTCTTCCAATCCTGGAGAGAGGTGTTCTTCAGGACTTCATCCATATGCTTGAAGAAATCGGGCTCAGTGATGTTGAGCTGCTGGGCGGAGGGCGCGCCGATTCCCAGAAGATAAGCATTCCAGTCGAACTCGGGGCTGAGGGCGGCGACGTCTTTGGCCGACATCTTGTGGTAAATCCTGTTGGGATCGCGGCGGCTGGTCTGATCGAGGGCGCCGTTGGCCAAGGCAGTCTCGATGGTAATGACGGATTTGGCCTCGGCACTGGCTTTAGCGGAGTCATCGCCCAGCAACTCAAACATCTTCTGCACATGATCGACGTATTGCTTGCGCAACTCGACTGATTTGGCGTCGGTCTTGACGTAGTAATCGCGGTCAGGCAGTCCCATACCTCCCTGGTCGGCTTCGGCGATGACCTGGGTCGCGTCTTTGAAGTCCTGGTCCGAGCTGAAGCTGAAGAGAGCCACGACGCCACGGCGATGAAGGCGAATGGCTTCCTGGGCGAGCTCCTGGCTGGAATGGAGTCCATCGATCATCTTCAACTCGGAGTCGAGAGGGCGCGTACCGGCGCTTTCGATAGCAGATTCATCCATGCAGGACTCGTAGTAGTCGCCGATCTTCTGCTGGACCGTTGTCCGACCGGAGTCGTCGGCGGAGTACTTCTGTAGAAGGTCGCGGACGATGTATTCGCCCCGCTCCTGCAGTTCATTGAAGCGGCCCCAGCTTGTGCGATCAGCGGGAATAGGATTCTGCGACTGCCATTTGCCGCAGGCGTAGGCGTAGAAGTTGGTGCAAGGATCGACGGTCTTATCGAGGAGGTCGGCGCTGAAACGAAGGCTGGACGCGGGGCGATCTGCCGCCGGAGTTTGTGCCAGGGACAGGCTGGCGATGAAGACGAAAGGCGCAACTAGTCGAAGGAAACTGATCGTGGCTTTCATATGAACCTCAGCTCGCAGAAGCAGGCGGTGAAATGAGATGACCCATAGGACTTAGAAGATCTTGAGGTGTATGGTCAAGTACTTTTTGGGATCCTGACGAACGGCTTTGATGAGGTCGCGGCTCTCGATCAACAATTGGTTGGTGTTGTTGTATACGGTGGGATCCTGCAACAACTTTCCGATCGTGCCTTCGCCGGAGTTCAACTTGTCGCTCAGGTCGGACAGCTTGTTCACCGTATTCTGCACCTTGCTGGCGAATGCCTGATCTCTGGCGATGAGACCGAGCGTGCCTTTGCCCGCGTTGATATCGTCGGTGAGTTTCTTGACATTGGTAATGGTGTCATTGGCGGTGTTGTAGAGCCCTGGATCTTTCAGGAACTTGCCGGCGGTGCCCTTGCCGGCGTTCAGGTCATCGATGATCAGGTTCAGCTTATCGACCGTCTGATTGGCTTTGCGATAGAGTTCGTCGTCGACGAGCAGTTTCCCCAGGGTGCCTTTGCCGTTGGAGACATCGGCGACCAGATTCTGAAACTCTGCAACGGTGCCGTTGAGGCGGTTATAGAGGCCGGGGTCATAGATGACCTTGCCGATCGATCCCTGGCCACTCTCGACGAAGGCGAGGATGCGGTCGACGCGTTTTTCCAGAGTTTCGAGATTCTGCAAAGTGCTCTGGCTGGCGCGGACCACGTCCTCGAGCTGGGGTGTCTCTTTGGTGGCAAGGACGTCGCCTTCCTCCGCCTCAGGCCCCTTAGCCTGCGCGCTGTTGATGTCGATATAGGTTTCTCCCAAGACGCCGGCCGTGGAAAGCGTGGTCAAGGAATCCTTGCGTAGGTTTTCCCGATAGCGGGTGTTGACCTTCATGGTGACCTCGACCGGGGTGAGGCGGCGGCTGGGATCCGAAATGACGGTGACCTTCTTGACGTTGCCGATATCGACGCCGTCCAGGCGGACAGGAGCGCCCTCGCGCAGCCCGCTGGCGTTGTCAAAGTAGGATTTCAGGATGATTTTTCTCGTGAACAGCCCACCCGTACCGCTCATCAAGAGAATCAGGACGCCCAGCGTGATGCTGGCCACCAGTACCGTGATTCCGACCTTCAGTTGAGACCACTTCAACTGCTTTTGGCTAGGCACTAGTTCTCCCCAAGAACGTCATGACAACATTCTCCGCCCCGGTCTCAGATAGGTCGAATGCCAGCATGATAGCAGACGAGGAGTCGCGGTTCACGCCCTGTCCGGCCGTAATCGAGGCAGTAACAGGAGGGCGAACAAGTAGGCTGCCGCGGCGCAGGCTAATGTAATGTTCAAGCCGAACTGGATTGCGATGACCATTGCCAAAACGGAACCAAGAACCGTGGATCCCGCATTGACCGCCCAGGCCCACTCCACAGCATTGTCATTGGCCGGCTGAGCGGGCATGGACGCCAAAGCGGAGGCTAGCGACTTTAGCCCCGCTGGGAATGGCATCCCCATAGCGAATCCAAGCGGAGCGAGCACGATGGCGCTGAGCAGGAGCTTGAGGGGAAAAGGAAGGCCGACGAGCGCATTCAAGGAGCGGGGCAAGAATAGAACACAGGCGAGGGTGGCAATGACGATCAGGCAAAGCGGGAGCCAGGCCGCCTGGCCGTGGGGCCAGCGGCGTACCACGAGGCTTCCTGCGCCACTGGAAAGCAGCAGGAGGAAGACGACTACAGTGAGAGCATAAGTCGGATGGCCGAGAAAGAGCACGAAACGTTGAATGAAGGCGACCTCCACCAGGATGTACCCTAAGCCGATGGCGACGAAGTAGGGTAGGCGAGACAGGTTGCTCCAGTTCGCTCCGCGCAGGGCGAGCGGCAAGACAAGAAAAGCAATCACGGCAAGCAAGGAGACCGCCAGCACCGCGGCCAGTACCACGACGCCAAGGTTGACTTTCCAATCGATGCCCTGCTGCAGTTCGTCCTCACCCAGGACTTGCGAAAGCTTGAGAGTGAAGAAAAAGAAGGGGGCATTGTCGGTGACGGGAGCGACATTGTAGGGGTAGCGCCGGGCGAAGGCGTAGGGATCGTTGGCGGCGATCAAAGCTGCAAAGGGGTTGTTCTGGGGAGCCGAGGGCAGGTAGAGGGCGGACATTTCGGGATAGTCGCGCAAATGAGCCGAGACGGCAGCCTCTTCCGCTGCCGAGAAAGAACTCTTCTTGGCCAGGACGACCACGGGGATACCGTCCGCGTCGAGCGGGCCCTGGGAAACGACGATAAAGTTCGCCGCGGGATTTCTGACGCCCAGATCGTGTAGAGCCTGCATGGCCACGGATACTACGCGCAGCGCTTCGCGGGGCTGGTGGAACTCCCAGCGGGTGATGGCGATGACTCCGTCCGGCTTGAGGTGCCGAAAGTATTCGCGGAAGGCCTCGACCGTATAGAGGCTGTTCTCACTGAGAGCGAAGGCTCCAGCAGCAGTGGAGGCCCAGGTATCGACGAGCGTCATCTGGAGGACGTCGAAGGATTGCTTCGCGTTGCGAATGAAAGAGCGGCCATCGGTGACGTGGATGCGCACTTCGGGCCGCTGGTAGAGGTGGTAGGAGTAGCCGGCATAGCGGTCGCGCATGACGGTATTGGCGATGATGGAGTTAATTTCGATGCCGACGACGCGAGGGCTGCCGTTGGCGAGAGCGCGCAGGACATCTACGCCGCCGCCGGGGCCGATGATGGCATAGTCTCCGCGAGGACGGAGCACATTCACGAGCCCGGGCGCGGCCGACATCAGGTCGTGCCGCCACTCCGGATCCTGCCATTGGCGAGGATCGGCGTTCATGATGTAGGTCGAGGCGTCGGCATCGATGACGACAGCCCTGGCATCGGCCTGGCGATCGACCTCGACGCGGGAGATGGCATTCCAACGGGCAAATTCCACCCACGACTGGTTTCGCAGAATGCCCTTGGCGTAGACAATGTCGATCCATCGCCCCGAATGATTGGCGGCGATCAAGACCAGAAGGGCCGCGGCTACGACGGTAGGAAGATTTCGAGCCCGATCACCGGCGGACCAGACAACTGCGGCGCCGGCGGCGGCCAGAGCGGCGGACAATACAGTGTTCGGCCCGCCAATCCAGTTGAGCAGGGGAACCACGGCAAGACACGCCATGGCGCCGCCCAGGAGATCGGATCCGTAGAGCCGGGGAATGTGCTCCGACTCGCGGGCGAAGAGGATCGAGAACTGGAGGCCGGTGAGGAAAAACGGCAAGGCGGACGCGAAGTAGATCACGGTGAGGCGGAAGAAGTTGGTCCAGCTCAACTCGAGGGAAACGGGCACGTGCAATACGATTTCGAGGACTATGGGGATGAGAAGAGCGTTCGCCGTGGAGAGAGCAGCGAGCAGGGGACGCGCAGGGAACCGGTTCAGGCGATTTTTGAGGAGATAGGCAAACACGCCGCCCGAGCCCAGGCCGAGCAAGGCAATCGAGATGGCCAGGAAAGCAAAGTGGTAAAACAGGACCACGGAGAACAGTCGCGTGAGGGCAAGTTCCAACGCGAGGGCCGAGAAGCTGGCGAGTGCGACTCCAACCGGCAGAGACCAGGGCAACGCCGGTTCGGTCATGGGGAGCCGAGTTTTGGGGACGGCTTCGGTGGTTACCGACATTCGGGGTTCGCTGTCGAATGCGCCAGTCTAACAGAAGGCATCGCGAGGTCAGCCGGAGGGAGACTCGGTCCGCCGCTGGCGGTTAACTCTCCAAGATGACCTGAGCGATGGAGAATTGCTCAGTGTGAGAGAGTGAAAGAGCGACTCGAGTCGCGCCCAGGCTAGCCGCGAACTCGGCTGCCTTTCCGTGAAAGACCAGGGTGGGACGGCCACCGGGGGCGCGGGCCACTTCACAGTCGCGCCAGGTGACACCACGGTTCCAGCCGGTGCCAATGGCCTTCATGGCAGCTTCCTTGGCGGCAAAGCGAGCAGCGTAGCGCTCCACGCGGTTGGCCTTGGAATCGCAATAGCGGATTTCGCCCTCGGTAAAGATACGGCGAAGGAAACGATCGCCGAAGCGCTCGATAGAGGCCGCAATGCGGGGGACTTCGGCGATGTCGATACCGGTGCCAACGATCATTTGTTTTACGGCTCCTCCCAGATGGAAGGGGCCGGAGGGTGCGGAAGCGTTCTCCAGGGCCACCGTCCAGGCCGGAGGAAGTCTAATACATTTCAGGTTCACAGCAGACGATCGCCCCGATAAATCAGCTTGCCATCGACCAGATGAGCGTCCCGCATAAGTTCATGCTGCTTCACCGGGCCAGGGCCATCGATGTGCAGGACGCGGGAGCCATTTGCCACAAGCCAGTCTGAGACGAGCATCCGATGGCAGCGAAAGTAGAGCCGCTCGGCGCACATATACGCGGTGGGCAATAGTTCCGCCAAGGCGATAAGCTGGGCGATCGCCCGCTCGAATTCTCGGGTCAGCATGTAGTCCGCATAGTTGCGGAAGGCGGAATTGCGCAGGGCAATGTTGGGCGAGTCGTCGCGGATCTTCTTGCGCAGCCCGCCGAGGTCCTTCATCCAGACATAAGCGATTCCGGCGGCAGGCAACGACCGCTCGAGGGCATCACGATTGAAGTGGGGCAGGCGGCGGGACGCGGGAAGTGTGCGAATATCGGCAAGAGTCTCGATGGAATGAGCACGCAGCGCCTCGACCAGCTCCCCGAGCTGGCGGGTGGAATGGCCAATAGTATAGAGAGTCGCCACGACAAGCGTTCATCCGAAAGACGCTCGGGCTTACACGATCAAGGCCGTCAGGCGCCGGAAGCCTGCCTGAGGGCGCGCACCAAAGCTTCGTCCTGTCGAGGAAAGACGGACCGGAGATCGAGCAGGAGCCGGCCATCTTCCACACGCGCGATGACCGGCGGGTCGCCGGTTCGCAGCCTGGCGGACAGAGCGTCGGCGGCGAGGCAGTGACAGGTCACGGCCAGCAGGGACGTGGCCAACACAGCAGACGGGGCGGCGCCGCCACCGACTATGGACTCGCCGTCGACGAGCTCGACGGACACGCCGGCAGAGCGAACGGATTCAGCGACCATCCCGGCGCGTTTGTATATTTCCTGCTTCGATTGCCGCATCATCCGCAGAGCAGGAATCGCATCGTGATCGCTCCTCACATAGGCGAGCAAGATTGCTTCGAGAGCTGCGTAGGTCATCTTGTCCACGCGAAGAGCGCGAAACAAGGAGTTGGAACGCATGCGCGCGACCAGGCGACTGTCTCCGCTCAACATGCCCGCCTGCGGGCCGCCCAGCAGCTTGTCTCCGCTGTAGGTTACGAGATTCACGCCGGCACGGAGGCTGTCAAGCACGCTGGGCTCTCCGCCGATGCCGACAGAATTGAGATCGACGAGCGCGCCACTGCCCAGATCCTCCATCAGAGGAAGATTGTGCGCATGAGCCAAGTTGACCAAGTCCTGGAGGGGCGGCTGTTCGGTGAATCCCGTGATCTGGAAATTGGAGCGATGAACGCGAAGCAGCAACCGAGTCTTCCCGGTGATCGCAGCTTCGTAGTCGCTAACCCGGGTGCGATTCGTCGTGCCTACCTCACACAGAACCGCGTGGGACTTCGCCATGACATCGGGGATGCGAAAGGAGCCACCGATTTCGACCAGTTCGCCGCGGGAAACAATCACTTCACCGTTTTCAGCCAGGGTATTGAGGGCGAGCAGTACGGCGGCGGCATTGTTGTTGACAACGATTGTCGATACGGCGTATCCCCCGGAACCGGCTCCGATGGCGGGGGGAAGAAGCTTGCGAAAAAGACGATCGACATGAAAATCGCGGTTGCCGCGCTCCCCCGAGACGGTGTCGAACTCGAGATTGGAATAACCGGAGGCGATGTCCATAACATGATCGAGGGCGGCGGGCGACAGCGGGGCCCGGCCCAGGTTGGTGTGAAGGATAACGCCGGTGGCATTGATGACAGTATGCAGAGAGAACTGAAGGGCCCGCCGCAATTCACGGGTCACAGCCTCGTCAATACCGGAGAGCGCCAATTCGATGCCACGGGCATCGAGCCGGCCGGAGGCAATCTCATCGCGAAGAGACGTAACCACGGAGCGGACCGCATCGGTGACCGCGGTCAGGCCGTCGGAGGCGATGAACGAAAGCAGGCCGGGACGGCGGACGAGTTCATCGATGGAGGGAAGCTGGCGGAAGAGATCGGCCTTGCCTTCGGCTTTCACCGTCCTGATTATCCCATTCGAGATGGCGAAAACCAAAGCCAAGGCCGATTATGACTAGTGGCCGACGATCTGGCTCTTCAGCGGGGCCACGGCGCTGACCACCTCCTGCTGCAGCGAGGCAGGGACTTTGAACTTATTGAATGTGTCTCCCAGCAGCCTGACCATGATGGTCCAGTCTTCTTCGGTGATGCCCAAACCGGTATGGACGGTCGTCATGTCGCGGCCGGTGTATTTGCAGGGCCCGCCGGTGTTCACGCACAAGAAGTCCACCAGGTGCTGGCGGACCTTGTTTAGGGAATCGGTGCTAAGACCGACGAAGAATCGGCCTAATTTGGGGTCGGAGGCCAAACGTCCGAGGAAATCGTCGGTCACGGCCGCCAAGGCATCGTAACCGCCGAGACGCTTGTACAGGGAATCTTGCGCCGCCTGCTGGGCGGGCGAACCGGGCGCGGGACTTGCCAGAACGACCGAAACGTCCGCCGCAACGAACGCGAGGGCAAGGGCCAGAGACAGCGCATGACGCAAAGTTGCCGACATAGTTGAATCCTCTCCTGCAATGTGTAGATTTTTGACAGCAATTGAAATACGGGCAGGAAGATAATTTGGATTTCGCAGAATTGCAACTGGGAACAGGCCGGGCAGAGAGTTAGGCGACTTCGACCAAACCGTAGGTTTTCTGCCAGCGAGTGCGCATATGGCGCAGGGCGCGGCTGATCTCGTCCTGGGAGACATCCTCATTGGGTCCGGCCAAAACCGCGGCCGCCTCGCGCTTGGCCAGCTCGAGCAGTTGACGGTCACGGATGAGGCTGGCGACCTGGAAGCTGGGCAAGCCGGCCTGGCGGGTGCCGAAGAACTCGCCCGGGCCGCGGAGCTCGAGATCGAGTTCCGCGATCTGGAACCCGTCGACGGTCCGCACCATGGCATCGAGGCGCCTCTCGCCGTCCTCGGAGACTTTCCCGCCGGTCATCAAGACACAAAAGGACTTTGCGGCGCCGCGACCAATGCGACCGCGAAGCTGGTGAAGCTGGGCCAAGCCAAAACGCTCGGCGTGCTCGATCACCATGACGGTTGCATTGGCAACGTCGACGCCCACCTCGATCACGGTGGTGGAGACCAGAATGTTCAGATCTCCTTTCTGAAACATCTTCATGACCTGCTCTTTGAGACCGGGGTCAAGGCGTCCGTGCAACAGACCTATCTTCAAATCGGGGAAGATGCGGTTGCTGAGCTCGCGGTACATTTTGATCGCAGCTTTGAGCTCACTTTCGTCATTCTCTTCGATCACCGGGTACACGACATAGGCCTGGTGTCCGGCCGCGACCTGCTTTCTGACAAAGGCCCAGACTTCATCGGAGCGCTCATCGGAGATGCGACGGGTCACGATGGGAGTACGACCGGGCGGCATTTCATTGATCACGCTCACGTCGAGATCACCGTACAGGGTGAGAGCCAGAGTGCGAGGGATCGGAGTGGCGGTCATGACGAGAACATGGGGTTCGGGGGTGTCGGGCGCGTTGGGCCCGGCCGGGCCGGCAGCCGCCTTGAGGTGCGCGCCGGAGGGAGGGTCACTGGTTTTCTTCATCAGTTTGAAGCGCTGCAACACGCCGAAGCGGTGCTGCTCATCGACGATCACCAGGCCCAGGCGGGCAAACTCGACCTTCTGCTCAATCAAGGCGTGGGTTCCGATGACCAACTGGGCATTGCCTTGAGCGATGTGGCGGCGGATTTCGCGTTTACGGTCGTCATCGAGCGAACCGGTAAGAAGAACCACCCTGTAGCCCGCCGTTTCGAGAATCCGCCGGGCGGAGAAATAGTGCTGTTGAGCCAGGATTTCGGTGGGCGCCATGAGCGCGACCTGGTAGCCGTTCTCAATGGCGATAATAGCGGCTTCAAAGGCAACGATGGTTTTTCCCGAGCCTACATCGCCCTGCAGCAGGCGGCGCATGGGAAAGGGCTTCTCCATGTCAGAGGCGATTTCCTTGAGGGCCTGGCGCTGGGCGGCGGTGGGATGAAAAGGAAGAATTTTCTTGATTGCAGAGCGTACCTCGTCATTCAAGCGAAAGGCGATTCCCACCTGGGCCTTCTGCTCGCGGCGCTTGAGCTCCAGACCCAGCTCGATAAAGAACAGCTCCTCGAAAATCAGACGGACATGGGCCGGGGTACGGGAGCTTTGAAGATTCTGCAGATTTTCGCCGGGATCAGGCCAGTGGACCTTGCACAGAGCTTCGCGGGGTGGGATCAAGCCAAGGCGCCGACGCACAACCGCGGGGATTGGGTCAGGGAGGTCGGCCGCGAGCGATTCCAGAGCTTTGTGGATCACGCGTCGGAACCAGCGAGAGGTGAGGCGGCCGTTGCCCGCCGATTCATAAATGGGCACAATGCGGCCAATTTCCAGGGATGCGGCTATCTTCTGTTCGGCGGAAGGGGAATCGGTTTCGTTTTCCACGTCGGCATCGCCGATGATTTCAAATTGTGGCTGCACGATTTGCAGTTCCCCGCTGCGTGAATCGGCTTCCACTTTTCCGTAGAGAGCGACGATTTGCCCGGGCTGGAACTTGTCGCGCAGGTAGGCAGCGTGGAACCAAATGCATTTCAAGCGGGCGCGACCCTGGCCCGCCGTCATCTGAAACAATGGCATGCGGCGAGTACGGAAGAGGCCGGAAGTTCTGACTTCGGCAATGACGGTTGCCATCTCACCCGCGCGAAGTTCAGGGATGGTTCTGGGGTTCAGCCGGTCTTCGTAGCGAAACGGGAGATAGTGGAGAAGGTCGTCCAGGGTGTGAATGCCCTTGGCCGCCAGGATATCGGCCAGGCGGGGTCCGATTCCCTTGACGTACTGGACGGATGTAGCCAAGTCAGGCATCTCAAGGGATGTTAGCAGGAGCAGCGAAGGCAGCAGGGGTTAGTTCCGGGGGATGGCATTTCAAGCGGACTCCGGGGGACCGGCTGGGGATTGGGGACTTTATGGCGAGGAAGCCGGCAGTAACGAACTTCGTCCACGCGCTTGCCGCCGTGCTTCTCGGGAATGGGCTGTACCTACTGCTCTGGCGGTACCTTCCGGCGCGGGCCCGTCACGTCCCTTTCCGCTTCGATCTGGGGATCGTGGTGGACTTCTGGCTTTGCCTGGTGGTTTTTGGGGCCATCAAGACAGTGGCCGGACTCCACGCAAGTCGTAGACGCAACAAGACTTAATAAATATTCCAAGAATGGAGTCGACCAATCCTGAAGGTTACTTTAGGAACTCGGTCGGAGGTTCCGGCCGGCGTAGAATTCGGCAGAGACATGCAGAAGATCGCCATCCTTTACGACGCCAGCCAGGCGGTGCTGTCCACCTTTGATCTAGACGAGGTTCTGCAGCAAATCCTCAAGATCGCCTGGGATTATTTCCATCTGCAGAACGTGGCCATCCTGTTGCTGGACAAAGAGGATCGGCTGTATGTGCGATGCCAGGTAGGCTGGGATGAAGGGCAAGACAAGATTCTGTTGCCAATCGGGCAAGGAATAACGGGAGCGGCGGCGCAGCTCAAGCGTCCGATCCATATTCCAGATGTGAACAAGGATAAGCGTTATGTCCGCTCGGCGAAGGCGACAAAGTCCGAGCTGGCGGTGCCGCTCATGGTGCGTGACAAGGTCGTGGGGGTACTGGACTGCCAGAGCGAGAACCTCAATCACTTCGATAAGGAGACCATCGACCTGCTGACGCTGTTTTCGACGCAGGCGTCGATGGCGCTAAAGAATGCGCGGCTCTATTCGCTGGAGAGGCGCCGGGCTTTGCAGCTAGAGGCCATTAATGCGATCGCGCAGCAGACAACCGCGGCGCTGGATCTGAGGGAGTTGCTGGCGAAGGTGTGCACCCTGATCCAGCAGGCCTTCCAGGCCTGTCACGTCTCGGTCCTGTTGAAAGACGAGGAGGATCTGGTACTGCGCGCGCACCACGGAAAACTTACGCCTCGAGTTCCCGAGGGGGGACGATTGCCGGCCGCCACAGGATTGTGGGGCCGGGCGCTTTCGTGCGGCAGGACGGTGATTGAAAGTGATGTGAGCAGGACGGCGGACTACGTTGCGCTCTATGCCGAGACCGGCTCGCGGATGTGCATTCCACTGGTGTCGTTCGGGCAAACGTTGGGAGCCCTGGTGCTGGACAGCGAGCAAACGCAAGCCTTCAACGACGGCGATACCCAGCCGCTGGAGTCGGTAGCCGACATTTGCGCCACTGCCATCCAGAATGCTCATTACGTCGAGCGGGTAAAACAACTGGCGTATCTGGACGGTCTGACAGGCATTTTCAACCGCCGCTTCTTTGAATTGAGAATCGCGGAAGAGATTGAGCGGGCGCGCCGCTTCGAGGCAGGGATGGCGCTGATCATGATCGATATCGATCACTTCAAGCGACTCAACGATGAATTCGGCCATCTGCTGGGGGATGAAGTTCTGCGCCAGGTATCGTCGATCCTGCACCAGCAACTGCGCAAGATAGACGTGGTATGCCGTTTCGGGGGAGAAGAATTCGCGGTGCTGCTGCCGCAGACAAACCGCCAACATGCTGCGAGCGTGGCGGAGAAGCTCCGCCGAATGGTGGAAACCTGGCAATTTCCAGGAGTGCCAAGGGCGGTGACGATCAGCGCGGGAACGGCGGCGTTTCCCGATCACGGCGACAACCGGGATGAACTGGTCAAGGCAGCCGATGCCGGCCTTTACGCGGCAAAGCAGAAGGGCAGGAACCGAGTGTGCACGATGGCGGACGGGCCACGGAGCCTGGCAGAGGCCGGGGCCAAGTAGATTCCGCGCGGGAGTGGACGCGGCGGCTTCAGATCTCGTCGCGGTGGTCCTTGAACTCCTCCCGAAGTTCGCGCTGAAGTTCCCGCTGCTGTTGTTTTAGTTCACGCCGCATCTCGCGCATCTGTTTCTTCAATTCCCCGGCCTGAGTGCGCATGTTGCGGGTTTCACGCTCGATTTCCGGCTTCATGTTGTCGAGCTGACTGTGAATGGCCTCTTCCATCTCCGGCCGGACACGAGCCATCTCCGATTGCATCTGGCTGAGCTGCTCGGCGGTCTCGGGCGCGAGTTCGGGCAGGTCCAAGCTCTCATGGAAGATGTCCGATTGTTTCGGCTCGGGGAGAGTGAGAGTAATGGTCTGTTCTTTCTTGTCGCGAAGGACGCTGATGCTCGCGGTGTTGTTCTTGCGGGAGTGGAGAGCGTGGCTGAAATCGCCGGCGTCGTGAATCGCCTCCCCATTAATCTCTACGATTACATCGCCCGCGCGGAAACCCGCTTTGTCAGCCCGGCTTCCCTTCTCGACGGATCGCACCAGCACACCCTGGCCGCTCTTGGCGCCGAAGAAGTCTGCCAGTTGAGGGGTGAGATTTTCCACCATCAGACCGCTATGCAGCGAAGAATGCACGACCACCACGGAGATGGGCAGATCAATGTCCGGGATGGGAGGTATGGGAGGAATCTCGAATTTAAAGTCTTTGTTCTTGGGGAAGGCATAGGTGAAGCTGGTTTTGCGGTCGGCCAATTGAACCTTGATGGTCATGGGCTGACCGTCGCGACTAATCCCCAGATCAATCACTCGTCCGACGGGCGTTTCGCGGATCATGCGGCGGAGCTGCTCCACACTCTCGACCTGGGCGCCGTTCAGGTTGAGAATCACGTCATGCTCCTTCAGCCCACCTTTGCCCGCGGGAGCGTCCTGATCGACCATGGTTACTTCGACGCCGCGCTCTTCTTTCAGGTGCAGAGGGCCGAGGCGATCGGCCGTGATGTCGCGCGTATCGACTCCCAGGTACGACTGACCGCCCATCTCTTCGCTGGGGAAGCCAAAGGACTCGCCGACAGGGTCCAGGGAGTAGCAATGGACCGCGGAGAGGGCGACCACCAGAAGCGGCAGTGCCAGCATGGTCGTCAGAATTGAATTTCGCATGTCGTCCTCCTGATGTGTCCTACCGGCTGCTGCGCCGGAATTCGATGTCACCGGTCTCGGTCCGTACTCTCAAGACGGAGCCTCCGGCATTCAATTTTCCATCGGCGGTGACGGCCTTGGGTCCGTACTCGCCGCCCTCGGTAGTAACGCGGATCTCGGGGAACTCGGAGCGGATGTTGTGGCCGTTGGCATCTTCGATGGAGGCGCGCACATTGATGTTCACGCTCGGAGAGAGGTAAACAACGATGTCGCCGGCAGAAGTTTCGAGTTCGGAGTCATTGTGCTCCCCAGTCCCGCCCGGAACAAACCTTGCGGTAATGCCGCCAGAGCCAGTTTCTGCGCGCGCGGCGGGAACTCCGTTGAGCTCAATGCTGCCGCCACCGGTGTCGGCATGGACGAACCCTTTTGCCGAATTCAGGCGAATACTGCCGCCCCCGGTTTCGAGTTCCGCCGCTGCGCCCACGTCGCCGAGATCAATGCTGCCGCCGCCGGTGCTGGCCTTCACTCTTCCGCCGGCATGCTCCACTTGAATGCCGCCGCCGCCGGTCTCGAGTTCGGCCTCCTGGCCACAGGAAATCACCAGCACACTGCCGCCCCCAGTTTCCGCAACGACCTTGCCCTTTGCGGACCTTACTTTGATGGACCCGCCGCCGGTGCGCAGATTGATATCAGCGCCGACGGTTCCAACATCGATGCTGCCGCCGCCGGTCTCAGCATCGGCTTCGCCGCCGAGGTCATCGAGGCGAATGCTACCGCCTCCACTCTGAGTGTTGACGCGGCCGGTAATTCCGGCGATTTCGACGTTTCCACCCTCGGTTTCGATCTTGACGTCGTCCATGGTGCGAGGGACGTTGATGGAGAAGTCGGCCGAGAACCGACGCGGCCGGCCTCCCTCCCAGTCGCCCGAGATCCAGGCGGTATCGCCGCGGACATAAGTGTTGATCTTGTAGGAGTCGAATTCGCGGTGCGCCTTGGCCTCCGCCGAACTGAAGGAACGAGTGCGAATGATGTAGCTGATGCCTTGCTCCGAGCCTCCCGAGACTCGGACCGAACCCACGTCGACCTTGACTCGAAGATTCCGGACGGCGGCCAGAGAGCCGGTGATCTCCTGCGTCCAGTTACCATCTCCACCGTAAACTCGGGTCTGCTGTGCAACGGCCAGAGGGACCGACAGCGCGAAGACCGCGACGACTTTTGCGAGTTTCTTCAACCTTCACCTGCTTTGCTTATCATGCGGGCGGATTCGATGCCCCGCCCCAATCTAAAATCAGTCAAACTCCGGTAGTTCAGCCAGAGTCCGGCGTGCCTGCGAGCGGATGTAAGCATTCTGGTCGTTTTCCGCCAAGCGCTGAAGTACGGCGCGCACACTGCTGTCGGCCCGCACCGGCTCCAGGAGATGAAGCGCTTCGGTGCGAACGCCTGGGTTGGAATCATTCATCAAAGCCTCCAGCACAGCATCCCGCACGCGAGAATCGCCTTTCACGTACGCCCCCAAGCCATCGAGGGCCTTCAGACGCACTCCGGGGTTGGAGTCATATCGCAGGGCGTAGATCAAAGCCTCGCGAACCCGAGTATCGTTCGGCTGCTGGGTGAGGAGATCAACGGAATCCATGCGCACGCCGGAGTTGTAGTTATTGCGGGCGGCAAACAGGAGCAACTGCTGGATGCGCTGATCGTTCAACGAACCCTGGGCTTCCTGAGTGGAAACAGTGTTGTATTTAATGCTGATCTGGTTCGAGCCCGGCTCCTGGGAAATAGACTGGATACCGGCGATGGAGGCTTGCGCCGACTGGCCGGAGGAAGGGATCACGGCGGCCGCGCCGCCGGAGTTGCTCAAGACCTTGTAGGTGGCGCCGATGCCGGCGGTAAAGCCTACGATGAAGATCACGGAGGCGAGGGCGGGAGCGAAGCGCACCTGGCGGAGCCACTGCGCGGGATCAAAGAGCAGCCGACGCCAAAAGCCGCTCTGCTCGGCGGTCTCGAGCGATTCCTGGAGGCGCATGCGGGAAGCGGCCAGCAGATTGGGCGTAGGTTCCTCGAGCGGCAATTCGGCGAGGATGGAATGAAACTTACGCGTGGCCTTGAGTTCGGCCGTGCACTCGGGGCAGCGGGCCAGATGCTGCTCGAGCTCGTAGCGAGCATCGTCGGCGAGCTCGTTATAGGCGTACAGGAAAATGTTTTCCTTTACCCAGTCACATTTCATAGTCGACCCCCTTTGGGGCAATAGCTTTTCATCGCATGTCTGCCAGCGCGCCGCGCAACTTCTGGGTGGCGCGAAACAACGTGTTCTTGGCGGTCTCTTCGGTGGTGTTCAAGACCTCGCCGACGGTTCGCAGCTTCAGCCCGTGATAATGCTTCAACTCAAAAACCATGCGCTCTCGAGGAGTCAGCTGGCCGAGGGCGCGGCCAATGCGGGCTCCGAGCTCGCGGCGCATGAGGTCGCGCTCGGGATTGGCGCCGGCGCGGGCATCGGGGACCTGCTCCAGCACGTCGTATTGCTCGCCGGCGGAATCGGTGGCAACGGGCCCGTCTTCTTTGCGCACCTGCCGTTTGCGCAGATGGTCGAGGCACAGGTTGGTCACGATGCGGTAGATCCAGGTGTAGAACGAGCACTCGAAACGGAAGGTACCGATATTCTTGTAGGCCTTGAGAAAGGCTTCCTGGTAAATGTCCTGAGCCTCATGCTCGGTGCCTGTCAAGTGCATCGCGAGGCGCAAGACGGCCTGGTCATAGTGCCGCACCAGCTCCTCGAAGGCAGCACGATTGCCATGCTGCGCTTCGCGGACCAAGGTAGTGTCGTCTATGCGTCCTAGACCTTGACCAGGCATAGGCCCCTGTGTGGGGTCCTGGCTCCCGCTAGCCTCTTCCGTTTGGTGCTGTCCCCAGTGGGAACATCCGCCAACTGCAAATGGTACTGCCAACGCATCGGCCGGCATGCTTTTCTCTGTCCTCGACGAAAGCCGGGCGCCATAGCCGTTCTTCCCGGTTGCATAGCTATGGACGTGTCAGGATGAGAACTGTGAGCAGGATTATAGGGGTTCGGCAGGATTTTTGCTGACTACAACATACTGTCAGGAAAGGATCTAACCAGCTTCTGGAAGCGCGTTAAGCGAACGATGGTAATCGGCTGCCAGAAGCAAAAGGGCCGCCTATTCGGCGGCTTCCTTTTCTACCATGACCTTTAGATGGGCGCTAACGTCCCGGTGCAGCTTGACGGGGACGGTGAACTCGCCCAGAGTTCGAAGGGGCTCGTGCAGTTGGATCTTGCGGCGATCCACGTTGAAACCCTTCTTCTCTAGAGCCTCGGCGATATCGACAGAAGTGACCGAGCCAAACAACTGGTCATGTTCGCCGGCACGGCGCTGAAACCCGACTGACAAGCCATCAAACTGCTTGGCCAACTCTTCGGCCTGAGCTTTTTCCTTGGCCGAGCGGCGGACCGCGGCAGATTTCATCTGTTCGATGACGATCTTGTTTCCCGAGGTGGCTTCGATGGCAAGCTTGCGGGGCAGGAGATAATTGCGGCCGTAGCCCTCGGCGACCTTAACCACATCGCCGCGCGAGCCCAGCTTGGCTACATCTTCTTTGAGAATGACTTCCATGTGATGACTCCATCCTGATGTCGTTGCCCCACGTAAGTGCGCGATTCATGGGACGGAAGTGCGTTAATTTTGAAAGCGCGCGGTCTTCTAAGAGGCGCGCCCGGCAAAAGGCAGCAGGGCGATGTTGCGCGCCTGTTTGATGGCCGAGGACAAACGCCGCTGGTGGGGAGTGCATACCCCAGTCAAACGGCGGGGAACGATCTTGCCGCTCTCGGCGACGAACTGCGCGAGCAACCGAATGTCCTTGTAGTTGATGGCCTCAATTTTCTCCACGCAAAACTTACAGACCTTTTTGCGCCGGAAATACTTGCGGCCGCCGCCCTCGCGCCCGCCCGGGCCGCCGGGGCCACCGGGACGGGGTGGACGACGTTCCGGTCGCTCCGGACGTTCAACCGGGGAAGATGAGGGCTCCGCCGCCGCGGCGGGTGCTTCCGATGCTGCTTTGATTTCGTCTGCCATGATGCTCCTTAGATATTGCTGCCTTCGAGTGCGTTGGCGCTGCCCGTGACGTCGAGTTACGCAGTCACAGCCGGAGTCTCACCCGGTTTCTCGACAGCCGCCGGGACGGGCTGAACTTTGCGGCGCGAATCGCGAATCGCCTTGATCTTGTCCAGGCGCTTCTGCTCCTCGTCGATGCGTACCGTCAGAAACTTGATGACCGGCTCGGTGACGCGGAGGCGGCGTTCCAGTTCATGAATGAGGCCCCCGCTGCCCTCGACGGTCAGCAAGATGTAGATACCGTCATGAAATCTGCGGACGGTGTAGGCCAAGCGTCGTTTACCCATCTTCTCGACGCTCTTGACGTGGCCGGACGAAGACGCCACCGCCGACTCCAGGGTAGAGATCAGTTTGTCCTGCTCTTCTTCCGGCATGTCAGGCCGGACAATGAACATAAGCTCATAAGTGCGATTCATTCTCTTCTCCAATCGAGCCGTGATAGCCGTTGCCACACGGGCGGGCACTCACGATGACAACTCCTCCGGCTTGCGGTTGAAACGGTTCATCGCAGCGCCGGGTCCATCTTTCAAAATCAAGTGCACGGCCGAAGCCGCAACCTCCAACATCTCATCTACGACTTTGAGAGCGGCCTTGCTGAACGGGGTCAGCACGAACCGCACCGAGTCCGGAATCTTATGGTCCGGGGCAATGCCCATGCGGATCCGCAAGAAATCCTGAGTCCCCAAGGCACCGATCACCGAATCGATGCCGTTGTGGCCGGCCGGGCCACGATTCTGCTGAATCCGGACCGTCCCCAAGGGGAAATCCAGTTCGTCGTGGATCACGACCAGATCCCGTTCCGGGACCGCTTCGTACTCCTCCAGCAACTGCCGGACGGCCAAGCCACTCAGGTTCATGAAGGTCTCTGGCTTAGCCAGAAGAACGGTTTCAGAACCGATCGTAGCCCGCGCGGTAAGCGCGCGGCATTGCCGGTTGCGCACGTCTACAGCCAACTCGCCCGCGATCCGGTCCACGGCCAGAAAGCCCAGGTTGTGCGGGGTAAACTGATATTCGATACCCGGGTTTCCGAGGCCGACGATCAGCTTCACGCATTACGCTCGCAGCTTCCCAGTCCGCATGGAAATTATTTCTTTTCCTTCTTCTCGGCCTTTTCCGGCTTCTCGGCCGCGGCTTCGCCTTCTTCCTCAGTCTCCTGCTTGCCCTTCTTGATAACCTCGGGCTCGGCCGGTCCGGCAGCAGCCTCGGCAGCGGCGGCTTCGGGCGTAGGCGCGGCTTCCTCCTTCACCGAGATGATGTGTGCGACCGGCTGATTGGGATCGGTCAGGAATTTCAACTTTTCGTCGTGAGGCAGATCGGCCACGCGCATCACTTTGCCGAAGACCAGTTCGGTGACATCCGCTTCGATAGCGTTGGGGATGTCTCCAGGCAAGCACTCAATTTGCACTTCGCGGGCCACCTGCTCCAGGATACCGCCCTGTTGCTTCACGCCCGCTGCCTCTCCTTTGAGAACGATGGGGACATTGACCTGGAGCTTCTGATCCATGGCAATGCGCTTCAGATCGATGTGAAGCAACGCGCCTTTGACGGGCTCGTACTGCCAGTCAACGATCATGGCCTTGGTCTTCTCGCCGCCGTCGAGGGCGAGGTCGAAAATGGTGTTGTATCCCGTCTCCGAGTGCAGAATGCGGGAAATCTGACGCGGATCCAGACTGACGGCCATGGAATCCTTGCCCGCACCGTAAAGGACGCCGGGAACCTTGCCGCCGCGGCGCACGCGACGCGCGTCATTCTTGTTGCCGGCGGTTCTCGGTTGAGCTTCTAAGACGTTAGTTTCCGCTACAGTTGCCATAATGAACAGTCCCGCCTACATGAATAATTTGCTGACCGATGTTTCCTCGTGAATCGACTGGATCGCACGGCCGATCAACCCAGCGATCGTCAAAACTTTGATCTTCGGCTCACTTCTGGCTTCTTCGCTGAGCGGGATGGTATTGGTGACCACCACTTCGTGAATACACGATCCGGCGATGTTCTCGACCGCGGGACCGGAGAGCACAGCGTGAGAAGCACAGGCGTATACCGCGCTGGCGCCGTTTTCCATCAGAGCGCTGGCGGTCTTCACCAGGGTTCCTGCGGTGTCAATGAGGTCATCAATGACCAGACAGGTCCGTCCGTTGACGTCGCCGATGACGTGCATGATCTCGGCAACGTTCATGTCCACGCGGCGCTTGTCGACGATGGCCAGGGCCGAGTCCATCTTCTTGGCGAAAAAGCGGGCGCGTTCCACGCCGCCGGCATCGGGCGAGACGACCGTCAGGTTGGGAAGATTCAAGCGCTTGAAGTAATCCACCAAGACCGGAGAGGCGAAGAGATGGTCAACCGGAATGTTGAAAAATCCCTGCAACTGGGGGGCATGCAAATCGACGATCAGGGCCCGGTCAGCCCCTGCAGTCGTCAACAGATCGGCCACCAGCTTGGAAGAGATGGGCACCCGGGGCTTGTCCTTGCGGTCCTGGCGGGCATACCCGAAGTAGGGGATGACGGAGGTGATGCGGCGGGCCGAGGCTCGCTTGAGAGCATCCATCATCAACAGCAGTTCCATGAGGTGCAGGTCAACGGGATGGCAGGTGGGCTGAATGACAAATACGTCAGAGCCGCGCACATTTTCCTGGATCTGCACGTAGGCCTCGCCGTCCTTGAATCGAGTAACCAGAGCCTGCCCGCGGGACATGCCGAGAAAGGCGCAGACTTCGTCACACAGGGCCTCATTGGCAGTCCCGCAGAAGACCTTGAACTTGTCGTCTCCGCGGACACGTTGAGGCTTGCGCTCGGGTTTTTCCTCGGCGGTCATTTGCGCTTTCTTTTCCGTCGCTGTCGCAAGAGTTGCCATGTTGGCTCTTCGCCGATTTCCGAAATCTGGCTGGGCCGCTAGGATTCGAACCTAGACAAAGTGCTCCAAAGGCACTTGACCTACCATTAGTCGACGGCCCAGAAAGCTTGCAGATTGATGATTTCAGATTTTAGATTGAAAAGCCAACCGCGCGGCAAAAATGCGCAATCGGATTATCAGCCATTTGAAATCTCAATCCAGCGTTGCCTTCCAGTACCGACGCCGTGTCAACGTCGCGCTCGCAAGCGCCGAGATTCCGCGCCGGCGGAGTTTTGCCGCTGCCATTTGAGCATCGACCCGGGAGTCAAACAGGCCGTAGACAGCCGAACCTGAGCCCGAGAGCGAAGCATAGCCGGCGCCCGCGCGCTGCAAAGAACGCTTTACCTCGCACAATTCGGGATATTGCGGAAAGACGACCTTTTCAAAGTCGTTTTCAATCCCGGCACGGACGAGGTCGAGAAGCGGGGTCTCGGCCCGGCCCCTGTTGCCTTTCCCAGGGACACCGGATAAAACCTTGCCAGTCTTCGCCTTACGATTACGCTGTGGATTCAACCAAGCAGCGATCACGCGGCTGAACTCCAACATTCTATCGGAGGACGAAGAAGCGGTCAATGCAGATGCAGCGGGAGCGGGCGCGGTATTCGGGGTGGAGATGAGGCGATCCCAGTCAGCGAAGGCAGCAGGAGTAGCCACTCCAATCTCCGGAGTTACGATGACACAGGCGAACTTCGGCAGGTCCGGCAGAGGGAAAACCTGCTCGCCCCTGCCCACGCCCAGCACGGTTCCGCCTAGCAAGAATAGAGGCAAGTCGGACCCGACTTCCGCGGCGATGCGCATCCGATGGGGCCCGGGCAACTGCTTTTTCAATGCTCTCTCCAGGGCCAATAAGGCGGCCACGGCATTGGCGGAGGCCGCACCCAAGCCGCCCTGCACGGGCAACCGCTTTTCGATTTCGATAACCACCCGCCCACGAGCCGCAAGCGCGGCCATCGCCCGTTCCGCGATCCGATAGCAGGTGTTGGAGCCGTCTCTGGGTACGCGGGGATCGTTGCAGTGAATCTCAATGCCGGAGCCGGGAACGATCCGCACGCGGACTAAGTCATGCAAGGCAATCGTCTGATAGACGGTGAGCAGCTCATGAAAACCATCCTCGCGCCTTGGACCGATGCGCAATCCGAGATTGATTTTGGCAAAGGAACGGACGGTGACGGGCATGGCCTGTTGATTCTAACCACTGAGGGCAAAGAGAAACACGGGATTCTTCCGAGAGGGTCGATGGAGGGAAATGAGCAAAAGAATCTAGCTTCTGCGCTTGTAGTAGATCGCGAAATCGAAGCCGGGATTTGGAGGAAACAACTCCGCGACTTTTCGCAGACGCTCCGCCAACTGGGCGGGCGCGAGGAGGGGATAGTCGCGCTCGCGGAGGTCGTAGTAGTCGACGTCGATGAAAAGAGAGAGAAGATAGATGGAAATGGCATCGGAGAAGGTGGCGGCGAAGTATTCGTTCTTGTGCCTCTCGATGTCGGCTCCTGGGGCGGTGGCGGACTTACGCGACTCCCAAGCATCGAGGGAGGTCTCGCCCCGCGCGCCGGCTTCCACCTGCTTCCAGACCAGGTCCGCAAAAGCCTGCGACACGCCTGCGCGCTCGACCATCGCGTGTCCGACGTTGATATAGAACTCGAAGGCGACGGAGAACTTGTCGTCCATGAGGCGGGTGGAAATGAAGACACATTGGGAATCGCCCAGCTCCAGATTCCGATGGCAGACGGCATTGTCGCTGAGGGCGACGTCGTAACGGTCTGCGATGACGGTCTCATCGCCCTGATTCACGGTCAGGGGAACGAAGTAGTAAGCCTTGCGTTGCAGAGACGCAGCGATGGGATCGGGAACGGCGGCGACCATCCTCTCGAGATCCGCCGTGGGGACGGTAACTTCACCGGCAATGGCAAAGCAGATACCGTTGGGGGCCTGAGAGACCGGAGTCTGGCGGACTACTTCCGCCGGAGGGCGCGTGATCGCCGGAGCCGCTTGCGACATGAACCGTATTGTAGCGCATGGTTAGAGCCGGGCAGCGCACGGAGGGAAAGCCGGGCGCTACAATCGACAAAATGGCGGCAACAGACCAGTCCGGCAGCGAACCCCGGTGGTACCTAATTCCGGTGCGGATTCTGATAGTAGCTTTCCTGCTGGCCCTGCTGTTTTTCGCGGTGAGCCTGCTGCTAGGAATTCTGGGCCTTGTGATTACCGGCCTGGTTCGAGGCATCCACCCCAACATGACCGTAGCGTACCGCCGGATTGCCGCGCCCGGGGCTGTGATTGGAGCCACGGTCGGGTTGGTGTCGGCCGCGGTAATCGAGATTCGGAACTATCGCCAAACCAAGAGCTTGCTTCAAATCGAGAGAGCCAGCCGGTAGCGGCCGGGCAAGAGCTGAGGGGGAAGCGAATCGCACCGCGGGAATATCCCTCCGGCAACGTACGATTCCGCCTCCGCGCTACAATCGATCCATGCGTCCGCGAATCGCCATCCCGGTCCCGCACTCGGGCGACAAAGAATATGCGGAACGGGCCCTGCCGCAGTACGAACATGCCGTGGCAAGCGCCGGGGGAGAGCCGCTGCGCATTCCTGTGGACCGGCCCCCCGCCGAGGTGATGAAGCTGATTGAGCGATGCGACGCGGTGCTTCTGCCGGGGAGCAAGGCGGATGTGGATCCTGCGAAGTACGATTCGGCGCGGCATCCGAAGACGGCGGCCGCAGATTCCGGGCGTGACACCGTCGATGAGCTTCTGTTGCAAGACGCCTACAACATGCGGAAACCTGTGCTTGCGATTTGTTACGGTCTGCAGGCGCTGAACGTATACCGCACCGGGACCCTGATTCAACACGTGGAGTCGCGCATCAATCACGAGGCGGGAAGAAAAGTGGCAGTGGCACACGAGGTGAAGATCGAAGCGGAATCAAAGCTGGCAGAAATCCTAAGTTCTGCGCACTCGTCTCTGGTCCTGCCCGTGAACTCCAGCCATCACCAATCGGCGGATGTGGTGGGGGATGGCCTGCGAGTGGTGGCGCGGTCCGCGGAGGACAACATTGTAGAGGCGCTCGAAGGAACGTCGCCCGATCACTTTGTGTTGGCGGTGCAGTGGCATCCGGAGCGATCGGTAGATGAGGACGAGGCTTCGCGGGCGATCTTCCGGGCATTCGTCAATGCCGGAGAGGCGCGCCACAAGGAGTTAGAGGGCGAATTCGAGTCAGTTTGAGGCGCCTCAGGAGGCCTTCTCGAGCAGAATCACGGCATGGGCGATGGCGGCGTGATCGGTTCCCATGCCTTCCGGCGTTTTAGCCTTGATGCCGATGCAGTCGGGCGCGAGACCCATAGCTGTGGCGAGACTTTCGCGGATGGCGGCGGCGTGCGGAGCGATTTTGGGAGCGGCCAGGATCAGCGTCGAGTCGACGTTTACGACGGCCAAGCCAGCTGCCCGAACCCGTTTCAGGGCCTCCTGAAGGAAAACCAGCGAATCTGCCGCTTTCCAACGCGGGTCCGACGGAGAGAACAGGGTTCCGATGTCAGGTTCAGCGATCGCGCCGAGCAGGGCATCGGTGATCGCGTGCAGCAAGACGTCGCCATCGGAGTGACCGGCGAGTCCCTGAGCGTGAGGGATGGATACGCCTCCGATTTTCAGGGGAACGCCGGGCTTGAACTCATGCGAATCCCAGCCATAACCGATTCTCAAAGGCGCCCCCCAGTCTTCAAATAAAACTCCGCCAAGTCCAAGTCGGCGGGCGTAGTGATCTTAATATTTCGCGGGGAGCCCATCACTACCGCGACCGGATGCCCTGATCTCTCGAGCAAAGAGGATTCGTCGGTGCCAATAAAACCGTCGGCAGAGGCTTCGTCAAAAGCCTTTCGCAGCAGACGGTAATGGAAGCCCTGCGGCGTCTGCGCCATAACCACGCGTTCGCGAGGAAACGTGGCCGTAATAAGAGCACCTTCCGCTGTGCGCTCGACCTGTTTGACGGTGTCGACTGCCGGGATACCGGCGATGGCCGCGCCATATTTCTGCGCGGCCTGGATCACCTCGCGAATGATTTCAGGGGTAATGAACGGGCGCACGGCATCATGGATAAGAACGATGTCATCGTCGGCGGCAGAAATTGCGCCGAGGGCATGAGCCACCGATTGCTGGCGGTGGTCACCTCCCTCGACGACCTGAATCTTCTTCCTTTCAGAGCCGTGGACCTCCTGGGTCAGACGCGCGCGAAATCCCTCGATTTCGCTGGCGCGCAAGGCCACACAGATTTCGGATACTTCAGACGTTTCCAACAATTTGCGGAGTGTGTGAATCAGAACGGGGGTACCGCCGAGATCGGCGAATTGTTTGGTCGCGGCCGGCTTTCTAGGGCTGGGAGCTGAAGCCATTCGGGTTCCCAAACCGGCAGCCGGGATAATCGCGATCACCTTCATGGCGGGTGGTCAGTATACGAGCGCAGATGGACCAGTTCAAATGAGGGCCACAGAAAAGGGCAGCGCAAGTTTCCTGGCCGAAGTTCGGGCAGTAACGCGATTTGCTGGTTACTCCTCTTCTACAGTAATTGCTGTAACCCCTTTTTGCCCGGTCCCGTGCAGTTCCTCCTCGTCAAGGTATAGATGCCTGGCGGCTTGCGGATGTCAAGTCGGCTGGACTAAGGGAGTTATGGGATGAAAGACAAGCCCTGGCAACGTGGCCATTCATTTGCGCAACGAAGGAATGGTCGATTGGGAGGTTCCGTGAAGGTAAAGCGCCCGTGGTTAAGTCTGGTCACTTTTTGTACGGCCGCGGCATGCGCGACCGCACTGGCCCTGGCCCTGCTTGTGTCAGGAGCAACCGCGGCCTTTGCCGGCGCCGACAGCCAGGATAGCGGCAGCGCGGGTGCCGAACAGGCCAATGGGTCAGTCAGCGCCGCGACCGAGGCACGGGGACAGACGTTCGCCGGGTTGATCACGGATGACCGTTGCAGAGCGCGCCATGAACGAAACTCCGGCATGGGCCCTTCCGAATGCGCAAGGATGTGCGTACGAAACGGGGCCAAGTACCTGCTGGTGAGCGGCGACAAGAAATACACGCTGGATGGAGACGCAGAGCAACTGGCCAGCGTTGCCGGCGAAAGAGCCAACATTACCGGAACAGCCCAGGACGGCACCATCCGAGTCAGTTCGATCGCTGCATCGCAGTAATCCGGCCCGCTATTCCGGCGGGCGCTCCACCATCACTGTCTGGGGTTGCGGCTGAGGCTGGGGTTGAGTCTGCGAGTGCGAGGATGGCTTCTTGGGCTCGAGGCTGGTCACGGTGGAAACGGTTACGGCGGGTCGCGAGTCCGCCCGCATTCCCGCGCGTTCATCCCACTTGCCGAATATCATTTTGCCGGCTGTCGTCTGTAGAACGGAGGTGACGGAGACCTCAACCGTTTTGCCGATCATTTTGCGGGCGTTGTCCACGACTACCATGGTGCCGTCATCGAGATAGGCGACGCCCTGGTTGTACTCCTTGCCCTCCTTGAGAACAAACACCTTCATGGTCTCGCCGGGAAGGACGATAGGCTTCAAAGAATTAGCCAGTTCGTTGATGTTGAGGACTTCGACCCCCTGAAGCTGGGCTACCTTATTTAGGTTGAAATCGTTGGTGATGATCTTGCCTTCGTAGAGTTTGGCGAGTTCGATCAACTTGAGATCGACTTCGCGGACGGTGGGAAAGTCATCCTCGACGATCTGAATCTGAACGGAAGCAACCTTCTGGAGGCGCTGCAGGATATCGAGGCCACGTCGTCCGCGGTTGCGTTTCAGGGAATCGGCAGAGTCAGCCACCAATTGCAGTTCGCGCAGGACGAACTGAGGGATGACAATGGTACCGTCGAGAAAGCCAGTCTCGGCGATGTCGGCGATTCGCCCATCAATGATGACGCTCGTGTCGAGAATCTTGTAACTCTTTCTCGACTGTTTCTCTCCGCCAAAGACTCCACCCAGGGCCGCGAGGTTGAGGAGGTCTCCTTTGTTGGCGCCGACGGCCAAGCCGACGTAAGCCATGAGCATCATGACCATGATCTGAAGGAAGCTCTGGGTATGGCCAGAAGGAATGCTGCTGCGGATAACGAGGGCAAACAGATAGGCACCGAAAATTCCCAGTACGCTGCCGATAGCTGCGCCGATCAGGCGCTTCAGGCTCACCAGGCGCAGGCGCCATTCAAAGATGACGATGGCAAGGCCGAAGAGCAACCCGACGCCCCCGTCTACTTTCGGCGTCAGACCAAAGGGCTCAATCAGGTAGCAGACGACGGCAACAAAAATGACGAATAGAACTCTAACTAATATCAAGTCCACTTGCGCACCTCCCCGGGACCTGCTTGCTAAGGACTGCCATGTCCCGCACCGTGCCCGACCATCAACTATCAATCATCGGGGCAACCAGTGATCCGGAATGCGGAGCTTATGAAGTTTAGATCCTTAGAAAACGTCGCTCCGTCCTGTCTCAACGACAGACAAGAAGAATATCCACGGGAAGTATATACCTGAGGTGACTTTTTCACGGTTACCGAAGTCACAAGGGGCAGTGATCGGAGGGACCGTCGGGCCCCGATAAAGGTGCTGCGCTGATAGACTGGTTCTCCATGAAGGCCATTGTGATCAGCCGTTTAGGAGGACCAGAGGTGCTGCAGGTTGGGGATATGCCCGAACCGGAGCCAGAGGCGGGGCAGGAACTGGTTCGGGTGGAGGCAGGGGGCTTGAACTTCGCCGATATCATGACCGCGAAGAGCGGCTATCCCGGGGCTCCCAAGCCGCCACTGATAGCCGGCCGGGAATTCAGTGGGGTGAGGGCCAGCGATGGCCAGCGGGTGATGGGGTATAGGCAATGGGCGGCATTTGCCGAACGCGTGGCAGCGAGAAGGGAACTGCTTTGGCCAGTGCCGGGGGGCTGGAGCATGGAGGAAGGCGCGGCATTTCCGGTCAACTATTTCACCGCGTACCTAGCGTACTGGAAGGCAGGGCTGCTTGCTTCGCCGAAGACCCGTGGGGGCAGCGGTGCGCGGGTATTGATACAGGCTGTAGCCGGCGGCGTGGGCACGGCGGCGATGGAGATCGGCAAGGTCTTGGGCATTGAGATGTATGGAACTTCGTCTTCGGCAGAAAAGCTGGCCAGAGCGAAAGAATTGGGACTGCAGCACGGCATCAACTACAAGCAGGTCGACTACGAGGAAGCGATTAAGGAATCGACCGGCGGAGAGGGAGTCGACGCGGTGTTTGAGATGCTGGGGGGAGAGCATACAGTCAAAAGTGTGCGCTGTCTTCGTGATTTCGGGCGAGTGATCGTCTATGGAAGCGCTACTGGTCAACCTTCGCAGCTCGATACCCGGGTGTTGTACGCCAAAGGAGCCAGCGTACACGGATTGTGGCTGACGTATCTTTCGGCGAAGCGGGAGCTGATGCGAGAGGCATGGGATCAGCTCTCCGGCTGGATCGACCAAGGGCGATTGCGCCCCGTGATCGGCAGCGTGTTCCCCATGGAACGAGTTGCCGAGGCGTATGGGCAGTTGTCCGAAGGAAAAAATTTCGGGAAGATCGTATTGCGGATGGGATAGAGGCCGATCCGATGAGCCCGATGAAGTGGCCGTGCTTGCTCCCATTGCGTAGGGACTCTATAAGCGGTTCGCGGCTAGAGCCGGGGAGCGGCCTCAGCGTGGATCGTCTGACGCTTGCGCTCATCCTGCTCTGGATATTTTGGTCGACCGGCTGTGAGATCATGCCGCTACCTGGTGAAAAGGTGGTATTTGCCGGGGACAGTCTCACGGCGCGGTGGGGCAAGTATTGGCCGCGCGTTTTCCCGGAGACGTTTCGCGACTACGTTGATGCCGGAGTTGAAGGCAACACCAGTGAGGCGTTGCTGCAGAGGTTCAGCTCGACTGTGCTCAGTGCGCAGCCCGATGTGGTGCACATACTAATCGGAACGAACGATTCTTTTTCGGCGGTTAACTACGGAACACCCCGCCTTGAAGTAACCGAGGGCAACATCGCGCAGATGAGCATCCTAGCGCAGGCCCAGGGGGTGAAGGTGGTCCTTGGGACCGTTCCGCCGTTCGCCCGGGAAGAACCAGCTTCCACGGCGCTGAACAACCACGTGCGCAGTCTGAATCGTTGGATCAGGGGGTTCGCCGCGAGCCACGGATTTGGGCTGGTGGACTACTACATCTTGCTGGAGAGAGATGGCTACCTTCGGCCGGAGATGTGTATTGATCGACGGGTTCATCTCACGGCCCTGGCCTACGAAACCATTTCGCCGCAGACTCTGGCCGTCCTGAATTCCTATCTACGGCCGCGCTAACAGTTGCGGATAGAGGAACTTCACGCCACCCGGAACCGGCCCTGGTTCAGGCCCTCGGCGATTCGGTGGGCCAGAGAAGCCGGGTCAGCGTTGTCATCGCAAATGGGCTCTATGCTTCCCTCTTCAAAGCGGGCGTAAAAATCCTTCATCATCGCATAATCGTTGATCGCGCCCGTCGCTCGCGACGAGGCGCGTTCTACGCAAACCTGCAAGCTCGGCCGCAAGAGCACAAAATCGAAGGACAATTCTTTGAGGATTTTCCTCGCTGTGTCTACGTAGACTGGCGGTATAGAAAAATCAATCAGGACTCGAAAACCCGAACGCGCCAATGGAACTGCCGCGGCGGTCATCGAGCGCACCAGCACGGGAAACGTTTCGCGCAATCCGCGTTCGCCTCCTTTCCTGATGAACGACCAGAACGTATCACCTTCGATGTAGGAGAGCGGCTCCGGAAGCAAGCGGATTAATTCCTGTGCAACTGCCGTCTTCCCCGCTCCGATCGGACCCGAAAGGAAGATGACGCTCATGCGGCACATTATCGCACACGCAATCAGTGTCTTCATTTATTAGCCTGGTCGCGAAAGCGGGCCGGAATAGCCAGAACGCGGCATCCTCTTGTTCGATAACCGAACAGGAATTCCGCCAATGACACACCTGGGGGCTGCATCTTCGCGCCGCGCCACAGAATCAAAATGCCTTTGAGAATTTGT
>Ga0335080_10000814_pt1 | contig 29426 bp, 27 predicted proteins | sample Lox_Sample_34_FD_206720 | JGI IMG/M metagenome (GOLD analysis project Ga0335080, IMG submission 206720) | Soil microbial communities from Loxahatchee National Wildlife Refuge, Florida, United States - Lox_Sample_3.4 | ecosystem: Environmental > Terrestrial > Soil > Wetlands | place: USA... | reverse complement strand
ACCCGCTCGGCGATGACGGCGCCGAGCGCCTCCTCCAGTGCACCCGCCGAACCCGCGGTCTCCCGCCCGTCCCGCTCACCTTCGTCGTCCGCCGCGGGAAGGCCGACTAGCTGCGACATCGCCCGTCGTCTCCTCCCCCGGCGGCACGGCCCGCCGGTCCCGCAATCGGCCGCCACCGGAGATCCCGCGCCGGCACGCGCCGCCAGCGCGCACTTCACGGTAGCCGGATACGGCACCCGGCGCGCCGTCACGTTTTGCGGGCAAATCGCCACCGGCCGCCGCTTGTATCGTGTCATGATACAGGGTTTACTGTCCGTGAATCGCGAGCGTTGCTCCGGCCGCCGACCGGGCCACCCCGGGGCCCGGCGGGCGCGGCCAGGCGGGCCGGCCGGAGGACCCGCTGTTAGGAGGGCCCGTGTCCACTGAGCTCGAGCGGTTCCTTGCCACCGACGGCCGCGACGAAGCCGTGGCACGTGTCCGGTCGGAGATCGACGCCAGGGGCATCACCTACATCTACTACCAGTTCGCCTCGGTCACCGGCCGGATCATGGGCAAGGGGGTGCCCGCGGATCACTGGGAGCGCATCGCTGAGAAGGGCTTCCAGCTGGTCTACGGATCGACGGCCAACCTGTTCACCGACCGGCACGGCAACTACATCGGCTACGGGCCGGAGGCGTGGGAGCTGGTCGGGCTGCCCGACGTGGAGACGTTCTGCCCGCTGCCGTGGGACCCGAAGACCGCGCGGGTGTTCTGCACCCTGTTCCGCAACCGGGAGGAGGAGGTCGATCCCGGCGGCTACCTGACCTCGGACTGCCGCGGCAACCTCCGGCGTATCCACGAGGCCTTCGAGCGCGACACCGGGCTGCACCTGCGGGTGGGGACCGAGCCGGAGATGATGTGGCTCAAGGTCAACCCGGACGGCACGCCGTCGGTGGAGGGCAAGACCAAGCCGTACTGCTATCACATCGACCAGTTCGCCGAGCTCCAGCCGCTCATCCACAAGGTCATGGAGTACGGCAAGGCGATGGGGCTGGACATGATCCAGGGCGACCACGAGGACGCCCCGGGCCAGCTCGAGCTCAACTGGACGTTCGACCGGGCCGAGCAGACCGCCGACCGGCTCACCACCTACCGGCAGATCTGCCGGCAGGTGGGCCGGGAGATGGGCGCCTTCCCGTGCTTCATGCCCAAGCCGTTCATGGGCGTGTCCGCGAACGGCTGCCACCACAACATCTCGCTCTGGCAGGGCGACGAGAACGTGTTCCTGCCCGACACCGACAACCCGCGGATGCCGAGCAAGGTGGCGCTGAGCGCGATCGGCGGCATCCTGGAGCACCTGGGCGCCCTGACCTGCATCACCTCGCCGACGGTGAACTCCTACCGGCGGTTCTGGGACACCGGGTTCTGGGCGCCGCTGTTCGCCGACTGGGGCTACCAGAACCGGACCACCGCGCTGCGGGTGAGCTCCCCGGACCGGCTGGAGTACCGGGCGGTGGACTCCGCGGTGAACCCGTACCTGTCCTTTGCCGCGATCATCAAGGCGATGCAGGACGGCATCCAGCGCAACCTGGACCCGGGGCCGCCGGAGAACCGCAACATCTATGAGGCCATCGCGGGCGGCAAGAACGTCAAGCGGGTGCCGATGACGCTGGGCGATGCACTGGCGGAGCTGGAGAAGGACGCAGTCATCAGGGACGCGCTTCCGGGCGAGATGTACACGGTGTTCCACCACTACAAGACCGACGAGTGGGAACGCTACTGCGCGACGGTCTCCGACTGGGACGTCGCGGAGTACCTGGACATCCTGCCGTAGACCGAACCGCGCGGCCGAGAGGGGTTAGTTACATGTGCGGCATCGCAGGCATCATTCACCGCACCGGGCCGGGCGACATCGGCAGCGAGATGACCAGGATGCTTCAGTCCATGAAGCACCGCGGCCCGGACTCGAGCGGCTTCGCGCTCTACGGCCCGCCCACCGACCTGTTCGTCATGCGGGTCAAGCTTGCTGACCCGAACGAGGTGCGGGGCATCGGCTGGGCCGACCGGCTGGAGCGGCACCGCGACGAGGTGGAGCACCGGCTGGCCAAGATCGGCGCCATGGTGGACGTGCTGCACGGCGACCAGGACTACGCCTACCGGGTCACGTTCCGCTACAGCGGCGACCTGAAGCCGCTGGCCGACTACATCGAGGACGTGCCCGGCTGCGAGGTCCTGTCGCTCGGGCACTCGCTGGAGATCATCAAGGACCTCAGCGACGCGGAGAGCGTGGCCGAGCGCTACCGGCTGAGCGGGTTCACCGGCACCCACGCGATCGGCCACGTCCGGATGGCCACCGAATCGGACGTGGACATCTCCGGCGCCCACCCGTACTGGGCCTACCCGTTCTCCGACATCGCCGTGGTGCACAACGGGCAGCTGACGAACTACCACATGTGGCGCCGCCGGCTGGAGCGCAAGGGCCACCGCTTCCAGTCCGAATGCGACTCCGAGATCATCGCCGTCTACCTGGCCCAGAAGATGGACGACGGGCTGTCGCTGGAGACGGCGATGAAGCAGAGCCTGGACGAGCTGGACGGCGTCTTCACCTACCTGGTGGTGACGGCCGACTCGCTCGGCATGGCCAAGGACGAGATGGCCGCCAAGCCGCTGGTGCTCTACGAGTCGCCGGAGCTGGTGGCGCTCGCCTCCGAGGAGGTCGCGATCCGCGCCGTGCTCGGCCGCGAGATCGACACCTACGACCCCTACGAGCGCGAAGTGCTGGTGTGGAACCGGTGAAGATCTCCTACGACGCCCGCGGCCTGGCCGAGCCCAGCGCCCAGCCGCCCAAGACCGCGACGGTCGAGCGCGGCGCGGACGGCGCCAGGGCCACCTTCGACGCGGCCGAGCTGACCACCCGCCAGGTCAACCTGGAGCTGCGCCGCCTCGTCTACGACGAGGGCATCGGCGACGTGACGATCCTCAACCCGGGCGCGAAGCACTCCCTCGTGGTGGGCATCCTGGCCCGCTGCAAGATCACCATCGACGGCAGCCTGGGCTACTTCGGCTGCGGGCTCATCGACGGGCCGGAGATCGAGGTGAAGGGGCGGGTCGGCTGGTCGGTGGCCGAGAACATGATGTCGGGCGTGGTCCTCGTCGACAAGAACGCCGGCTCGCTGACCGGCGCGGCGCTGCGCGGCGGCGACGTCGTGGTCCGCGGCGATGTCGGCGCCCGCTCCGGCATCGACCAGAAGGGCGGCACGATCATCGTCGGCGGCAACGCGGGCATGATGACCGGGTTCATGCTGCAGCGGGGCCGCCAGATCATCTGCGGCGACGTGGGCGGCGGCCTGGGCGACTCGATGTACGACGGCGCGATCTACGTCGGCGGCAAGGTCACCTCGCTGGGCGTGGACTGCGTCGAGGCGGAGCTGACCGCCGACGACGACGAGTTCCTCGCCAGGAAGCTGGGCATCTACGGGATCGATCCGCCCGCCGTGTTCCGCAAGTTCGTCTGCGGGCGCAAGCTCTGGAACTACGACAACCTGGAGCCCGCCGAACGCAAGCTGGTCCTGTAGAGGCTGAGAGGCGAAACCCTGACGTGAGCACGATCGAAGATGGCGGCAAGGCCGTCCTCGGGCACAGCAGCATCTTCACGCCCGAGGTGATCAACGACATCCACGTGAAGTCCGAGCTCGGCCGGTACCGGATGCGCGGCTTCTCGATGTTCAAGCCCATCCCGCACTGGGACCAGCTGATGTTCCTGCCGGGCACGCTGACCCGGTTCGTCATCGAGGGCTACCGGGAGAAGTGCGAGACGAAGACCGTGCTCGGCGCCCGCTTCGCCAAGCACCCGCTCGAGCTCGACATCCCGGTCTACATCACCGGGATGAGCTTCGGCGCGCTGTCCCTGGAGGCCAAGATGGCGCTGGCCAAGGGCGCCTCGATGGCCGGCACCGCGACCTGCTCCGGCGAGGGCGGGATGATCCCGCCGGAGCGGGACCTGTCGACCAAGTGGTACTACCAGGTCATCCAGAGCCGGTATGGGTTCAACCCGCACCACCTGATGCTCGCCGACGGGGTGGAGTTCTTCATCGGGCAGGGCTGCAAGGTCGGCCTCGGCGGGCACCTGATGGGGCAGAAGGTCACCGAGCAGGTGGCGGAGATGCGTTCGCTGCCGGCCGGGATCGACCAGCGCAGCCCGGCCCGCCACCCGGACTGGCTAGGCCCCGATGACCTGTCGCTGAAGGTGCAGGAGGTCCGCGAGGCGACCGACTACCAGGTCCCGATCCAGCTGAAGCTGGGCGCGGCGCGCGTCTACGACGATGTCCGGATGGCGGCCAAATGCGGGCCGGACATCATCTATCTCGACGGCGCGGAGGGCGGCACCGGGGCCGGGCCGCACGTCGCCGCCGAGGAGACCGGCATCCCGCTGATGGCGGCCATCCCGGAGGCCCGCCGCGCGCTGGAAGACGTCGGCCTGGTGGACGAGATCGACCTGGTGGTGGCCGGCGGCATCCGCAATGGCGGCGACGTCGCCAAGTGCCTGGCGCTCGGCGCGAAGGCGGTCGCGATCGGCCACTCCGCGCTGATGGCGCTGAACTGCAACAAGGAGATCCCCGGCGTCACCGACTACGAGGGCACGGTGGGCGTGCCGGCCGGCCGGTGCTACCACTGCCACACCGGGCGCTGCCCGGTGGGCATCACCACCCAGGATCCCGAGCTGCGCAAGCGGCTCAAGGTCGATGAGGCGGCCGAGCGCGTCTACAACTTCCTGCACACGCTCACCCTCGAGGCGCAGATGCTGGCGCGGGCGTGCGGCAAGACCGACGTGCACAGCCTGGAGCCGGAGGACCTGTGCGCGCTGACCGTGGAGGCCGCGGCCATGGCCAGGGTGCCGCTGGCCGGCACCGACTACATCCCGGGCCGGACCGAGGAGCGGGCGCTCGCCGAGATCAAGGCCCTGCTGGGCAAGCTGACCGACGATGGCCGGAGCGGAGCGCGCGATGCCTGACGAACGTGCCCAGCCGGACGGCGGCCCACGCCTCACCACGAAGATCGGCATCGACACCGAGGAGCTGACCGGGCGCACCTTCCCCTACCAGTTCGACCGCTCGCTGGTGGAAGACGTCGACCTGGTGGCCGCCACGCCGGGCGCCGACATCAACTGGCTGGAGGACGTGCACCTCATGACCGAGGACGATGTCCCGGCCGTCTTCGACCGCTACACCAACGCGTTCCTCAAGATCTACTTCGAGATCCCGGCGGGCCGGGAGGACGAGTACGCGCGCAAGGTTCTCATCACCCACCTGCGCGAGGGCAATTCCTACGGCATCTGGCTCAAGGCCAGGCACGCCAAGTTCCCGCAGCCGGAGCTCGGCCCCTGGCGGGAGGACTCCCCCACCGTCGGTGGGAACTGGGAACCGGCTGTGCAGGCGGAGGGGGACCGGCCCGCAGGCCACTAGGGCGTGCCGGAGTAGATCTTGACCGTCGCGAGCGGCCGCCCGCAGGGATGGTCCGCAAGCCCCACGCCGCGGAACGCCCTGCGGTGGACGCGCGGCAGGCTGAAGATCCATGGGGCATGCCCTGGCGGCAGGTGATCGCGGGGGGGTTTCCGGCCACCGCCGGCCAGGGAACCCCTTGAAGCATGGGATCACGCGGCGGGCCGCCCCGGATCAGGTGCTGGGAGCGGCGGCGGGCGGGCAGGGACGCCCTGGCGGTCCGCCTGCAGTACCCGCCGCGGCCGCCGCCCCGCCGGGCCAAGGACTTCCTGGGCGCGGCGATGACTGCCGCGATCATCGGTGCCATCCTGCTGTTCCTCACGAACGGGCTTGCCAGCCATTGCGCGGCGGAGCCGGACCCGCGCACGGGGTCCCGTGTGTGCTCCGGCGTACCGGCCCTGGCCGCCCACATCCGCCCGGTCGAGACCCTCTGTGTCCTCGCCTGCGCCGCGCTGGCCGTCGCCGCCTTCGTCTGGTACATGTGCTGGGGCTATAAGACCAACGGGCAGGCGAGCGGGGGCGGGGACGCGGGCCCTTAGCGTCCCGGCGTGAAGGCCAGGGGAAGCCGGGCCGGCCCGGTGTTGCCGCTGCACGGCAGCCAGACCGCGTCTCCGGACACCCGCGGCTCGCGCAGCCGGCGGGCGAGCACCGCCAGGGCCACGCTCATGTCCGCGCGCGCGACGAGATGGCCGAGGCAGTAATGCATCCCCCCGCCGAAGGCCAGGTGCGGCGGACGGGCGGGGGCGGTGATGTCGAACGCCAGGTCCTGGCCCGCCCGCGGGTCGGTGCCCGCTGACTCGCAGAACAGGTGGATGGTGGTGCCAGCCTTGATCGCAAGCCCGTCGAAGGTGAAGTCCGCGAGGGCCTCGCGGGTGACCCAGGTCGTGGTCGGGCTGACCCGCATGACCTCCTCGACCGCGGCGGGCGCCAGGTCGGGGCGCTGCCCGAGCAGCCGCCACTGGCCCGGGTGGTCGACGAAAGCCTGCATGGCCAGGCCCAGCTGATTGCGGGTGGTATCGAAGCCGCCGAATATCAGCAGCACCAGCGTGTCGCGCAGTTCGGCCTCGCTGAGCCGGTCCCGGCCGGCATGCGCCGTTTGGGCCCTGACCAGGCTGGTCACGCAGTCCTCTTGGGGCGATGCCCGGCGATCCGCGACGAGCGCGTCGGCGTAGGCGTAGAGCCGGGCGAGCGCGGCCTCGATCTGTTCCAGCTGCTCGGCGATCCGGACCCCCATCGCCAGGCCCAGAATCGCCGAGTCGCGCGCGATCACCGGCCACTCGCTTTCCGGGATGCCGAGCATGGCCGCGATCACGCGCGCCGCGTAGGGCTCGGCGAACTCGGCCATGAACTCGCACCGGCCCGGCTCGGCGAAGGAGTCCACCAGCTCACCTGCCAGCGCCAGGAAACGCGGTTCCAGGGCCGCCACCGGCCGCCGCGAGAACGCGGGATTCAGTAGCTTGCGCAGGCGCCGGTGATCGGCCCCTTCCTTGTTCAGCACCCAGCCCGCCCACCAGTCCGCGAACGGTCCAGCGGTGATGCCATGGTGGGCCGGCCACGCGGAGCTTCCCTGCCGCAGCTGGGGATGCCGGAGCAGCCGGCTGGCCTGATCGTGGCGCAGCACCGCCAGGCCGTAGCTGGTGTGGGCGTACCAGCAGTCCTCCCTGGCCCGGCGCACCTCATCGGAGGTGACCGAGAAGCCAGGATCAGCAAGCTCGAAGAACGCGGGCACAGAAGGAATTCTCAGCTGTGACTGCCGAACTGGTCCAGGATGGCGGGCAACTCAGCAGGCGGTAGCGGCACCCGGCGCCCTGCGGCCGCAAGATCGAGCCACCCGGTGAACATTTGCCCGGCGGTGCTGGTCATCTGATCCCGTGCGGCCGCGAATGCCGCCGCCAGTCGCGGGAACCCGTCGGCACCCAGCACAGTCTCGATCGACCTCTGATACGCCGGCACCAGCCGCCAATCGGCGAGCATCGAGTCGGTGATCTCGACATGGAACTGGACGGCGTATGCGGCCGCGCCAAACCTGAACGCCTGGTTCGGATAGGCGGCGGACCGGCCCAGGTGAACCGCGCCAGCCGGGATGGCGAACGTGTCGCCATGCCATTGCAGGGCGGGGAACCGGCCACCGAGCCCGCCGAACACCGGATCGGCCCGCCCGGGGCCGGTCACCTCGACCGGCAGGACGCCGACCTCGGGCATATCCCCGGTGCGGACCTCCGCGCCCAGGCTCGCGGCCAGCAGCTGTGCGCCGAGACACACCCCCAGGTAGGGTGTGCCCGCCCGCACGGCGGCCGCGATCCACCGCTTCTCCGCGGCAAGCCAGGGATGCGCTGCCTCGTCATACACCCCCATCGGCCCGCCCATCGCCAGCACGAGGCCGAACTCGCGCCAATCCGGCAGGACATCGCCCTCGTCCAGCTCGATGGTCTCGACGACGAAGCCGCGGTCGCGGAGCAGCCCGCTGAACAGGCCCGGCGGCTCACACCTGATGTGCTGTAGCACGCACGCGCGTGGCATCGGTCTCCTTCTCTGGGGTGAACGCCTCTGTCCCTACGATGGGCCCGGACGTGCGCCGCCGCCACCCGGGACTTTCGTGATACCGGCCCGGGACGGGTATCTGGCAGCAGCGCGCGGCGTACCGCTCAGGGATGGTGAGGCAGTGGCGGGCAGCGACCGCGTGACGGCTCGCCAGCACCGGCTTGCGGGCCTGGCCGGGTTGCTGGACCGGTTTCTGCTGCCCCTGGTTCTCGTCGTCGCTGGGCTGGGCGTCGCGCTCCCCGGCCCTGGACGGCGCCTGGATGCCAACGGGGCGATCCTGGTGACGCTGGCGGTGCTGGTGTTCTGCACCGGCTCGTCGGTCACCTTCGCCGACCTGGGCGGCATCCGCGTGGCTTCCCGGCGCATGCTGCTGGTGCTGGTGGCCACGACCGTCATCCTGCCGGTGCTTGCCTGGCTGGCCAGCAGGCTGGTTGACGCGCCAGCGCCGCGAGGGGGGGTGCTCGCGGCCGGTGTGGCCCCGGTGGAGGTGGCGTCCGTGGCGCTCACCGGGCTGGCGGGCGGAGAGGTCGTGGTAGCGGCCGGCCTGCTGGTCGCGTCCACGCTGCTGACCGTCGTCCTGGCCGGGCCGATCCTGGGTGTCCTCGGCACCCACCCGACGGCGTCACAGCTCGGGCTCCTCGCCACCCTCGCCCTTGTCGTGGCGCTTCCGCTGATCGCCGGCTGCGCGATGCGCACTCTTGATCCGTTCCACGGCCACGAGCGCCCGCTGGTCGCGGTCCTGGGGATCGCGAGCCTGCTGGTGCTGCTGTGGGAGGTCGCCAGCCAGCTGCGGCTTGACGCCGGCGATGGCCTGGTCGCCGCGGCCCTGCTCGTTTACCTGGCTGGCGCCGGTGCCTTGGGGTGGCTGCTTGCGCTCGGTGCGCCATCGCCGCGGCGCACCGCCGTCATCCTGCCCACCGCGATGCGGGACTTCGCGGTGGCGGCGGGTATCGCCGCGAGCGCGTTCGGCCTTGCGGCCGCAGCGCCGCTGGGTATCTACGGCGTCATGGTGCTGGTCTTCGGGGCCGTCGCTGTCCACGTGTCCAGACGAGGGTGACGGGTCAGTAGGCCGAGATGGCGAGCCTGATCGCTACCGCCAGCCCGCAGACGGCGACCAGGACCCGCAGCGCCGGTGCCGGGATCCTGCGGACCAGGGCCGGGCCGGCCCAGCCACCGGCCAGGAACCCGGCCGCGAGCGGCACCACCGCCGCCCAGTCGACATGGCCGGACACGGCGAAGGCGGCCGCGGCGACCATGTTCGCGATCCCGCCCAGGATGTTCTTCACCGCGTTGATCCGGGCCAGCGGCCCGGCCACCATGGCGGCGAGCACCGCCAGCATGGCGATGCCGGCGGCCGCGCCGAAGTACCCGACGTAGATCGCGACGCCGAACACGCCCGCCAGCAGCCACCGGCTGCGCTCGCGGTCCCGGGGCGGGGGCTGGGCGGGCCGGGCGTCGCCGCGATCCCACTCGCCGTCGCGGCGCCGTGGCTGGCCGCCCCCATGGCCCCCCTTACCGCCGGGGCGGGACCGGCGGTCCTGCCGTGGCCGGGCGAGCAGGGCCAGCGAGGCCGCCCCGATCAGGACCGGGGCCACCCTCTCGAACGTCTGCGGCGGCGTGATCAGCAGCAGGGCCGCGCCTGCCGCGCCACCAGCGGCGGCGGCCGGCGCGAGGCGGCGCAGGCGGGCGGCCTGGCCGGTCAGCTCCGGCCGGGAGCCCGCCGCCGCGCCGACCCCGGTGAACAGCAGCGCGACCGTGTTCGTCATGTTCGCGGACAGCGGCGGCAGCCCGATGGCCAGCAGCGCCGGGTAGGAGACAACCGACGCCAGGCCCACCACCGTGCTGAAAACGCCCGCGACCACCCCCGCCGCGAGCAGCGCCAGCGCCACGGGAACGGTCACGACCCGACCCAACCACATCTGCCGCGGCCCGCCGCCACCGCGCCCGGTCACGTCCCCGCCGTAACCTCGCTGGCCGGGGGATAAAGTGCGGCTGTGACCGATCCCACCGCCGGACCCGCCCGGTCCGCCGCGCCCGTTGCCGCCGAGCCTGTCACCACCGGGCCGCCAACGGCAGCTCCGCTCCCCCCGGCGCCCGCTGCCGTGCACCCCGCCGTGGCCGGGTGGTGGGATCTGGATCCGTGCCAGCGGTCGGTCCTGGTCAGCTGGCTGGCATTCACCACCACCTTCGCCGCGGTCCGCGGCGTCACCTACAGCATCCGCGCGGGACGGGGGCCGTTTCGCAACCTGAGCCTCGGTGGCGAGCACCTGCACCACTACATGTGGGGGATCGGGCTGCTGGCGGGCGTCGGGGCGATCGCCGTCCGGGGCGAGGAGCGGGCGCGACGGCACCCGGTGGTGGCCGTCTGCTACGGCAGCGGTCTCGCCCTGGTCGTCGACGAGTTCGCGCTCCTGCTCGACCTGCGTGACGTGTACTGGGCCCGGCAGGGCCGGGTCTCGGTGGACCTCGGCATCGGTGCCATCGCGGCGGTGGGCTCCTACTTCGCCGGCCAGCCGTTCATGCGCTCGTGGATGAGCAGGCGGCGCGAGCGCCAGGCGCGCACGCCGGCCAGCTGATCACCCCAGCAGGGCCGTCAGCCACCGCGGCCCGGTGACGGCCGCGCCCGCTGCCACGCAGCGCCGCCGCAGCTCCCGATCGGCGGTGACGACGAACCGGCGTCCCGGCAGCTCGGCGGCCAGCGCGGCGATGGTGTCGTCGCCCTCCCCCGGCGCGGCCACCACCCGCACGCCCCCCGCGGTCCCTGCGGCCCCCGCCTCCACGCCCGTGCCGCGGGGCACGCGGTCCAGCACCGCCCGGGCCTTGCCCTCCACCACCAGCACGATCGCCGGGTACCACCGGTCCAGGGCGGGCTCGTCACCGCCATCGCCGTCGTCCGGCAGCCGGGCGATGCCGTCGGCCGCCAGCGCGGTCAGCTCGCCATAGAGCCGCGCCATCGCGCCGGCCCGGTCGCGCCACCAGCCGTCGGCCCGCGACCCCATCACGTTGGCGCCATCGACGATCACCGTGACCGGCGCCAGGGCGGCCCGGATGACCGGCCAGACGGCGGCGAAGCCCGGGTGCAGCGGGAGCGCGGCGACGTCGTCGGCCGGGACCCAGGCGGTCTGCGTGGCCTCATGGCTGGGCTGGACGGCGAACGGCTCCGCGGCCTGGCCGATCAGGGTCTGGTAACTCCAGCCGCCGTGATCGTCGTCGAGCAGGCCGGTGATGCGGACCGCGCCGGGCGCGGCGCCGCACTCCTCGGCGGCCTCCCGCGCCGCCGCCTCGGCGGGCGACTCGTGGCTGTCCCGCGCCCCGCCGGGCGGTCCCCAGGTGCCGCCGTGGTGGCTCCACCCGGCCCGCCGGATGAGCAGCACGAGCGGGCGCCCCGAACTGTCCGGCGCCCAGATCAGCAGCCCGGCCGCGCCGTGCAACCCCCAGTGCTGGTGGTCCAGGTCGCAGCCGGTCCAGCCGTTCCCATCGCCTTGCGCCATCCCAGCCGACGATAGCTCAGGCAGCGGCCCGCCCAGGCCAGTCTCAACCGGTCGCGGCCGGCCGCCTGCCCGCCGCGCCCACAGCCCTGCCCGTCCTCGCCACAGCGCTGCCCGGTCCTCGCCACAGCCCTGCCCCGTCCTCGCCACAGCCCTGCCCGTCCTCGCCGCGGTCCTGCCCCCTGCCGCCCGTCACCGTGCCCGTATGGTGGATCGCATGCCCGAGTTGATGCTGCAGCAGAAGATCACCAGGATGCGCCAACGGCGGACCGGCCCGCTGATCCTGGAGCTCGACCTCACCGACGGCCTGGCGGAGGAGCCGCCGTCCGATCCCATCTCCGCCCTGCTCACCATGCGCCGGGCCCGCCTCGCCGACGTGCTGGACGGGCTGCGCCGCGCCCGCGCCGACGACCGGGTGCACGCGCTGGTGGTCAAGCTCGGCGGGCGGCCGATCGGGCTGGCCCGGGTCCAGGAGCTGCGGGCGGCCGTGCGGGAGTTCGCCCGGGCCGGCAAGACCACCGTGGCCTGGGCGGAGACGTTCGGCGAATCCTCGCCAGGGAACGTGCCGTACTACCTGGCGACCGCGTTCGACCGGATCTACCTTCAGCCGTCCGGGGAACTCGAACTGACCGGGATCAGCATCCAGCAGCTGTTCTTCCGCGACGCGCTGGACAAGCTCGGCCTGGACTACCAGGTCGCCAAGCGGCAGGAGTACAAGAACGCCGCCGACCGATTCACCGAGCGCGGGTTCACCGGGCCGGCCAGGGAGGCGATGCAGCGGCTCGCGCTCTCGATCACGCAGCAGCTCACCGACGCGATCGCGGAGCGGCTCAAGATCGGCGACAGCGAGGCCCGGGCGCTGATCGATCGCGGCCCGTTCCTGGCCAGCGAGGCGCGCAGCGACCGGCTGGTGGATGCCCTCGGTTACCGGGACGAGGTCTACGCCGACGTCCGCAAGGACGCCGGGCCCGATGCCTTCCTGCTCTACCTCGGCCGTTACCAGCGTTCCCGCGCCCTGGCCCAGCGGGCGCGCAAGCTGCCCAACCCGGCCGAGAACGTGGTCGCCCTCATCCACGCGACCGGCCCGATCCGGCGCGGCCGCAGCGGGCGCGGCCCGGTCAGCGGCGGGGCGATGGGATCCGACACGATCGCCGCCGCGCTGCGGGCCGCCGCCAGCGACCACCGGGCGAAGGCGATCGTCCTGCGGATCGACAGCCCCGGCGGCTCGTACGTGGCGTCCGACACGATCTGGCGCGAGGTGGTGCGGACCCGCGCGGCGGGCACGCCGGTGGTGGTGTCGATGGCGGACGTGGCCGCCTCCGGCGGGTATTACATCGCCATGGCGGCCGACGCGATCGTGGCCCAGCCGGGGACGCTCACCGGCTCCATCGGGGTGCTCGGCGGCAAGCCGGTCACCGCCAGCCTGCTGCAGCGCGCCGGGGTGAGCGTCGACACGGTGACCGAGGGCCGCCACGCGGACATGTTCACCACGACGCGCCCGTTCAGCGACGAGGAGTGGGCGCGGCTGAACAGCTGGCTCGACCGGATCTACGAGGACTTCACCAGCAAGGTCGCCGACGCGCGCGGGCTGTCCATGGACCAGGTGCACGACGTCGCGCGGGGACGGGTGTGGACCGGCGCGGACGCGGCGGCCAACGGGCTGGTGGACCAGCTCGGCGGGCTGGCGGACGCGGTGGCGCTCGCCCGGGGCAAGGCCGGCCTGCCGGACGCCGCGCCGCTGCGGGCCTTCCCGCGCGCCCGCCCGCTGGACCGGCTGCGCCCGGCGGAATCGAGCGAGGACCGGGCCGCCGCCCGGGCGGGCCTGTTCGCCGAGAGCTGGGGCCCGCTCTGGCGGCTGGCGGCGGGCGCCGGCCTCCCGGCGTTCGGGCCGCTGCAGCTGCCCGGCCGCCTGATCGTCCAGTGACTGAACGGCTGGTGCCTGGCTGGCGCGGATCGCCGCCCGGGGCAGAACCGCGTCCCGGGGCAGAACCGCGTCCCGGGGCAGAATCGCCGCCCGGGGCAGAGCAGCGCGGCGATCAGGTGGACGGCCTGGCGGAGGCGCTGGCGTCGTTCCCCACCGGGGTCACCCTGGTGATGGTGGCGGACGGGCGCGACGACATCGGGACCACGGTGAGCGCGTTCTGCCCGGTGTCGCTGTCGCCTCCGCTGGTGCTCGTCTCGCTGATCGCCGGCTCATACCCGGCCGAGGTGCTCGGCCGGGTGGACCGGTTCGCGGTGACCATGCTCGCGGCCGGGCAGCGGGCACTCGCCGGCCGGTTCGCGGTGGCGGGCCGGCCCGGTGCCCGGCTGCTGCTCGAGGGGGTGCCGCACCAGCGCGGCCCCGCCTCCGGCGCCCTCATCCCCGACGGCGGGGTGGCGGCGCTGGAGTGCCAGGCCGTCCAGCGGGTCCCGGCCGGCGACCACCTGCTGGTCATCGCCTCGGTGCTGCGGGTGCCCTACGTGGCCGAGTCCGGCGAGCCGCTGATCCGCTTCGCCGGCCGCTACCCCGGGCTCCGCTGAGGCCCGGAACCACCCCACGCGCCGTGGCCTCTGGCGCCGCCTCAACGGCTGCGGAGAGTCGCTGATCGGGCACGGAATTGCATGGCTGGCGGCCCTCCTGTGGATTACTTGTGGAGAATCCCAGGCAACAGGGGGATAACTTCCGCTGAACTGTGGACAGTTTGTGGATGGCTAAAAAATCTTGAAAATGCCGGCCGAAACCTCTTGTGCAGCAGCCCGGGATAGGCGTAGAAATCTCTCACTACCGAAAACGGGAACCTCCCGGGGGGCACCTCGGGAACGCCAGAGGAACTGGGCAACTGGGACTTCAGGCGGGTGTCCGGCTTGGTGGTGGATCGAGCGGAATGGGCGCTGAGCATGAGTTAGCAGTGCTTGAGCTGCGAGATCGGGCGGGCCCCTCCATCTCATGCGTGGAGGGGCTCTTCCCTTATTGTGCGCGAGCCGTTTCTTATTGTGCCGTCTCTTATCGTGCGCGGCCGATCTCAAATTGTTGCACCATGCCCTCGCGTGGCCCAGCTGGCATTAAAAGATCAAGCCCGCGGCCGGCTGGGCGCCCCGGTGTGGACTTCCTGTGGAGAATCCAGGGCAACAGGGGGATAACGTCCGCTTAACTGTGGACAGTTTGTGGATGGCTAAAAAATCTTGAAAATGCCGGCCGCAACCCCTTGTGCGGTCCCACGCGGGGGGGTAGAAATCTCTCACCACCGAAAACGGGGACCACCCGGGGGGCACCCCGGAACGCTAGAGGAACTGGGCAACTGGGACTTCAGGCGGGTGTCCGGCTTGGTGGTGGATCGAGCGGCACGGGCGCTGAGCATGAGTTAGCGGCGTCTGGCGCTGTGAGATCGGGTAAGGCCCCTCCATCTCATGCATGGAGGGGCCTTCTCGTATTCTGCCCAATCCGCCTGCCGGTACCCCTAGCGACACGCCGGGGATTTCAGATCACCGGCCGCCGCGATCAGGCTGGCGGCACCGCCCCGGCGGCCAGTTCGCCCGCCCGCCAGACAGCGGCGACCAGCGGCACACCCGGCCGGTAGGCCGGATAGGCGTGCGAGGGCGCGTCCAGCAGGACCAGGTCGGCGCGGGCGCCGGTTCCGAGGTGGCCCACGTCGGTGCGGCGCAGCGCGCGGGCACCGCCCGCGGTCGCGGCCCACACCGCCTCCTGCGTGGTGAGCCGCATCTCCCGGACCGCGAGCGCGATGCACAGCGGCATGCTGGAGGTGAAGCATGACCCGGGGTTGCAGTCGGTGGCGATCGCGACCGTCACCCCGGCGTCCAGCAGGCGGCGCGCGTCCGGGTAAGGCTGCCGGGTCGAGAACTCCACCCCGGGCAGCAAGGTGGCGACCGTGGTGCCGGCCGCGAGCGCGTCCACGTCCGCGCCGGTCAGATAGGTGCAGTGATCGGCGGAGGCAGCGCCCGCCTCGACCGCGACCAGCACCCCCGGCCCCGGCCCCAGCTGGTTGGCGTGTATCCGTGGCATCAGCCCCGCCGCCTGCCCTGCCGCCAGCACGGCGCGTGCCTCGTCCGCACCGAACGCCCCCCGCTCGCAGAACACGTCGACCCACCGGGCATGCGGCGCACACGCCGCCAGCATGGGGCCGCAGACCAGATCCAGGTAGGCGGCGGGATCGGCCCCGAACTCCGGTGGCACCACGTGTGCGCCGAGGAACGTCACCTCGCCGGTGATCCCGGCCGCGACCGCCACGCTGCGCCGCTCGTCCTCGACCGTGAGCCCGTACCCGGACTTGCATTCCAGGGTGGTCGTGCCCTGGCGCAGCATCTCGGCGGCCAGGCGTTCCGCGTTCGCCCGCAGCCGCCCGTCGCTGGCCTCCCGGGTGGCCGCCACCGTGCTGCGGATCCCGCCCGCACGGTAGGGCGTGCCAGCCATCCGGGCCGCGAACTCGGCGCTCCGCTCACCGGCGAACACCAGATGAGCGTGTGAGTCGACGAAGCCCGGCAGGACCGCGCGCCCGCCGCAGTCGATCATCTCGTCGGCGGCGGGCGCGCGCCCGGCCGGTCCGGTCCACGCCACCTGGCCGTCATCGACGACCAGCGCCGCACCGGCGATGGCCGCGAACGGCCCCGGCCCGGCGGTGTCGCCGGCGGCGGGGGCGTTGGTGACCAGTTCGCCGATGTTGGTGATCAGCGTGCTCACGGTCCCACACGCTAGCCGTTATGCGGCTCCCGTGCTCTGCCGCTGCCGCGGGGCTCTGCCGCTGCTGCGGCCGCGCCGGTGCGCTCAGGTGAAGTCGCCGGGCGTGAACGCCCGGGGCTCGACCAGGACCAGCCAGTTGCCGGAGATGTCGCGCATGACCGCCTCCACGCCGTAGGGGCGGTCCGCTGGCTCCTGCAGGAACGTGACTCCCTTGGCGCTGAGCTCCCCGAAGGTCTTGCGGCAGTCGTCCACCCGGAGCCCGAGGCCGCCCATCTTGCCGGCTTCGAGCTGGCGCCGGACGAAGTCGGCCGCGTCCGGCTCGAGCGGCGGCCCCGGTGTCATCAGGGTGACCTCCAGTTCGGGCTGGCTGGGGTGGCCGACCGTGACCCAGCGGAACCCCTCCCCCATGGTGACGTCGGTGCGGGGCTCGAAGCCCAGGACGTCGACGTAGTAGTCGCGTGCCACGTCCTGGTCGAGGCAGTAGACGGTGACGAGTGAGACATTTGTGATCATGGGTCGACCCTAGGCCGGGGCCGCGGGCCAGCGCTTCTCTCAGATTGCGCGATCCGGCCCGGCAGGCTGCCCTGCCGTCCCGCAGGGGTCGAGCACGCCGCGCATGAACAGGTAGCAGCCCGGGATGTGCGGCCCGCCCCGCGCCGCCCACCGGTCGCGGTAGGCGGTGGGGCTCTCGCCGGTCAGCTGGGCGAAGCGTGACGAGAACGACCCGAGGCTGGAGAACCCGACCAGCATGCAGATCTCGGTCACGGTCAGGTTGGCGGCCCGCAGCAGGTCCTGGGCCCGCTCGATGCGCCGGCGGGTGAGATAGCGGATCGGGGTCTCCCCGTATGTCGCCTCGAAACACCGGGCGAAGTGGAACTTGGAGACGCCCGCCACCACCGCGAGCTGGTCCAGGTCCAGCGCGTGGGAGTAGCGGCGGTCGATGTGGTCGCGCGCCCGGCGCAGGTGGGGCAGCAGCGGCCCGGCGACCGCACGCGTCGCCGTCCCGGTCATTCCCCGAGCATACGGACCAGGGCCGACACCGGGTGATGAGGAGCCGCGCGATGAGGAGCCGGGCATAGCCGGCAGGTCTCGCCTTGCCCCATGCCCGGCTGTCGGCCCTATCATGCTCCACACCGATATCCACCGCGGGCACCAGGGCAGATTCGCCCGCCCCGCGCCGGTTGCCGCCGCGGGGACCATATGCGGGATCAGCTGGCCGTCGGCCGGCGCCCGGCCGGCGAGCGAGCGAGAGGGGATAGGCGACGATGACAGGAACGGGCTCAGCTCTGGCCGACCGCCTGGCCGAGGGCACGGTGCTGGGGGCCGAGGGATATGTGTTCGAGCTGGAGCGCAGGGGCTACGTCAAGGCAGGCGCCTATGTGCCCGAGGCGGTGGCGGATTTTCCTGACGCGGTCATTGAGCTGCACCGGGAGTTCCTGCGCGCGGGCGCCGACGTCATGGTGGCGCTGACCTACTACGCCCATCGCGGAAAGCTGCGCCAGGTGGGCCGCGAGTCCGAGCTGGAGGCGATGAACAGGCAGGCCGTGCGGCTGGCCCGGCAGGTGGCGGCGGAAGGCGGCGCCCTGGTGGCCGGCAACGTGTGCAACACCTGGGCCTACAACCCGCACGACGCGGCCACCGCTGATGTGGTGCGCGCCATGTATACCGAGCAGCTGGGCTGGGCCGCCGACGAGGGCATCGACTTCGTCATCGCCGAGACCAACGACTACCTCGGCGAGGCGCTGATCGCCCTGGAGGTCAGCCAGGAGCTCGGCCTGCCGGCGATGGTGACGCTGGCGAGCACCGGGCCCGCCGAGACCTGGGACGGTTACGGCTACGTGGAGGCGTGCCGGATCCTGGCCGACCGCGGCGCCGCCATCGTGGGGCTGAACTGCGACCGCGGGCCCGCCACCATGCTGCCGCTGATCGCCAGCATCAGGGAAAAGGTCGGCTGCGCCGTGGCCGCGCAGCCGGTCCCGTACCGGACCACCCAGGCCTCGCCCACGATGGAATCGCTGCGGGCGGAAGGCGTGAACCGGGTCTTCCCGCTGGCGCTCGACCCCTTCAGCTGCACAAGGTTCGAGATGGCGGACTTCGCGGTGGCCGCCCGCGATCTCGGGGTGAACTACGTGGGCATCTGCTGCGGCGCCGGCCCGCACCACGTGCGGGCCATGGCCGAGGCGCTCGGGCGCACGGTGCCGGCCAGCAGGTACTCACCGTCCATGGACCTGCATCCGGTCCTGGGCACCGCCGCCCCGCGCCAGGACCGCGCGATGCTGGACGCCTGGAACATGACCCTCTAGGCGCGCCCGCGAGCCGGATCACCCGGGATCGCCGCCGGATTCCGGGGAGCTGGTCATGGGCCGGGGAGGGCGGCCCGGGCGAAGCGGCCCGCCCGGACCGCATCGACGAGCGGCTCCAGATCCGCGGGCGGCGCCTGCCCGCGGGCGGTGAAGCCGGCGAGCTCGCGCACCAGACGAAGCGCCCGCCCCGTCCCCTCGCCGAGACGGGGGTACCGGCGCAGGTCGGTGGCCTGGGCGGCGACCAGCAGCTCGAGGGACACGACCCGGGCGCCGAGGCCGGCCATGTCGGCGAGGCGCCTCGCCGAGAGCGGGGCCATGGTCGTGCGGTCCTCGATCCCTTCGGCCTTGCTCGTGCTCACGACCTCGAAGGAGACCGGGTGGGCGAGCATGCGCGCCTCGGCCGCGATCGCCTGCGAGGCGCCGGCGAACTCGGCGAGAGCCTCCTCGCCCGTGTCCGGCTCGGCCGCCAGGCCCGCCGGAAGGCCCGAGAGCGGGCGCTGCAGCAGCTTCACGGTCCGTTCGGCCGCACAGGTCACCACCGTGGCGAGGGCGATGCGGGCAAAGTCCAGCGCGGCGGCGACCGGCACGATGTCGAGGTTGCCGACCGACACGATGCGCCGCTCGGCGAGGACGACGGCCGGATTGCACCCGGCGGAGTTGAGCTCGGTCTCGATCGTGGCCCGCGCGTACCCGAGGGCGCCCCTGGCGGCGCCGAGGATCTGGGGGATGCTCCGGAAGGTGAGCGGGTCCTGCAGGTTCCTGGCGTTACCGGGATCGAACAGGGAGCTCCCGGCGAGCAGCGCACGGAGGCGGCGGATCGTCGCAGCGGTGCCCGGGTGCGGCCGGGCCTCGGTGACCACCGGATGGAGGATGCTGAGGTTGGCGGCGAACCCCTCGAGGTCGAGGGCGGCGGCGACGTCGGCCTCGCCGAGCAGCTGCTCGGCGGCGAGCTCCGCCAGCGCGGCCCAGCCGGTGGAGAAGGCGTTGTTGTTGATGAGCGCCAGCCCCTCGCCCGCGGCGAGGACGAAGCCGGTCTCAGCAAGCAGTCCCTCCACCAGGTCGGCCATGGGGCCAAGATCCGCCTGGCCCACCGAGCCGAGGCGGCGGACGGCCGGCGCAAGACCACGGTTGAGGGCGTCGACCAGCATCCCGGCGAGCTCAGGGCGGACACCGGCTGTGCCCTTCGCGAAGCTGTTCGCCAGGCAGACCATCGCCGCCCGCGCGACCGGGGGCGGTGCCGGCGGCCCCTGGGCGATCAGGTGGCCCCTGACCAGGGACCGGCTGAAGCCCTGGCCTGCCCCGGCGTCAAGCACGACGCTTTTGCGCTCCGCCAGGGCGGTCGTCAGGCCATAGACGACGGCACCCGACCGCAGCGCCTCCTCGACGACCTCCCGGGTGGCCGCCATCCGGTCACGCGCCGCCGGGGCGAGGACAGCCTCATCGCGCCCCTCAGCGACGGCGGCCAGCGCATCGATCGTCAGTGACGTGCCGTCAAGCACCACCATCAGCGGGGCCCTCCGGGCGCACGTGCCCCGGGAGGGCCGGTGGAACCGCGCTTACGCAGGTGCGGCGGCTGGACGGTGCGGCGGCGGTAGGGCTTGCGCTCGACGGCGGCCAGGATGAGCCGGACGGCTGCCCGGACGATTCCGTCGATGTTCCAGTCCATCGTGGTGAGCGGCGGTGTCAGCAGCGCGGACATCGGGTGGTCGTCGTAGCCGGAGACCGACACGTCGTCCGGGATGCGCAGGCCGAGTTCGCGGGCGGCCACGTAGGCGCCGTAGGCGATCGAGTCGGCGAAACAGAACAGCGCGGTCGGCCGGTCTGTCTTCGCGAGCACCCCGTGCGCCACCTCGGTCGCGGCCGTGAGCGCGAGCGGTGAGCTGATGATGCTCACGTCGAGGCCGAGCCGCTCGGCCTCCGCGGTGACGTGGATGTCGGCCGGGCGGTCCGGCGTGCTCGGCTGGGTCGGGGTCAGCACCCCGATCCGCCGGTGGCCGAGCTTGTGCAGATGCTCCAGGGCGAGCGTGACCCCGGCGCGGTTGTCGAACACCACTTCCCCGGCGGCCCGCCCGCCATCCAGGGCGTCGCCGATCGACACGATGGGCAGGCTCTCCGCCAGCTCTGACCATCGCTCATCCGACGGGTCGAGCGGATGCACGACAAGGCCGTCCACCCGCTGGTCCCGCAGCTGGTCGGCGAGCAGCAGCTGCCGTTCGGGATCGCCGGCGGCGTCCACCAGCAGGGCGTAGTGGTCACGGGCCAGCAGCGCGCTGCCGATGCCGACGCCGAGCAGCTGCTGCCACAGATCCTCCAGCGAGCCGAACAGCAGCCCCACCGTGCCGGTCCGGCCGCTGGCCAGGGCGCGCGCGATGCGGTCGACGTTGTAGCCAAGCTCGGCCGCGGCGCGGCGCACCCGCTCCTGGGTGTCCTCCGAGGTCTGGATGCCCCGCAGGGCGTACGAGACAGCGGCAGGTGACAGCCCCGTCGCCTCTGCCACATCCCGGATCGTCGCGCGCTTGCGTTGCTGCGGCACCGTCCCCAGCCTAGGGTCTGCCGGCCCTTTGCCAGCCTAGTTGTCGCGGCCGCCGTGCCAGCTCGCCACGCCGTGGCAAAGAGCCTAACGGCAGTTCTCTGCCCAGGGGCATGCCGGGCCGCGGTAGCCCGTTGACGCGGCCAGCCCTGAAGCCCTTGACGCGGCCAGCCCTGAAGCGGTTCACTGAAACGGATAAGTGAATCGCTTCAGTGAACCGGATCAGTGAACCGGATCAGTTGGTGCCTGGCAGGCCGGCAGCCGCCAGGTGGCGCACCTGCGGCCCGGCGGCGATCAGCGGAGGGGCACGTGCACGTCGACGTTCACCAGCACGTCTGGCCGGACGTGCTGGTCGAGGAGCTGCGGCGGCGGTCACAGCCACCGCGGCTGGACGGCTGGACCCTGCTCACCACCGGCGAGCCGCCCTTCGAGGTGAACCCGGCAGATCACCACGCCGGGCAGCGGGCAGCCCAGGCAGCCAGCGACGGCGTTGGCCGCGTGATCGTGGGCCTGTCGAGCCCGCTCGGCATCGAGTACCTGGCGCCGGAGGACGCGGAGCCGCTGCTGGACGCCTACCACGATGGGGTCATCGGCCTGGGGGCCCCGTTCGCCGGGTGGGCCGCGGCCTGCCTGACGGCGATCGATGCGCCTGGCCTCGCCAAGCAGCTCGACCGCGGGCTGGCCGGCCTCCAGCTGCCGGCAACCGCGGTCGCCGACGAGCCCGGCTACCGCTGGTGCGGCCCGCTGCTCGACGTGCTCGCCGAACGGGATCTCCCGCTCTTCATCCACCCCGGGCCCGCGGCCGGGGCAGCGTGCGGGCCGGCGTGGTGGGCCGCGGTCGTCTCCTACGTCCAGCAGCTGCACGCGGCATGGTTCGCGTTCCGCGCCTACGGCCGGCCCGCCTACCCGCGGCTACGGGTCTGCTTCACCGCGCTGGCGGGTCTCGCGCCGCTGCACGGCGAGCGCCTGGCCGCCCGTGGCGGGGCCGACCCGCTGGCGCGGGGCACGGTCGATCCGTGCATGTTCGTGGAGACGTCCAGCTACGGCAACCGCGCTGTCGACGCGGTACTGCGGGTGCTCGGCGTCGACGTGCTGGTGTTCGGCTCGGACCGGCCGTATGCGCACCCGCACCCCGATTTTGGCCTCGGCGAGGCTGCCCACCACGCGATCCGCGTGGCGAACCCGGCCCGGCTGCTTGGCGGTGACCAGCTGTCCCCCGGACCTCGGGATCTGATCATCCCCACCAGGGAAAGGAGTGACCGCGATGACCATTTCCACACTGCCCGCCCGGTATCTCGACCAGCGAGAACTGGCTGAACTCGTAGAGGAGCTGGCCAGCCACCCGGAAACGTGGGGCGATCAGGTCGCCCACTCCGGTGGGCAGCGGCATTATGCGTCGATCCACCGCGACGAGTACGTCGACATCTGGCTCATCTGCTGGTCTCCCGGGAACGACACGGGCTGGCATGACCACGACGTCTCCGCTGGCGCGGTTCGCGTGGTGCGCGGCGCGCTCGTGGAGTCCAACCTGCGGATCGGGGCGCTGCCGGTGCAAACGGCCGTCACCGCGGGCTGCTCGTTCTCGTTCGGGCCCGACCATATCCACCGGCTTACCGGTGAGGCTGAGCAGACCGTCTCCCTGCACGCTTACTCACCGCCGCTGTGGCGGCTCGGTCAGTACACCATCGACGACGGCGGCGTGATGCGCCGCGTGTCGGTCTGCTACGCCGACGAGCTCCGCCCGCTCGACTCGCCCTCTCCCGCCCCGGTCGGATAGCGGTGAGGGCGCGGCGGCAGAACGAACCTGGGGTGCCACGTCCATGCCGCACCGTTTCCCGGCCCTGATCGCGGCTCCGCCGGCCGGGGCGGGGCGGCTGTGGCTGACCGGCCTGCGCCTGTTCGACGGCACCGGCGGCCCGCTGCGTGACGGCGTTGCGATACTGGTTGAGGACGGTGTCATCCGGCGGGTGGTGACCGGGCCGGAGCCATGCCCCCCGGGGGCGAGGCATATCGACGCGGGACAGCGGGCACTGCTGCCGGGGCTGATCGACGCCCACACCCACGCGGCGGGCCGCGTTCCGGCGGTGCTGCGGGGGGCGGAGGGGGTGCTGCCGGGGACGGCGGCGCACTTCCTGCAGGCCGAGCTGCGGGACTACCTGCGCCAGGGGGTGACCACGATCCGCGTCACCGGGTCGCAAGGGCTGGCGCCGCAGGAGGCCAGGCAGGCGATGCGCTACGGCGCGTTCCGGGGCCCGCGCGTGCTGACCTGCGGGAAGATCATCTCGGCCACCGCGCCCGGCGGCCGCTTCTACGGTGACATGTACCGCGAAGCCGACGGGCCCGACGACATGCGGCGGGCGGTCCGCGAGCAGATCCGGGCCGGGGCGGATTTCATCAAGGTCATGACCACCGGTGCCCGCTCCAACGAGATGGAAGATCCCGAGCCGCTCCAGCTGACCGCGGCCGAGCTTGCCGCCGTGACCGGCGAGGCGCACCGGATGGGGTTCAGGGTCGCCGCGCACGCCGAGGGGCTGCCCGGGTGCCAGGCGGCGATCGCGGCCGGCGTGGACACCATCGAGCACGGCATGTACCTGCACCGGCGGCCCGACCTGCTGACGGCGATGGCCGCGAGCGGCACGGTGCTGGTTCCGACGCTGTCGGGCTACTACTGGATGGCGGGGGCCGGTGATGCGGACGGCGAGGCGGCCGGGCCTGGCCCGCAGATGACGCCGATGCTGACCGAACTGGCCCGCCGCAACATCGAGGAGGGCGCCGCCAGCATGCGCGCCGCCAGGGACGGCGGGGTCAAGATCGCGCTCGGCAGTGACGTCAGTCTCGGCACCGGGCTGGAGATCGGCCGGATGATCCGCCATGGGCTCACCGCGCGGCAGGCCCTCATGGCCGCGACCAGCACCGCGGCCGAGGCGCTGGGCCTGGCCGAGCACATCGGCACCGTGGAAGAAGGCAAGCTCGCCGACCTGCTGATCGTCGACGGAGACCCGCTGGCGGAACCGGACCTGCTCACCAGCGCCAGCAGGATCTGGCTGGTGCTGCAGCTCGGTGTCCCGGTCGCCGGCCAGGCCCTGGAGAGGGAAGCCGGCGGCGATGGTCACGATTCGTGGCGACCAGGCAGCAAGCACCGCGAATGGGCAGCAGGCGCAATACCGGGATGACTCCTGGAATGGCCACGGCCGGCGGCTCCTCGGGCGCGATCAGGCGACCTGGATGGAGCGTTTGGCGAGGCCGAGCCAGAAGCCGTCGATGACGGTCCGCGCGCCGGTGAGATCACCGGCGGCCGCGCCCAGGGTGACGAACAGCGGCGCGAAGTGCTCGGTCCGCGGGTGTGCCTGCCGGGCGGCCGGGGCCTTGTGCTGGAAGTCGAGCAGCGCGTCGATGTCGCCGCGGGCGAGCGCGTCGGCCCCCCAGTGGTCGAACTCTGACATCACCGACGACACCGAGCCGTCCATGCTCATGGCGCGCAGGTTGTGGGTGAAGAAGCCGCTGCCCACGATGAGGACGCCCGCGTCCCGGAGCGGCGCGAGCTTGCGCCCGACCTCGAACAGCCGCTGCGGGTCGAGGGTCGGCATCGAGACCTGCAGCACCGGGACGTCGGCATCGGGATACATCTCCACCAGCGGCACGTAGGCGCCGTGGTCCAGGCCACGCTCGGGTATGTCCTGCACCGGCAGGCCGGCCGCGCCCAGCAGCTTGCGGACGTCGGTGGCCAGCCCGGGCGCGCCCGGCGCCGGGTAGGTGACCCGGTAATACCGGTCCTCGAAGCCCCAGAAGTCATAGACCAGCGGCACCGTGGTGGTCGCGCCGATGGCCAGCGGCGCTGACTCCCAGTGCGCGGAGACCATCAGCACCGAGGCGGGCCGGGGGAGATCGCGGGACCAGTCCGCGAGCTGCCTGGTCCACAGCGCGTCGTCGGCGAGCGGCGGCGCCCCGTGGCTCAGGTAGATGGCGGGCATCCGGCCGGCCGCGGCCCCGCGCTCCGCGTCCGCTTCCTGGGCCGGTGCATGAGTCGCTGCTCCCTGGGCCGCTGCTTCCTGGGGCGGTGTGTGCTCGCCCGGCATCGCACTCCTCCTGCCGCTGGATGTGGCCGCCTGACGCCGATAACAGTTCACATTCAAACTACTGTCCGCCGCCCGCGAGCGCCTCCCGCCAGGCGCCGTGCCCCGGCCTGTTGATCAAGATCGTGAGGGCTCCGGGCCGGCTCAGCGCCCGCCGAGCCTGGTTTTCCCGTCGAGCAGTTCGCGTGCGATCTCCAGGTGCCCGGAGTGCGTGGCGGTCTCCTCGATCACGTGCAGGACGATCCAGCGGACGGTCGTGATCTGCTTGGTGTATTCCGGGTCATGGTGAAAGCCGAGCCCGCGCGGGGCCGCGGACAGCGGGGTGACGGCGAGGACCTCGTCGGATCGCCCGCACTCGTCGCGGTAGTTGGCGATGAGGTCGGCGCCGGGCCAGTCGCACGTGAAGGCGGCCTCGGGATCGTAGGCGCCTTCTTCCTCGTCCCCCGCTTCCTCCTCCGCCGGCCGTTCCTCCATCACGCCCGTGATCACGTGCTGGAGCCAGTGATGCTCGACGCCGCCGAGGTGCCAGAGCATCCCGGCCACGGTCCAGCCGGACGGCACGACCGGCCTGTGCCAGGCTTCCTCGGGCAGCCCCTCGACGATCTTCAGCACCGCGTCGCGCTGGTATCGCAGGAAGCTCAGCAGCATGCGCGGCTCATCGTCGTGGTTCGCATCGCTCGCCGCTGGTGACGCCGGTGGAGTGGTCTCAGAATCTGCCATGGTGCCCGTCCTTGGGGTTGGCCCGTCGCAGCCTACGACGGCGCAGGCACCCGGAACTCATCGCGGCAACGCGGCCGGCGGGGACCGAGTTACGGGGCGAGGAGCGGGCGGATCGCGTCGCCGAGCGCGGCTGGGACGTCACCCACCAGCAGGTGCTGGCCGTCGCGCACCACGTCCCGCCCAGCGGCCACCACGCCCCGCACGTCCGCCGCGGTGCCGGCGAAGATCACCGATTCCAGCGCCGTCGCCTCCGACAGGCCCGCCAGCCGCGGCGTGTCCAGCGCGACGGTCACCAGGTCGGCGAGCGCCCCCGGGGCGATCTCCCCGGCCTCCGGCCAGCCCAGGCAGGCATGCCCGGCCACGGTGGCCGCCCTGGCCAGCGCGGCGGCGCCGAAGTTACCGCGCTGGCCGGTGACGAGCCGCTCCCCCAGCTCCACCCGGCGCGCCTCCTCCAGCAGGTCGATCACGGCGTGGCTGTCGCTGCCCAGGCTCAGCGGGGAGCCAGCGGACGCCAGCGCCCTGGCCGGCCCGACGCCGTCCGCCAGGTCCGCCTCGGTGGTCGGGCACATGCACACCACGGTCCGGCTGCCGCCCAGCGCCTCGATGTCGCCCCCGGTGAGGTGGGTCGCGTGCACCACCGTCGTGCGGGGTCCGAGGGCACCGACCCGGTCGAGCAGGCCGGTGGGCGTGACCCCGTGCGCCGCCAGGCAGGCCTGGTTCTCGGCTATCTGCTCGGACAGGTGGGCATGCAGCGGCGCCCCGTACGCGTGCGAGCAGGCGATGACCGGATGCATCTGGCCCGGCGGCACCGCGCGCACCGAATGGATCGCGACCCCGAGCCGGGCGTGCGCGGCGAGCAGGCCGTGCTGGTCGGGCCCGAGCGCATGGACCCGCTGCGCCCACGCCTGGCCGTCGCCGTCGCCGAACCGCAGCTGCGGGCCGGCCAGCGGTTCCGCTGAGCCGTCGGTGCCCAGCCCGCCGGACAGGTAGCACGTGTCGATCAGGGTGATCCGCACGCCCGCCTGCGCCGCCGCCTCCATCAGCGCCCGCCCCATCTGGTTCGGGTCGCGGTAGCGGGCGCCGCCGGCGGCATGGTGCAGGTAGTGGAACTCGCCCACGCAGGTGATCCCGGCCAGCGCCATCTCCGCATACACGGCCCTGGCCAGCGCCAGGTAGCTGTCCGGCTCCAGCCGCGAGGCCACCTGGTACATCCGCTCCCGCCAGGTCCAGAACGTTCCCTGCCCGGCCTGGACGGCGCCGCGCAGGGCGCGGTGGAACGCGTGGGAGTGGGCGTTGGCCAGGCCCGGCAGGGTGAGCCCGGGCAGGCGCTCCGTGCCCGCGGGCACATCGCCCGCACCGACGTCCGGCCGCACCGACGAAAAACGCCCGCCGACCGCCTCGATGAGCACGCCCGGCCGCACCCCGCCCGCCGGGAGCCAGGCCAGCTCGGCGTGCCACCGCCGCACCGTGTCCTCGGTCACCGGCGCCGCGGTGCCGGGCGCGTCCCCGGTCACCGGCACGCCGCCAGCCGCCCTGCCCCCGGTCACCGGCAGGCCAGGTCTGCCAGCACGGCGGCGAGCGCCTGCACCCCGGCCGCGCAGTCGGCGGGCTCGGCATGCTCGGCGGGCGAGTGCGAGACGCCGGTCGGGTTGCGCACGAACAGCATCGCGGTCGGCAGCCGGGCCGCCAGCACCCCCGCGTCGTGACCCGCGCCGGTCGGCAGCACCGGCGCCCGGATGTCCCGCGCCGCCAGCGAGGACGCCAGCGCCTCCCGCAGGCCCGGGTCGAACCGCACGGCGGGCGTGGCCGACTCCGGCTCCGCCGCCAGCTCCACCCCGTGGCTGGCCGCCGCCTCCCGCGCGGCCGCCAGCACCTCGCCGACCACCGCCTGCAGGGTTTCCTCGTCCGGGCCGCGGGCGTCCAGCCAGGCCGTCACCCGCGCGCTGACCGCGTTGACCGCGCCGGGCTCGGCGGCCACCTTGCCGACCGTGGCGAGCGCGCCATGCGAGGCCGCGGCCTGCCGGGCGGCGAGCACCGCGGCGGCAAAAGGCAGCATCGGGTCATGCCGGTCGGCGAGCACGGCCGTGCCCGCGTGGTCCGGCCGGCCGGTGAAGCCGAGCCGCCAGCGCCCGTGCGGCCAGATCTGCTCGCCGATCCCGATCGCCGCGTCCAGGTCCGCCAGCGCCCGGCCCTGCTCGATGTGCAGCTCCACGTAGGCACCGACGGTGGCGAGCAGGTCATCGTCGGGGCCGATGGCCTCCGGGTCGTGCCCGGCCACTGCCATCGCCTCGGCCAGCGTGATCCCCGCGGCGTCGGCCAGCGCCCGCGCCGTGCCCGGGTCGATGGCGCCGGCCAGCAGCCTGCTGCCCAGGCAGGCGACCCCGAACCGGGCGCCCTCCTCCTCGGTGAACGCCGCGACGCCCAGCGGGCGGACGGGCAGGCAGCCGCGCTCCCGCAGCAGGTCGAGCGCGGCGAACGCGGACACCACGCCGAGCGGGCCGTCGAAGGCGCCGCCGTCCGGCACCGAGTCCAGATGGCTGCCGGTCACCACCGCACCGGTCCTGGCCGGGGCGGCCGGCCCCCCGGCAGCGCTCTCCCGGGGCGGAGCGCCGGGAGGGTCCCACCACGCCCAGAGGTTGCCGTTGCGGTCGGTGAGCACGCGCAGCCCTCGTTCGGCCGCCGTCTGGGTGAACCATGCCCGGCACGCCGCGTCCTCCGGCGTCCAGGAGAAGCGGCGGTACCCGCCGGAGGCCCCGTCCCGGCCGACCGGCAGCAGCGACTCCCACAGGGCCTCGAAGCTCACGGCAGCGCCGCGGCCTCGCTCATCGGCACCCGCACCCCGCGCTCGGCCGCCACCTCAGCGGCCTCCTCGTACCCGGCGTCCACGTGCCTGATCACGCCCATGCCCGGGTCGTTGGACAGGACCCGTTCCAGCTTCTGCGCGGCCAGCGGGGTGCCGTCGGCGACGCATACCTGCCCGGCGTGGATCGAGCGCCCGATGCCGACCCCGCCCCCGTGGTGCACGCTCACCCAGGACGCGCCGGAGGCGGTGTTGACCAGCGCGTTCAGGATCGGCCAGTCGGCGATCGCGTCCGAGCCGTCGGCCATCGCCTCGGTCTCCCGGTAGGGCGAGGCGACCGATCCGCAGTCGAGGTGGTCGCGGCCGATCACGATCGGCGCCGCGATCTCCCCGCGCGCCACCAGCTCGTTGAAGCGCAGGCCAGCCTGGTGCCGCTCGCCGTACCCGAGCCAGCAGATCCGGGCGGGCAGCCCCTGGAAGTGCACCTTCTGCCTGGCCATCCGGATCCACCGGGCGAGCGGCTCGTTACCGGGGAACAGGTCGAGGATGGCCGCGTCGGTGGCGGCGATGTCGGCCGCCTCCCCGGACAGGGCCGCCCACCGGAACGGGCCCTTGCCCTCGCAGAACAGCGGCCGGATGTAGGCGGGCACGAACCCGGGGAACGCGAACGCGCGGGTGTACCCGGCCAGCTCGGCCTCGCCGCGGATCGAGTTGCCGTAGTCGAACACCTCCGCGCCCGCGTCCAGGAACCCGACCATGGCCTCCACGTGCGCGGCCATCGACTCCCTGGCCCGGGCGGTGAACCCGGCCGGGTCCTCC